>VFSW01005639.1_pt1 | contig 18490 bp, 23 predicted proteins | sample 5358111 | NCBI WGS metagenome assembly VFSW01 (sample SAMN11554181, study PRJNA540505) | mine drainage metagenome | isolation source: sediment from site ElyBrook_90M | place: USA: Ely Copper Mine, Vershire, VT | collected 2017 | reverse complement strand
TGCGGGCATGGAACAGAAGGCCGAGGAATTTGTGAAGCTGGGCAGCCAATTGTACCGTAAGGCCTGAGCTCGCTATTGGGCTGCCTCATCCCGGACAGGGGAAATATCCCTTCCGGACAGGCTGAAGCTGCATGCCGGAATTTTGTTGTGCCTCCACGCGCGGCATGGTCGTAATTCATCCGGTGCGCGTGCCGATTAGTCTATTTGTAAATTTATTTCGAAATCAGATCAAATGACACTAGCTCAAATATTGGTTCTTGCAGTTATTCAAGGCGCCGCCGAACTGTTGCCTGTATCTAGCTCTGCTCACGTGATCGTAGCCGAAAAATTAATGGGGCTAGACCCGACCACGCCTGAAATGACGCTGTTGCTGGTCATGCTGCACACCGGCACGATGTTTGCCGTTATTTTCTATTTCTGGAAATCGTGGAAAGCGAGTTTTTTTTCTTCCAGGGAAGTATTTTGGAGCTCCGCAAAATTTATCGTCTTCGCAACCGCAATGACGGGCATCGTTGGGCTGTCATTAAAATTCCTGATCGAGAAATTTTTCATGCGCGATGTGCCGCATGCGCAAATTGAACTGCTGTTTGGAAACATGAATCTTATTTCGGCAGCATTGGCCGCAGTAGGCTTGCTGATTCTATTTGCCGGGATTAATAATCGCTTTTCTGGCAAAAAGGGATGCGTTCTGGGCTTGAAGGAATCCTGCTATGTGGGTGCGATTCAGGGCATTTGCCTGCCGTTTCGCGGCTTCTCGCGTTCGGGAGCAACGATATCCACCGGCTTGCTTTTGGGCATACCAAGAATAAAAATCGAAGAATTCAGCTTTGCCCTCGCGGTTGTGCTCACTCCGCCCATCATCGTCCGCGAGGTCATGCGCCTGCTTCAGGAGCAGCACGCGTCCTCGTCGACGCTGGCCGGGTTGTCGCGTATGTTCATGCCCAGCATCATGGGCATGGCATTCAGTTTTGCGGCCGGGCTTCTGGCTCTCAGATGGCTTTCCGATTGGCTGGAGTCCGGCCGCTGGCATCTGTTCGGGGTGTATTGTCTGTGTGCATCTGCTGTTGTTTTTCTGCTTCATCAATATGGCATTTAAACGTTGGGCGTTAAGGCTGTTGCTTCGGCTTTAGCGCAACCACCCTTCCGTATACACGAGCATTGGCTGAGCCCATCATTTTTCCGGGTTGCCTGAATGTGCCTCGCCGAGGCTTTGCTCTGCGCAGCTTTTGTTGAAATATGGCATCACAGGATTTTCATCTAAATGTCATAATTCGATGCCACAATAACCGGTTGGAGAAAAGTATGGCAAGAATGGTCAATTGTATAAAACTGGGGCGCGAGGCCGAAGGCCTGGATCGTCCGCCTTATCCCGGCGTGCTGGGTCAGCGTATCTTTGAGAATGTTTCGAAGGAAGCCTGGCAGGGCTGGCTCAAATTCCAGACCATGCAGGTGAACGAAAACCGGCTAAACCTTGCCGATGCGGCAGCGCGGAAATTTCTTGCCACGATGATGGAAAAATATTTTTTTGGCGAGGGCGTGCAGATGCCGGACGGGTATGTGCCTCCTAAAAATTAAAAGGCCAGTGCTTGTCTAAAAAATTCGTGCCCCAGCAATTTCTGAATCGAGAGCTTTGCCAACTTGAATTCAATCGCCGCGTACTTGCACAGGCTGAAGATGCAACCATCCCCTTGCTTGAGCGGCTGAAATACCTTTGCATCGTGAGCAGCAATCTCGACGAGTTTTTTGAGATACGCGTGGCTGGACTGAAAGAGCAAATGAAAGTGGGCGGCGTCGCCGCCGGCGCCGATGGACTGACTCCGCAGCAAACTTTGAAATTGGTGCACCTGCAGGCCCACCAGTTGATTGAACGCCAATATCTATTGTTTAACAGCGACATTACCCCCGCGCTATCCGAACAGGGTATTAGATTCATTCGCCGCACCCATTGGAGCGAGCAGCAGCAGGCCTGGGTCAGGGAATTTTTTTTCCGTGAAGTTATGCCGGTGTTGACCCCCATAGGCCTTGATCCGGCCCATCCATTCCCGCGCGTGCTCAACAAAAGCCTGAATTTTGCCGTCGAACTTCAGGGCAAGGATGCCTTTGGGCGCAATTCCACGCGTGCCATCGTACAGGCACCGCGAGTCGTGCCGCGCATTATTCCTATGCCCCCGGAGATCAGCGGCTGCGAATACGGCTTTGTGTTCCTTTCTTCAATCCTGCATGCGCATGTAGGAGAGCTTTTCAGCGGCATGGAAGTTCTGGGCTGTTTCCAGTTCCGCGTAACGCGCAACAGCAACCTGTTTGTAGACGAAGAGGAAGTCAAAAACCTGCGCCTCAGCCTGCAGGGCGAATTACCGCAACGTCATTTCGGCGACGCTGTGAGACTGGAGATCGCCGACAATTGCTCGCCGCTCATTGCCGAGCTGCTGCTCAAGGAGTTCAACCTTGATGCGGAAGATTTGTTCCGGGTGCGCGGTCCGGTCAATCTGGTGCGACTGATGGATATTCCGGAACTGGTATCACGCGACAGCTTGAAATTTCCCTCTTTCGTTCCCGGTGTTCCCGGCGTTCTGCAAAAGAAGGGGGCGGATATGTTCAAGGTTATCCGCAAGAACGATGTTTTATTGCACCATCCCTTTCAGTCCTTCAAGCCGGTGATAGATTTTATCCAGCAGGCCTCCAGCGACCCCAGCGTGGTGGCAATCAAGCAGACCGTGTACCGCACCGGGGTAGATTCCGCCCTGATGGAGGCTTTGATCGCCGCAGCCCGGCAAGGCAAGGAAGTGACGGTGGTGGTCGAACTTCTGGCGCGCTTTGACGAAGAGGCCAACATCAATTGGGCGAACCGTCTCGAGGAGGCCGGCGCGCATGTGGTGTACGGCGTGGTGGGTCACAAGACCCACGCCAAAATGCTGATGGTAGTGCGGCGCGAAGACGGCAAGCTGCGCCGCTATGTGCATCTGGGTACCGGAAATTATCATCCGCGCACTGCCCGGTTTTATACCGACTTCGGCCTGTTTACCAGCAACGAGAAAATGTGTGCCGACGTGAATGAGGTGTTCAGCCAGCTCACCAGTCTGGGCAAGGCGCATACACTGAATTATTTGTGGCAATCGCCGTTTTCGATGCACACCGAGGTGTTGCGTGCCATTCAAAACGAAACTTTTCTTGCCAAGTCCGGCAAGCGCGCCCACATCATCGCCAAGATGAATGCACTGCTTGAGCCGGAGACCATCAACGCGCTTTACGAAGCTTCCCAGGCCGGGGTAAAAGTGGATCTTATCGTGCGCGGCGTTTGCGCGCTTCGTCCCGGTGTGCCGGGATTGTCTGAAAATATCAGGGTCCGCTCAGTGATAGGCCGTTTTCTCGAACACACCCGGGTTTTTTATTTCCGCAACAACTTGAAACATGATGTGTACCTTGCCAGCGCTGACTGGATGGACAGAAATTTTTTCCGCCGCATTGAGGTATGCTTTCCGGTACTCGACAAGAAGCTGAAAAAGCGAGTGATCGACGAGGGACTGAAGATTTATCTGCATGACAACTGCCAGGCATGGGATATGGATAGCGAGGGCCAATACCGGCGCAAGAAGCTGCGCCGTACCTCCCTGAAATGCGCACAAATCGAATTGCTCAGGCAGTTTTCCAACACGCCGGCCAAAGCGACCCTTTGATACCCCGTGCTGTTAACCGGCCGCCTGCCCTTTCTTTTTTTGGCCGGGGCAATCCGGTCCGTTGCACTCGCCATACAGCGTCATATTATGGTCGCGCAATGTGTAACCAAGTTTCTCGGCGATCGATTGTTGTCGTTTTTCTATGATTTTGTCGAAGAACTCCTCGACCCGCCCGCAGTGAACGCAAACAATGTGGTCATGATGCAGGCCGCGCTCCAGTTCGAAGACCGCCTGGCCACCTTCGAAATGATGGCGGGTCACTAGACCCGCGGCTTCAAACTGGGTAAGGGCACGATATACAGTGGCCAACCCGATCTCTTCCCCCGCCTCAAGCAGTTTGCGATAGATGGCCTCCGCTGTCAGGTGCCTATCCTCGACATTTTCGAGTAGTTCGAGCACCTTAAGCCGCGGCAGGGTGGATTTCAGACCCGCGTTCTGCAGATGTTTAGGCTGGTGCATACCATGGCTCCCCGTATTTCCGACGCATCATGCCAGAAACCACTTGCAATTGCAAATGAGAACGATTATCATTCGCACAACTCATTGGGAATTTTACCCGCCATTCTGGTTGTCCCGGCCAGTTGCTTTTGATTGAACGCACAGCCCAATGAATGATTGAAGCACCTTAATATTATTCGAGGAGACATCGTGTCAGCCCGTATCTTTTCAACTTGCATTTTGGCGGCAACATTTACATTCCCCGGCGTTGTTTTTGCTGGCGATCCCGCGCTGACACTGTCAATTCATGACAAGCAGTTCGAACCGAAACAGCTGGCCTTGCCATCCGGGATCAAACTCAAGCTTGTGATCCGCAATCTGGATGAGTTGCCGGCCGAGTTCGAAAGCTCTGATCTTTCCCGTGAAGTCGTCGTGCCCGGGCAGGGCGAAGTGACGATTTATGTCGGCCCGCTGGATCCGGGGCACTACCAGTTTTTCAATGATTTCAACCACGAAATGCAGGGCACGATAGTGGCCGCGCCTGCGGTCAAAAAGGTGAATTAGCATGCTCGCAACAGCCGTCATCATGTTTCGGGAAATTCTTGAAGCCTCCCTCATCATTGCCATCGTCCTCGGCGCAAGCCGCGAAATCGCCGGTCGCGGGAGATGGGTTGCTGCTGGCATAGGCCTCGGTTTGCTGGGTGCGTCCATCGTGGCAGTCCTGGCCAATGTCGCCTCCTCGGAATTTTCCGGCAACGGCCAAGCCGTTCTCAATGCGGTGATTCTACTGAGCGCAGTTGCGATGCTGACCTGGCATAACGTATGGATGAGTTCACACGCTCGGGTACTTTCCGCGGAGGTAAAGGGGGTCGGCCTGGATGTTCAATCTGGCCAGCGCCCGCTGACGGCATTGCTGGTGATCACGATGGTAGCGGTTATGCGCGAAGGATCCGAAGCGGTGCTGTTTCTTTGGGCGATCGCCACCAGCGGCGAGCAAAGCGTGAATATGCTGCTAGGCGGCCTGGGCGGGGTGATCGGTGGCATGCTGGTCGGCATACTGTTGTATTTTGGCCTGCTGCGCATCCCTGCCCGGCACTTTTTTTCCATCACGAGTTGGCTGATTTTGTTGCTTGCCTCCGGCTTGGCTGCCCAGGCCGCCGGTTTTCTCAACCAGATCGGCCTGCTTCCAGCCCTGGGATACGGGGTGTGGAATACTTCGAACATTCTCAGCCAGAGCAGTCTGATCGGGCAACTGCTGCACATCCTGGTGGGCTACATCGCGCGTCCCTCGGGCATCGAGGTCGTGTTCTACGCCGGCACGTTCCTGACCATGCTGACCCTGATGCGTGCATATGGCAGCAACCGGGGCAAGCAGGTAAAACCTGCTGTGAACCCGGGATAACGGCGCTGGCTGACCAGGCTGCAATTTTGTAGGCCCAATGCAAGTATGGGTTCCAAAAAAAATCACTTCGCAATCCATGTAGTAACAATATTTATGCAAAAGAACCGAATACTGGCTGTAGTGCCCATTGTGGCTCTTATATTCTTTGTCAGAACAGAAACTGCCCGTGCGGACAACGATTACATCGTCTATTCGCCTCACGTAGTCCAGGGGCAAAGTGAAGTAGAAACATACGGGTTCTACTCTTTGGATAGCCGCAGCAATCTCAATACGGCGAACGGGCAAAACATATCCATTGCCCATGCATACACCAGCTGGTGGAAAACGGAACTATATGTCGCCGAATTCAATCGCGATCCCGGGGGTTCGACTCATCCTTCAGGCTATGAGCTGGAGAACACCTTCCAATTGACCGCCCCTGGCGAATACTGGGCCGACGTAGGATTTCTGGCGTCATATGCATACAACAAACAGCCGGGATTGGGAAACAGTCTGGAGTTCGGGCCGCTGTTTGAAAAATTGTCCGGGCACATAAATCAGCGCCTCAATCTTCTCTGGGTTACGCCGGTCGGCGGGGGATATAACACATCGAACGAATTCAGGTCTGCTTACAGCATCAGCTATAACATTCATTACAACAAGGCCACATTTTCGCCGGGAATTGAAGCCTATTACCGCCCTTTTGACAACGCCTACCAAATCGGGCCTGTACTTTACGGTGAGCTTCGAACAGATGCGGGGAGCGAGCTGGAATATAGCCTGGGCGTCGTCTACGGCATCAACCAGGCTGCTCCCGCCCAAACGCTTCTGGCTCGTCTGGAATACGAGTTTTTTTGAACCGGGCGCTCAGTCAGTGCAATAACGAGAACGGCACAGCCGGGACGTGCATGGTCGGAATATGCCACCCCACCGCGGGAAGGTTTTGCTAGTGTTTGTTCGGGCGACCGGTCTTGATCTTTTCCAGACGTTTCAGGATCAGCGTCAATCTCGCGGGATCCAGCTCCGACAAGACCTTTAGCCCGGCCCGCAATACTTCGCTTTTTTTCACGTGCACTTTTGCCTTCAGGCAGGTCGCCTTGATTTCGGAGATTTTTTGATATTCGTTTTGCGGCATCGTGAAGCTGTCGCGCACCACCTTCAGCTTGTGTTCTTTTTTCGCCTTCTTCCCGGCTTCTATCGGTACCGATTTCGCCGGTTTGACCGCAGATTTTTTGACCGGCTTGGGCGAAGCACTGGCTGTTGAGGTAACGGGGGCTTTTTTGGCCCCCGGCTTTTTGCTTGTCTTCGCGGCAATCTTGGCGGTTGTCATAACATCCCCTTCGTATTAGAGTGGCGCAACAGTGTATACGGTATATACGCAACAAATGAAATGTAATATTCAGGCAGGAAAATGGAGCTGATTCTCTGGCGTCATGCGGAGGCGGAGGAAGGTACACCGGATCACTCGCGCGCGCTCACCGAAAAGGGCATCAAGCAAGCAGCGAAAATCGCTGCATTTCTGCATCAACATTTGCCCCGTGATCCCCGCATCCTGGTTAGTCCGGCGACGCGGACGCAACAGACCGTTACCGCGTTCACCGATCATTTCACCCTTGCGCCCACCATCTCACCCGGTGCATCCGCTGAAGCAGTGCTACGGGCTGCACGTTGGCCGGATGCGGGTGGAACCGTATTGATAGTCGGCCATCAGCCGACCCTGGGCGAAGTGGCGGCCAGCCTGCTGGGCTGTGGCGGAAGCTCGCTGAGCATCAAGAAAGGTGCGCTTTGGTGGTTCAGCAAACGCGACGGATCATCCCAGGCCGGGCTGCGATTGGTCATTACTCCGGATTTTTTATAACGGCACCTGTAGCGAAATGTAACTCCAGGCTGCCGGGTGCGCGTCCGATTATTCAAGGGAGTTGTTATCTTCTGAAACTCAGGATCACGACGCCTGCTCCCACCAGCAAGATCCCCAGCCACTCGCGCAAGCTTGGGCGCTCGTTCAGAAAGATAACCGCAAAGATCGCGACCAGCACCAGGCTGAACTTGTCCACAGGCGCGACTTTGGAAGCTGCGCCCAGTTGCAGTGCGCGAAAGTAGCAGACCCAAGACGCGCCTGTGGCCAGCCCGGAAAGCGAAAGGAACAGCCAGGTTTTTGGATTGAGCGCAAACGGGTCACTCCACTTTCCGGTGGAATACACGAAGCCTGCCAGGACCAGCAGGATCACGAAGGTACGTATCAGCGTGGCGTAATCCGAATCGACGCCTTCGAGGCCGACCTTGGCGAAGATGGCCGTCATTGCGGCAAACACCGCGGATAACAGTGCCCAGTAGAACCACCCATGTGCGGATAACATCAGCCCCCCGAGTACCCTTGCTGAAGCTGCCGCACCGGCTGCACCAGCACCCACGGGCTTACAACAACGGCCCAAACCAGCATGTCGTTCTCTATCCATGCCGCCGCCTGCGCGTCAGTTACCTTGCCGAATTTGCCCGACGCCATCCACTGGCGGATCTGCACCGCATTGTCGCGCGACATCTGGCAGGCAACCTCGACCAGATCGAGATCGGCAGCAACGGCCAGCGCGACCCCGCTGGCGAAATAGCGCTGCAGCTCCCTCCAGGCAATCTGCGCCGTCTCCAGGTTAACCTTGGCGCGGAATATTTCACCGTGATTTTCCGCCGTTTCCATATCAGCCATGAAATTTCCAGGCCATGTTTTCTCCGGCACGCAGCGGCACCAGACGATGTTCGCCGAATGCCATGCTGTCAGGAACTTTCCAGCTTTCCTTGCGCAACGTGATCTTGTCTCTGTTGCGCGGCAAACGATAATAATCCGCACCGAAAAAACTGGCGAAGCCTTCCAATCTATCCAGCGCGTCCAGTTGCTCGAACGCTTCGGCGTACAGTTCGACGGCAGCGTGCGCAGTATAGCAACCGGCACAACCGCAGGCGGCTTCCTTGGTATGCTGCCCGTGTGGAGCACTGTCGGTGCCGAGGAAGAATTTAGGGTTGCCGCTGATGGCAGCCTTGCCCAACGCCTCACGGTGCACTTCGCGCTTCAGCACCGGCAGACAATAATAATGCGGGCGCAAACCGCCGCTGAACATCGCGTTGCGGTTGTAAAGCAGGTGATGCACGGTGATAGTTGCGGCGATGTAAGGCGGCGCACCCGTCACAAACTGCACCGCGTCCCGGGTAGTGATGTGTTCGAACACCACGCGCAACTGCGGCAAGTCTTTCAGCAGGGGTATCAATACCCGCTCGATGAACACCGCTTCGCGGTCGAACACATCCACATCCGGGGCGGTCACCTCCCCGTGCACCAGCAGCGGCATCCCGCAACGCTGCATTTCCTCCAGCGCCGGATAGGTCTTGCGTATGTCGGTCACGCCCGAGTCTGAATTCGTGGTTGCCCCCGCCGGATAAAACTTGACCGCATGCACGATGCCGCTTTGTTTGGCGCGTCTGATTTCTGCAGCGGAGGTGCGGTCTGTCAGGTAAAGCGTCATCAACGGTTCAAATTTCGTGCCCCGGGGCAACGCGGCTATAATGCGTTCACGGTAGGCATGAGCATGTTCAATGGTGGTGACCGGCGGCCTGAGATTGGGCATCACGATGGCGCGGGCAAATTGCCGCGCGGTATCCTGTACGACAGATTGCATCAGCGCCCCATCGCGTAAATGCAGGTGCCAATCGTCGGGACGGGCAATGGTCAACTGTTGCATGATGTCATTCCGGCTGGATGCACGGGTTTTAATATGATTTCGCGATTGTAAAGCAAACACCCGCCTGTTTGCTCGCCGGCAGACTTGATCTGCCCCTTCAGGCCTTACTTAATCCGCAATTTTTTGCGTTGCATTTTCTGCCGAGTCATTTCCGTCCCCCCCCAATGCCTTATAGAGTTGTGTAGCCGTACCCAACCACGCGAGTCGCGCCTGTATTTCCGATTGTTCAGCGTCCAACACCTGGCGTTGCGCCTCTAGCACCTCAACATGACTGACAACACCCACTTTATAGCGCAACTTAACCATGTCCAACAATTGGTTCTGCGTATCTGTATTGGCTTGTTGCGCGACAAGCTGCCCGCCAAGTTTTTTACGTGCGAGCAGCAGATCCTCCACTTCGCGCAACGCTTGTTGTATGGTTTTTTCATACTGGGCAATTGCCGTCATCTGGCGCGTGTTGGCAGAAACCGGATTATCAGAGTTGCGTCCGGCACCAAACAGCGAAATCCCGATAGCGGATTGAAAATTCCATGCGCCACTGCCGGGATCGAACAGGCTGGTCAAACTGCTGCTGACATTCCCGGTGTTGCCTGTCAAAGTGACGCGCGGCAGGAAAGCGGCGCGGGCTGCACCGATATCGACACCCTCCGCCTGCAATTTTTGCTCGGCTGCCAGCACGTCGGGACGCCGCAACAACACATCAGAATACAATCCGCCAAACAGGCCGGAATTTATGCCCTGGTCTGCAAGACTGCGCCCTTCAGGAAAATCCCCGGTCAACGCCATCGATTGTCCGGTCAACACATTGAGGAAACTCTCCTCCGCGATTTGCGACTGCTTCAGATTTGCCGAATTGGCGACTGCGGCCTGGGAAGCTTCTTGCGCCTGCAGCAAATCCTTGTCGCTGGATATGCCAGCCTCATGCCGGCGCATTATCAAATCCTGCAATTCGGCGCACGCCTTGACTTGCGCGTCGGCAAGCCGGTTGAGCTCGTGCATTTCCAGCAGCGACAAATAGGTTTTTGCCACATCGGAGACCAGCGAAAGACGAAATGCCCGCCGTGCCGGTTCTGTGTCCAGATAACTTGCCCTGGCTGACGCGCCCAGACTTTCGACACGTCCCCAGAAGTCCGATTCATATGACAACAAATTCGCTTCCGGATTATTTTTCTGTAAAGATGATTCATTATCGTCCGGCACCGAAGCCGCGGGCCGCGAGTCGTTCTGGGACACATCAGCGTTCGATTTCGGCAAACGGCCAGCATCCTGGTTGCCATATTGCGCGCGGGCCCTGGCAATTCGCGCGGTAGCTTTGTCCAGGTCGCGATTGTTTTCCAGGGCGGCTTCGATCAACATTTGCAAACGCGGGTCAGGGAAATAATATTGCCAGTCGTCGAGCTCCAACCCGTTGGTGAGTTTCAGTTTCACGCTGTCGGGCCGCGATGGGGAATCGGGCGCAGTCGGATGTTCATAGTTCGGCATCGCTGAACAGCCGCCCAGCATCGCTGCCAAAATAACCGGCATTAATTTTTTGGTTAAATCATTCATGGGAGTGATTATGCCATGTCCGTATCCCCTGACTCTGCCTGACTTTTGATTTGCAAAGCCTGCTGATACAGCTCGTTACGGTTGGCGCCGGTGATCTTTGCCGCAAGTTGCACGGCCTGCTTGAGCGGCAGCTCTTCGAGCAATTTGGACAACGTGGCCAGGATTTCCGGAGGCAGGCCGGGCTGCGCTACCGCACCCGAAACCATCACGACGAATTCTCCGCGCTGCTGATTGCTGTCGGATAGCAGCCAGGCTTCTGCTTCATGTAATGTGCATGCATGTATCGTTTCAAACAGCTTGGTAATTTCGCGCGCCAGTACTATCCGCCGTTCGCCGCCCAGCACCGCGCACAGATCGACCACACATTCCAGAATACGGTGCGGGGCTTCATAGAACACCAGCGCGCAAGGATGGCTGGTCAAGGTTTGCAGTTCGCTCCGGCGTGCGGCGGATTTGTTTGGCAAAAACCCGTAGAACAAAAAATGGGATTCGCTCAAACCGGCCGCTGACAAAGACGCTATCGCCGCATTTGCCCCGGGTATCGGGATGACCCGCAAGCCCGCCGCCAGAACTGTTTGCACCAGCAAGGCTCCCGGATCGCTTACCGCAGGTGTTCCCGCGTCGCTGACAAAGGCCACGCTTTGCCCGGCCTGCAACAGCATAATGACTTTCTGTGTCGCGCCGCGCTCGTTATGCTGATGGACTGCAATCAGTTTTTTCGCACTGATCCCGTGGTGCGATAACAAATGCGAGGTGTTGCGCGTATCCTCGGCCGCAACCACGTCCGCTGCCGCCAGAACGTCCAGTGCGCGCAGCGTGATATCACGCAGATTTCCTATCGGGGTGGCAACTACATATAATGCACCCTCCAACTTTTGCGGATGTTCGTTATGCAACGTGTATTCCCCCTGCTGATAATTTTGTTCGCACTATACGCTTGTGCCGGCAACGCGCCGCAGATCCCCGGCGGAGTAACTGCAACGGTCAATAAGGAAATTGTGACGCCTGCAATCCCCGCGATGAGCGCTGTAGCGCCTGTATCACCCGCCCCGACCGGTGAACCGGCTGTTGCAATTATGCCTGCCGAGGTCAAACCCGCGCCACCACCCGTGCTCCCGACCGAGAAGCCCTTCCCGCATATCGCGCTGTTGTTGCCGGTGCAATCGCCGGGTTTTGGCGCTTCGGCCGATGCGGTAAGGCGGGGTTTCATCGCGGCAATCAACCCCAGAAACCAGGCGATGCCGGTACGCGTGTATAGCAATTTTGACGAGAACAGCGGGGTTGTCGCCGTCTATCGGCAGGCGATCGCAAACGGCGCGCGTGCCGTGGTGGGTCCGTTAACCCGCAACGGCGTCAGTGCCCTGATGGCTGAGCAGGATATACCTGTGCCCACCCTCGCGCTGAACATCATTGAAGGACAACCTGCCAGGCAATTGTACTTTTTTGGCATGTCTGTGGAGTCGGAAGCGCGGGAAGTTGCCCAGCTGGCAAAAAAACAGGGCCTGCATCAGGCCATCATCATTACGACCCATACGCAATTGTCGCAACGCCTGCAAGCCGCATTTGAAGAGGAATGGTCAGGTACGTCCAACAGTGTGAATAGAGGGATTTTGCGGGAAGTCGAATTCAATGGTGATCCATCGGTATTCGCCGATATCGCGAACATAAACGACACGATGGTATTCCTCGCCGCAGACGCAGCCAAAGCTCACTTGATCCGCCCTTATCTTCCCAACAAGTTGCCTATCTATGCAACCTCGCAAATCTTTGTCGGCAACGACAAGACTCTGACCAATTACGATTTGAACGGCATTCGTTTTGTGGATATGCCTTGGCTGCTGCAGCCCGACCACCCCGCTGTCATGGTCTACCCGCGCGCCACCCCCCCGCTTCCCAGTATTGATCTGGACCGGCTGTATGCGCTGGGCATAGACTCATACCGCTTAATCCAGGTGTTACTTGCCGGCGAGCCGGCTTTAGCGTTGCCGCTGGACGGGGTAACCGGGGAGATTGTGCTTAATGGCCACACTTTCCAGCGCATCGCGGTCCCGGCAGTGTTTGTGCAGGGGCACGCGCAGTTGCTTGACGCACCCGCCACACCGGCAGCCCAGATATTCCCCGATAAAGCCACAGGTAAACCATGAGCCCAGGTTCCCAGGCCGAACAATGGTCTGAACAATATTTGCAGAGCCAGGGACTGGAGTTGGTGGCGCGGAATTTTCGTTCCCGTTTCGGGGAAATCGATTTGATCATGCTGGACAAAACATCGCTGGTATTTGTGGAGGTGCGACTGCGCAGCAGCACGGATTTCGGCGGCGCGGCCGCCAGCATCGATGCGCGCAAACAGCAGCGAATTATCCGCACCGCACAACAATATCTGGGCGGCCTTTCGCATCCCCCGCCTTGCCGCTTCGATGCCATCCTGATGGATGATGCGCAGGGCAAGAATCTGCAATGGCTAAAAAATGCGTTCGAGGCCTGATTCGGTTAATATTCCACTTCCGGACATAACCCCGAATTTACATGGATATCAACAAACGTATCGCGAAGCATTTCAAGGACAGCGCGGAACTCAAGCTGAGGGTCAGGGACGAGTTGGCCCAGCCAATAGCCGATAGCGCGCAAATCTTTTTCGACTGCGTCACCAATGACGGCAAAATAATGTGTTGCGGCAATGGCGGTTCCGCCGCCGACGCGCAGCATTTCGCCGCGGAATTGCTGAATCGCTTTGAAAAAGAACGCCCCGGCCTGGCCTGTATCGCGCTGACTACCGACAGCTCGGTGCTGACCTCGATTGCCAACGATTACGATTACAACCAGATTTTTTCCAAGCAGGTCCGGGCACTTGGTTTGCCCGGAGACAGCTTGCTGGCAATTTCGACCAGCGGCAATTCGCCGAATGTGGTCGCCGCCATCCATGCTGCGCACGAACGCAGCATGCGTGTAATCGCGCTGACCGGCAGAGACGGTGGAGAAATGGCCCGTTTGCTGCGCCCCGACGACGTATTGATCTGCGTGGATGCACAAAGCACCGCGCGTATCCAGGAAGTCCATCTGCTTACCCTGCATTGCCTGTGCGATATCATTGATTATCTCCTGCTGGGAGAATAGCGTTGCGCGTTGTTCCGCTGCTGTGGCTTGCGCTGGTTCCAGGCGCGCTGCAGGGATGTGTCCCCGTCGTTGCTGCCGGGGTGGGCGCAGGGGTAATGATGGCGCAGGACAGGCGCACTTCTGAAGCCTATTTTGATGATCAGAAAATTGAGACCACAGCCACCGGGCTGATCGACAGGCAAATCAACAGCGTCAGGCATGTCAATGTGACGAGTTTCAATTATCATGTTCTGGTCAGCGGCGAAGTGCCTGACGAAGCCACCAAGGCAGAGATTGAAAAAATACTTTCTGGCATCGAGAAAGTCCGCAGCGTGAACAATGAGCTTGTTGTGGCGCCCACCAGTTCGCTGGCTTCGCGCAGCAGTGACGGCCTGATCACCTCCAACGTAAAATTGCGTTTTATGAACAACAAGGATTTCAATTCCGACCGCGTCAAGGTAGTGACTGAAAATGGCACGGTGTATTTGCTGGGCCTGGTCAATCATGCCGGGGCCGATGCCGCCGCCGAGATCGCCAGCACAACCCGGGGCGTCAAGAGCGTTGTAAAAATGTTTGAGTACACAGACTAAATGTATCCCGCACCCGCATTCGAACACAAAATTTGTTCCTTGAACAAACTTGCCTCACGGGTGGCCGCGTTGCCGCGCCCGATTGTTTTTACCAACGGCTGCTTTGATGTCTTGCACCGCGGCCATGTGACTTATCTTGCACAGGCCCGCGCACTGGGAGCCTCACTGATCGTCGGGGTGAATAGCGATGCTTCGGTGAAACGCCAGGGCAAAGGGACTGACCGCCCGATCAATGCCGGGCTGGATCGAATGATGGTGCTGGCGGCACTTGATTCAGTCGATTTGGTGGTGCTGTTCGACGCAGACACTCCGCTGGACCTGATCCTCGCATGCCACCCGGACATATTGGCAAAGGGCGGCGACTGGAGGGTTGAGAACATCGTTGGCGCCAGTGAGGTTCAGGGCTGGGGCGGTTCCGTACACAGCATTCCGTTTCTGCACGACCGTTCCACAACCGCACTGCTGAAAAAAATACGGTCACTTTAAATCATGATAGAGCCACCTACCGAAATCATCCTGCATCAGCATTCACGCGAACTGGAAATTGCCTTCCCGGACGGGTCGCGCCACCGCCTGCCTTATGAGTTCCTGCGCGTTTACTCACCTTCTGCAGAAGTGCGCGGCCACGGCCCGGGGCAGGAGGTGCTGCAAACCGGCAAGCAGGATGTGAATGTGCTAGGCATAGAGCCTGTGGGCAGCTATGCCCTGAAAATATCATACGATGACGACCACGACAGCGGCCTGTACAGCTGGGAATATCTTCGCCATCTGGGAAGCAATCATGAAACGCTATGGCATGATTACTTGCAAAAGATGGAAGCGGCAGGTAAAACCCGCCAATCGTCCCGCGGCTAATGCGGGTGACTATCCAGGGGAAATCGAACATGGACAAGACTACCCATTTCGGCTTTGAAACCGTAGCCGAGAACGACAAGGCGAAACGCGTTGCCGGCGTGTTCACCTCGGTTGCCGGCAAATATGACGTGATGAACGACCTGATGTCGGCCGGGTTGCACCGTGTTTGGAAGCGCTTTGCCGTCAGCATCAGCGGCGTGCGCGATGGTCATCGCGTGCTGGATGTGGCGGGTGGCTCGGCGGACCTTTCAAGGCTGTTTCTCAAGAAAGTCGGCAACAAAGGCCAGGTCGTGCTCACCGATATCAACAATGCGATGTTGCGTGTGGGTCGCGACCGTTTGTTCGATGAAGGCAGCGTCACACCGGTCGCGCAATGCGATGCCGAGCACCTGCCGTTCCCGGAAAATTATTTCGACTGCGTTTCCATCGCTTTCGGCCTGCGTAACGTCACACACAAGGAAATTGCCCTGGGCGAGATGCGACGCGTGCTCAAACCGGGCGGACGATTGATCGTGCTGGAGTTTTCCAAAGTGGCAAAACCCTTGCAGGGAATTTACGACGCTTATTCCTTCAAACTGCTGCCCAGGATAGGCCAGCTGGTCGCCAAGGATGCCGACAGTTACCGGTACCTGGCCGAATCCATCCGCATGCATCCGGGCCAGGACGAGCTGAAATGCATGATGGAAACCGCCGGCCTGGAAAATGTCGAGTATTTCAACCTGAGCGGCGGTGTGGTTGCCGTGCATCGTGGCTACAAATTTTGATCCTGTTCTCTGCCCGGGAATATTTTGCGCAGGATTAATAATCGCTTTTTTCCGCCCTTGATCTGATTGTTCATCATGTCGCAGTCCACCGAGAAGCTCGCCGTTTTATTTGCCGATATCTGCGGCAGCGCGGCACTTTACGAAAACCTTGGGGATGATCTGGCGCGTCAATTGATCCTGCGTTGCATCAACACCATGTCCGCCCAGATTGCCGTCTATCACGGCAGGCTGATCAAAACCATAGGCGACGAAATCATGTGCACTTTCCCCAGTGCTGAAGCGGCATTTCGTGCCGCCTGCGCAATGCAGTCAGCGGTTGAAAACGATTTGCCGCAGGACGGCATCCCCATGCATGTCCGCATCGGCTTCAATTATGGCGAGGTAATCAACGAATTCAATGATGTGTACGGCAACACCGTCAATGTCGCCTCGCGCGTCGTGGCGATAACCAGGGCGGACCAGATCATGGCGACTCGCGCCGTGCTTGACGCCTTGCCTGATGATTTGCGGGACAGAATGCGCCAGATCCTGCGTGCCGAATTCAAGGGTTTGCAGGACAGGCTGGATATCTATCAGGTTGTTTCAGAGATGGAGAATCCTTTAAGCACGCGCATCGGCATACCGGCTTACCGCAAATCCGCAGAAACTGCCCATGAATTGGCTTTGCGTTATCGGCAGCACACGGTCACCGTCAACAGGCAGTTTCGAAGTGCGGTACTGGGCCGGGACGAGACCTGCAGTCTCATGGTTCAGAACGATCTCGCTTCGCGCCTGCATTGTCGTATCGAATTAAGGTTTGGTAAATTCATCATCACGGATCAAAGCACCAATGGAACCTATATCCGTTCGAGCGATGGCAGCATGGTACATATCACGCGCGAAGAAGCCGTCCTGCAAGGACACGGCTTGGTCAGCCTGGGGGTGGCATTTTCTGAAAATCCCACGGAACTCGTTGAGTATTCGGTCGTCTCGACCGAGGATCATCGTTAAAATTGATCCTGACGATAACTTCAGTTGAACAGGCCTCATAATTTACCCTGTTTACCCCTTCCTTGGCTTCCACGCATACCAACCCGATTCCGCCGCACGATATCGTTCTCGATATCGTTTATCAGGATGATTTTTTGCTGGTGGTAAACAAGCCTGCCGAATTCCTTGCCGTGCCGGGCCGTGGCTTGGATAAGGCGGACAACCTGACGACCCGGGTACAGAAGGTATTCCCGGATGCCCTCAGCGTTCACCGCCTCGATATGTCCACTTCAGGTTTGCTGATATTGGCTCGCGGCAAAGAAATGCACAGCCGTCTTTCTCAATTGTTCCGCGACCGCAGTGTGAAAAAATGTTACACCGCACTGGTTGCGGGCCGGAAGATGCCCACCCAGGGCGCAGTCGATTTGCCGCTTGGGCCAGACTGGCCGAACCGCCCCCGGCAGAAAGTGGATTTTGTCGGCGGCAAAAATTCGTTCACGCGCTATAGCCTGCTGGCGCATGACCCGGCAGCCGGCATCAACCGCGTGGCATTGGAGCCGGTCACCGGCCGTACCCACCAGCTGCGTGTGCACATGGCGGCCATAGGGCGGCCGATTCTGGGGGATCCATTGTACGGACACAAACTTGCCACAAGCACCGGCCGCATGATGTTGCATGCCCGGATGCTGAGTTTTATCCATCCCTTCAGCATGGAACCGCTGACCGTCGTGAGCGAAGCTCCGTTTTAATATATCAAAAACAGCCAGCCTGATTTTTTTCGTCTGACGGCTCAGCTCTGCACCGCAACCTTGGGCCTTGCTGCCGGTGATATACTTGGGCAGGTTTTGTTCAATCCAGATTTAATTCTAATTGAGGTATGCATGAAAAGCTTTTTGATGTCTTTGATGATTGCCTTGACCTGCCTGAGCCTGTTTGCCGCCACAGCGGAAGCCAAGCGTTTCGGCGGCGGGGGCAGTTTCGGCAAGCAAAGGACTATGGCCCCGCAGCAAGCTCCCGCTGCCGCGCCTGCCCCCGCCCCCGCGCCGGGCGGCAACAGATGGCTGGGGCCTTTAGCCGGGTTAGCGCTGGGCGCGGGGTTGGGTGCGATGTTTGCCGGCGGCGGGTTTGGCGGTGCGATGGGCGGCATCCTGATGGCGGTTCTTGCCGGCGTCGCGGTCATGTTCCTGATCTCGCTGTTCCGTCAAAAGCGACAGGCAGTGCAATATGCCGGGACCGGCGCGCCATACCATCAACCCCAGCAAGCGCAGCAACCTTTATACGGCAGCGGTGTTACACCTGCGACAAACAATATTCCGGCGGATTTTCCGGTGGAAACTTTTTTGCGCAGCGCAAAGACCTCTTTCATCCGCCTGCAGGCCGCAAACGACCGCAAGGATTTGAACGACATTCGCGAATACACCACCCCCGAAATGTTCGCGGAAATCTCGATGCA
>VFSW01005638.1_pt1 | contig 18492 bp, 4 predicted proteins | sample 5358111 | NCBI WGS metagenome assembly VFSW01 (sample SAMN11554181, study PRJNA540505) | mine drainage metagenome | isolation source: sediment from site ElyBrook_90M | place: USA: Ely Copper Mine, Vershire, VT | collected 2017 | reverse complement strand
GAGCGGGTGATGACACTCGGACACGGCTACACCGGCCGCCGCCCCCACCACCGCGACGGCAAGAACTTCGACAGGAAACAGCAAGTACGTCAAGCGCAACGATCCAGAGTGTCCCATTGGGTCACGCGCACGCGAAAGGTGATACTCACAGCAGCGATCCAGGGACGCCTCATCTACGCTGCTCGACGCCCAACCAGAGATGACATCGGAAAACTCACCCAGAGGCGCGGCCGATGATGGCCAGGTCTCCGATCCATCCACCAGAACGGCCATACGCGCTGCAAACGCTGCTATCGGGTCTGCCTCCCAACTCCCAAACGCGCCCGTCGACAGTGACTTCCGAATCATCGCGCCCAATCGCGAGACGAGTGTGCTGGACCCAATCGAAACCGCGTGCATCCAGTCCAGCGCCAGGTTGGTGGCGAGGTCGACGGTCCCAGTTGCTTCTCTCGCCCCCTTCCTCTTGGCGTACCGCGCCTCCCCCAGCGCCAGCGTCCAGGCACGACTCGCGAGTTGGTCCTCCAACAGGTGCCAGCCGCCCGCATCACCGTCGACGACCTGGCACGCGCCCGTAACCCCCAACCACTCACAGTACGTACCCAGCGGGCCTAGTAGCGCGTAGGGCTGTCGGTCGGTGAGCGCTTGTTCGATCTTCTGCCTCGGCTCTTCTGCCATCAAGCGACGATTGAAGTCGTCATTGGACCATTGCCGGAGCTTCCCCAGTACCTTCTCGACGCTCCGAGCGTACTTCACTGCCATGGTCGCCCTCGCACGACGGCTTTGTCCTTTCCTACACCAAGTACTTCGATGACTTCACCGGTAATCTGCTGGCCACTGGCCTTTATTTCATTGAGTACGTCGCTGGCAATCTTTCTCGTTGCGTCGCTGTACCCGCCACCCTCGTTGTTGATCGCCCTCTGCAACCGGCTTAAGACGAATGTATCGATCGAGTTTTGGTCGCCCTTCAGAGGCAGATCATTCGGATTGTACGTCGAGGTTGCCTTGACCTCGAAAAACTCCCACATCTTGGTGACTGAATTTCTAGCAATGATATCGATTCCCTGTCCACTCTTGTTCTGGATGCTCGTTATCTCCTCGTAGTTTCTGGCTACGAGAGTCCAACGGGCCACGGCTTCTCCCGCGGCCCCGATCTCTTGAGTGGTCAAGCTGACGGGGATCGTCGGGCGTATCATCGTCCCCTGACCCGGCAGGGTCGGCATGCTGCTGGAGCCGAGCGCATCGGCCGTGGTTCCGACGACCCTGGCCAGGGGTATCGTCCAGGGTGCACGGGTGCCCACCGTTTGTCCGAGGCGCGTCCACCCCGCGCCGGCGGCATAGGCGACGCCAGCACTCAGTTCGATGAGCGGTGGCGCGGCGGCTAGCAAGCCACCTCCGGCCGCGATTAGCCTCGAAGAATTCGCGCCCTTCCAAGCCACCTCAGCGTTCGCGCCTTCATGCAGCTGTCGAAGCCCCTCGGGCAGGTTCGCAGGGGTCGTGGGGGTCGGTCTGACTGCCCAACCCGTCGTGGCAAGACTGCGTAGGAATATGGAAAAGCCGCTAGGTGGATCGTCGTCCGCCAGGCCGCTGGGGTCGATCGCGACATAGAGTTGGCCGTGCACATAGGCATAGAGATTGAGGTCCGCTCCCGCGGTTTGGACCGCGAGAGGATCCGCGCTTGCCCATCGGCCCAGCGCGGGATTCAGGTACCGCTTGCCGAAGTACAACAAGCCGACTTCGGGGTCGTCCTCCTTGGACGAAAAGCCGTAGTCTTCACGAAAACTAGCCCAGCGCGCCGGCCGGTAGTCGGATTCCCTGGCTCCCAGCGGATAGTAGGTCGTTGCCTCCACGAGCTCACTCGTGTCGTGGTCAACCACGAGATCCGTGGACCCCATGTGATCCGGCAACTCGAACAGGACGTGGAGCTGGCCGCTCGATGCGCTCGGTTCGTCTTCCAGTGCGTAGTGAAGCCGTGCCAGGCGGACGCCATGCGCATCGAGGAACGCGACCTCGGTGCTCGAGGTCCGAACGTAATCCGTCCCGTCCCATGTCGTGCCGCGCAGCTCGAGCGAGTCGAAGACGTGCGCGCTGTACATGTTGCCGCCCCCGGCGCTAGCGAGCGCTCCGCCGGCACCGATGGCGGTCTTCAGAGTCCGCTCGTCACTCGCGTCGTAGGCGTACTGCAGCTCCGCATCCGGCACGGTCGACGGTAGGGGGTCCGTGGCGAGCCCGGGGCTGGCCGCGTCCCAGCGACGCGCATCCATCAGGCGCCCGGCCTCGTCCCACAGGTAGGCAAAGCGCTGCGAGCACACCGCTCCCACCGGCAAACACGCCCCGGCCCGCGCCACCGCGAGGCTCACGAGATTGCCGCTGGCGTCGTAAGCGGCCGAAAGGCTCCCATTGGCTCCCGTGGCAGCCTGAAGCTGGTAAGGCCCTTGACCTGTTCCATTGACGATGATGCCGAGCGATCGGTCGTAGAACCCGTTCGCGTCGTCGCTGCTCTGCGCCGTGTTACCGAGCCAGTCGTACTGAAACGTCTGGCTCAGGACACGTCCAGCGAAGCCGCGGTGGGGACTCGGCTTAGAGCGCCGCGGATCCTGTTGACTCGGAATGCCCTCGTCTTCGGCCTGGAAGGGGTCGACCCATGGGTCACTGCCGGCGGGATAGGAGTAGGCAGCACCGGTGACGCGATAGAGGTCGTCGTACTGGAGCTTCCGTGTCACGGGCTGCGTGCCCGCGGGCCACTCAGCGGCGTTCCGGTAATCGGTTATCTGGGTGGGATTGTCGACCGCGTCGTACGCGTAGTCGAGGTCTTGCAACAGAAGCTGGAAGGTCGAAGGTGGCCCTGTCGGAGCGGGGGGAGGAAGATAGCTGGGAGGCGGCTGAGACCAGATGGCAGGTGGGCCGCGGTAGGTCTGCACGCTCGAGAGCCGCCGGCGCGAGTCGTAGGTGAAGGCGGTCGTCGTACCAGCCACGTCTCCATAGACGATCTGCTCGATCGGCCCATCGGCAGCGCGGATGATTCCGGTCACCAGCGCGCCGTAGCTCGAGCCCACGCTGGACACGGTCCCGCGCTGGGAATACGTGGTCGTCACCACGCTATCGCCCGAGCTGTCGGTCAGCCCGGCCGCGTCAGCGGCTGTGGATTCGATGGTCGGGCGGTCTGCGCCGTCGTAGCTCGTCGACCGCTCGAACCAGTGACTCGCATAGCGCGTCGCGAGAGCTGCGCTGGGGATCCCGGGCGCCGGCAGCACGCTGGCGTTTGCCGTAACGCGTCCCCGTCCGTCATACGCAGTTGCCGTCCGGGCACCGCGATCACTCTCGGAGGAAAGACGTCCCTGGTAGAGGTCGTGGTTCACTGCGAACGCAAAGGGGGCCGATGTCGCAACGGACTGGGGGACGGAGGGGTCCAATGCGTCGTAGAAGTAGAAGGCCTCCGTCCCATCACCCGTCGAGGTGTTGGGCGAAGTGTACGGGGGCTGATCCTCCAGGCAGGGAGAGAAGTCCTCCGCGATGATGCGTGCGCCCGCGTCGTAGAAGTAGTTCTCGCCGCACCCGCTCGCGTCACTCGTTCCCACGAGGTCGCCCGCGTCGTCGTAGGCGTACCTCCACGAACGCATGGTCGCCGGAATCACCGACGAAAGCGCGCTCAGTGGGTCGACGGCGGGCGGGGGAACGTAACCCGCCGTAGTATCCGGCTCGGCGTTGAGGACCATGCGCCCGAGCGAGTCGTAGACGATCCACCGTGTGACTGTGGCGCCGGTCGCTTCGTTGACGCGCGCGATGACCGCGGGTTCCCCCGTCGACTGAAAGGTGGTCCGCGTATCGTGTGTCTCGATGGCTCCGCCGTTGTGAATTCGGTCCTGCACCAGCACCGTACGGCCGTGCCCATCCTGCGCGACGGATGCGGGGGTGCCCTGATGCGACCCGGGCATCACATCGGCGGCATCCCACTTGTCGACTGACAGCGCATGGTGGACGCTTTGCAGCGAGATCACTCCGTCGAGACCATAGGTTTGTAGCTGGCGGCCAAAAGCGTCGTAGCGCTGGCTGCTGTACGCAGTCGGGGCCATGGTTGAGAGCGGAAACTGCTGTGGCGTTCCACTCCAGAACCACGCGAGATAGGCGCGCTGCGCGGCACCCTTGGCGTCGTAGCTCTTCATCCCGGTGACTACCCACTGGCCAAGATCACCCGCATTCGGGTCAGCCTCCTCGAGCGTGACGATGGTGCGGCCGAGGCCGTCCGCGTAGGACCAGGTGTTCCGATAGGAGGGCACGCTGGCATTAGACCCATCCTGGGTTTGTGTATTGATGATCGCATAAGGGGTGACCGCGGGATTGGTCGGAAGCGTGTAGGAGATGAGCACGGATGGTGCGGTGGACGGACTTCCGACGTTCTGTGGGTCGGGCTTGCTCAATGCCGTGATCCGCCCGAACCCGTCGTGCATCGCGGTGGTAACCTCGTTTCGCGGCTCCGTTACCTGCACGACCGTGCCGAGACCACGGTCGTAGGCGGCGGTGGTTGCCAGCGCCAGCCCTCCACAGGCGACAGCCGAACCATTGATGTTCATCGGCGTTGCTGCACCGGTAAAGACCAACTCAGTGACGGGCAACTCGCCGAATGCAGCGTCGTACACAATCTGTCGGCATCGGGCATTCGCGCCCGTCTCCAAGACCAGCTCTCCCTCCGGAGAGTACTGTTTTGTGTCGATGGTGATCGTCGTCGCCGTCTGGGACGAAGCGAACGGCGGTGGGGTTTGCGCCATTCCGCTCGAATTGCCGATTCGATACAGGGGGAGGGTGCCCTGCAGCACGCCCGACGTCACAACGGGATTGCCCCCGGGATCGAAGGTGAACGACTTGTCCTTTCGACGCACCGGGAAGAGAGTGCTCGTCACATAGCTCTCCACGGTGCGATACATCCAGCCGCTCGGCTCCGTCCCTTGTCCTTGCGGAAGAGTCACGAGAGCAGTCGTCGTCGTCGTCGTGATTGAGTCGTCCACATGCAACACGCCGTCGTCCGTGGACTGTTGCGTGTTACCAAAGAGGTCCACAATGGCCGATCTGTGCGTGTGTGCACCCGTGTTGGGGGGCGGGCCAATTGACGACCGGAGGGCGAGCGACTCGACGGTATCGCTGGGATTGATAGATCCAGGGGTCAGCTCTAACTCGACGTCGGAGAGCGTCGTCGCGCTGGGCGCCAACACGAACGGCCCATCGTCATAGAGGAATGAGTCCCCCTGCGACTCGAACGCATAGCGCACCTCACGGCCGTCGAGCCCCTCGTACAGCTTCCGCAATCGGTAGGTGTGGTGGCTCGTCGACAGGTAGTTCTTCGATGTGTCGTACATCTCGGACGCGAGCGGTAGCCCCTTGAGTGCCTCGCGCGGGTTGTCCTCCCAGCGCCCCTGCTCGCTGCAAGGATCGACGGGCAGGTTCTCGTCGTTGCTGCACTGTCCCAGAAGGAACGTCGACGACGTGGTCGATGTGGGGCTGTTGGCATCGCCCAGTCGCGTCGATGTCGCCGACGAGAAGCCCCGGAACTCGCGCTGCCGGCCCTCGTAGACGGGGTTGGCATACGAATACTGCGTGACGTACACGCCTGCCGGGCGCCCGACCACGTCGAGGTTGTCGCGATCCGTGACCTGCGTGATGACGTGAACTGGTTCCGGCGTGACGCTGGTCCAGGGCTTTCCGGCCGCGGCGGCCGCGAGCATCAACTGGGTGGACGTCGAGTACTGCAGGTCGGTGGTCTTCCCCAGCCCGTTCTGCACGTGAACGAGGGTCCATGGCCGCACGCCCCCCTGAAGGTCGACATACTTGTACGAGCTCGCGTCACCCCAGAACACGTCGCGGGTGCCATTGCCATTCGCATCGATGAGCCTCACGCGATCCGCGTAGTTCGGCGCAGGCGGCGAGTTGGAGATGAGGTGCTTGCCAGTCCAGGATGTCCCGTCGACGTTCAACCATATCTCCACGAAGTCAAAACCGATCTGTACGATGTCGTCCAGGCCGTCGCCATTGACGTCGTCGAGACGGACGTTCGAGCCGTTCGGATCGGAATACCAGGGGCTCGACGTCATGGCGATCCCCGTGTTCTGCCCGAAGTTGCCTGCGGGGCACGCGCTGGGATCACCGGTTCCGAAGTACCCGTTGCCGCGCCCGGGCCAATACGTGATGTTTCCTTGCAGCGTGTAAACGATGTCTTGCAAGCCATCGCCATTCATGTCGGCGAGCTTGGTGTTGGAATCGTTGAACTGCACGGGCAACCCGCCGTACGGCAGGCAGTATTGGACGGGGTCGTTGGATATCTGCGCGCTATTCGGTCCGGTCCACGTTGCGGACCCGAACTGACCGTCGCCGTTCGGGTAGCGGCCCAGACTGAAGAAGGTCTCTAGGCTCGTGCCGCTGGTGTAGACGACGTCGACCAGGCCGTCGCCGTTGACATCCACGACTTGGATGTTCTGTGCGTCATCGCCGAAGTCGATCTTGGGGCTCTGCTGCGAAGCGGTGGAAATCGCTCTGCCGAACCACGCGTAGTTCGTCCCGCTGCCGACAGGCGTGTAGACCGAATAGGTCTGTACCTGTGGCATGTGAACCAGGTCGATGACCCCATCGCCGTCGATGTCTGCGGCGGAGACGTTCAGGTTGGCGAGGTTGATCGCATTGGCGTCCTCGCCGGCGACACCGCTGACAGTCATGGGGAAGGGGCTGCTGAATGCATTGGCCTGCCCGCTGGTCCCGTTGCCATTGAAGTACACGCCCAGATTGCCATTGAACAGCGACGGGTTAGTCACGAGAACGTCGGGCAGCCCATCGGCGTTGATGTCGAAGAGGTCCGTGACGTCCTCGTCGATGGAGTGGGTAGGACTGTTGGCGAAGTCGATGACTCGCTCGTCGAACGGCTCGTATCCCACGAGGTCCGCTGGCTGCGAAGAGCCCGTAATGGTGTAGCCAGCGACGTGCTGATAGCCGAAAGTCATCGCCGGCAGCATCGGGCACGACGTCGCAGGCAGGTCTCCGGAGCCGTCCTCGGCGACTGCGCCTGCTCCGTCCTCGGTCGTATTGCACCGGCCCTCCATCTGGAGGGTGGAGAGGAGGGACACGTGATAGGCGGGGTCGTACGTGAGGTGATAGCGCCGCACCATCTCCCGGTTCCCACCACCGGCGAAGGTCTGGCTCGTGATGTCGACACCCGTTAATCGCAACGCCTCTATCGTCTGCCAGCCACGTGTGAACGAGATGGTCGGATCGGTTCGGGTCTCGTACGACAGACGCACATGATGCGCGTACGTGGCCAAGGCGGCACCCGCGGGGGCCGAGACCGGTGGGGTGTCGTAGACGTCGCTCAGATACGACATTCCGCCATCTTGCAGATAGCGGTAGGCGACCACGTTCACGGGCGTCGGCAACGTGGCGCCCGACGGGTTCGCACCGCCATACGCGTCGTACTCTCGCACCAGGTCCCAACGGAAGATCTTCGATCCCGTGGGATCGGTTTCGAGCGCGCCCGCGTACCCCGAGCCATCGAGCGGCGCTCCGAGCTCCATACTCGTGCCAGTCTTCGACTGCACACGCCACGTTCGATGGTCCGGCGACCAGAAGAAGCGCAGGAAACCACCTTCGACGCGGGGGCGGAAGTATTGCCAGCCGTTACCCCAGGCGGGCATCTGTTCGCCGGGAAGAGCGCCAGAGCATGCGCCACCGGACACCTGGCAGATGGGAATCAGCTCCTGCCCACCGTTGAAGACAAAGCGGTCTTGCGTGGGCGCCCAGCCTGCCCCAGGGTCGTGGTACAGCGGCAAGCCGCGATCGGTCTGGCGGGCGATGAACGCGACTCCAACGTCCCAGCCGACACCGCTGACCCCGTGACCAGAGCCCGAGCTGTAGCTGAGTGATAGCGACGGCTGGGCGCCACCGCGAGCCGGCAGCAAGGCGAAGGGAACGGTGAAGGTCGCGACACCGGTCGAAAGCTGTGTGGAGAAACTCTCGCCCATTCCCTGGATCTTGCCGGTGCCTTGCGGAAGAGCGATGGCCTGGCTCGAGACCCCGGTCTTGTCGTTCCCATCCATCGGGACGGCTTGCGGCTCCAGTGGAGGGGTCGGCACCCCGTCAGCGCGAGCGACGGCTCCAATCGGGCTGATTGGCGCCCGTGCACCGGTCGAAGAGCCCCCGTTCGGCGGGGTGCCGTTGGGAGCACGCTCTGCCGACGATTCGGCGGTGGCGTCGTGCTGAAGCGGCGCGCCCGTCGATGCTTCTTCTTGCGGCCTGCGCGTCAAGGCCGACGTGGGGAGTGGCCCCGCGGCGTCATGAACCGCCGGCACCTCGTCAGCCCTGACCGGTCGAACCGGCGACAGCGACGCCAAGAACGCCGCCATCATGAGAACCGCGATGGGAGCGCGCCTCCACCGTGCGAACGCCATGGTGGCCTCCTCCGCCTACGGCTTCGAGGAGGGAAGGGGCCGGATCTGACCCACCGCGGCGTTTCCGTTCGCGATGATCTCGGACCAGTACAGATAGTCGAGCACGATCTGCACGTCCTGCAGGTTGTTCCAGTTGAGCGCCGGGCTGTCCCAGATGCGCAGCGTGTAGGACCCGTCGAGAGGACGCCCACGCAGCTCGATGTGCTGGATACCGGATTGGCTGAGCAGCGACTCGTCGTCCGAGCTAATCGGCAACGTGATGTATCGCTCGGCGGCGAGTGCCTTTCCGCTGTTGATACTCGCGACACCGAAGTCGAACGCGCGCGAATTGCCGTTCCAGTCCAGGATCCCGGCGTTCGTGCCGTCGTGGCCCAACGTGTACTGGATGTACGCGCTCCCGTAGCAGTCCGGCGTCGGAGATCCGGTGCAGTCGTGCACGTTGGTCCCGACAAGGTTCACGGCGAGGTCCACGTGGCGGAAGTTGAAGTTGCCTGGTGCGAGCTTTCCCGAGATCGGCGAGGTGCCGTTCTGGAGCTGTTGGGTGTCGACAATGATGGGCGTCGTCAGGTCGTACCAGCAGGTTCCGTTCTGGTCGCAACGGTGCTGGAAGGCGGCGCGCATGTCGGAATCCGACGGGGTGCAGTTGGTGGACATCACCATCGTGCTGTCGCCCGTCTGCTGATAGGTCGTCGGGACGCCGCCCTGCGAGGACGCCTCGAGCTGCACGTCGGCGATGGCGACGCTTCCCAGGCCTTCGTTCGCGGTCGAGGCTCCGAATGCGACGTAGTACACGCCGGCCTGAGACGCCGTAAACGGCAGCGAGAGCCTCGAACTCCACATCTGGGGCGCTCCGAGGCTCGCGGGTACGAAGGCAGGGTTCTGGTAGGTCGTGAGCTCGTTCCATGCGCCGTCGAACACGCGCACAACGTAGGGGACCGCGTTTGCCACCCCGGCGTCGCTGGAGGACGTCGAGACGACGACGTTCCCGGACCCGTCGCGGGCCTGATCCCACCAGGACAGGACGTAGGATCCCGCGTCCAGCGAGACCGCCTGGAAGACCACGCCAGCCGGGCCAATCGTCGCCGTCCCACCGTCGGCGCCGGCGTCTCCGCCGCCGCCACCGCCGGTCTGGGCAACGTCACTGAGCCAGGTGACGCCATTGCCGATGTCCGAGAAGAAGGCGCCCGTGCCCGCCACGGGCGTCTGGTGGGCGCCGGCCGGGCCGTCCGGGTTGGGCAGCACGGCCCCGCTCAGAGTGGCCAGGCACCGATCCGATGGGCACGCGCTCAGCTGCCAACCTGGCGCAACACCCAGGCCCGGACCGGCGGTCGACACCGTGTGATCCAGCTGGCCCGAGTACAGTAGGAGATTGCGCGCGGGGCTCGAGCACTGCGGCACTGAGGGCATCAGGTCGTAGCGGAGCGACAGGATCGCCGTGTCGTTGCCCTCGTGCGACGGGTACTGCACGTTGAAGTAGGTCACGAAGTTCGACAGCTTCGTCACGTAGTCCCCGACGAAGCTGTCCGCGAACTGCGTGATGACCGCCTGCTCGGTCGCTCCGCTCTGCCCTCCGGCGTCGGCCCCCGTGGGCGTGGCGAGCGACTGGTAGTTGATGCCGGTTAGGCTGCAGACGTCGTCTGCCCACGATGCGGGGGCGTCCATGGGCCCGACGGGCGTTGTGATGGCGCTGAGCGGGATCCCGATGCGTTGCTCGATGGCCCGGCGCGCCATGTACGCGAGCGCCTTAGCGTTGGTCAGGGCGTTCTGATACCGGATGGCTGTCGCGCTCATCTGGCGGTTGAGCACGGTGTTCACCGGGATGGGCACCTGCTGTCCGGCGATCACCACGAAGTCGTTCCCGGCCGCGATGGCCGCCTGATACTGCGCGTCCTGCGACGTCTGCTGCACGCTGCCGGCCGCCTGCAGGACGGCAAGTACGGCCTTCCGCAGGTTGTCGAGTGACGTCTGGATGTCCGACCAAAGAGGGCCGGTCGTGTTGTTCAGGGCAACGATCGCCTGCTGGATCTGCAGCTGCTGCTGACTGTTGGCGGTGCTGGCCTGGTTGGCCAGGTTGCTGAGCTCCTGTCGGTCCGTGTTGATGCTGTCGCCCATGGCTTGCGACGCGATGTCCATGTTGGCGAAGGCCCCCAGCGCCTGGCCGCAGCCCGCGCCTGCGCTGCCCACGCAGCTCACGACCGAGCCCATCGTGCTGATGATTGAGGATTCGAAGTTCAGGCTCGCTTGCACCATGTCGGCCTGCACGCGCATCTGCTGCAGGGCGATCTGCTCGAGCGCGTCGTCATTCTGCAGACCCGCACTCTGAATCGAGAGGCGGGCCGACTCGATCGCGTTGCTGACCTGCGCGAAATCAACGCCGATCTTCCCCCAGTTGGTGGGGACGTCCTGCATCGACTGTTCCAGGCTGAGGATGTCCGACCCGTGCTGGCCGCTCTTCGCGCCGCTTCCGAGCGTTCCGTTCTGGAAGTCGCTCACCGCGCTGCTCGGTATGTTCTCGGCATAGAGGCCCTGTACCGAGGCGTGAACGATCGCGCTCATCTGGTTCAGCCACGCTTCCAGGCGGAAGATGTCCGTCTGCGTGTTGACCTGCGGAGGTGTCGTCGTGATGTTGGTCTGCACGGCTTGATCCTGGGTTGCGCATGCGACGGCCGCGGCGTCGATCAGCTGAGCGATCGCATTGCACACGCCATTTTCTGCCGTGAGATTCGTGAAGACGAAGGTGCGTTGCCAGGGCGGCATCTGCGCGGTCGGCCACGCCGCCTGCGTCACGCTGCTGAAAGCGGGACTGCCCAGGCCGTTGCAACCGGAGACGGTGATCCCGGGCCCGCTGCAGGCGGCTTGCTGACCCTCGAGGCCCGACCCGCTCACGCACTGCACGGAGCCCCAGCCCTCGTCCACAACGTTGTTCTGGATGGGGCACGCCTGCTGAATCCCTGGCGATATGTAGGGGTTGCCGCCAAAGGTGCCCGAGCTGTAGCCGAGCGCGAACTGGCTGTAGCCCGTCTTGAACGCATCGATGAGATCCCGGAGCGACTGTCCTCCGCTGCCGGTGGGATTCGATGGACCCTGACTGGGGTTACCCCACCGGGTGGCGCACGCCAGACCATCCAGATCGGAAGCGCCTGTGGCGAGCAGCGCCGACAGATCGATGGAAGTCGGATTCCACTTTTGTGGCTGGCTGGGATCGTCCGGGTTTCCAGTGCACGGCGTGTTTCCGATGGCCTCACCCGCCGTGCAATTGGTCCACGCCACCTCCGAGTTGCCGGTCAGTGCGTGGAACGTGTACGCGAGGGTGGAGGGCGCGTACATCCCCATGTACCAGCCCGGAATCTCGTTACCGGCATTGTTGGTGAACGCCGAGAAGGCGCTCTGCACGGGGTACGCGACGCCGAGCGTTGTGGAGTCGTCGGCGTTCTCCACGGTCGGGTCCGGCGGCGCCGAGTACTCGAGGAGACCTTGCGCAGTGTGTCCGGTGGGTAGCCATCGAGTACCGTCGTAGCCCTCGGGCGCAGGGACAGACAGACTTCCTCCACCCTGACCCGTCGCGGGCAGCAACACGACGGGGACCGGGATATTGAACATCTGCGCTGGCATGCCACCCGCGGATGCAGCAATCATCCAGAGCGCCCCGGCGACTCTCCACCGTAGAACGTTGAGCTCCGCGGCTGCAGCGCTCTGCCCGTTGATGGCCCCGTCGCAGCCAAGAGGCTGAGTGAATAGCGAGGCCGCGTCCGTGTGCCCGGGGCAGTAGCGAAGCGCCGTGTTGAGCAAGAACGCCGGGTTCGTGGGGCTCTGCTGGCCGCAGGCTCCGGCGGTCGCGAGGCAAGCGGGCCAGAGGCTGCTGCCGCTCACCGACGACATGATCTGGGCGCCGCCGAACGTGACGTTCCAATTGTCGAGAAGATCGACGCTCATCTTCAGCGAACCGGCGAGGGATTGCATCGACGATCCCGAGAGGGATGCGTCCTTGAGGATCCCGAGCAGCTGGGTGCCGTTGAAGCTCGTCGTTCGACTCGCCGCGACGGACTGCAGCTGACCGCACGCCTGGTTCAGACTTGCGGGGGGCTGGTACGGAATGATGTTGAGGGCGGCATAGCTGAGGGTGCCCTTGTTGCAGAGCGGATCCGTGTTGGTCCCACCACACTGCAGGATGTTCGTCTTGATCCAGTTCGTGGCCGACGAGGCGGAGGCCCCCTGCAGCCCGGTCGGAAGGGACGATAGGAACGCGATGTCGGTCGTTGGCTCGTTCAGGCACTGGTTGAGGGTCGCGTCGGTGGCGGTCGGCACCACGTTGCCATTGGGGTTGATGTTGACCTGGCTGAGCGAGCCGTAGTCCCCACAGAGGCTCGCGACCTGTTCGCCCGCCGCTTGCTCGTTCTGGGCAACCTGCAGATCGAGGTTGATGAGCTCCTGTGCGAATCCGTCGGCCGTCGTCGCCGCCTGCTGCGCGATGTTGAGGTAGTACTGCCAGGAGTTCTCGAAGCTCGTGCTGACGTCCCCCGAGGTCAGCTGATTCTGCAGGGGCACGAAGACGTCGCGGGCAACGCCATCGACGCAGTAGCCCGGTGCATCGGCGGCGGTGAGGTCACCGATGCCCGGCGGCTTGGCGCCGACCCACTTGCCGAGGTTGATGGCGTCCTGCAAAAGCTCCCGCTGCATGGGCGCGACGACGAAGCTCGAAATGCCCGTGCCGAACTCGGGCGTTCGCATCCCGTTGCTGATCAGGAATGTCACGTCGGGTCGAATGACTCCGAGCACCTGTCCCTGCGCCGACGGGCTGGTCTTGTCGTGCAAGAGGATGGCGTACAGGTGCGCGTTGCCCGGCACGACGAAGCCATCGTTCGAGGGGTTGAAGTCCGGGACCGTGGGATGGACGTATGGAACCGTCAGCTCGAAGACCGGCGCAATGGCCCCGACCTCGTTGTAGTAGCCCGGCGGTTGCGCGCTCACGTCCGTGGCGCCGGTGGGATGCTGCACCCAGTTTGCGTCGAAGTTCGCGGGGCAGTTCGTGGAGATGTGGGCGGCGCACTCGGCCACCCAGGCCGGTCCGAACACGAACCCGATCTGGTCCTCGAGCGTCTTGGTCAGGGTAGGGTCGCTCGCCCCTGTGAGCCCGAACACCGAGTAGTCCTCGCCCGCGAGCCCCACGGTCAGGTTCTGACCACTGCCCTGGGATTGCACGATGACGGTGCCGGCCCAGTTCCGCAGCTCCGCAATGGCACCGAGCGCGACCGATTCGGGGTCGCCCTGATCCGAGCCGGCGACCGGGACCGCGGCCACCTGGAGCACCGCGAGACGCCGCTCCAGCTGCTGTCCCATCTGGAAGGCGTCCTGGAACACGACCCGCGGCAACGGGCTGATGGGCCCTTTGTCCGTGGGCGCCACAGCGGTGCCGCCCCAGAGCCCCCAACCCAGGACGTTGTTGAAGCACTCCGAGGCCTCCAGCATTCCCCCGGACCGTGCGATGGCGTCGGGGGTCAAGCGTGAACGCGAGATGCCTCCGTCCACGACGACGCCGTAGAGCGGTGCGGCCGTGACCCCCGGGAAGACGGCAGCGGTGGGAGCGGCGTTCAGCGGAATGCAGGTCGCGCTGCTTCCGGTGCAGCCCAGCGGCACGGCCGCGTTGCAGGCGCCACCGCTTGCGCCCGGATCGATGCTGTCGGTGATGAGACGGTAGGTGCGCAGCGCGTAGTTGAAGCCGAAGAACAGATCGGCGTCGGACAGCGCACCGACCGTGGTCGTGTAGACCGCGCTCGGCGGCAGCGCGCTCAGACCGTTCCGGTACATCTCCTGCTGCTGAAGCTGTCCGACGAGCGCGTCCTGCAGCTGCTGGCGAGTGGTGGTGCTGCTGCCGAGCACGCACGAGGGGATGACGATGCCGGCTCCCCCTACGAGGTCTGCGGCGAGAGCTTCCCCCTGGGTGCGGATCTGGACGTCCTGGGTGCGCGCCGAGAGCTCGTCGCCGAAGGCCTCCGGGAGGACGTCGATGGCGAGAACGCCCTCACAGGCCGGATCGCCGTGCCCGCTGAAGGCGAGGACGTTCGGCACCGGGGCCCCGTTCGAGAGATCGATCCCGTTGCCGATCTCCCATCGCCCTGTGAGAACACGTGCGGCGTGGGAGTAGGTTCCGTACTGGCCCAGGCTGCTCAGGCCCCAGGCGTTCAGGTTGCCTTGATTGGGGTCGAGCGCCTGAGCCTCCTGCTGTGCCGCAGCGGCCAGGTCGGAATACGTATCTCGCCGAACGAGATCGTGAAGAAGCCGCCCTCCCGCGCGCAGCATCTGAGCTTCGATCTGAAGAGCGCTCCGGGCGATGGTCGGAGCGTTGCTCTGGCTGGGCGGCGTGAAGATGGGAACGTTCGAGGGCGGGTAGACCGGGAAGCACCCTGGGCTGGGGCACTGCGTTCCCACGCCGAAGATGTTTTCGGACCAGTTGCTCCCGGCGGCCGACCCGTCGATGGTGATGATCTTCGGACTGACGGGCGTGGTGTTGGTACCGGTCGCGGCGCCTTCCGCTACGTCCGCGAAGAGCGATGCGCAGGTGCACTGGGCGGTGCCTCCCGGGCACACCGCGTTCTCCCCCGTCGGGACGATCAACGGCGTGGCATCGAGCGTCGCCATCATGCCCAGGACGTGGATGGCGAGGTCCCGGACGATGAAGCGATCGGCGTCCGCCTGCGGCGGGATGTCCCACTCGACGTTCTGAATGCACCCGGAGGCCAGCCCCCCGCCGTCGTCGTCCCCGTAGTCGAACGTGCCCTGGCACGTGGTGCCACTCAGGGCCGGCCACACGGTCGTGCCAACGGCGTCTGCGATGGCGCCGAGTTGGTCTGCCACGCACAGCAGGTTCTCTTCATACTGCAGTCGCTGCGCGCAAGACGCGTCCGGGATCCCGCCGTTGTCGATGTCGATGCCGCCGGGGTAGATAAACCAGTTCCACTCCTCATTCGGATTGCCCACGGGGGGCCGCTGCCAGGGCACGACTCCCAGGTAGGTGACGGGATAGTTTCCGGTCCCCCCCAGGCCCGCCGTCGCCGACTCGCTGCAGAACATCGAGGCGCGCTCCACAAGAGCCCACGCCGTGCCGGTGATGTCGCCCTCCGGCGCCCCGACCGAGGGCGGGGGTACGATTGCCGTGCCTCCGGCATCGAAGGCCTCCAGCTGCAGGCCCTGCGGCTTCAACGTGGGGGGAGCGTTGCTCGAGACGGAGGTGTCGACGAGCTCCGTGCCCGGCCCGAAGTCGAGACGGTGCTTCGTGCCGTCGCCGTCCACGGCGAAGACGTGGATCGCATGCCCGTGCGCTCCGCCCAGGGACTGCGGCGTCGGCGGAGGCGGCGTCGTGTCGCTGGTGCATGCCGCCGCCGTGAGTAGCGCCGCGCACGTGAAGATCAGAACAGAGGGCGCGAGGAGCTTGCTTCGGAGCGGAAATGAAGTCGCGATGGTCATGGCGTTTCTCCGCGGCTGTCTCGTGGTGCGGGCGTGGCTAGATGCCGCCATCCGCGGGGCAGCTCTGGCTCCCCGAAGACAGCGTGATGGTGATGTTTCGGGCGGGGGCGTTCGGGTCCTTCGTCATCACGTAGAAGACCGTCGTCCCGTAGAGGTTCCCCCACTGGCAGTTGGTCGTGACGTAGGCCGACCCCCCGTCGTATTCGCTGCAGTACGGTACGGTCTCGGTAACGATCTCCCAGGGGGGAGCGACGGTGACGAGGAACGTGCCGCCGGCGCCCATGTCCGCGTACGCGAACCCGAGGCCGTAGGCGTAAGCGCCGCCGCTCGGGCACGCGCTCGCACAGGACGGGTCCGTTCCCGGTGCATCGGGGGTTCGGATCACGCCCGACGTCCAACCTTGCGGCAGGAACATTGGGCCATGCCCGCAGGTGGCCGGTCGGCAGAGGCTCGCGCCCCCCGCATCCGAGCAAGCCGGATCGCAGTCGAGGTAGACCATGAGCGGAGACGGGCACGGATCGGAAGGCACCGGGCCGCCTTCGTCGCCGTCATCGGAGCCCGCCGCCGCCGGCGGGGGTGGGGACGGGGGGCCGGCCTTGGGGGAGGGGGGGCGCCGGGGCGGGGCAGATGTGTTGCTACCGCGGTGATCGAGCGCGCCGGAGTCCTGCGCTGCAACGCAGTGCCCCGAGACGAGAGTCTCGCCGCCTGCGCAGGTGGTGCTGGTCGGTGAGTTGTTGGAGGAGCACGCCGCGACTGCGGCGAGACCGGACACCGAGAAAGCAAGGGCGCGCCACATCATCAGGGACCTCCATCTCCGCTACCGCGCAGCACGGGCGTCGGGATCAGCTCGACGACGACGTCACCCTGCCCTTCTCCCGCAGCAATGCCTCCGCCGAAGTCGTTCCACCCCGTTACCAGCGCTCCCCCCGGCGGCAGCGCGCTCGATGCCAGAGCCGGCAGCTCCTGGTCGCCCAAGCGGGCTTGCGGCCACCGGGGCAGCGGGATCTCGGCGGCGGTCAGATCCAGGCTCGTGCCGTTCCACCCCACCTGCTTCAGCCAGAGTTGTTCACCATTCGGGTCTCCGAGCGCTGCAGCCGTCCACCACGCGATGAACACGCTGCCCTGCACGTCCACCGCGGCCGGCGAGCTCTGGTCCAGCCCCACCGCAACGTTCGCGGGCACCGGGAGCACCGTCGTCGGCGCTCCGGGCGCTGACATGTCCAGCACTGCTGCCATGATCTGCGAACCGCTGGCGACCCCGGAGTCGGCATCATCGACGCCGACGGCGTAGACCACGAGAAGATGGGTCGCATCCAGAGCCGTCAGCGCGGGCTTGGCCGAGTCCGGCGCTGGCAGGAACGCGGGCCCGACCGTCCAGCTCGTGGTTCCTGCCTGCACGCGCACGGTCTCCAGCCCGTTCGCGTCGTCCCTCCAGGCCGCGGCCCACATGCCCGCGCACGTTGCCAGTGCAACATCTGCCTCCGAGTCGGCTGTCCCCGCGAGCGTTTGCTCCGCAGACGTTGGATTGAAGCTGCCGTCGAAGGTGCGGAAGCGAAGATCGGGTTGCGTGGCGGCGTCGGACGTGTCCACCCACGCGACGACAAGCTGCGATCCGGTCCAGACGATGTCGGGATCGAATTGCGAGAAGCTCGTCGTGGTGTTGGCGTGGGCCGGCGACGACGTGGGGAAGACCGACGGGTTCACGAGGCTGATGGCGATGTCGAGCTCGTCGCCCCCTTCGGAATCGAGATCCGCCCAGGCGACCGCATACTGGCCGCAGGGCAGACCCGCGACGACCGGGTTGCTGTTGTCGACGACGGTCGACTGCGTGCTGAAGGGGTTGATGATCCCCGTGGCGGCCCCCTTGGCGCCGCACGTCGCGAGCGACAGGGTCAGCGGGTTGCTGAAAGGCTCGAGGTAGACGACGCCGAGAGTGGAGTCGCTGGCGGCGATCGGCTGCCGCCCCATCCCCAGGGCGCGGGGGGCGTTCGACAGCCCCCCGTCCGTGCCGCGGTCCGGCCTCGTCTGCCAGGCCGCAAGCTCATCGAGGACCTGGCACTGCGTCGAGCAACCCCTACGCGTGGCGCTTGCGTTGCCGAGGCCATCGTCGCACTCCTCCGCCGTCGGATCGCGCCAACCGTCCCCACAGACTGCGGCCCCATCGGGCGCCGAGCCCGCATCGAAGCCACACGTGGGGCCTCCGTCGCTGCTCGCTGCACCGCTGTCGGCCGCAGCGTCCGCCGCGGCACCGCCGTCAGTCGTCGCGTCCTGAACGCCGCCGTCGGCGGTGGAGGAGGCCTCGGACGACGGCCCGTCCAATGCGCCGTCACTCTCGGCTGCGTCGAGGCCAGCATCGGAGCCGCTCGCGTCCGACTCTGCGTCCGCGCCAGCGTCGCCGCCTCCGCCGCCGCCCGGGGGGCAGCCGCAGAGCAAGGCGATATGCGCAATTGCGCAGAATCGAAAAACGCTTCTCAAGACACACTCCTGCGTCGGCCAGGTGCTAGCGGCACCGGACGACTTCGGCCTGCATGATCCCCAATCGAACGTCGCGAGAGAAAGTGGGTCCACATCCGTCGCGGGCATGATCAGGCGGCCTCCTTCACGCGGGCCG
>VFSW01005637.1_pt1 | contig 18495 bp, 12 predicted proteins | sample 5358111 | NCBI WGS metagenome assembly VFSW01 (sample SAMN11554181, study PRJNA540505) | mine drainage metagenome | isolation source: sediment from site ElyBrook_90M | place: USA: Ely Copper Mine, Vershire, VT | collected 2017 | reverse complement strand
TTGAAAGTAAAGGTTAGATGCAGATTGACACGGAAGAGGTCGCTGGTTCGAATCCAGTCGTGCCTACCATTTATCTACACATAATAAAAGAGTTAATAGATCGATTCAACCTTGCATCCGGCGAGTTCAACCCGTTATCCAACCCCTGCTCTCAACCTGATTCCGCTTGTGCTCGGATTGCACCTTCCCGCCAACTCCAGACCAAGCCCAAACTACAGGTCGAAATCCAATCTTCTCCAATCCTTCGCCGAGATACGATCCACGTAGGATGCTCCGCCTTTCAAAGAGACTTACCGGCCGAAATGGTCAACATGCCCCTGTTGCGCTCTTGACTATCACCGTTGAAGAATTTGACGTGGTGCGAAGAGCATTCGGTCTAAATCAAGAACTGGTCGGAACGCCGTATGCGGTCGAGTCCGTCAAAAGGAATGGCGAGTAGCGCCATGGTCATCTGAATCCAGGACGCGCGCATTCATGTTCGCACTAGGGCTGAGGAGAGCTGATCACTTCAGGACCGTGGGGTTGTATTTCGCTCCAGTGCGAAGGCTATCCAGTATCTGCTGCGTCCGCGCTGGGCAAGCTCTGCCTTTGTCAGGCGTGAAGTTGTCGTGCTCCGATTCGATCAGCGGCAACGGTTCCGTGGGACCGGGAATCTGGTTCAGGGCTGTCCAAATTCCCGCGGGCGGAGAAACGGTATCGATGAACCCCATGCCTGCCATCATCGGAGCCTTGATGCGCGAGGCGAAGTTGACGGGGTCGAAATAGAGGGCGGTCTCCATCGCCTTGGGATTGTCGGAAGGCCAATTGGGAAAGCCGCTCTTGCGGCCATGCAAATCGCCGTTTGTATCCGCGCCTGCGGGAACGCAGACCAGCACAGCCGTGATTTTCTCCGGGCGCAGACCCGCGAGCGCAAAACTCTGCTGGCCGCCCTGGCTTCCCCCTGTCAGCACGATTGTTTTCCCATCCCAGTCCGGCCGTTCGAGCAGGTAATCGAGAGCACGTGAATCGCGCAGGTACATGTCGAGGAAGTACGATTTCTCGCGATCGGTGTTTCCCACCGCGACGTATGACTTTGGAATGTCCCCGGAAGGGTCGGAGGGCAGCTTGTCATGTGCGTCAACATTGATCACCAGCCAGCCATCTGAGGCGCGTTGCGCAGCCCAGTGAGGATCCAGCGCGTAAATACCCGCGTACTGCAGTTGAATGATCGCGGGGAATCGTCCTTGCCTGGCGGGCTTCGCAACATAACCGTGTACCTTCGATCCCAAGGCGTCGAGAGCAAACACGCTCTCCTCGATGCCAGGGAAGTCGGACTGGATCGGTGTAACGCTCGGGTTAATGGCGACCTTGGCTTGCGCCGCCAGTTTCGCGTCCCAGAATGCATCGAAGTCTGGCGGCCGCGGGGTGGAGAGCGCGAGTCTGCCGGGGGCAACGGCGGCTCCAACGGCGTAAAGGCCGTTGTTGCGACCCGTGTTGCCGCCGACGAAAGCCGGTGTGGCGGCGGTGCCGGAGTTCGACGCGGCCGATGCATCATGATCTTTCGCCGCGTTATCACCCGAAAGGTTTGCGTAGGGCTCGATAGCGACATAGATCATCTCGGGCTGGTCGCTGACGATTTCAATTCTGTCATTCCCTGAACTTAGATCGAGCTTGCCTTCTTTGAGGACGTCTTTGTTGTTGCGTCGGATGGTCCATTTATACGCATACGTCGGCGCCGTGGGACCCCGGGAAACAATCCAGCCGACCGTATCGCCAACATCGTACAGGCCGCTTGCGTGGTAAGGGCGAAACACGAGTTGTTGCACGGGAGGCGCCGGTTGGGCATGCACGACCGGGGCAACGAGTTGCAGCATAAGCGCGAGTAGGATGGCTCGGTAGAACTCAGAAGCAATCTTGCGGCAACTCTCGCCAACGGTCCGCTTCGTACGCCCGCATCGGGCCGACACTGGTGCCATGACGCCTCCCTGTCCATTGCTGACATTTGCAAGCAATGAGGATACACGACGGGGCAGCACACATGAGTGTGCAGCGGATTGCAGGACCACGCGCCCGAGAACGCCAAGCCCAACACTAGCAGAGCAATTCCGATGGGCGCGAGTTTCGCTGCAGCGATCCACTTGAATGAAAGGTCGCGTTGTCCCTTCGATTCCGAGTCATCTTCAGCCGCGGATGTCAGTTCTCTCCGACGGCGTTTTTCGGCCAAGTGAAGCGCATAGATTTGTAAAGACTTGCAGGCATTTCAGGACGAATTCACGAAGCCGTTTACTATATGCTCCGCTCTGGTTCAATTAAGTCGGACGGCATGGACGATGCTCCATGAGTGAGCCCAGGGCGGCCGAAGCGGGCAGCCCTGGGCAATCGGTGAGCAACAATCCGTGCAGCACAATCAGAATTGATAAGAGAGGGTGCCGTAGATCGTGCGCGGGGCCCCGGGATAGGCGTTGATGTAGCCGTTCGCGTTAGGGTTCAGCGCGGCAAAATATCCGCCGCTGGAGATGTACTCGTATTCGTTGTACTTCGAATTGCCGATGTTCATCATGTCGACCCGCAGGTTGAATGACTGTCTTTCGAAGGTGATGGGAGCATTAAACGCAAGGTTCGCCGTCGTGTAGGAGGGCATGGTCGTATTGGTCGGGCCCGCGATCCCGCTATTCAAGATCCCGTTGTTCGACCAGATGTATTGCGTGCCAGTCGACTCCACCCAGAAGCGCGGCTCGACGATCGTGCGGTTGTGATATTGGATTCCGTAGTAGACGCCCGTATTCAGGGTCATTTTCGGAACATAGGATACAGGGATGTTGCTGTAGGAGACACAGGTGAGTTGTTGCGCAGCGCACTCCGCCAGGCTCGGGCCTCCCTGGATGTACGTCGTAAAATTCGTAGCTTCACCCGCGAAATTGAAGAAGAAGTGCATGTTGCTGCGTGGGTCGGCGTCAAAGAAAGCGTCTACGCCATGGTAGGTGGAGTCTCCGCCGCCGGTCTCTTCAACACCGGTGGCCGTTTCGAAGTCGATCTCCTGGTTGGTGTAATTGTTGTGGAAGTAACTCACCCCGGCGATGAAGTTCCTCAGCCCCGGCGCATGGGTGAAATGTACCTTGCCGCCAAATTGAGCGTACGCGCCCTTGGCCAGTGTGTAGTATGTCGGGTTCACGCTCTGGAACATCCCGCCGCCACCGCCGAGGGCCGGCGAGCGGTAGGTTGTGTCATAACCGCCATAGATCGTAAGCCAGTCATACGGCATCACGGAAGCGTCGATGCCGGGCTCAACCGCCGAGCGGCTCTCATGCGCTCCGCAGAGTGACCCCTGGTCCTTCGCATTAGGCGCCCCGAATACATTGGCATAGGGATCTTGCCCTGGGAGCTGCGGGTAAAGCGCGCAATGCGAGCTGGAGACCACACCAGGAGCGAAGGTGAAATCACGCTGCGCCTGGTCGCTATAGCTCGTAGAGAATCCATCGACGCGCACACTGGGAATGATGTGAATGCGCGGAATGGGGTGGAAATCGTCCTGGGCAAAAAACACCACATTGTCCTGCTGGAAATAACCCGAGCGGAACTTTGATCCAATGCCGACGATCTGCTTGGCGCCGTTGCCGCCATCCGTCGGATTGTAAAACAGGTTGTGCGAGTTATAGACCTCGTGAATGAGGTAGCCGCCGAACTGGACAGTGTTGTAGGGGAGAACCTGGGAAAACCCGATCTGGTCTCCAAACATGTTGCTGTGCGGATTGTTCCACTCGTCCACCTGGGAGCCCGCGGAAAGAGCATCCTGGTTGCGCCGGTGAAAACGGCGAATGTGCGTATACCAGGCCGAATTCTCAAGCGTGCTCGTATGGCTCAAAGACATTCTTTGACGCGCATAGCCCATGAACATTTCGTTGGTGTCGTACTTGTTATAGGCGGCGTACGGCAGAGCGCAATAGAAACCGCAGGTCGCCTGGCTGAAACTCGTACCGTTCGGTTCGATAAGCTGCACATCCGCGGTGGGAATCACCGTTGGACGATAGCCCCCGCCCTTCGCATAAAGGACTCCGAAGGCAAAACTTCCCGCCGAAAATGATTTGACGGTCTTGCCGAAGACCGACCCGTTCTTGGTAGGGTTTCCGAAGCCGTCCGGAGCAATCCGGAAATCGTCGCCGCGTCCCAGTCCGCCGCCAAGCACAGTGGACCATCCTTTGAACTTGCCCGTGTTGCCCACGAATGCAAAGTTTTGCTGGCCGTAGGGGCCATCCGTGAGAGCAACGCTGAGGTGGTGGTCCACGGTCGGTTGAATAGGAGTGAACTCCACTCGGCCGCCTACGTCGGTGTACCAGCGATCTGCCGCCTGACCGGGTCCGTAGGTCACCTGCACATCCTGAATCATCAGGTTCTGCGGCATGGTGGCCGATTGCCACAAACCGGTGGCCGGGTCGGCCACTGGAATGCCATCGTACGTAATGCCCAGCGATCCTGGCGCGGTGAAGCTCGTCGCCTCGCCCGCCCAGCCCTGCTGGATTCCGTTCAGGATGACCGTATATTTCGTTGCGCCGGTCTGTCCATAGCCGACGACATTTGTGCCCGGGGTGGATTGCAGCATCTGTGCGCCGCCGGCCAGGGGACCGGACGCATCCAACTGCTGGCGGTCGAGCACGCGGACCGTATCCGGCATGAGCATCACATCCTCACGGCTGGGCATGGGCTTGGCCTCGGGGTCGACAGTCCCACGCACAACAACGCTCTCATTTAGTGCCGCCACCTGCAGGGTAGCGTTGATGAAGCGCTGCGCGCCCGCCGAAACCCGTTGCGAGAAGGACTCGAATCCCGACTTTTCGACGGCGACGATCTGCGGGTCCGAAGACACATTCTTGAAGTCAAACTGCCCTTCCGCGTTGGTCGTGGTGTGAATCACATTCGTTGTCGTCAGATCCGTTAAGGAAACGGTTGCGCCCGAAATCGCAGATCCTGAAGAGTCTATGACCTTTCCCTGAATGCTCGCCGTGTCCGCGGCTTGCGCCACCGCAACTCCCACGAGCGTAATAATGCAAAAAGCAATTAGTCTGCGTACCATGTCTCGTATTCCCTTCTGTCTTCCGTTGCTTGCGCATTTGGCCCGGCGGCCACCCTGCCAAGCAATAAACTGAACGTTTCGAGTCGATCGGGCGGCAAAATGCCCCGGGCGCGCTCCAATGAAGCACGTAATCCGATGCGATCTCATGGGCCCGATATACGAGGCAATCTCTCATTCCGGGCCGGACATGCTGCGCGGCGATCCGAACAATCTGTTACCGCAAGGCGAGGCAGTTTCTCCGGCGCAAGAGAGACATCTTCAGGAAGCGAAACGCGAAGGAGGGGGACGAAACGAGAAATAGCTGAACTCCGGCAGGGCAAACTTGCAGTGGCGCGCCGCCGGAACCAGACCTCCGGACGGCCAGGTCTGCAGCGCACAACGGCAGATGCCTGCGATCCACGCGGGCAGACGCTGAAGCGGCAGCCGTTGTCCCGCGGCCACGACCAGCCCGGCCCGCATTCTGCCCTTGCGCAGGGGTCGCTCCTCTTCGGTGAGCAACTTGGCTGGCGCCATCACGCAGAATGCACGGCCATGCAGCAGATACTGCTCGATCTTGTAGCCAGCGCCCCACATCGCGACGGCGAGGCCCAACGCCAGCCCACACAAGGTGAGCAGCGTGACTCGTCGGCAGCTTTGTTGCAGAAGGCGCATGCGGGGAAGAGCGCTGCGCAAATGCAAGCTTCGAGATTGCGACAGGCAGCATCAGTATGCAATGGCGTGCATGAACCAGTGGTTAAGCCAGTGTTACTGCAACGTGAACAGAAGCGCTATTCCGGCAAAGATGGCAACGCATTTCCACTCGGGGAGATTTACGGTTCGCAGTTGTCAGAGATCGGATTCTGTTTTCGGCGATCGCCGCTGGGTTGCAATGCACATGCTGTCAGTGTGGTAGACCGAGGCTATCTCGCTTGCCTCGGATCAGCCAAAGTCAATTGCAGCAATGCGCCTGGCAGGATAGTTCCCGGAAGAAGACCATTCAACTTCGGAAGCAAGTCGCCAACCGCGGTAGCGGCGAGAACACAGAGCACAGCTATCCCGCCTCGTACTGAATTCCGCATTTGCATCTCCCTCCCAAATAAGCCGTTCGTAGCTGTGCGTCGCTTCGGAGGACGCCCCAGCAATTCAATGGAGGCGCGACTTTCGATCCTGGGAACAAATTCTGCCTGCCAAGAAATCCACTGGGGCTTGCTTACTTCCGGCGTCAGAGGGTCGCCTTCGGAGAGCTTCTTCATGTTGCGAGCATCTTCTTCAAGAGCAAACGGTAGGTTTCCATTTGCTTCAAATGCGGAATTCCGTCGCGCCTAATCAGCGTGAGGACTGTTTGCGTCACAGCTTCCTCTACCCTCGTCATCGTCGCTGTGAGACTTCACGAAGGCCATGCCGTGCGGGCTTATGAATCCGGTCACGACGGGAGTGATATCGCCGAAGTTCAAATCAAGTACGCCGACAAAACCCACCGACGCACCGTTCGAATCCGGAGCGCCAAGGGCTGCGCTATACGGAGTGCCCGGGACGAACTTCGATCTGCGAATCATGTAGACCGTGTTTGCGGGTGTATCGCTCAACAGGATGAATCCGCTATCGGAAGGAACGAACAGCGTGTCATCGGCCTGTGGAGTTCCAAATGGCGAACTCAGCGGAACGAGCATGACGCTCTGGTGGCTCATCCCCGGACTGTGAAGCAGTACCAGCTCCGAGTCACCCTGGCTATCCAACAGAATGTCATTGGACGGAGTGATGGTCATAGAGTCAGGATCTTGCAGGTTCAGCGTTACCGAATCTCCAGTGACCACATCGGTCGCTTTAGCATTGCCTTCGAGAGCGGGAGTTACATCAATGGTGCTGCCGACAAGCGTAGCTTCAACAATCGCAGGGCCCGTGTTTGGACTGTTGGCAGGATTAGAAGCGCTGAAGTATGCCCTGCCATTGCGGAACACGATGTCATCGTATCCTCCGCCATGCAGTGGCGCTGCAGCAAACGTGTAGGTCTTCTGTTGGTGCGTGGCCGGGTCGATGATGACGAGGTTCGGATTGCCGTCTTCGTTCTGCATCGCCCAGATCGAGTGAGTGTAAGGGTTGACTTTCATGCCGTCGTTATGGCCAACCACTGTGTAGACGTGGAGGGGGTTGCCGCTTTCGCTGTACTCTAAAATCTGAGTTGATTTGCCGTCGCCACCGCCGGGATCGTTTCCGTCCCCGTATCCGATGTAGATTCGGTCACCCAGAACAGCAATGGAATCGGGGGCAGTGTACTTGCCGCTAACGCCCTTCGTGAACACGCTCACGGAGTAACCCGGGATCGCCTTTGGTGCGGTTTGGCCCTTGGCGGGGATGGCTAGGGCAGCGAGCAGGACCATGGTCAAAGAAGGGAAGCTGGTCTTCATGGGGAATCTCCAGAACCGGTTGGATGGTTGTTTGGCTAGGGGCGGAACACACCCTCGCCGTGAAGCCTAAACGGTCTGGACGTTGGCGATCATCAAATCCCGATCAATTCGTGTTGCACTTGAAGCGCGCCAGATGACCCTGGTCTGTAACCAGCCATTCACAAATCTTTCTCCGGGTATTGACCTGCGTGCAACCGGACCATGCACGCTTTATGGACCGGAGGTACTTCGTGAAAAGGTATTTGGTCGTGGCGCCCATTTTGCTGTTCGCAGTGACCGCAAATTCACCAACACGATTGCACGCCCAGAATGATCGCCACGATGGTGGTGGTTTTGAATTTCGATCCGGAGCCCTAAGGCTGTGGGGGCTCCACAGTCTCTCCCACGAGACCGAACTTGCTGAACGCGTCGGCGTCCAATACGCCGGGCGTTTGCGATCCGACAAATCCAGTCATCACGACGTTTGAGAGCGATCCTGGGTCCAGGCGGCGGCAAGCCGGCCATGGAGAGCGGACACATTAATGCCTGGGCTTCAATCCATTAATTAATGCCTTTGTAAAGGTCGTCCGCTATCTTTGCCGCAAGGCTAAGTGTAGAGCAACATACTTCCATTCCCGAATGATTGAGGCACCATGAAACGTCTAACCGTTCGTCATCCCCTGTTGGTGGGTGTGCTGGTTTTATCTGCGTTCTTCTGCGGACTGGCGCCTTCAGCACCCGCCCAAAGCCAAGCCGGATCCATTTCCGGTACGCTGATGGACCCAGCCAGCGCCGTATTGAGAGGGGCACAGGTATCCATCCCCTCCAAAGGCATGATTGTTTCCACCGATGAGCAGGGCCGCTTCTTCTTTAGTGGACTACAGCCCGGCAACTACGCGATTTCCGTCAGCTACATCGGCTTTGAGAATCTGACGAAGACCGTCACCGTCAATCCGGGAGAATCAACTACGGTGAGCCTGCAACTCCAGGTCGAGTCGCAAAAGCAGAGCGTGCTGGTCACGGCCGGAAGCGCTTCGGCTGAAGTCGAGGCGATCAATGAAGAGCGCGTCGCAGACAACCTCATCCAGGTGATGCCCACTCAGACCATCACCAATCTGCCAGACCGCAACTTGGGCGACGCGATCAGCCGTATGGCCAGCGTAGCCCTGACCCGCAACGAGGGTCAGGCCAATTATGTGGAGGTGCGCGGCACCGAGCCACGCCTGAACAATACCACGGTCGACGGTTTTAACATGCCATCCCAAGATCCGGGGATCCGCGAATTCGACTTCTTCGCTGTTCCCACCGGTATCGTGGATTCGGTCAAGGTAAGCAAGACTCTCCAGGCCAACATGGATGGCGACGGCATCGGCGGCTCAATCGATCTCGTCACCAAGACCGCGAGCGACACCCCGACCTACCAGATCACCGCCATCGGCGGCTACACACCCATCGAAAACGGCCGTCCTAACGCGCAGGTGTACGGCACCTGGGGCAGGCGCTTTGGGGCTGGCAAGAAGCTCGGCTTCATCATCGGCTCCGAGTATGACTTCGATGGCACCGGAATCAACGACGTCGAGCCGACGCCGGACATGGCCACCCTGGGCAACGGCCAAAGCGTGGTCTGGGATGACTCCCAGGATATCCGCACCTACATGTTCCACCGCCCCCGCTGGGGATTGGGCGGCAGCCTCGATTACCGCATCAAGCCCGGGTCCACGATCTCTTTGCGCTATCTCTACACCTACACGCGCGACAACGGCGACAAGTCCGTTTACAGCCTTTTCGACAACACGCCCGGCGTCCAATTGATCAATCCCGGCAACACTGGCTGTGCCACCGACCCTGTCTCAGGGGCAACCGCCACGCCCTGCAATACCCCGCCACGTTACTATAACCAGCTTGAAAATGCCCGGATCTATTCGGGCAGCATCATACTGAGCGGTACGCACGTGCTGACCAATACCTGGTACTCGTGGAGCGCCGCCGTCGGAACCGGCTACTTTGGCGACGATCCTTTCGACACGGGCAACTTCACTAACATCGCCAGCACCAGTTCGTGCCAGTTCAACCAGGGCGCGACTACGAACTACCACCTGCCCCAGTGGAGCCCGGCATGTTTTAACGAGATCAACAGCCCCCAGAACTACGTCTTCACCGGGACGCGGCGTCAGCCGGGCCACAACCAGCAGATCAACATCGGCATCGACGGCTCGGGCGGATTCCGCTGGCGAGCCGGTGGCCATCTCTCCACATTTGACTACGGCGCCAAGTTCCGCAGCATGCACCAATACGATAACCAGTACTACAGCAACGCCAATGCCATCGGTGCCCCCATCCCGATGACGACCTTCCCCAATCAACTCACGCAGTCGAACTACTATAACGGTTCATACAAGGACGGTTACAACGTATGGTTCAGCCCCGTCCAGAACTATGTTAACCAGCACCCCTCCGAATTCACCTTTTCCAATGACAAAGGGGTGTATTCCGGGGACTACGGGCTGGTAGAGCACATTCCCTCCTTTTACATGATGAACTCCACCGATTTTTCCAACGGCATCCGCCTGGTCCTGGGTCTGCGCGCCGAGATCACCACGGACAGAGTGCACAACCTGGCATTCGATCCGAATGGCAACGCCACGCAGAATTCGTTCTCAGGCTCCTATTACGACCTGTTGCCCAGCGCCTCGTTGCGCTTCAATGCCGGCCACGACAGCTATATGCGCCTCATCTACGCGCGTGGCGTCTCGCGCCCCGAAGAGCAGTGGCTGGCGGAAGACGTGAGTTGGGGCGTCGGCGGAAACGGCGCCTACAAAAACACGGTCGCCTTCGGCAACCCCAACCTCAAGGCTGAAACAGGCGATGACATCGACGTCCTCTACGAGCACTACTTCAAAACTTTCGGGGTGTTGTCAGGCGGGTATTTCTTCAAGCACCTGTCGCTTCCGCCCGTCAGCACTCAGAAGGTGCTGAACAACTACCTGCCTCCGGGCGCGCCGCCATCCGATCAGGGCACTTACCTCGCCACCTACTACATCAACGCCGGCAGCGCCTGGATCAGCGGCGTTGAATTGCAGTACCTGCAGCACTGGACCAATCTGCCCGGATTCCTCGGCGGCCTCGGCATGAATGCCAACTACAGCTACATCGGTTCCCAGACCAGCGGCATTGCCGGGCGCAGCGACAAGCCTCGCCTGCTGAATGACGCCCCCAACCTCTTTAACATCGGTCCCACCTTCAACCGCGGGCCTCTCGCGATGCAAATGAACATCAACTTCAACCAATCCAGCATCTACTATTACCAGTACACGGACGGGGCGCCAGGCGGACTAACGGGCCCGCTCGGCGACAACTATAACTACAACCACACCCAGGTCGACGCCCAGGGCAGTTATGCGCTGCCACGCGGCTTCAAGTTGCTCGTCTCCGGACTCAACCTCACCAACGAGGCATTCGGCTTCTACTACGGCAGCCCGAAGTATGACACGCAGCGCGAGTACTACCAACCTACTTACTCGTTCGGCCTGAGCTGGACACCGCAACGCGAGCAATAGTCCGTCGAAACTGAACCACCGCAGTAGCGAAAAGGGCGCACCGGAATATCGGTGCGCCCTTTCGAAATGAAGCGGCCGCAGAGGAGGCGCCTATCCGCCGCGCACCAATATCCAAGCCGGAACCGCTGAACAGTTGTGGTCCAGGTACATGCAGTGGACCGAGGCCGAAGCGCCCTTCCGGACGCTGAAGAGCGAACTATCCATCAGACCCGTGTTCCACCAACTGTTCCGTCATGGAGTGAACGTGACTGTCGCGTCCTTTACGTAAGCAGAGGTCCTAATTGTGAACCAGAATTTCGCAGTAATTATCCTTGGTGGTACCGGACAAGTCGGCGGTGCGGCCGTCGCTGAACTGCTGGCAACTTCGGAGTGCCGGGAAGTGGTGATGATCACAAGAAAGCCCATTGCGCCACGATTGCGAGTACGCAACGTCGTTCATGATACCGGCGCTGCCGACTTTGCCGAGCGCACTGCCGATCTTGCCCGCGGAGTTTTGAGCCAAGGTCCCGTCAGCGCCATAAGCTGTGTGGGTGTCGGTTCTGGATCGATGCGCTGGAGCGAAGAAGAATTGCAACGACTTGAGGTCGGCGTCGTCGGTTCCTTTGCGCGTGGCTGCCACGACGCCGGAATCGCCCAGTTTTGCCTGCTTTCCGCGGCAGGAAGCACAGCTCGCAGCCGGTTTCGTTATGCGCGAGTAATGGGCATGAAGGAAGACACCGTGCGTAACATCGGTTTTGCCCGCCTCGCCATATTTCGCCCCGGCATCATTGTCGGCAACGCTCATACCCCGGCCTGGGTCGTTTGGTTGGGGAGCCTCGTGCCTGGGTCGTTTGGCAATATTGATCAGCGGATTCTCGGTCGCTCAATCGCCGCAGAGATAGCTTTGCACAGTCGAGAGACTGGGGAAGTTACCCGCGAAAACGCAGCAATGAAGAAACTCACTGCGCAGTTCAATAGAGTGACTTAGGAATTCTTGCGTGGGGTTTGCATTTCCGCCTTGCTGTCACTGCGGAGGCCGTAGGGCATGATCCAACCGATTGGCCGGTTATCTCACTGTGAGCACGAATCGAAAGCGCGAGGCCGCTTGGTTTTTGCAGTTGCGGCGGGATGAGGACGGCACAGGTGTCCCCGGCCAGAGATCGTGTGCTGCAAGATGCGGCTTATTTAAGCAGGCGTGAGCCTGCGATGAGTATGTCTACCAGTCTCCTGGCGCTATGCTGCCAGTCAGGGCCGGAGCCCACATGAGAGACGCCGATCAGCGCTCGAAGAAGGTCGTATGCATCCAGATCTCTTCGCAGATCACCACTCTTCTTAGCGCGCTTCACCAGCCCATCGATCGCACCCTGGATCATGGTGCGGGAACCTTCATGAAGCCTGGACGGGCCTCCGGCAATGGTATTGAGCGCGGGCGCAATGATGTGCTTCGCCGCGATGTAATCGACCAGCAGCAGCATCCAGGCTCGAAGCGCTTCGAGAGGGGACATGGTCTCGGCGAAACGGTTAGCGGCCGCCGCGAGTTTTTCCACTTCGTTTCGGTAAACACCTTCGATCAGCTCATCGCGCGTAGGGAAATGGCGATAGAGGGTACCTACTCCAACACCCGCCTGCTTCGCGATCTCTTCCAGACTGGCATTGGCGCCTTGTCGAGTAAAGAGTCCCTTCGCAACTTCAAGAATGCGCTCGCGGTTGCGCAGCGCGTCTGAGCGTGGTTTCCGGGCGATCGTCGAACGGCTCTTCGTCATCTTCAAAATTCTTGCAACCGGAGGCTACCTCCGATTATCTATTCATACGGAGGCTACCTCCGTTTTAGTTGAGGCCGCATCCTTTCGTCAATCTAGCTCGAATGAGATCAGGGAGGCAAATATGCGTGTATTTGTTACTGGCGCAACCGGATTCATCGGTTCCGCCGTCGTGAAAGAACTCGTCGGCGCGGGCCACCAGGTACTTGGAATGACGCGATCGGATGACGGCGCAAAGTCGCTTGAAGCCGCGGGGGCCCGGGCGCACCGAGGCGATCTGGAGGACCTGGAAAGTCTGCGCAGCGGAGCTGCCGCGACCGATGCCGTCATCCACACAGCCTTCCGGCATGACTGGTCGAAGTTTGCGGAGGCCTGCGAGCTGGACAGGCGCGCCATCGAGACCATCGGCGCCGTGCTCCAGGGTTCAAGCCGCCCATTCATCGTCAGCTCCGGGGTGGGAGTGGCGCAGGGCCACGCCGCCACCGAGGACGATCCACCGCTTTCTTCCCCATCCCTTCCTCGGGTATCGGAGGTGACTGCTGTCGCGCTGATGGAGCGCGGAATCCACGCAATTGTGATGCGCTTGCCGCAGGTCCACGATACCGTAAAGCAGGGCCTGATCACACCGCTGATTGCGATTGCACGTGCAAAGGGAGTCTCGGCGTACATAGGTGATGGTCACAACCGCTGGCCTGCAGCGCATGTCTCGGATGTCGCGCGCCTCTTCCTGCTTGCTCTGGAGAAAGGCACAGCGGGAGCCCGGTACCACGCCGTCGCAGAAGAGGGTGTCCGGCTCAAAGACATCGCTGTCGCTATCGGCCGCGGCCTGAATGTGCCCGTCCTTTCCATTCCGAAGGAACAGGCCCAGGAACATTTCGGCTTCCTCGGGTTCTTCGCGGGGAGAGACCCTCTGACCTCCAGTGCGCAGACCCGCGCAAAGCTCGGATGGAACCCCACAGGCCCCTCGCTTCTCACCGATCTCGGGAACATGCGCTATTCCGAAATCTGAACTTAACCCCACAATTACGGAGGAATCGAAATGCAAAAGACATGGTTCATCACCGGCGCCTCGCGCGGGTTCGGCCGCATCTGGGCGGAGGCCGCTCTTCAACGCGGCGATCGGGTTACGGCGACCGCCCGCAAACTGGCAGACGTTGCCGATCTCGCGGGACGTTTTGGCGACACGGTGCTGCCCCTCGCCCGCGACGTCACCAACCCCGAGCAGGTCGAACAAGCAGTTCATCAGGCAAACGCGCACTTCGGCCGTCTTGATGTCCTTGTCAACAATGCCGGCGCGAGCCTGTTCGCGGCTACGGAGGAAGCGAGCGATGAGCAGATCCGCGGCCTCTTCGATGCGAACTACTTCGGCATGGTCCGAGTGCTCCGAGCGGCTCTGCCTTTGTTGCGGAAACAAGGGAGCGGTCACATTCTCGGTGTCTCGAGCGGGCTGGGGATAACGGCATTGCCGCTCATCGGCTTCTATTGCGCTACGAAATGGGCTGTCGAAGCTCTCCACGAATCCCTCGCGCAGGAGGTGAGAGCGTTCGGGTTGAAGGTGACACTTGTTGAACCCGGAGCCTACGCAACCGACTTCGGAAAATCCTCGCAGATTGCGGATGCGCTGGAACCTTACATGGAATTTCGGAAGCAGTTCCTGAAGCATCTGGCGGATGTTGAACGCGGCGATCCGGAGGCGACTGCAGAAGCCATCCTGAAGCTAGTGGACGCGGAGAATCCGCCGCTGCGACTTGGCCTGGGCACTTCTATTCTGCCCAGGGCCCGCGCCGCATTTGCGGAGCGGCTGGAGACGTGGGAAGCGTGGGAGGACGTGTCGAATGCGGCGATGGGCGAGCCGAAGAAATCGATGGCGGCGTGGATTGAGCAACTGGCCCCTGGAACTCTGGATCAGAAATAAGAACAGGATCAATACCTTCCATTAGCGAAGCAGATGAAAGGACGAAGGCAGGAGAAGTTCCCGTCAAATGACAATCGCGAAGAAGATTGCGATGGTAACTGGCGGGAACTTCCACAATCAAGAACGAGAAACGCCGCTTCCATCTCGCACCGGGCGTCAACGAACGCATCATCGCCAACGCACGCATCGATGACTGGACAATCTCTCGCTACGAACTTCAGCCGGATCGACTCGCTTTTCTATCTGGGGTCCTGGAGAACCGAAGGAACGCATTTTACGTTTCGGTTCACGCCGCGGTATCCGGTCCGGGCTGAGGCAGCGCACTCCAGGCTCGTCGATTGTTACAACCCCGATTTGGAAGTGCAGGTGGCCTCGCAGACGTTTCATGTCGACCGATAAGAGAGTGACTGGATGCTTACTGCTGCATCTTGGCAATGTGAACAACGAACGGAGATTTGGAAGCGAGCGATGTCAGCTCGAAGACCCGATAGCCGTCGCCGGTGATGTCGGCGCGGCGAAAGACGCCGGGATCGGTTTCAATGACTTCGCGGCCGCCGCTGAGCTGGTTGATGTAGGACTGTGCCGCATGGACATCTGGTTTTCCACCTGAATTGGCGCTGGTCATGGCTTCGGCGACATAGCTGTGCAGGAGCTTTGGCCAGTATTCCGCCAACAGGTCGGTACTGGCGAAGATGTCGGCCCATACCACCTCACCATCGATGGCAACGACCACGCCAACGGCTCCTTTGGCCTGCAGTTCACGAAGCATGGTACGTTCGCCCTCCAGGCCGCCGTACTGTGCAACTGCTTTGGCAACGGGTTCACTGGAGAAGACCTTGGCATACGAAGTGGTTGCGGAGAGCTGCGCAGCTTCGGGCGCAGAGAGATTCTGCGCCACCCGCGCGTTCGAGGAACGCACGTTTTCCCACACGCTGCTCTGATTGCGTTCCGCCATCGCCGGTTTGCGCACACTGGGTTGAACCATTTGAACTCCCATGGAGCCGAAGTTGGAGCTCGAACCGACCCAACGGCCGGGTTCGACGCAAAACACGCCCAGATCGATGGGACCGGAGTGGGGCGGAACAATGCGATCCGCACCGATGACTCGATCCTGCTTGCCGCCCGTGACGATTTCCCCGGCGAGGAGAAGCAGAGGTCGAGCGGAATTATTGGTAAGCACAAGCCGATTCACTTCGGCTGCGCCGTGGGGAGGTGGCAGGGCCTGGGCCGGCTGCAACCTCCGCACAAGGCCACGATTGTCGCCGGCTTCTGTCACAGTTACCTGCCCGTTCCGGATGCCTTCATCGAGCGTGAGAAGAAACGATGTGTCATGAGACTGAGCCGAGACTACGGGAAACAGAGCGAGATTTCTGCGCACGATTGGCGAGAGGACTCTGAGGTCCTGCGGTGCGCCGGCCGGCCCTGCGAAGGCAAGATTCGCCATCGCAAGAATGAAGACGAGGATCAACACGCTGCAGCCCGGGAAATATCTGCACAGCCGCGCGCGCATCGAAGCACGCCACATAGATTGCTTACAGATCACCGCACTCTTCACGATTGCCGCCCTCCTGCTTGCCCTTTGCGGGTACACAGAGAGAACGCGGTTCCCGGTGCGACTTGCAGGAAATTTGCTACTATCGGAGCCAATGTTATCCGAGCGCGCAGCCCCGGACCAGATTCCCACTGCTCCGGCGGAGTTGTATGCGGCGATCGATGCGCGGTATGGCGAGTCGGGGGGCGACCGGTTCGGAATCACCGAAGAGCGCTTTCGTGAACATGTATTTGCAGCGGTCACGCGCTATGGATCTGGCTTCAGTCCTGACGAGCAGAAGGAGATGATCGCCACGCTGCGCGTTGAAGAACTGACGCTGGCGCGCGCTTGTTCCGAGGGCAACGAGGACGCATGGCGGGAGTTTCTCGAGCGCTTCCGCGGAGAGATGACCCGGGCGGCGGTCCACATTGCACAGGGCGATGCAACCGGACGCGAGCTTGCGGACGAACTGTATGCAGAGCTGTATGGATTACCGAATCGGGAAGGTAGGCGTGTATCGAAGCTGGACTCATACATGGGCCGTGGCTCGCTGGCGGGGTGGCTTCGCTCCGTGCTGGCACAGCGTTTTGTGGACCGCTGCCGCATGCAAGCAAAAGAGACCAGCCTCGATGAGCAGATGGATGCGGGTGTGGCCTTTGCCGCCGCGCCCGAAAGCTGGAAACAGCTGGATGACCGTGTCGCGCTGGCCATTCGCGACAGCATGGGCGAACTGGATGCAGAAGACCGCTTTCTCTTGTCAGCCTATTACTTGGATGGACAGAAGCTGGCCGAGATCGGAAAACAGTTGAGCATTCATGAGTCCACCGTAAGCAGGAAATTGGACAAGTTGACCAAAACTCTGCGCAAGCGTGTTCGAAAACGATTGCTGGCGGGCGGTATGGATATTCGCGCCTGCGATGAGCTTCTCCGCGACCTGGATGTTCGCGATGTGAATGTCGACGTAAGGGCAACTTTGCAGCAAGAAACGAAGCTGCATACGTTCTAGGAATGGGTTTGTGATTGAGCGGTCTTGATTCCAATTCGGTAAGGAAGGCACTACAGGACGCGGGGCCAACGGGAGATCATCCCGATGCGGATGTGCTGACTGCATTTTCAGAGGGCACGCTATTGCCACGCGAACGCCAGTCCGCGCTGGCGCATGTGGCGGAATGTGCGGAGTGCCGGCGCGTCCTGAGCCTCGCTGCGGGTGCTGCGCCTTCGGAGTCTCCGAAACAGCCAGTGCCGATAACCAACCGCAAATGGAGACTCGTTCGCATCTGGATTCCGTCGATTGCTGCCGCAGCCGCGATGGTGGTGGTTGCCTTTGTAGTTATGCGGAACGCACCTGACAAGCAGGTAGCGCTTCACGAAGTACCTGCAAATGTGCCCGTAACGGCCTCGCCCGCTGCGCCACCCGCTTCCGCAAATGTGCAGACGGAGGTCACTCCCGCGAAGAATACGAGAATCCTGAGCGCAAAGAAGCGGGCGCGCCCGGAATCGCATACTTCAACGTCGCCGGTGAGCACCGCAACTGAGAACAATGGTGCGATGGAGACGGCATAGATTGCGCCGGCCGAAGCGAGCAGGGTTCAATCACCTGCGTCCGTGTCTGCATTTTCGAATACGGTGTCCGCGAATGCGCTTGCGAGCGCATCAACTGCGTCGATTGTGCGTCCGCACTGGCGCCTGAACGCCCTGGGCCAGCCGGAGCGCGCATTTGGAAATGGGGTGTGGGAGCAGGTGCTGCCGAACACGTCGCCGAAGATGCGCGTGCTCTCCATCTATGCAAGCGAGGTCTGGCTCGGTGGTGAGAAATCGACTGTGATGCGCTCGTTCGATAACGGGACCACCTGGCGCGTTGTGCCGCTGCCGGAGAAGAACGGCAAGGATCATGCCATCACCCATATCCGCTTCGAGAATGCAGCAACAATCGAGATTGAAGCGGCCGATGGAACAGAGTGGTTGAGCCTCGATGGTGGCGAAACCTGGAAGTGACGCCGCTTCGCGTCAATGCTCTTCAGCAGTGACTTCGTATTCGATGCGGAGGGGCCGGAGCTGCTTGTCGACCTGGAGATGCTCGTCTGCGATGACGGCGTTTGCCTGCGCCAGGCGTTCGGACGGCAGCGGGTGCGTGCGGAAATAGACGGTGAGGCCGTCAATCCCAAGCTGGCTCAGTTCCTCACTGGGCGTCTCCTCATGGATTACATAACCTTTCCGCAGCTTCGTCCAGCGCTTCAGCAGATTGACTGCGCCCTTCGCTGAATATCCCGCGAACTGCGAGACGAAGACCTTCGCCATGTTTCCCCTTTTGCATTTCACAAGCTCGCGGAAACGCATGGGGAT
>VFSW01005636.1_pt1 | contig 18498 bp, 20 predicted proteins | sample 5358111 | NCBI WGS metagenome assembly VFSW01 (sample SAMN11554181, study PRJNA540505) | mine drainage metagenome | isolation source: sediment from site ElyBrook_90M | place: USA: Ely Copper Mine, Vershire, VT | collected 2017 | reverse complement strand
TGTGCCGCAGACAGAGGGGCACGGCGGGTTCCCACCGTGGGCACCGCTCGCCCCTTCCACGCTCGCTAAGAAAGGCCAGGAAGCCCCCGGGACCCCGCTCCTTGAAACGGGAGCCTTGGGTGAGTCTCTCCACGCCCAGATCATCTCGCCCATCAGCGTCGAGGTTGGGACCGATCTCGTAAGCGAGCGGGGGGCGCCGTACCCGAAGTATCTCGAAGAGGGCACATCTGAGATGCCGCCTCGTCCTTTCCTGCATCCCGCCGCAATGGAAGTCGTGGAGGAGATGCTGCCTGAGATCGGTGAGGCGATCGTTGCAGGCATCGGCGGCATCGGGCCGTGGGGGAGCGACCTGTAATGCGCGAATTTAACATCTCGACGATTGTAACCCTCAAAAATAGAACGGTCGGAGGGCTACGCGCTTTATCGCAGGACTTTGGCTCCGCCGAGCGTCGCGTCAAGGCGCTGCAGCGTTCGCTCAATGACTTGCAGACTCATCACAGGCTGTATACGCAGCGCGTGAAGACGACGCAGGCGCTTGAGCGTCAAGGGACGGCTGGACTTCAGCGCCGTCTCGCCCTCATGCAGCAGACGGCTGCGAATGAGGAGATGATCCAGCAGCAGCGCATCAATGCCATGAAGATGGAGGCTGCGGAAAACGCGCGGCTCAATCGTCTGGCGGAGGGCAGGCTCGATCCGCTCGGGGCGCAACTCGCGCTGCAGCAGAACTCCAAGGTCGAAGCCGAGGATGCGAAAAAGATCGCGCAGGAGCAGGCTCGACTCGATGCCAAGATCGCCGAGCGCAGACTGCGCGTGAGCGAGATGCAGGCCGCGCTAAGTCGCAGGAATGCGATGTCGAAACTTCGGGCTACGGAGTCCGAGAACAGACTTCTACGTCAGCAGCAGACTATTCAGGCTCGGAACCTCGAACTCTCTCAGGCTCAAGAGGAAGCCACCATCGGTCGGCTGCGTGCGCTCGGTGGCGTGGTCGCGGCGGCGGCGGCGGTCACGGCAGTCCTCGTCAAGGCTGGACTTCCGGTCGGAGCTGCCGAGATGAGGGCAGGATTCGCCGGGAATCTATCGGCCAAGCAGCGCAGACATCTTGGCCCGCTCGCGACTCAGCTTTCGAGCGAAGTCGGGATGTTCTCGCGGAACCAGATCGTAGAGTCCTTTGGTGGACTCTTCGGGGCCTTGGGCGGGAGACAGAATCTCGGTAGGAGTTTAGCGCTTCCGTTCTTGAGAACCGCAGCGATTGGTAAGGCCCTCGGGATTCCCGGGGCTCCGAGTGCTCAGGATGCGCTGAGCGAAATTGCCAAGGCCGGAACCGCAGTGGGCGCCTCCACTCCGGCTCAGTTCCGAGCCATCAATCAGATGCTCGCGAATGTGGTGCTCCGAACAGGCGGCAACGTCGGGCTCGAGAACGCCGCCTCCATCATGTCCGCCATTGGGACTTCCGGCGCTCGGATGAGCGTGCTTCAGAGGGGGCGGCTCGGTGAGGCTGTGAGCTTCCTCTCGGCGACGACCAGTGCGCGTGGAGTCTCGGGCGCTGCGATTGCGAATCTCTTCCAGCAACTCATGACTCCGGCTGCGGGACGGAACATCGCCTTCCAGTACATGCTCGGCCCCTATGGGCTACAGCATGCGCTCAAGACCGGGCGCGCTGCCGATCTCTTCGGTGTTCTTGAACGGTTCTCAGCCGCCACGCATGGGCACATCCAACTGCCGCTCGCGATGATGGGCCGCTCAAGCATTCATACCCTCATGGCGCTCTCCGCGATGGGGCCTGCTGTTCTTCAGAGAGCCTTTGCGCAGACACAGGCAAGTAACGAACTCTCAGCCCAGCAGGCGCTCGCCGCGGCGGCCAATAACGCCGCCGCCAAGATCACCACGCTGGGGCGCAGCGTCGAGACACTGATGAGTGTTCTAGGTCGGCGTCCCGCTCACGTCGCGGGCAAAGCGGCCTCGGGACTCACCCGATTCTTCACTGGCGAATCTCAGTACGCCGAGCATCACAGCATCGCGGCGACATGGCTCCATACCATCTGGCAGTTCTCGAATCCCAATCCGGTGCCTGAAGCCAGATGGCTCGGGTCACAGCCCGGGAACATGTGGCACTTGGGTGTCAAGACGGCCCTGGGTGATGCTCGTACTCTCGGGATGTGGGGCTTCACGCCTCCATCCGTCATTCACCATCACCACAACACTGTGCATGTCCACACTCACAGCGACTCCCATGTGAAGAAGCTGGTCCACGGACTCAAGAACGGCACGCTGTCGCACGGCAACGCCAATCCTATCAGCGTCGCTTCACCGCTCTATGGCGGATACGCGGGTGTCGGATGAGTTACGCCACCGACAACGTATCCTCGATCAGCGCCTACGCGCAGATCAACAACCAGACTCAGCAGGTTCCGCTCGAGACCTTCGACGTTAATCTCGCGGCCTATGGGTCCATCGGGCACTTCTCTGCTACGACGGCGATCAGTGCGCTCGCTGACTACGGGTGGGGGCCGAACAATCTTCTCGGTGCCGCCATTGATGATGCTCAGCCGTCGCTCTCTGACGGCTCGCCGTCCTACCCGATCAAGCTCTACGCCACTGGCGCATACGACGGGGTGACGCGGCTCATCTTCGCGGGAGACATTGACGAACTGTCGTGGGACTTCGACAACGATGAACTGAGGATCACAGGGAGAGACTTCGGCGGCCGGATGCGGGACTGGATGGCCGTCCTCACGCCGAGCTGGATGAACATGAGCTATGAGGGCTTTGCGGCAGCCGTCATCACAGGTGTCAGACTCACCCCGCAAATCGCGACATCGAAGACTGTTAGCGATCCAATCGGCGCGCTACTCTTTGCCATCGGCGAGAACAATATCCCCGGATACTCCCGCTTTGGATACAACACCGCCGGAGTCTCGGACGAGGTGAGTGCGTTCTCCAATCCCCGGAACATGTGGGACCTATTGAACGAAGTCGCCCGCTCCGTGGGATTCATCGTGACCGTTCATCTTGACGGGACCGTGTACGTAGGTCCTCCTGGTGGGGATACGACGCTCGACCTCACGCCACGGACCTTCACGTGGTTCGCCGCCGAGAACACGCCTAACGTGGTTCCCGTGAGACATCTCACCATCGACCACGGACCCCGTCAGTACGGGACGTTCGCCGTGCGATGCTTCGGATTCCACCCGCCCTCTGTGCAGGTCATCGCCACACAGGTCATGGCGTTCAGCGGGACCAAGGCGTCATTCCAAAGTGCCGCGCTCGGTCGGCAGCAGATTTCAGCCGGTGTCTATCACACCTCGGTCGTCAATCAGGCATCGGAAACCGGCAAGCCGAACTACTTCTTCTACCTCCCGGGAGTCAAGCAGGACCGGCTGGAGCAGATCGCGGTCGGAATGGCCTTTGATATCGCGCGCCGGCTCTACATCGTCCATGGCGAGATTGACGGAGACCCGACCCTGGTCCCGACGACTCAGGTCACGCTCGCTGAGGCGGTCCCGGGGTCTCTTCAGGGATACGCCAGCAAGACGCTCAACAATCTGCACGTCGCGAGCGTCAATCACACCTTCGGCATGTCGCGCGATGAAAGCGGTGAGGGGGAAGGTTTCCTCACCCGCTTCCAGGCGTGGTACACACCGCCCGCTCCGCAGGTCCCTGGTGTGAAGAACCAGACTGAGAACGTGACCTCATGAGCGCCTCGCTCAATCAGCTTCAGCCGGTAACGGTCGCGGCGACACGGACCAATTCGGCACTCTTCCCGAGCGCGGTCCCGGTCTCTGCGAATGTCCAGTCCACAGGCCAGGGGATCATCACGTTCTCCATCGGGACCTCACCGAGTGGGCCGTGGCTCGTCACCTTTGGCGAGAAGAACACGCCGCTCTCGGTATCTCCGCTTGAGATCCCCTCCCGTCTATCGGCATTAGGTGGCGTACAGAACCACGCCATCCACATGTTCCCGGGCGGCTACAAGACCGTCCAGGCCCTCGGGGCGTTCCCGCACGAACTGAGGTGGAGAGGGATTTTGACCGGAGGCAATGCCTCCCCACGATCGTTCGAGATCGACACCCTGAGGCGTTCAGGCGCTACGGGGTATATCAAGTTGGGGCCGTGGCTCTGGAAGGGACTCGTCACGAGCTACCTTGCGGACTTCCTGCACCAGAACTACATCACCTATGAGATGAGCTTCGAGCCCACGGCCGATCTCACCTCTACTGTCGCGCAGGTGCAACAGAGCGCATCGGCGTCGATGTCCTCTCTCCTGCAGCAGATCAATTCGCAGTATCTCGCGAGCACGAGCCTGCTCTCTCTCGCCTCACAGGCCGCTCTATCGACCTTCGCCAATACCGTGCAGGCATTCGTCTATCAGGCCGCGACGGGTCAGGCATCGCTATCGAGCAGCGACATCCTCTCCATCACCGAAGCGCAGGCTGGCGCACAGGGCGCTCTCGCGGTCGATGCGATCTCATCCGACCCACAGGTAGCCGCTCAAGCCTTGGGCGCTCAGGGAGCCGCTAATACGCTCGTCGCGGGTCTTCTCACGCAGCAGATCCAGACGAGCCTTCAGGTCGTGAACCCGAACTTGGTCTCCCTCGCCGCGCAGTATTTGGGCGATGCCTCCCGCTGGCAGGAGATTGCGAACCTGAATGGGCTCACCGACATCGAGCCTGCCGGTCTCTACACGCTCGCGATTCCGACCGTATGATCTCCGACTACGAAGAAATCTCGCATCTGATCTCGCTGCACGCGAAGCAGCAGACGGCGGGGTTTGTGCCCTTTGCCATCGGGCACGTCATTGCCTATGACCCTTCGACTCATTCGGTGCAACTCGCACTCCCCGGGTTCCCGGTGGTGGACCCGGTGAGCGGGAATGCCACTGGGGGATATTCGCTCTCCCCGTGGGTGCAGCTCGGAAGCCCCTGGGTCGGGAACGGATGGGGGTTCCAGACAGCCCCAGAAGTCGGAAGTTCCGAGTCACCGTTCTCGGGCACCCAGTGCGCCCTCGTGATCGAGCAGCGTGTGTCATCCATGGGAGTGGCGGGGTATCTCCTTTACAACTCCAACGCCCTGCCGCCGGATAAGACTCTCGTGGCGGGTGAGGCGATCTTGAAGCACAAGAGCGGGACGAATATCAAGTTCCACTCCGATGGGAGCCTCACGGTCATAAGCTCAAGTGGAAGCGAGATCGACATGGAGGCGAGCGGTGAGATTTCCGTCACCGTCCCGAATGGACAAGTGTTCGCAGTGAATGGCACGAATGACGCCTTGGCTCTCGTGTCGCACCTCGTGACCGCCTTCAACTCTCACACCCACGGTGGGGTCACCACAGGCGGGGGCACCAGCGGAACTCCGTCATCGCCGTGGTCGGCCTCCACCATCGAATCCTCTATTGTGAAGGTGGCCTCATGATCCACCCCCACCAGCTCATCTCCAAGGCTGATGGCTCCTCAGTCCTCGCGGAGCAGATCGTCGTGGGGGATGAACTACCAGATTCGACAGTGACCGGAATCGAGAGAATCCCCACCAAGGACTGGATAGAAGTCTTCCTGCACAGTGGCCCGAGCCTTCTCGTGTCCGCCGATCACAGGTTCGTAGACAGCAAGCGCGGCGTCATGGCTCGCGACCTCACCATAGATACCACGCTGACAGGATCACGGATCGACGGCTTGGTTCGCATCGCAGCCCCCGCCAAGGCGGTTGCCATTCAGGTCTCATCCGGGCGCTACGCGCTGCGCGGGATCATGAGCCACAGCGACGAGGTGGCGTGATGGCACTCGCGCTCGAATACGGGAGTGACTTCCAGTTGAACCAGAACGGCGGCCTGCAGATGGCGACCGGCTGGACGGAAGTGCGCCAGAGGATCGAGCGGGCGTTTCTCACGAGCCCGCTAACGGACTATCCCGGTCAGGGTCCTCTACCACCTGACTATCTCTTTCACACGGACTACGGGGCCGGGGCGCAGCGGGACATTGGAGAACACGTAAGTCCTGACCAGCTCGCGACCATCGTCTCCAAATTGCAGCAGGCGGCAGCGGCCGATCCTGCCGTGGACCCGAATACCCCGGTCTCGGTATCCATTAACCAGACCGGCTTTCAGACCATCGTTCTCACCGCCGTCGTGACCTTAAAGGATCAGACGAGCGGACAGATCGTCTTCCAGGTGTCCTGATGAGCGCATCGCCCACAACCGTCTCGCAGCTTATCTACAAGACGCTCCAGCAGTTCGTCGGGGATATGACGACGGCCTACGGGTCATCCCTCGAGATTCTCCCGAACCTCCAACCCGGAGACCCAGAGCTAGCCGTCTTCGAGGCGACGGGTACTCAGGACGTATTCCTTGAATCGCTCCTGCAGATCATCTGGACGGCTGCCAGGGCCTCGACGGCTAGCGAGTCCGACCTCGATAGCTTCTGCGCGGACTTCAACTTCTACCGTCTCGCGGCCACTACCGCTCAAGGGACCGTGACTCTCTCTGCACTCTCGGCTCCCGTGGTTCAGGTCCCGATAGCGACGGGGGTATTGGTTCAGACCCCGGGCGGGGCCATTCAGTACCAGTTGATTGCCGACACCACACAGCCGGCGTGGAGTCCTGCGCTCAACTCCTACGTCCTCCCTGCCGGTCAGCTCTCGATCAACGCAACCGCTCAAGCTACCGTTGCCGGGTCTGCGGACAACGTCCAGCCAGGTCAACTCACGCAGTTCGCAACCGGAGTGGCCGGGATTGCGACCGTCACGAATGGTGCCGCGATCACGAACGGACTCGATCAGGAGAGCGACATCGCCTTCCGTGCGCGGTTCATTCAGTACCTCGCGAGCCTCTCCAAGGCGACACTGGGAGCGATTCTCTTTGCTGTGAACTCGGTCCAGCAGAGTCTGAGCACGCTGCCTCTAGAGAACACCGCGGTCAATTTCACCCCCATGTTGGGGACCAATACCATCATCGTGGATGACGGGAGCGGGAATCCTCCCGCTACGCTCCTTAACAATATCCAAGCCGCAGTCAATGGAGTGAGGGCATTCGGGATTCAGGTGAACGTCAAGGGGCCGTCCACCATCAACTGCGTCATCTCACTCTCTGCGGTCACATCGTCGAAGCCCACGGAAACCTCTGCCACTATCCAGTCCAATATCCAGAACGCGGTATTGAACTACATCAACGGCATCGAGCTCGAAGATAATCTCCAGACGGTCTACATCAACGACATCGTCACGGTCGCAACCGCAAGCGATCCGAATGTCATGACCGTCACCTTGGGCAGTGTGACCATCAATGGCGCGGCGGCTGACCTTTCGATTGGAGTCGGCGTCCTACCACGGACCACGCTCGCTGCCATATCGGTCACGCTGACAGCCGGACTCGCAGCGGGATCGGGAATTTCCATTGGAACCGGAAGCGGCGGCACGCTGACGACCGGCTGAGGCACTACGATGAAAACTATCGTTGCAATGACTGTCTTCTGTCTCTCGGCCTGCGCCGGGGCGCAGACCATCCCCATTTCCTCGCTCCCGACTGTCGCGAGCCTAAATGGCGCAGAGGCGACCGCCATTCAGGGTGGAAACTGTACCTCCCCTCTTTACGGCAATACATGTCAAGCCACAGTAAATCAGGTACTCGCCTACATAGAAGGGCAGCCTCTTACGCTCTCGGGTCTTACCACCGGCACTCAGGTCTCATGCCTCGGGCTCACATCTGGCGATGTCGTAGTGGCCGATACCGGAGCCTGCGGGTCCGGCGGGGCTGGACTTACGAGCGTGGGACTCTCCACCACCGCGTCCTGGCTCACGATCGGCAGTTCTCCGCTCACTGCTAACGGGACTCTTACCATTACGCCGACCGCAGGACTTGCGGCCAATGAGTTTCTAGCCACCCCGAACGGTTCCTCTGGCCCTGTCGGCTTGAGACACCTGGTCAATGCAGACCTTCCGACTTCCGGTGTAACAGCGGGAAGCTATAGCGCCGCGACGATCACCGTCAACGCTCAGGGCGTCGTCACCTCGGCCGCGAACAATTCCTTGGGCACATTCGCAGCAGCGAACTACGCGAGCCCGCCACCCATCGGTGGGACTACTCCGGCTGCGGGATACTTCACGACGCTCTCAGTATCCTCGTCCCTAACGCTCTCCGGAGTCGTTGGCGGGACTCAGGTCTCCTGTCTCGGCATCACCTCCGCGAATGTAGTGGTGACATCAAGTGGGGCTTGTGCGTCTCAGAACAGCATCACCCCCGGGACTACCACGGTAAGCGGCGCAACGGCACCGTGCGTTATCATGAATTCCACCGGCACCACCATGGCATGTCCGGCTCTTGGAGGCGGACTCGTTTATTCGAGCAGCAATAACACCATCGGTGAGACCGCCCCAGTCCGTACCGTGACCGCATCGACCAGCATCGGTGCGGCAGATATGGGCGGACAGATCAACTCCAATGTGACTGGAGGCGGCACACTCACGATCCCGGCAATCTCGTCTAGCCCCGCCATACTTGAAGCTGGCATGACGGTGAGCGTGGTCAACTATTCCACGTCCACGCTTGCCGTCTCCAGCACCCCGACCGTCAATGCTGGGGGCGGCTGCGTCGTAGGGACGGGTATACCCCCATCAGATAGCTGGCAGATCACATCGAACGGAACCACGCTCGATTGCTTCCAGACAGAGAGCACGAGTAGTGCCGCAGTAGGAGAGATAGCCTCTGCCTTTCAGACGACATCTACGCTTGCAGGCACGCAGTATATTCCGTTCAAGAGCTTTGCGCCGAGCCCGGAAGGTCAGACGGTCGCGGCGAGCGTGGTGCCACGAGCCGGGACAGTTGAGGATTTGTACGTCCACATGGATGCAGCGCAGGGCACAGGAGATAGCGTAGCGATTACGCTCGTGGATAACAACACCGCTGAAGCTGTGACCTGCACGGTCGCGGCCGGGACATCGAGCTGCACCGATACCACTCACACGTTCACATTCGCGGCTGGAGACTTGCTCGAGTGGGAGACGGTGCAAACAGGAACCGGGACGGCTTCGACGATCTCACTCGGCTTCCTGATTTATTAACATGCCTACCCGTCGCTCAGTCATTCTATCGTCCGGCTCGCTTGCACTGGTTGCGGCGCTTCGCTCTCGGCTGTCGCTCCCTCATATCATCGCGAGAGGGGCTGTGGCCACTCCGTCCAATGCGAGCGTGGCCGGATACCCGAGAACCTATGCGCTCGCGATCTCAGGCGATGCGAGCGGGAATCAGAACCTGCCCCCGGTTCCGTACTCAAGCCAAGTCACGGGGAACCAGATCAATAGCAGTGGGTATTTCCCGAGTGCCACCTACGGATCAGATCCGTGCGCTTGGGCCGGGCGATATGACGCTGTTCTATTGGGAGCCAACTGGGAGGGAGCCGATTCATCTGGTACGTATGACCGGGCTCTCATGGTCGATGCGATCAAGCAAATCTGTGGGCTCCAGACTCCATATCTTCCGACGTACTGCATTCAGTACGACATCATGGAATCGATGCACCAGGCGACGATCACGACGCCGACATCAGGCTATGCGACCAATGCCGCGCTTGCCAATCAGGTCAATACTCTAAAGACATGGCTCTATAGCGCCGCGAGTCAGGGTGGGAGTATCGTCACCGGCCCTCCAGGTAGTCCGTCACCCTTTGGCGAGACCAACTGGGCGGTGAACGTCAGCACCGACTCGCAGTATTCCCCTGGGCGCGGCACGGCGTACTACAACGGACTATCCGAGGATTTCCCTCAGTTCGCTGGGGCCTACCATTCTGACCTGCACTTCCTGCGGCATATCTCGGTCGCTACCGTAGTGTCCGGAACAATCGCGGCTGCGGCCTACAAGGACCCGAGGTTCTATCCGCTCTCCTCTGGCTACAGCAATGACGATGCGAACAAGGCACCCAACATGGACGCCATCTACTACGACAACAGCTTTTGTTACCCTAGGTACACCGGCTTCTACGATCTCGTAAACTCCTATTCTGCGAACTCATACGGCACCATCATGGGACCCGCGATGGCCCGTGGGTTGCAACACGTCTACGCCCGCTTCAAGGCCATCATGGCGGTCGGGTATCCGACTAGGACATTCGGGGTCGGCGGGAACATCGGAGTATCGCTCCTTTACATCTGGCAGAACGAGACCACGGCATTCTTCAACAGCGTCATCAGCGAACTAGGCTCACTAGACCACGCCTTATTCGAGAACGTGATCGCAGCCTCCGGCACGACGTTCGAGAGCACTTACGGCACGAATCAACTAATCCTCGGCATCCAAGCGATCATCAGCGGACTATCGATCAAAGTTCCAGGGATCGGGATTACACCGGCGAGCGCGACGGATTACCAGACGATGCGCCACGGACTTGCTGCAGCGGCGATGGCTGGGGCCTATGGTGGAGGCGGGACCTCGTACCAGATTTCGGCCGCGATGTGGCCAGACGAGCAGGGCGGAAATCCTTCAACGAATATCCCGAAAAACTGGCTCGGCGCCCAGGTCGGTCCAGCACCCACAGCCCCCGCAGTCAACGGCATCTGGGTGAGGGAGTTCTCGAACGGTGTGGTACTAGACTGTCCTCGTGGTAACACTGGAGTGTCTATCTCTCTCGCTCAGATCAATACCTATCTCGGCACGAGTCTCACGCTCAACCATTTCACCGGAGTGCAGAATTCGTCGTTGAACTCAGGTGGCACGTTCTCGTCGTGGACACCCGCGTCCACTTCCTCTGCCGGTGACGGACTCTTTCTGGTCAAAGCATGAGCAACCTATTCGCTCCCGGCGTCAGTGCCGATAGCACGGTCACGTCTGATTCTCCGTGGACGGCCGACACTGGCGCTACGTTCTACGTCAATCTGCCGGACCTCGCGGCGACAGACTTCGCCGCAAGGCTCCTGCGACTATTCCCGCGCGGCTGGCTTTCGGATGCCGCTCAGACTACAGGGGGCGCGGCCTACGGGACGTTCCTTGGAATCGGCACCCCCCTCGCATCGCTCCTTTCGCAGGTTCTATTCATCGCGAATGGAACTAGGGTCAAGACCGCCTACGGAACGGCACTCGACATCATCTCAGTGGATTACTTCGGTCCCAACGGACTGCCACGGAATCCTGGAGAGTCGGATGCATCGTTCCAGAAGCGCATCCTGCAGATGCTTCTCATCCCGCGTGTCACGCGAGCAGCGATTCAGAACGCGGTGCAGATCATCGTCGGGTATGCTCCCAGAATGGCGGAACCCTGGACGGCGGGAGGTGACTGCGCGGCCCTGGACTTGAACAGCTACCTTGGCGTCGATGGGACCGAGAACATCGCACCCGGCAGGATCGGCGATGGCCTTGACTTCACCGGGTTCATGGATGTGCCCATCCCGGTAAGCGGTGTGACGGGGGGCTACCCCATTTATGGTATAGACATCGGGGCCGCAATCGACGTAGGCACCACCGCGCTCGACATCGCTAGTCTTGCGAACAATACGGCTCCCGTCGCTGGCTACGAATCCCAGGTCATGGCGCAAGTCCAGGCGTTCAAGGCTTTCGGGATTCAGGTGGGGGTACGCTTTACAGCGAGCGCTGCGCTATCGAATACCGTATCAGGATCGGTACTGGTCCCGCAGAGCTCTAACATTTTGCAACAAGAGAACGAGGGTATCTCGTTCACCATGCAATCCTGGCTCCAGGCGTTTGGTGTCTGGACTGAGGTTCTACCCTGGCTCGCATCCACCTACATCACTCAGCGCGGGATCAGCTTCACTGTTACTGCTACCGCTACCGCACCCTCAGTGGCGACGGTCGGCTGGACGGCGGCGATCTTCAAGGGACCCTCTCCGACCGCACTTCGGGTTCCGGTGAAACCGGGGCAGTCCTCTATCACCTGTGTGCTCGCCATACCGGCCGGTACTGTCCCCATTCTCATGCCGGACTGGAACACGGTTCCCTACGTCACCAGCACCACCCCAGCCTCCATTGGGGTCTCGGTATCGAATGCCGGGTCTGGGAACCTAGACATCATCTTCCTGCCGGGATCTACGGCTTCCGTGGCCGCCAGCGCCACTTCAGTGACCGTTAACGCAACCCTCCCGTCCTCGTACGCCCTCTATGCCACCCCGAGCTGGGCGACGACCCTGAGCGTTGCTAAAACGCCCACGTCTTTTACCCTTACCTTCGGGACCGCCGCGCCAGTAGGGGGCGGCACGATTTATTGGTCGGCTCAGCCGAACTGAGGGCACCTCGTGGATCGACCGATTTGGTATACGCAGGAAAACCTGCGTGGATACGACCTCAGCATGGGCGCCCGAGATGCCGTCAAGGGCGCGGGCCAGCAGGCTTCCGATATCCTCGGCGGGACAACCACGGTAGTCGCAGGACTCGCCGCCACCGCCTCATCCCCGACCTCACTCGTCATTAACTTAGGTCCCGGGTCCATCTATCAGGATGCGGCCCTTGATCCTACAGCCGCCGGTGACCTGCCGATCGACGGCAATACCCACTTCCTTCAGGGAGTGTCGTGGGCGAGCCAGTCCGTCACGCTATCGACCGCCGCACTCGCATCCGGCCAGTCGCAGTGGGCGCTCATCGAGGCGACGTTCGCGTTCTCGGACGTGATCCGTACCGGGGACCCGAACGGAGGTCTGCTGCCGTTTTACAATTCCGCAAACCCGACCTCACCACTTCAGGGCCAAGGTGGGTCCGGCGCTACCTTACCCACAGAGCGCACCGCGACCGTTTCGTTCAACGTCGTCTATGGTACACCGGCCACGACCGGCTCAGAGGTTCCCCCGAGCGCGACGACGGGATACGTAGGTCTCTACCTCATCGACTTGGCGTACGGTCAGACCACGGTCGCACAGAACCAGATTCTCACCGCCGGCCCCTCTGTCGGAACCGGGGTGCCGATCAACTACCCCTATGCCCCGTTTCTCGCCGGCCTTCTCAACCAGCATCACAAGGGGATTGCTGGACAGGCCCCGCAGATCGACCTCACGCAGGAAGTGAAGAACATCCTGCCGAACGCGAACACCACGGCATCGACGACTGCCACTGCGAACACCATCGCGCTTAGGGATAGCTCGGGAGCACTGACCGCAACAGACTTCAACGTCTCGTCCGACATCCGTGGGAAGAAGAACATCAAACCCATCCAGGTCACGCTCGATGCCTTGGACATTCTCAGGGGATGGGTGTTCGACCGCCTCTCGGGACGCAGGTCGGCTGGGTGGATGGCCCAGGACTTCGAACGTATATGCCCCGATGGAGTACAGGCTGATGCCTCTGGGATGCTGACGCTCAACCCAATGGCGGCCGTCGCGGTACTCGGCGAACTCCTGCATCAGGAACGCGACGCGCGTATCGCGGTCGAGAAGAGACTCGAGAGGCTGGAGCGTGCCTGATGGCCTCCGGGTTTCTCTCCGGCGGCGTAGATTTGGACGCGATCTTCGCCCCCTACACAACCGGGACGCACCCAGCCACGACTGGCTTTGAAGTCGGTGGGGTGGACATCAACACCCGCTATGCGCCGATCTCTCAGGGGTCTGCTGCGCTCGTAACCGGATACAAGATCAGCGGAGGGGCGGATCTCAATACGCTTTTTGCTGCCGCGAGCAGCACGACAGTAACTGTCGGCACTCAGCCTGCGAACGTCTCTGGATCAACTTCCGCCGGGGACCCCTCTGGCACTGTAACCAGCAACACGACCACCTGCGCCGGGGCCGGAGGGACCGGCAGCTACTCCTACACGTGGCACATCGCGAGCGGTTCCGGGGTGACTTTCACCGCCGGCACGTCAGCGACGACTGGCGTCACAGGTACGGTCAACGCCAATACCACGCTCTCTGGCACGATGTACTGCACGATCTCTGATGGGATCTCGAGCGTCAATACAAACACCGTCAATTGGTCATTGCAGAACACGACCATCCCGGTATCCGTTGGCGTTCAGCCGTCGAATGTCTCTGGATCGGCGGCCGCCGGGAGTCCTTCGGGGACAGTCACGAGCGGTTCCACCTCCTGCTCCGGAGCCAATGGAACCGGCAGCTACTCATACGAGTGGGTCCTCGCAAGCGGGTCCGGCATGTCATTCACAGCGCCCAATTCCGCGAGCACTGCGGTTACAGGGACTGTGAATGCCAATACGACGATCACCGGGACGATGTACTGCAAAATCACGGACTCCACTGGTGGCACGGTCAACACGAGTACCGTGACGTGGTCGCTAGATAATACGAGCCCTGCGATCCAGGTCATTACCGGGACCATCGGCGGCAGCGCAACGTACCCGCAGGCCGCATCCGCAGGCGTCTATTTCACATCGGACGGCACCCAGTGGGAGCAGTCTAACCAGACCGACGGCGGCGGCGGTGCTGGCACGGCGGAAAGCATGGGGTCGTGGGACCCTGAAGGTGATGGCGGAAACTACCAGATCATGGCGACTCTGGTCTCCGGGCCAGCGCCGGATTGGACTGGATACAACAATACACTGAACGTATGGGGTACCCCGACGAGCGGCCTTGGCACTCCGTCATGGGGGATCTCCGTGACGAATTCTGGCGGACAATCAGAGCAGACCGTGCTCAATATCCAAATACGAAGAACGTCCACCGGGGTCGTCGTGGCATCGAACCATGTCACTCTCAGTGTGACCGACAGAGCTGCACCGACATGAGCGATTATCAGGACGAATGGCTTAAGCGCATAGACGGCCAACTCACTGATATCGGGAAGGCCGTCGCTCCGCTTCTTGCCCTGAGTCAGCGGCTGGAAGAGCACCACTCCGCACTCTACGGTAATGGGCAACCTGGGCTGCTCAAGGATGTCGATCGTCTGAAGCAGTGGCAGAAGTCGCTCTACTGGTTCGTCGGCTTACTTGGGACTGCGACTGTCGGGGATCTCATCAGCGCGTGGTTCAAGAGATGATCTCGCCAAGTGACATCACGGCGGCAGGAATGTGGGTGACATCGGTCGAGACCGGCGCACTCGTTTCCGATCCGTGGTTAAGCAGATGGGGAATTTCGCTCAAGTACCATCCGGAACTAGGTGCTAGCGGGATTACCGGCATGACTCAGGAGCAGGCTGTCGCGATCCTGACCTCGGACCAGTATTGGCTGCCTGAGTGGAACGCGCTGCCTCAATACCTCGTGATCCCGATGCTCTCGTTCTCAGTCCTTGAGGGTCCAACTCAGGCTTCCTATGCGCTTCAGCGCGCACTCGGCGTCAAGGTGGACGGAGATGTCGGTCAGAACACTATTGCCGCCGCTGCCACCGTCGAGCCTAAAGTGAGGCGTGACCCGTTCCTCAAGGCGTTCTTTCGCACCTGCCGCCAGCGCTTCGCGGAGTCTCCACGGTGGGTACTCGACGGTGAGGGCTGGGAAACTCGTCAGCTCGGCGCATCACTCGCAGCGAAGGTGTGGCAATGAAACTCGACGCATCCAAGTCCGCTGGCGCGCTGGTCGGTGGAGCATTCGCGCAGATCGTCTGCGCGTCTCTCAAGCACTTCGCGCACCTGCCGCTCGATGGCACGACCGAGTCGTCCATCACGGTGCTCTCGATCTTTGTCGCTTCACATCTCTTCCCAAACGCATAGGGCTCGACCGGCCCAAAGGCATCAAAATGGCAATTCCCAACCTCGTTCCCATCGGTGAATACGTCGCGCAGCTCGCCGCCGCCGTTGCGATTTCGCAGGGCCAGGGCGGTGACGCGCAGAAGATCCTGCCGCGCGCGCAGTCGGCACTCACCTTCGGCAACGCGCTCGCCGAGGTCGCCGCAGGCGATGTCACGGGCGCCCTGGCCGCCGCTACTGCCGCTCTTCAGAAGCCCGGCATGGACCCGGCCGTCGCCGCATCGCTTCAGCAACTCCTGAACGTCGGGTTCGCGCAGTTGCAGTTGGCGGCGAACGTCAATGCGCTGATCCCGCTCATCGGCGCCACGGTCGAGGCCGTCATTGCGAACGTCGCCAAGGGCGTCGTCACTGCGGCGAACATCGAGATTTCGAGCTACAGCAAGGCGGCGGCGTAAGGAGTAACTCATGCACTACCGCAACGGCCGCGAGGCCAAGAATGGCGACGTGATCGTGAGTGTCATGCCGTCGAATTATTCGTATGGCCTGACGGTGCTTCGCACGGGCGTGCTGTTCAACGCGCAACCTGGCAACGACTACTGCAACGGCACGCTGGTTCCGCTCACCGGGGGCGCACCGGAAGGGGCGTGTCTCGCTGACTGCTTCCACATCGATGATGTGCTGCAGATGATCGGCGGGGCGGCGCGGCCGGAGGGGAAGTGACCGCTTCAGAAAAGCGACGACTCAAGGAACTGGAGCGTCGCATCCGCGAACTGGAGGCTAGGCCACCGCAGATTGTAACCGTGCCGGTGTACGTGCAGCCTCAACCTATCGTCCCTTATACGCCGCCCTGCATTCCATACGCACCTCCGTACCCGTGGACGGTTACGACAACGTGCGGGGGTGACGGGGGTATGGCTGGGGCCTCATGGGTGCCGACATATCCTGACTTTAGCGATAAGCCGCCGTTGGTTCACGGTCATGACTGGGTGGTCAACGCATGAAGTACATCGCAATCCTCGGCGCAGTCCTGCTCCTCGCCGGCTGCTCCACTCCGGCCCAGCGACTCGCGCACGACAAGTGCCACGGGCACTGGACGGTTATCACCTCGCAGGTCAACGGGAAGACTGTCTACAGCGCGGCGTGCGCGTCCCCGGCGGCGAAGCCGTGAAGTACGGTCGCCTACCACCTCGGCATACCCTGCGCACGATGCGCGGGGCGCTGGCGCTTGCTCAGGCGCTCGCCCCACTCGGTGCTCCACCGTCCGTGAGCAGCGACTACGTTTCGGCGGTGGACAAGGCGACCGGCGGCGGATGGGGAATGGACGGCAACGGTCCGTCTCCCCATAACCCGGCAAGTTGCCCAGAGGGAGCTGGGAATTGCACGATCGCGGATTCCGCGCATCAGATCATGCTGCACACGGCGAATGCCGGCAGCATCGTGATCCCGACTGCGACCGAGTGCCTAGACACTTATTTCAAGCTCACCGGAGGGCCTGATACCGGCCTAGACGAGACGACGGTATGCGAGGCGATGCAGTCCGCCGGCCTCGCAGGCCAGAAGTCAGCCGGTAGCGGGATGCTGGACCCAGCACGGCTCGATCACATCCGCTGGACGGTGCAGATTTTCGGGGCATGCAGGCTTGGGATCATCGTGGACCAGAAAATGGAGGCGCAGTTCTCATCTGAAGAGCCGTGGACGACTCCCGCTGCGTCCAATGACCCTAATGCAGGTGGTCATGATGTCCCGGTCGTCCAGTACGACACCGAGTACGCATGGGTCGTGACGTGGGGACGCCTGCAGCCCATCACGTGGAATCTCATGGCGCAGCCAGCGTTCCTTCAGGAAGCCCACGCCGAGGTCTGGCCGGATTTCGTGCGCATCGGCGGCACTGCGCCGAATGGGTTCAGCCTGGACGGCCTTCTCGCGCAGCTCCCAAGGGTCGATGCATGATACGCAATCTCAAGGTGGTCCAGAAAGCCCCTGTGGCCGCATCAGAAGCCCGTACGGCGGTCGTCACCGTGGGGCTCGTTCAGGGTAGGGGCTTCGGCTCATGGCTCATCCGCTGGCTCGCCAAGGGCGGCTGGAGCCATTGCGTGGCGCTGGTGCTGCCGGGCGGTACGCATGTGATCGACGCCCGGTCGAACGTGATCGACGGCATCCCGTCCGGTGTCCAGATCCGGCCCATCTCCTACCTCAAGGGCCTCAAGTGCCTGTGGCTCGATATCCCGTGCACGCCGACAGAAGCCAAGGCCATTGAGGCCGCAGCCATGTCAGCGCTCGGTGAGCGGTATGACGTTCGCGGCATTATCGACTTCGTCACCGGCTCTCCCGACAATTCGTGGAAGAAAAAGCGCGGACAGGACTTCTTCTGTAGCGCCTTGGGTGCGTGGGTGATGTGGAAGGGCGGTCGCCTCACCCAAGACGTGCTCGTTCCGTTCACGAACATCGACCCGGGTGCCGTACTCAATCTTTACTGGGGACTCGGGGCTCGCAAGGCCGCAGTACCAAACGGCCTGAGACCTTCCTGAATCCCGGTCCCGCAGCAATCCCTATACGAGGCTCATTACAATGGCTATCCAGTATTCCACCTCTCACCGTACGAACAACATGACCGACATCGTTACCGATCTCGGTAGCACGTCGTACCTGTTGATCTACACCGGCGCGCCGCCAGCGAACTGCGGCACGGCGGCGACCGGGACGCTTCTCGCATCGCTCCCGTGCTCGGCGACTTTCGGCACGGTGTCCTCGGGCGTCCTGACCGCGAACGCGATCACCTCGGCCTCTGCGGCCGCTGCGGGCACCGCCGGCTACTGGCGCCTGTGCACGACCTCAGCGGGCACGACCTGCGTGGCGCAGGGCCTGTGCTACGGCTCCTCCACCCTCACCACGAACGCCGCGACCGCAAGCGCGTGTATCGATGTCTCGCCTGCGCTCAACGTGTCCCGTCCGA
>VFSW01005635.1_pt1 | contig 18499 bp, 11 predicted proteins | sample 5358111 | NCBI WGS metagenome assembly VFSW01 (sample SAMN11554181, study PRJNA540505) | mine drainage metagenome | isolation source: sediment from site ElyBrook_90M | place: USA: Ely Copper Mine, Vershire, VT | collected 2017 | reverse complement strand
ACGATTGAGACAAATGAGACGATTTATTTTTGGGCAAGGCGAGATCCTTCGCCGCACAAACCGCGACTCAGGATGACACGGCGCGGGTTTGTGCCACGTGGGTTTGGGTGCGCTGCCGCGCTGGGCTAAATTATGCCGCCCCTCCGGGGCTTTGAACCGCGGAACCCGAAACACAGCACCCGCAGGACTGGCATCGCGTCACCTGCTTCGGCGCGATTGCAGAATTCGCGGCCAGCCTTCGCAAAGGCGCGCACGTTCACATCGCCGGCTAGTTGTGCTGGCGCGAGGTCGAAAGGCCGGTCAACAGCGAGAGCAAGAAAGGCAGTGCCACGGTGAAGGTCCGAGTTTGGGAAATCCGTGCCTTTCGGATCGCCAGACTGAACTGCGCCGTTGAAGTCAGTCCTTCCGCTGACATTCCCGCCGACGACCCCGCCTTCTAATCTCGCCACCAGGGGCCTCGCCTCCGTGGGAGGCCCGTCCGTCCCCTCACAACTAACAGGCTAATAGTCTCCCAAACTTGCTCGGATTGAAGGCACCGTCCGCCTCTGCCTCCGCACATTTTCTACGGATGCCTTAAAATCAGGCGGACTTGGCTCTTTCCTCCACTCGTCGGGGGCATTTCCGGCGATCAGCTCACCAAAGTCGGCAGCAAAAATGGCATCCTGGAAGCCGCTGTCTTTCAACCGGATGGCGCCCGGGTTTACTGCAGCGCACAGGGTTCCCCGTCTCCGTATCCAATCAACACGCAGTCTCGCTTCTTCACAGGCCAGCGATTGCCTTCGCGGTCACGAAACCTATAGCCGTCCGGCAAGCAGCACAAAGAACCCGGGTGATAATTGACGCTGACGATCTTCCCGGCATAGTCCTGCGCAACCGTAGAAGGCACATCTTGAGAAACAAGCACCTGGGAGCTGGGCAGCCGGATTCTGCGCCGCCGCCAGTTATGAGGGATTCGCCAAGTCACGCCCCCGCTATCCCGCCAAAATACCTTCACAGGCTTGCCGGGGGCGGCATGGACTTCGATTGCCGCCGGCCTCCCCGCCGCCAGCGCGATATCGGCAGCAGCAATGTTGATTTCCTGCAGGTCCAATTCTGTCGGCAGGTGCAGCTCTTCGCGCCAGATGGACGCGCGCTCGATACCGTCGGGAACCGCGGGCGATAGTTCGCCAATTGCCGGCTCCAACCAGCTACGAGGAAGGCGCCACACCTTTCCGTCGGGGCCGGTCAACAGGACGCGCAACGGCTGGTAATCGTTCCAGCAGTTTCCCTGCGGGTCAATCCAGGCCGAGGATTCCGTTCCGGGACTGATGCGTCGCGTGCCCGCCTGTTCTTCAGGAAGAACCTGCACCGCTACGTTTCGCCCGGCCAGCGATCTGACCAGATTCGCAGGAAGGTTCACTTCCTCCAACCGGAATCGCTGCCCAGGAAGTCTGAGCGTTGCTTTCCCCCCATTCGCATCCAACTTGGCCTCGTCCGCTTCCTTCCTCGGGCCGTAACACAGGATTGTGCTTCCGCCGGTGTCCTCAATGAATACACAGCCATAATCCGATCCCCGGCGCTTCCGATTCTTAGATCTCAAGGTATCCCCTCCCATTTCATATAAGCGGCTGTGCCCTCAAAACTTTCGCCGCACGGTTCGTATCTGTCGCCACGCCGAACAAATCACCAGTCCTTAAAAGATGTCTCTCGACGCGCAGGCGCTCCCCCTCCCGCTGGTTCTCGTACATGCGCCCTCCATAAAATATGGCGATCGCACGCTTATAGACATCCCGGCAACCCGGCACATCCCGGTGAAGAATTTGCGAACGTCATGACCGGAAAGTATGGTTCGGCCACACATCCACGCGCCTTCCCGCAGGTTGCAGGAATCCATCAGAAAATACGCCTTACCTGCAAGAATTTTCGTGTAGTCCGGCGCCCACTGCGACTCCCTTCTTACAGACGTATCGGGCTGATCTCTTCCCGGCGGAGACTGGGCCTGTCCAGACTTCCGGGCGTTTCTCATTGTGTGTGCAACGCTATGGGCGAACTCATCGCGGGTCAGGAACCAGTCATTTGAGCACTCGCTATCCGGTTGGCCTTCCCCGATGCAATGCACAGCCTTCTCTCCCTCGTTCGGTTCGTTTGTCATTGCAGCACCTCCGCGGGGCGAAGCTTGGATTCCATTTGCTCGGGGCAGCGGTGCTGAAGAGCCATGAACCCCGGCACATAACGGATCTGCCCGGCCGCTTCGTCGTAATAGTTCGCGTTCAGCTTGTACCTGTGGAAGGGGTGACCGCAACTCGCACAGAAGTTCCGGTTACTGCATAGACAGTGGACCGGCTTGACCTTGTCCGCAAAGTTCGGGATCAGCCCAAGGCACTCGCCTTTCCATTGACCGCATTTGAGACATCGCGCGAGCCCTACAGGCACTCCGTTCTGCTGCTTACCCGCAAGCCTGCGGATCTCCTCGGCGGTGGCGCTCCGGCTGCCCTCTGTCAGGTCTGGCACGAGGATGTTGCCGCCGCCGTTTCCGTCGAACCTTGCGAGCCTATCGTACCGGCTCGCCAAGTCGTCTGTGATGGGAAACAGGCGGAAGGGCAGTAGCTTGCCCCAAACAATTGTGCCTCCCAAAGGGGGCCCCTCGCCCGGCGCCGTATCGGGCCAATGCCAATAGCAATCGTGCCTCAGTACGAGGCATTGCGGCAGATCATTAACGATGTATTGAGATAACGCCAACGCGTACAACATGCTCGGCGGACCTCCGGGCAGGAGGGTAAAATGATAACCGGCTTCAGCAACGGTGGTGATGAGGTAGGGAAAACCGTTGAACAGTGAGAAGCCGAACTTGTTGCTCAGAGTTACGGGGTCGAGTTTCGCCATGGGTGCATGCTCCTTTCTCGGTAATGAGCACCAGGAGCCGGAAAATAAAAAAACCGCCCAGACATCAGGCGGTTGATTTCCGGGGAAACTCGCGTTCAGAGCTTTTCTGCTCTGCGCATCGAGCGTTTTCTCCGCTCAAGGCACCGTAGCGTTTCCCAGCCCGGTTGCCGGATTCAGCCCTTCGGCTGAACCTCTCCTGATGCTCAAAAGTACTATCGGCAAAACTGCGAAGGAAATTAAATGAATTTCTTCCAACACTTCGTGCGGCCGCAAATTGTCTTCACGTATCGCTCTGTTGCCAGCCCACTGACCCAGCAGAATAAGAGCTCGACAGGGTCGCCAAGTTCCGCATATGCGACCGCGATCAGCCCGATCTGTCTGGCGATGTTCAGCGTCTCGGTACGCCTTATACCGATTATTGGAATACTGCCCTCGGCCGGCTATGTACCTTCGGCGCCCACTCCTCTTCCGGCCAGGAATGCATATCCTTGTCTCTGCACTTCGGCGATCAAGCCGCTTTGCCGGCCCTCATTTTCAGCCAGGAGCAACTTGACCGCACCGGGATTCCAGGCGGTGATAAATGCGCAGCTTACCGCTTCCTAATCCGTCAGCGGTTTATCCAATTGCCCATTCGGTTCACCACCTCGCAAGGTTGTTTCTTCCTGGGCGCCCTCAACGTTGAAGCTACTCGCTCTATGAGCGCCGGGTATTACTTAAATAAAGGCCGACGGTCCCTTCCTGCGTCAGGGCAGGCTCCGACCGCCGCTACAGTATATGAGCCGACGGTCCCTTCCCGCGTCAGGACAGAGCGAGATCCTTCGCCGCGCAAACCGCGACTCAGGATGACACGGCTCGCGCTGGCGCGGGTTGGTTAGTTAGCCACGGCACGATTTGGGTGCCGTGGGTTTTTGGGTAGCGCGGACGTTTCGGTTTGTGAAACTCCGCGGGGCTTGTGCCACGTGGGTTTGGGTGCGCTACGCTGAGCCCTGAAAGGGCGACATCCTATAGCCCATGGCGTAAGCCATGGGACAGGCGGGAGCAAAATGATCCTCATTCAGCCCCGTCAGGGGCGGCATCCATGGTGCGTTTGCAGAAATCAGGTTGGGAGATGCCGCGCCTACGGCGCTTAAGAACTTGTTATGGAACATGCTTCTCCCACGGCTCGTGCCGTGGGCCATAGGATGCCGCCCCTGCCGGGGCTGGCGGGAATCTCATTTTGGCTGGCCATCCCAGCGCTGCCGCGCTGGGCTAAATTATGCCGCCCCTGCCGGGGCTCTACAAACCCGTTCCCAGGGGCGCGCGGGGTTAAAGCCCTCGTTGGTGGGGCATGCGCATACGGCACGGTTGAGGCCGTGCCCTGATACAAGGCGCTTTGGAGCCGTGGGTTATAGGCGCGATCCCAGCAGGCCCGCAGGCCAGCCCCTCGGCGCGCCCGCTATCTGCCAGAGCTGCTCGCAAGGACAATGCCATGCATCCCGCATTGACAAGCCTGCCTTGTGATCACCCGCGCACCCGCCGCGCCATTTCCAGAATCTACTGATTCATGCGCTACCGCTTGGCGTCCACTGCTGGCCGGCTCCAGTGACGGCTTTACCACCCTTCTTTCCAGGTGGCGACCTGGCCTTTTGGCGGATGTTTCGGGGCGAAAACCTGCGGCACAATGCTGCTGGAGGTACGAATATGGAAAGTTCACTGGTAAGCATTTCGAACGAGGTGGCGGGCCTTGTGGAGCGGTTCCAATCCCAAGTGGTTGCTGTTCACGCCCGCCCGCACTATCCTTCCAGCGGAATTTTATGGCGGCCCGGCATCATCGTAACCGCCGATCACACCGTACGCCGTGAGGAGAACATCCAACTTACGCTGCCGGGCGGCGACAGGACCGAAGCGGAGATGGTTGGCCGCGATTCAGGAAGTGATGTCGCTGTGCTGAGGGCGGAGGGGCTTGATTTCCCAGCCGGCCCGGCGGAGCAAGCGGATCCGGGCTCGCCGCCCCGGATTGGCGAATTGGCTTTGGTTCTGGGGCGCTCGCCCGACAGCGGACCGAACGTGAGCCTGGGGGTGATCAGCGCCTTTTCCGGCCCGTGGCGTACCTGGCGGGGCGGCCGGTTGGATCACTACATCCGCCTCGATGCGACCCTGTTTCCGAATTCTTCGGGCGGCGCGGTGCTGGATGGCCGGGGGCGGCTGCTGGGAGTTGCCACGTCCGCCCTTTCGCGATTTGCCGGTCTGGCGATCCCTGCCCAAACGGTGAATCGTGTGGTGAACGCTGTGGTCGAAAAAGGTCGCGTGGCGCGCGGCTACCTGGGGATTGGCGTGCAACTCGTAACACTTCCCGAGGCGTTGCGATCCAGCCTGGCGCTGGGCAACAAATACGGAGTGATGGTGGTGAGCGTGGATGCGGGAGGCCCGGCGGACCAGGCAGGCGTCTTCCTGGGTGACATTCTGGTTGGCCTGGGTGAGACGAGCGTGGCCGGGATCGAAGATCTGCAGGCTTTCTCGGACGCTGATGTGATTGGAAAGCCCGTACGCGCGCGCATCCTACGTTCCGGCGGGCTGCAGGAAGTTACGATTACACCCGGTGAAAGGCCGGGGAATTGAGGACAATATGAAGTTGGAGGGACTTGGATCCATCTCCGAGCAATTACGGCGCTCGACGGTGCAGATCAGGAGCCGCCGGCGCAGCCAGGGATCGGGAATCATTGCCAGTTCAGACGGAGTCATTGTGACCAACTCCCACGTTGCCGATGACTCACAACTCGAGGTCCGGCTTTGGGACGGGAGCTCGTATCCCGCCAGTCTGAAAAGGCGTGATCCCGGGCGCGACCTTGCCGTTCTGCAGATACCCGCGCGCGCTATCATACCGGTTACGCTGGCGAATTCGGATGAACTGCGCGTGGGCGAGCTGGTGATTGCAGTCGGCAACCCGTTTGGCTTCATGGGCGCGGTCACCACCGGGGTGGTTCATGCCATTGGCCAAAGGCCGGGGCTTGGACCAGCGCAGTGGATACAGGCGGATCTGCAACTGGCGCCGGGCAACTCCGGCGGACCCCTGGCGGATGCGCGCGGGCGAGTCGTCGGGATAAACACGATGGTGGTGGGAGGGCTGGGGCTGGCTGTGCCAAGCAACGCCGTGACGCGCTTACTTGCCGGCGGCGCGCCAAGAGCTTCTTTGGGTGTAACGGTCCGGCCCGTGCGCGTTCAGGTTGAGAACGCTACGCGTTTTGGACTGGCAATCCTTGAAGTGAGCCCGGGCGGCGCGGCAGATACCGCGTCGCTCAGAGCAGGGGATATCCTGGTGGCGATTGACGGCCAGGCGTTGCGCTCGCTCGACGATCTTGAGGCGGCGCTCGAGCAAGTTGAACCACACCTGCTGCGCCTGCAATTCCTGCGGTACGATCCGGCCCGGCTTCGGACCGTTACGGTAAGGCTTACCACCCCTCAAGCGGCGGTCGCATGATTCGCGTTCTGGTAAAAGCGTCTTCCTCCATCTCCAAAGCGGGGCTGGAAAGCCTGCTTCTCGCCCATCCTGGATTCCAACTGGTGGCTGACTCCCCGGGCGAGCCGGTGGGTATGTCACCGCCGGATATCCTGGTTGTTGAGACCGAGTCGCTCGAGGATGCGCCTGCGCGCGAGGCTGTTGCATGGGCCAGCGCGGGCGGCCCCGTGGTCTTGCTGGCACGTAACCCGGCAGCGGAAGAGATTACGGAAGCGCTGCGGGCCGGCGTGCGGGCGGTGTTTTCCAGCAGCATGACGGAGCTGGAGATTGTCGCCGGGATTGAAGCGGCCGCGGCGGGCCTTATCGTTCTCGACGGCCCCGGCGTTGAGGCTCTGCTGCGCACATCAAATGTACTTCCACACCGCGCCGGCGAGGCGCTTGTTGAAACACTTACGCCGCGCGAAAGCGACGTGTTGCGGCTGTTGGCATCAGGCCTGGGGAACAAGGAGATTGCCTCGCGTCTTGAAATCTCAGAGCATACCGTCAAATTCCACGTCGGCTCCATCCTGGGAAAACTCCGCGCTTCCAGCCGTACGGAAGCAGTGACCCTGGGCATTCGGCATGGATTGATCATGATTTGAACCTGAGGTTTCAAACCCGCCGTTTCGCGACCCGCGCGCGAAGGCCTATTTGATGCCTGCCGCGGCGAGCATGCTTAGAAATTGCTTGCGGGTGCGCATGTCGATGGCCTGCGCCACCAGTTTGCCGTTGAGGTCATACAGAAAGCTCATAGGAATTCCCATCACGGAATACTGGCTATTCACCTTGCGTCCCGGGTCAAGCAGGATGGGATAGGTGACGCCATTTTCTGAAACGAATTTCTGCACTTTGGCGGCCTTCTCATCGGAAATACCCAGAACCACCAGCCCTTGTTTTTGGAACTGGCCGTAGAGGGCCTCAAGGTCAGGCACTTCTTTGCGGCAGGGCGGGCACCACGTTGCCCAAAAGTTCACCAGCACCGTTTTGCCGCGCAGCGATTGCAAAGACCAGGACTGGCCCTGCAGATCGCGCAGTGTGAAGTCGGCCTGCCGGCGCCGGCTGTCCTCCGCTTTCAGTTCCGCCAGGGCGGCCGCGTATTGCGGCGAGTCCAGCGTGGCCTGCGTGTGTTCGTAGCGCGTGAGGCTGGCCAATTCAACGTAGGGCATGGCCGGCTTACCGGAATTCGCAGAAATCGGATGCTCGCGCAGCGCTTCCGCCAGGGTGGTGGTCACCTGCTGCAGCGTGTCGCTGCCAAAGTCGCCTTCGGTGGAGAGATTGGCCAAGGCATTTGCCAGCCGTACCTTATTGTGCGACGCGGGTAACTGCCGAATGCGCAGGGCAAGCTGCTTTGTCTCCTGCACTCTGGTATTATCCGGCAGCGCGCGCAGTCCCTGAATCCTGGTGAGGATTGCTTTCTGCCGGGAATTCCAGAGGGGTCCCGGCTGCTGGCTGTATAGCCGCGCGGGCCTAAACGGAGATAAACCAGCGCCAGGCAAACACAAAAAGAGACCCATAAGACAGGCTTGCTTTAACAGGGTCAGGGCGGGCCTTAAGATTGAATGTGTCACGGTGCGCTCACCAGCCGGAGATTTGTAATCCATCGAAAAGACGTGCTACCTGAATTCTACCACCAAGTCTTTTCGGGATTGTGGAGACTTGACAGGGCGCTGTTGCAGCGCCCGCCAAAGCCTGGAAGGGTGATGGAAGGCATTCGATTGGCCGGGCGCCCGTTGCTGAAGCGCGTGCCGCAGTTCCGCCGCGTGTAGAGGGCTTGCAGTCGCAGCCCAGGCAGGGTAGAACAACAAGGTTCCGCGCCGGCACACTGGATTCCAGGCTGACATACCGAAGCGGAGTTGGGGAAAGGCGACGAAAATGACATTGCGAAGCAGGCGGCGTGACTTTATGAAGGCAATGACCGCAACAGCGCTTGCCCCGGTATTCGGGGCTGGCGGAGCTTTCGGCCAGGGTGGCAGCACCAAGGGAAATGGATTTCGCGCCCACGCGGAGAAGTGGGGGCTTCAGGAAGTTTCCATGCAAAGCTCAAAGAGCTATGCCAACCCATTTAAGGACGTCCAGTTGCAATGCACGTTCAGGTGTGCGAGCGCCAACCGCGAAATATCCGTGGAAGGCTTTTACGACGGAGACGAGCAGTGGAAGGTTCGCCTGATGCCCACGGTGGAGGGCAAGTGGACATTTAAAGTGACTTCGAACGATTCCGATTTGAACGGCAGGGAGGGATCATTTACGTGCCTGCCGCCGCAACCCGGTAACCACGGCCCGGTTGGAGTTCAAAACCAGTATCACTTTGGCTACGCGGACGGGACGCCGCTTTACGTGCTGGGAACCACGTTATACAACTGGGTGCACCGCGATGAAGCTTTGCAGCAGCGCACCCTGCAAACGCTGAAGCAGAGCCCTTTTAATAAGGTGCGGTTCTGCATCTTTCCCAAGTGGTACCCGTATAACCGGGTTGAGCCTCCTCGCTATCCTTATGCCAGCGCCGGCGCCGGGCAGTTTGATACGGAGCGGTTCAATCCGGCATACTTCAGCCACATCGAGAGGCGCGTGCGCGACCTGGAGGAATTGGGCATCCAGGCCGACCTGATTCTGTTTCATCCCTATGACAAATGGGGCTTCTCCAAAATGACCGCCGCGCAGGACGACGCCTATCTTCATTATTTGATTGCGCGCCTGGCGCCGTTCCGCAACGTGTGGTGGACCATGGCGAATGAGTGGGACTTTATGCAGCCCGCCAAGGACTGGGATCACATTTTTCAGACCGTCCGGAAGCTGGATCCCTACGGCCACCTGCGCGCCATTCATAACGGGCGGGTTTGGTACGACCATGGCAAGCCGTGGGTAACCCATTGCGACATTCAACTGCAGGGCGGCGACACCTATGCAACGGCGCTCGGGGCGCGAATGAAATACGGCAAGCCGGTGTTGGTGGATGAGTACGGTTACGAAGGCAATAAAATGATGGAGTGGGGCAGCCTGACCGGCCACTTGGAAACCAGCCGCCACTGGGGCGTTGCCATGGCCGGTGGGTACGCCTCGCATGGGGAAACGTACGTGCATCCCGGTGACATCCTATGGTGGGCGGTGGGAGGTGAACTGGTTGGAGAAAGCCCGGCGCGTCTGGGTTTTCTGCATCAGACGCTGGGCGCCACTCCGTATCAGGAGCTGGAGCCTTTGCCCGGCGCGGTTAATCACGGCACGGCTTTGGGCAGGAAGGGAGAAACCTATCTGTTCCATTTTACGGAAATGGGTTATCGCGAGATGTTTGGAGCAACACTGGAGGGGACTGGCGCATTCAAGGTTGAGCTTATCGATCCGTGGCAGATGAAGACCTATGCGCTGGGTTACGCGGGCCCTGGCGCGCACAACTTCAGGCTTCCATTTGCGCCCGCGCTGCTGCGCGTAACCCATGAGGCGAGCCCAGAATTAAACGGTGCGCCCTTGTCCACAGTTCAGCGGTTGCTTGCAAGGTGGGAGAGCGGCGCCAATCAGGCAGTTGGTTCCTGAAGCTCTTTGGTGAACTTTCGGGACGATTCCAATGCAGCCATAGCCGGCCTTATGTGCCTTTTGCGGGCTGGGCTATGGGGCCTCTTGCCAACGGTGCTAACATGGAGCGGCTCTGGGAGAGGCGAGGCTGGGAATAATGTTGAATGTGGGCGCCATGGTCGGATCGTATGAAATTGTCGCGCCGCTGGGCGCGGGCGGCATGGGTGAAGTGTATCGCGCCCGCGATACAAAGCTCGGCCGCGAGGTGGCGCTGAAGGTTCTGCCCGAAGCGCTGGCCAATGACCGCGACCGCATGGCGCGCTTCCGGCGTGAAGCGCAGGTGCTGGCCTCGCTCAATCATCCCAACATCGCCGCGATTTACGGTCTTGAGGATTCCGGGAGCGTGCAGGCGCTGGTGATGGAATTGGTGGAAGGGCCGACGCTGGCCGAACGGATTGCAACACGCGCCGGCCAGGACCCTGTAGGGGCGGGGCTTGCCCTGCCCGCGAGGGTGCAGCACGCCGCACCCCTGCCGTTGGACGAAGCCCTGCAAATCTCCAAACAAATCTGCGAGGCATTGGAAGCGGCGCATGAGAAGGGGATTATTCATCGCGACCTGAAGCCGGCCAACATCAAGGTGACGGCGGAGGGCACGGTGAAGGTGCTGGATTTCGGGCTGGCGAAGGGGCTGGAAGGCGAAGGGGCGCAAGAGGACCCGAGCAATTCACCGACGCTGAGCGGGCTGGCGACGCAGGCGGGAATGATTCTGGGGACGGCGGCGTACATGAGCCCGGAGCAGGCGAAGGGAAAACTCGTGGACCGCCGGACCGACATCTGGGCGTTCGGGTGCGTGCTTTACGAGATGCTGGCGGGGCGGAAAGCGTTTGAGGGGGAAACGCTTTCGGACGTTTTGGCGGCGGTCATCCGCGCCGAGCCCGACTGGGACGTGCTACCGGCAACAACGCCCGCAGCAATTCAGAAACTGGTTCGCCGCTGCCTGACGAAGGATCCTAAGCAGCGGCTGCGCGATATCGGAGAGGCCCGCATTGCCATTGAGGAGACGCTGGCGGGTGCCACAGGCGTCCCGCCGGTCGCAGTTCATGGGCAGGATGCCCATGCCACCTGGCGCCGTGCCCTGCCTTGGGGTATCGCCACAACATTCGCCCTCGCGGCAGTTTTTGCTGCCCTCGCCTATATCCGCGTATCTTCTGTCCAGGCACACACAGTTCGCTCCTTCGTTCTCCCGCCGGAAGGCGCATCTTACGCCTTCGATGCCAACGTCGGAACCGCGGTTCTCTCGCCCGACGGCACGCGGCTAGTCTTCGCGGCAAAGGATTCATCGGGGAAAACCATGCTTTGGGTGCGGCCACTCGATTCCCTGACCGCCCAGCCGCTTGAGGGCACGGAAGGCGCTTCTTATCCTTTTTGGTCACCCGACAGCCGGACGATTGCCTTCTTTGTGCCTGGAAAGCTCGAGAAAATTGACCTCGCCGGCGGCGGACCACAAGTCATCTGCGACGCGCCCACGGGACGCGGAGGAACGTGGAACCGGCAAGGCCTTATCGTCTTTGCCCCGAACCAATTCAGCGGACTCGAAAAAGTCCCGGCTGGCGGGGGTGCGCCCACGCCGATTACCAGCGCGGAGCCGTCGCACGGTCGAAACTCGCAGCGCTGGCCGGTTTTTCTTCCCGATGGCCATCACTTCCTGTTTTGGTCGGGCAATCCGCTTGTCTCCGGGAGGGCGCCCGCTACGGGCGGAGTCTTCGTAGGCTCGTTGGATGGGAACACGCCAAAGATTATGATTCCCTCGGAGAGCGATGCGCTTTACGCACCTCCCGGCTATCTGCTTTTCCTGCGGAACGGAAACCTGATCGCCGCGCCCTTTGATGCGAAGCGCCTGAAGCTCACGGGCGATGCCTTTCCGGTTGCAGGGCAGGTCGCAAACCCGAGGCAGTTCCACCTCGGCCACTTCTCAATTTCCCAAACCGGAGTGCTGGCTTATGAAGGGGGCGGAAGTGAACTGAGACAGATTGTCTGGACGGATAAAAATGGCAAGTCCACGGGGACAGTCGGCGACCCAGGAGAGATTCAGAATATCCAGCTCTCGCCGGACGGCAAAACCTTGGCGGAATCGGCCCAATCGGGCGAAACCGGTAACGTGGATATTTGGCTGGTTGATCTTGCCCGTGGTGTGCCGACCCGCTTGACCTTTAATCCCGCCGCTGACTGGGGCGCCATTTGGTCTCCTGACGGCGGCCAGATTGTTTACGATTCGAGCCGAACGGGCCGAGGCGACCTATATATTAAGAGTTCCAATGGAGGCGAAAACGCGAAATTGCTGCTGGCGTCCTCCGCCCAAATGTTTCCAACTGATTGGTCCCGCGACGGCCGCTTCATCGCAATTCAGCAGCGTGACCCGAAGGAAACGACAGGATGGGACATTTGGATACTGCCTCTCACCGGCGCCCGCAAGCCCTATCCGTTCCTGCAGACCCAATTCAACGAGGGCGACGCCCATTTTTCTCCCAATGGGCGCTGGCTTGCTTACCGGTCTGACGAATCCGGGATGTTCGAGGTTTATATCACGTCCTTCCCTGGGCCAGGCGGAAAGTGGCAGGTTTCCTCGGGAGGCGCATTCGGGGTGCGGTGGCGAAGCGACGGCAAGGGCCTCTACTACCGGGGGCCGGAAGGGAAATTGATGGAAGTTGGTGTAATGGAGAAGGGTTCGGCCATGGAAGTCGGCAAGCCGCAAGTGCTTTTCCAGTTGCCTGCGATGGGGGATTACGACGTGACGCCGGACGGCAAACGGTTTCTTGTTCTGGTATCGCAGCAAAGCGCTCCAGTGCCCGTGACGCTGGTCACCCACTGGACCGCGAGTCTGAAGAAATAAAACACTGCGGGGTTTTACGTTGGCTGCGGGAACCAAACTCGGGCCGTATGAAATCGTGGCGCCGCTGGGCGCGGGCGGCATGGGTGAAGTGTATCGCGCTCGCGATACAAAGCTGGGGCGCGAGGTGGCTTTGAAAGTTCTGCCCGAAGCGCTGGCCAATGACCGCGACCGCATGGCACGCTTCCGGCGTGAAGCGCAGGTGCTGGCGTCGCTCAATCATCCCAACATCGCCGCGATTTACGGTCTTGAGGATTCCGGCAGCGTGCAGGCGCTGGTGATGGAATTGGTGGAAGGCCCGACGCTGGCGGAACGGATTGCAACACGCGCCAGCCGGGACCCTGTAGGGGCGGGGCTTGCCCTGCCCGCGAGGGCGCAGCACGCCGCGCCCCTGCCGTTAGACGAAGCGCTCAGCATCGCCAGGCAAATCTGCGAGGCATTGGAAGCGGCGCATGAGAAGGGGATTATTCATCGCGACCTGAAGCCGGCCAACATCAAGGTGACGGCGGAGGGCACGGTGAAGGTGCTGGATTTCGGGCTGGCGAAGGGGCTGGAAGGCGAAGGGGCGCAAGAGGACCCGAGCAATTCACCGACGCTGAGCGGGCTGGCGACGCAGGCGGGAATGATTCTGGGGACGGCGGCGTACATGAGCCCGGAGCAGGCGAAGGGAAAACTCGTGGACCGCCGGACCGACATCTGGGCGTTCGGGTGCGTGCTTTACGAGATGCTGGCGGGGCGGAAAGCGTTTGAGGGGGAAACGATTTCGGATGTGCTGGCGGCGGTCATCAAGACGGAACCGGATTGGACCGCGGTACCCGCCGGGACACCGGCCGCAATGGGCAGACTGCTTCGCCGCTGCTTGCAGAAAGATCCGAAGCAACGATTGCAAGCCATCGGCGACGCTCGGATCACGATTGAAGAGATACTGGCTGGCGCGGACGTAGGGGTGGGCTTACCCCGCCAGAACGAAAGTGGCAGTGTAAAGCCGCCGCTACAGATCTGGCGCTGGGCGCTTGTCATAATCGTCGCGCTCTGCCTGGGCGCCGCAGGTGCATGGTTCTTAAGCCGCGGCGCCGCGTCCCGGCCTCAACCTACTTTCCGTCAATTGACATTCGAGCGCGGCCTGATTTACTCCGCGCGGTTCTTTCCCGATGGACAGTCGATTTATTACAGTGCGGCCTGGAACGGCCAGCCCATTCAGCTCTACTCGACGAATCCCAATGGCCCCGAATCGCGCCCGTTGAATCTCACGAACTCCACGCTCTTTGCCGTATCTCCATCGGAGATGGGCATTTCGATGGGCTGCAAGGACCTGCTCATCGGCGACTGTGAGGGCACGCTCGCCGTCGTGCCTCTTTCCGGCGGCGCGCCGCGCGAAATTGAGGATCAAGTGCTGGCTGCGGACTGGACTCCGGATGGAAGCCAGATGGCTGCGGTCCGCGAGGCGGGCGGAAAGTTTCGAGTCGAATTCCCGCTTGGGAAAGTGATTTACGAAAGTGAAACCTGGATCAACTTCCTTCGCATTTCGCCGCGCGGCAAAGCCGTCGCTTTTGTACAACATGGCGCAGCGGGAAACGACGCGGGTTGGGCGGTTATCCTGGATCGCAGAGGGAAACAGATCGCCCGATCGCCGGAGTTCGTCAGTATGGAAGGACTCGCCTGGACGCCGGCCGGGAATGAAGTGTGGTGCGCCGCGAGTATGCACGTGGGGTATGCTAACGCGATCCATGCCCTCAGCTTCACCGGCGAAGACCGCATCGTTCTGCGGCTTCCCGGCCTGCTCCGGCTTTACGACATCTCCCGCGACGGCAGGATCCTTCTTTCCAAAGATGTTTGGACCAGCGGGATCGAATGGCGTGGGCCGGGGGACACCAGGGAACGCGATCTCTCATGGCTCGATGTCTCACTCTTGATGGATCTTTCAACCGACGGCAAGAACTTGGAGTTTACCGAGGCCGGCCAAACGGTAGGCGCCTCTTTCCTCGCTTACAAGCGAAGAACAGATGGCTCGCCGGCGGTGAAGCTGGGGCACGGATACATGGCGGCACTTTCGCCGGACGGGAAATGGGTGCTCGCTACCGATTTCCCTCCACGTCTTGTTCTTTTGCCGACTGGCGTTGGAGAGGCGAAGAATTTGCAGCCGTATAATCTCCAGCAGTTTGCCTCGCCGGGCTGGATGCCGGGCGGGAAAGAGGTCTATTTCGCCGGCAATGACGGCCACGATTGGCGAATGTACGCGCAGGCCCTCGCCGGCGGCGCGCCGCGGGCCCTTACGCCTCCGATTTCAGTGAATCCACAGGCTTTCGAATCTCACCTGCTTTCGCCGCACGGGGACTTCGTTTTCGCTCGCGATTTGAACGGAAAGTGCTGGCTCTATCCGCTGGGCGCGGGAGGACCTCGGTCAGTCGCGGGATTGACGCCCGACGATATTTGGATCAACTGGTCAAGCGACGGGCACGCCGCCTACGTCTACCAGGATGAAAAGACCCAAGCGGAGGTGTTTCGCATCGAACCTTCGACTGGGAAGCGGCAACTCGTCACGGTAGTGGGGCCGGCGGATCTCGCCGGCTTGACTAGTATCGGGCCGGTGAGAATCACGCCCGACGCCAGGTCCTATGCTTACACCGACGACCGTTCGTTGTCGGGCCTCTATCTTGTGGACGGTGTCAAGTGACGTTGGCTGCGGGAACCAAACTCGGGCCGTATGAAATCGTGGCGCCGCTGGGCGCGGGCGGCATGGGTGAAGTGTATCGCGCCCACGATACAAAGCTCGGCCGCGAAGTGGCTCTGAAAGTCCTGCCCGAAGCTGTAGCCAAAGACGCCGATCGCATGGCGCGCTTCCGGCGCGAAGCGCAGGTGCTGGCGTCACTCAATCATCCGAACATCGCCGCGATTTACGGTCTTGAAGATTCCGGCAGCGTGCAGGCGCTGGTGATGGAATTGGTGGAGGGCCCGACGCTGGCGGAACGGATTGCAACACGCGCCGGCCGGGATCCTGTAGGGGCGGGGCTTGCCCTGCCCGCGAGGGCGCAGCACGCCGCGCCCCTGCCGTTAGACGAAGCGCTCAGCATCGCCAGGCAAATCTGCGAGGCATTGGAAGCGGCGCATGAGAAGGGGATTATTCATCGCGACCTGAAGCCGGCCAACATCAAGGTGACGGCGGAGGGCACGGTGAAGGTGCTGGATTTCGGGCTGGCGAAGGGGCTGGAAGGCGAAGGGGCGCAAGAGGACCCGAGCAATTCACCGACGCTGAGCGGGCTGGCGACGCAGGCGGGAATGATTCTGGGGACGGCGGCGTACATGAGCCCGGAGCAGGCGAAGGGAAAACTCGTGGACCGCCGGACCGACATCTGGGCGTTCGGGTGCGTGCTTTACGAGATGCTGGCGGGGCGGAAAGCGTTTGAGGGGGAGACGATTTCGGATGTGCTGGCGGCGGTCATCCGCGCCGAGCCCGATTGGGAGATCCTGCCCGGTGAGACGCCGCCGCGCATCCGGGAACTCGCGCGCCGCTGCCTCACCAAAGACCCCAAGCAGCGATTGCAAGCCATCGGCGACGCTCGGATCACGATTGAAGAGATACTGGCTGGCGCGGACGTAGGGGCAATTCATGAATTGCTCCTACCGCGGCCCGCGTCCCGCTGGCGCCGGACGCTGCCCTGGGCCTTATTGGGGGCGGCCGTGATCGCGCTGGGCGTGGTCTCCGCTGGTTACGTCCGCCGTGCGCCACGACCCGCGCCAGCGGTTGTCTCGCAACTTTTGCCGCCGCCGGGCGAAAATTTTGCGCTCAGCGGCCAGGGGGCCGGGCCCCCAGTCTTCTCTCCCGACGGTCGAGAGCTGGCTTTCGCCGCGATCGGCTCGGACGCCAAGCAGCAGCTTTGGGTCCGGCCAATTGATTCCGCCACAGCTCAGCCGCTTGCCGGGACCGATGGTGCGACTTATCCATTCTGGTCGCCCGATGGCCGGCATCTGGGGTACTTTGCCAACGGCAAACTGGACAGAATTGATGTGTCGGGCGGCCCGCCGCTGGCACTTTGCGACGCTCCCAATGGCCGCGGCGGAAGCTGGGGCCCTGATGGCACAATCCTGTTTACACCAGACATCAAGGCTGGGATTTACCGCGTGCCGAGCGCGGGGGGCACGCCAAGAGAAGTGCCGATGCTACAGGCGTCTGGCGAGAGGATCGGCCGCTGGCCGCAGTTCCTTCCCGATGGCAAGCACTTTCTCTTTTTCAGGCATTCAAGCGCCGTGGCAATGTCTGGCGGCACATTTGCCGCTTCGCTGGATGGCGGCGAGACGGAATTGATCGCCCCAGGCGATTCCAATGCCCTCTATGCTCCGCCCGGGTATTTGCTCTTTCTGCGCCGGGGCATCCTGATGGCTCAGCGATTCGACGCAAGCAACCTGCGCGTGACCGGTGATGCAAAGCCGATAGCCGAAGGCATTGCGGTAGATTTCATTGTCTTTCACAGCGCCTTCACTGCCTCCGATAATGGCATGCTCGCCTACGAAGGTGGGGCCGCAGCCGGTGGCAACTTCGAGTTGTTGTGGTTTGACCGGAGCGGAAAACAGTTGTCGAAAACGGGAGCGCCTGGCGAGTATTACGCCCCCCGAATCTCGCCGGACGGGAGCAAGCTGGCCGTTTCCATCGGAGGCGCAACCGGCAATAATATTTGGATTTTTGATCTCTCGCGGGGCATTAAGACGCGCCTCACTTTTTCGGCCAACGATCTCAGCCCCGCGTGGTCACCCGACAGTAAATTGATCGCGTTCGAGTCGGGCCGGGGTAGGCTGATCCATCTTTACGAGATGGCCGCGGATAGCTCCGGGAAAACCACTCCGCTCATCGCGGATGACGCCAACGAGTACGACCCGGTCTGGTCGTCGGACGGGCGCTATCTGATCTTTGAGCGTACCGGCCAGGCGAAGCAATCACGTTATGAGATTTGGGCGCTTCCGTTATTCGGGGACCGAAAGCCATTTCCAGTGGTGCAGAGCGGGTTTGCCGGGACCGAGCAGCCAGCCCTTTCTCCCGACGGGAAGTTGCTGGCTTACGTCACGGAAGAGTCGGGCCGGACGGAAGTATACGTGACGCCCTTCGGCCACGCCGGGGGAAAGTGGCAGGTTTCGGCCAATGGCGGCACTTGGCCGGAGTGGCGTCACGATGGCAAAGAGCTGTTCTACGTTTCGACGGACGACAAAATCATGGCTGTGGAGATTGCCGAGCAAGGATCGAGCCTATCCATTGGCAAAGCGCAGGTCTTGTTCCAGACAAGCTACAGCGGCGGGCCCGGCTGGGATTATGACGTCGCTCCGGACGGTAAGAAGTTCCTGGTTATCAGCCAGATCGCACAGAAAACCACTGGGGCGGCACTGACGCTCGTCGTCAACTGGCCCGCGCTCCTGAAAGCCAGGTAGAGCGCGAAGCGCTTTCTGATGCTGCCGCCAGAAATTTGAACCTCATCTCAACTCTGGTCAGGCAGGAACAGTCAGTGCCGTACACCGCAGAATAGACCGAAGTGGCTCACCTTCCGTATGAACCTGACTTTGTGTTGGGCGGGCTTCCGGTACCAGTGATCGCAGAACGGCATTCGCAGTAGCTCGGCCAAGATGCCGTGCCGCTCATGAATAATCCCGTCCTGCCATCTATTCTGCGTCCGAGTTGGCGGTAGAGATCTGAGTTTTTCCCGCGGGAACAGGTTCGCGATCCGGCGCTCCGACAATGATCTTGTAGCCGCGCTCAAACGTTCGCAGATGATCGCGCATGGCGGCGC
>VFSW01005634.1_pt1 | contig 18500 bp, 11 predicted proteins | sample 5358111 | NCBI WGS metagenome assembly VFSW01 (sample SAMN11554181, study PRJNA540505) | mine drainage metagenome | isolation source: sediment from site ElyBrook_90M | place: USA: Ely Copper Mine, Vershire, VT | collected 2017 | reverse complement strand
GTAGCTTCGCTGAGAAATCGGTAGCTTTGCTGAGGAACGCGTAGCTTCGCTGAGAAATCGGTAGCTTCGCTGAGAAATCGGTAGCTTTGCTGAGGAGCGCGTAGCTTCGCTGGGAAATCGGTAGCTTCGCTGGGAAATCGGTAGCTTTGCTGAGGAACGCGTAGCTTCGCTGGGGAACGCGTAGCTTTGCGCGAAGCTGTGGGGGTCGCGCGGGTCCATCCATTCGGCGAGGTGCATCGGCATTCTTGCTTGCGGGTGCCGTCCGTCGTCGGTACTCCCTTCGTCACCATGGTCTACCGCCCGTCTGAGATCGAAGCCCGCTGGCAGCAGTACTGGGACGTCCGCGGGACCTTCGTCGCCCACGAAGATCTCTCCCGCCCCAAGTTTTATGCGCTGGACATGTTTCCGTATCCCAGCGCCGTGGGGCTGCACGTGGGGCACCCCGCGGGGTACACCGCCGGCGACGTCGTGTGCAGGTTTCGGCGGGCCCGCGGCTTCAACGTGTTGCACCCCATGGGCTGGGACGCCTTTGGCCTCCCTGCCGAGCAACGCGCCATCCGCGAAGGTGTTCCTCCGCAGGTGTCCACGGCCGAGGCCATCGACAACTTTCGTCGGCAACTCAAGAGCCTTGGATTTTCGTATGACTGGTCCCGCGAGGTGTCCACCGCCGACCCTGCGTACTACCGCTGGACCCAGGCCATCTTCGCGTTGCTGTACAACCGCGGGCTGGCGTACCAGGCTGAGACCTACGTCAACTGGTGCCCCGCCCTGGGGACGGTGCTTGCCAACGATGAAGTCATGGACGGACGCTCGGAGCGTGGCGGACACCCGGTCGAACGTCGGCGGATGCGCCAGTGGATGCTCAAGATCACGGACTTTGCCGAACGACTGCTCTCGGGTCTCGATCAAGTGGACTGGCCAGAGCAAACCAGGGCCTCCCAGCGTGAATGGATCGGCCGCTCGGAGGGTGCCACGGTGGACTTTCGCATCGAGGGCTTGGGCGACACGGTCCTGCCTGTGTTCACCACGCGGCCAGACACTCTTTGGGGCGTGACCTACCTGGTTCTCGCGCCCGAACACCCGATGGTGGATCTTGTGACCGCCCCCGAGCGCCGCGCCGCCGTGAGTGCCTATCAGCGGGCGACAGCGGTACGAAGCGAGGTCGACCGAAAGACCGCCAAGGTCAAGACTGGAGAGGACACGGGTGCCCGCGCACGCAATCCCGTCAACGGCGAGAGCATTCCCGTGTGGATTGCGGACTATGTGATCCAGGGGTACGGCACGGGGGCGATCATGGCCGTGCCTGCCCATGATGAACGAGACTGGGACTTCGCCCACGCGATGGGGCTCCCCGTGCGCGCGGTGATCTCCGGCGGAACATCCGACACCGCGGTGCACACGGGCGATGGCGAGATGATGCATTCGGGTGACTTTGACGGGACGCCGACAGCCGGGGGTGTTGCCATGCGCAAGGTCATTGACTGGCTGAGCGCGCGTGGCGTGGGTAAAGGCACGGTGACGTATCGGTTCCACGACTGGGTGTTCGCAAGACAGAGGTACTGGGGTGAGCCCATCCCGGTGCTCAAAGACGGCGACGAAGTTGTTCGTGCGCTCACGGTGGCAGAACTTCCGGTGGTGCTCCCGGCGGTCACGGACTATGCTCCGCGTGGCAAGTCACCGTTGGCCTCGGTGCCTTCGTGGGTTGCCGTCGACGATCCCGTAACCGGTCGAAAGCTCCAGCGGGAGACGGATACGATGCCGGGGTCAGCGGGGTCGAGTTGGTACTTTCTGCGGTACTGCGATCCGCACAACGCCGATGAGTTTTGCGCGCGCGAAAAGTCGGACTACTGGATGCCCGTGGACTTGTATGTCGGCGGCAGCGAGCACCGCGTCGGACATTTGATGTATGCGCGAATGTGGCAGAAGGCTTTGTTTGACGCGGGGCTCGTACGAGACGAAGAACCCTTTGCCAAGCTACGCCACCAAGGCATGGTGCTCGGGGATACGTTTTACGGAAAAGACAAGGTGGTGGTGCATTCGTCGCTTGCCGTGCGGCAAGGGGAGGGATGGGTGCACGCGGAGACGGGCGAAGAACTGACGTTGCGGCAGGCGAAGATGTCCAAGCGGAGCGGCAACGCGGTGAACCCGGACGACGTTGTGCGGGCGTACGGGGCCGACGCGCTGCGGGTGTACCTGTGCTTCATGGGTCCGGTAGAGAGTGACAAGCCCTGGCAGACGACGGGGCTCGAAGCCCAGTTCAACTGGCTCAAGCGAGCGTGGAGACTGTACTTTGAGGGCGACGAAGACGCTGTCCGCGTGACGGATGTCCATGCGACGGACGAAGAACTCCGAGTGCTGCACCGGGCCATCAAGAAAGTGACCGAAGACATTGATGCCATGGCGTTGAACACGGCCGTGTCAGCGCTCCACGTTGCGACGCGCGACCTCGGGGCATTGGGGACACGCGCGCGGAGCGTGCTGGAAGCTCTGGCGCAACTCATCGCGCCCTTTGCGCCCCACTTTGCAGAAGAAGTGTGGGCGAGGGGACTGGGACATTCCCTGGAGGATGGGGGCATTACGTTTGTTCCGTGGCCAGGGTGCGAAGAGCGATGGGTCGCGGACGACACCGTGACCTTGGGTGTACAAGTCAATGGCAAGACCCACGGGACAGTGGTGCTGATGCCCGATGCCGACGAGGACACTGCGATGGCGGCGGCGTTGGCCGTACCCACCATCGCGCGCCACATCGAGGGCCGCACGATCGTACGGGTGATCTACAAAGCGGGGAGGATCTTGAACGTGGTGGTCAAGTAACCACTGCGGGGGAGTCCGGCGAGACAGTCACCGGACTCCCGGCACGCGCACGGTCGTGGGCTAGATGCAGCGACCCAGGTAGCAGGACTGCCCGCTGCCGCAGGCGTGGCCACAGTGGCCGCAGTCGGCAGAACTGGTCTGGAGGTTGGTTTCGCAGCCGTTGGCCGTGATGCCGTCGCAGTTGCCGTAGTTGTGATTGCAGGTGCCGATCTGGCAGGTGCCGGCAGAGCACACGGGTGTGGCGTTGGCCAGGCTGCACACGTTGCCGCACGCGCCGCAGTCGTTGACGTTGGTTTCGAGGTTGGTCTCGCAACCGTTGGAGGCCACGCCGTCGCAGTTGCCGTAGCCAGAAAGGCATGTGAACCCGCAAGTGCCCGCGGTGCAGGTACTCGTGGAGTCGGGGTACGACGGGCAGGTGTTGCTGCACGACCCGCAGTGGCTCGGATCGGTTGCGAGATTGAAGCAGGCCCCGTACGCGGTGCAGTAGGTCGTCCCGGAACTGCACGAACTCACGCAGGTGCTGCCCGAGCAGAAGGTCCCAGCGCCGCAGGTCGTTCCGCATACGCCGCAGTTGCTGTTGGTATCAAGGGCCGTCTCGCAACCGTTGGATGCAATGCCGTCGCAGTTGCCGTAGCCCGCGGTGCATGAAGCCACGGTGCACGATCCCGCGGAGCAGTCGGCCGTGGCGTTGGCGAGGTTGCACACATTGGTGCAGGTTCCGCACGAAGTCGGTGTGGTGTTGAGGTTGGTCTCGCAGCCGTTGGAGGCAATGCCGTCGCAGTCGCCGTAGCCCGCGTTGCAACTTCCGATGGCGCAACCACCACCGACGCAGACGGCCGTGGCGTTGGCGAGCGAACACGTGGTTCCGCAGGATCCGCAGCTCGTGGTCGTGGTGTTGAGGTTGGTCTCACAACCGTTGGTAAGTATGCCGTCGCAGTTGCCATACCCCGGGTTGCAGACGATTCCGCAGGTGCCCGATGTGCACACCGCTGCGGCGTTGGCTTCCGATGGGCAGACATGGCCACAGGAGCCGCAGTTGGCTGGGTCGCTTGATGTGTTGGCGCAGATGCCCGACGCTGCACAGTAGGTGGTTCCCGCCGTGCAGGAGCTCACGCACGTCCCGGCTGAACAGAAGGTCCCGGATGCGCAGGAGGTGCCGCACGCACCGCAGTTGGTGTTGGTGTTGAGCGACGCCTCGCATCCATCCGCGGCGAGGTGGTTGCAGTCGCCGTAGCCTGTGTTGCAGGCTGTGATCGAACACGCTCCGGAAGTGCATCCCGACGTGGCGTTGGCCAGGGCGCAGGCGACACTGCACGACCCGCAGGTGCCCGGAGAAGTGAGTAGGTTGGCCTCGCAGCCGTTGGACGCAATGCCATCGCAGTTGCCCCAACCAGCGTTGCAACTCGCGATGTTGCATGCCCCGCCCGAGCAGGCGGCCGTGGCGTTGGCAAGGCTGCAGGCGGCGCCGCAGGCACCGCAGTTGGCAACGGACGTGGTGACGTTGACCTCGCAGCCGTTGGCGGCGACGCCGTCGCAGTTTGCATACCCGGTACTGCAGACGAAGCCGCATACCCCGGAGGAGCACTCGGCCGAGGAGTTGGCGACCGTCGGGCAAACGGTGCCGCACATTCCGCAGTTACGCGGGTCGGTGGCAAAGACCGCGCAGGCGTTGGACGAAGCGCAGTAGGTGCTCCCTGCGGGGCACGAACTCACGCACGCCGAGCCAGAACAGTACGTCCCAGTCCCACAGGCATGGCCGCAGGATCCGCAGTCCGTGTTGGTGGTGATCCTGCGCTCGCAGCCGTTGGAGGCGAGGCCGTCGCAGTCTGCCCAGCCTGCGTTGCAGGTACCCACCGTGCAAGCACCCGCCGTGCAGGATGCAACCGCATTGGGAACGCTGCATGCGTTGCCGCACGCGCCACAGTTGGCGGGGGAGGTCCGGGTGTTGATCTCGCATCCGTCCACGGGGTTTGCGTTGCAGTCGGCGTAGCCGGCATTGCAGGTGCCGATGGTGCATGACCCGGCGCTGCACGACGGCGAGGCGTTGGCGACCATGCAAGCGTGGCCGCAGGTGCCGCAGTTGGCAGCGCTTGTCCCAAGATTGATCTCGCAGCCATCGGAGGCCATCGCGTTGCAGTCCGCGTAGCCCATGGAGCAAGTCATTCCGCAGGTGCCTGCCGCGCAGGTGGGCGAGGCGTTGGTCGGCATGGGGCAGGCATTGCTGCACGACCCGCAGTTGGCCGTGTCGGTCGCGGTCATCGCGCAGATGTTGGTTGTCGTGCAGAACGTGGTGCCCGCGGGGCAGGAGCTCACACACATTCCCGACGAGCAATGGGTCCCGAGCCCACAAGCGGTTCCGCAGCCGCCGCAGTTGGCGTTGGTGTTGAGTGGCGCCTCGCATCCGTTGGCGGGGTTGCTATCACAGTCGCCGTACCCGGTGTTGCAGGCTGCCACCGTGCACGCTCCGTGCGCGCAGCCCGCGGTGGCGTGTGCGAGGCTGCATGCCATCCCGCACGCTCCGCACGAGGTCACCGTCGTCGCGGTGTTCGTCTCACAGCCATCCGAGGTCATCATGTTGCAGTCAGCGTAGCCCGTGTTGCAGGTGCCGATGGCGCAGGACCCAGCCGTGCAGACCGCCATCGCGTTGGCAAACGTACATGCGTTGCCGCAGGCCCCACAGTTGCTCGGGTCGGTCGCGGTCATCGCCTCGCAGCCGTCCGAGGCCATTGCGTTACAGTCCGCGTAGCCAGCGTTGCAGCCCACCACGGTGCACACTCCGGCGGCACAGCCCGCCGTGGCGTTGGCCACCACGCACGCGCTGCCACACGCGCCGCAGTTCTGCGGGTCGCTGGCGAGCGTCGTGCAGTTCGCGCCACATGCGGTCTGGCCTGCGGCGCACGACACGTCGCTCAGCGCGCCGTCGCCCGCACTACTGTCGGCCGAGACGCTGTCAGCCGTCTGCGCGCCGTCCCCCAGAGCATCCATCGGGCCGTCGGTCTGCGCGGCGTCGTTCGGGCTCGCTGCGTCCCCTACGGCGCTGTCCGTCGACGCTCCGTCGCCGACGTCCAACAGCGCTGCGTCGACGCCGGTGATCGGCGCCAGACTCGATGAACACCCCAAGGCCACGGAGACCGCTGCGATACACGTAATCCAACAAAGACGAGTCGTCATGCATGTCCTCCCTGTAAGGTTGCAGTGAGATTGTGATCGATGGCGTGTGTCTCGACAATGCGTCGGGGATGCCCCACCCGTGTGACGGGCGCGCCTCGGGGACCGTGTAGGTAGGTGGTGGTGAACAACGCAGGGTACCCGTGCGACGTGTCTTGCCCTGGGGATAGGTCCAGCAGGCAGTCACCCACGCGATGATGACGTGCGGCCGTTGTCTCTGTTGCGCGGGCGAGACGCCCGACGTCGCCACGTAGGACCCCCCGCCGCAGTCCGTGGGGCTGGCACATTGCGCGCGGAGCACTACGATGCGCCTCCCGACTTTCCTGTGATGTACCCATCCAGCCCCGTCACGCTCCGCGTCCACCCATCGATCACGGAGATCCCCGAATCGGTCTGGGACGCGTTGCTCGGTCCCGGCGCCACGCCCTTTCAATCGTGGGCCTGGCTTGAGGCGATGGAGCACGCGGGCTGCGCTACGGGTGCCACGGGGTGGCATCCGCGGCATCTCGCGATGTACCGCGGGGACACCCTCATCGCGGTCGCTCCGACCTACGTCCGGGACGACTCCTACGGTGAGTTTGTGTACGACGCGCCGTGGGCGGGTGCCGCGGCGAAGTTTGGGGCGAGGTACTACCCCAAGCTATCGCTCGCCGTGCCGTTTACTCCTGCGACCGGGCCGCGGTTTCTCGTAAGGTCTGGCGAAGACCCCAGGGCGATCGTTCGCGCACTGGGCAACGCTGCCGTGGCGTACGCCCGCGCCGAGGGGCTGTCGTCCGTGCATGTGCTTTTTGCCACGGAAGACGAATCCGACGCGCTGGCGGCTGAGGGCTATGCGATCCGCCATGGGGTGCAGTACCACTGGGACAACCCAGGGTATGCCCGGTACGAAGACTTTCTTGGACGATTTGACAGCAAGCGCCGTAACCAACTCCGTCGGGAGTCGGCCTCGGTCGCTCGCGAGGGGATTACCCTCCGCACGCGCCGCGACACGGCGCTATCCGTCGCCGACGCTGCGATGATCTACGGGTTGTACAGGTCGACGATTGAGCGCCACGCCTGGGGGCGGAGCTACCTCAATGAGCGGTTCTTTGCGCGGGTACTCCAGCGTATGCCCCATTGCCTGGAGTTGGTCGAGGCCGTGCGGGATGAAAAGGTCATTGCGGGAGCCTTCAACGTCGCGTCCGAGACCCATCTCTATGGCCGGTACTGGGGGAGCTTTGAAGACCATGCGTTTCTGCATTTCAGCGTCTGTTACTACCACTCGATCGCCGAGTGCATCGCCCGGGGCGTCCGTCGGTTTGAAGGCGGCGCGGGTGGAGAACACAAACTATCGCGGGGATTTGAGCCCGTGGTCACCCGCTCGGCCCACTGGATCTTTCATCCTGGCCTCGATCGGGCCGTGCGGGACTTCGTCCGTCGTGAGCGGGAGGCCATCGCCGACGAGATTCCGTCGCTCCGCGCGGCATCGGGACTTCGACCGGGGTACACTCCCGTGGATCGCGTAGGATGATCAGGCCATGGCTCGACGAACGCAAACGGATGACAGTGGAACAGCGACGGAGACCCGGTCGGAGAAGAAGCTCCAGAAACCGCGGCTCTACAAGGTCTTGCTGCACAACGATGATTACACCACCCGAGAGTTTGTCGTGGCGGTGCTTGTCCTGGTGTTCAGCAAGTCTGAGACCGATGCGTTTACGATCATGATGCATGTGCACCGGCGGGGCGTGGGCGTCGCCGGGGTGTACCCGTACGACGTTGCAGAGACCAAGATCCAGCGGGTGCTTGATCTCGCTCGCGAACACGAATTTCCCCTCATGCTGACGATGGAACCCGAGGACGACTGAGCGATGGTAGACCCGCCGAATTTCACGAGGGAACTGCAGAATGCGCTACGGACGGCGCTGTCCGAAGCGGAGTCCATGCGGCATGAGTACGTCACCCTGGAGCATTTGCTCTTGGCGTTTCTGAGAGAGGATTCAGCGGTCAAGGCTCTCAAAGCGTGTGGCGCGGACGTCACCCGGCTCGAAATGAACCTCCGGGAGTTTCTCCAGGGGAGCCTTGAGCGGGTCCCTGAGGATCGGGAGTTGGAGGTACAGCAGACCGTCGGCGTTGCGCGGGCGATTCATCGCGCGGCCGTCCATGCGATCTCGTCGGACAAGAAGTCCGTGGACGTGTCTTCGGTGCTGGTGGCGATGTTTCGCGAAGACGAATCCCAGGCTTTGTACTTTCTCCACACCGAGGGCGTCACACGGTTGGACATCTTGAACTACGTTTCGCATGGGACCGTAAAGGGCGACCAGGGCGGGGGAGACGACGCCGACGATGAAGACGGCGAGGCCGAGGGGGAAGAGGCATCGTCCACGGGCCCGCTTGAAAGGTTTACGGTAAACCTCAACGTCCAGGCGGCGGAGGGCAGGATCGACCCGCTCATCGGCCGAGAAAACGAACTCGAACGCACGATCCGGGTGCTGTGCCGCCGACGAAAGAACAATCCGTTGTTCGTGGGCGAACCGGGCGTGGGCAAGACGGCCATTGCCGAAGGCCTTGCGTTGCATATCGCCGAGGGCAAAGTCCCTGATGCCATCAAGAGCGCCACGATCTTTTCGCTGGACATGGGTGCACTCATCGCCGGCACGCGGTTTCGCGGGCAGTTTGAAGAGCGACTGAAGGGCGTGCTCCGTGCGCTCAAGAACCACCCCGATGCGATTCTTTTCATCGACGAGATTCACACCATTGTGGGCGCGGGTGCCACGAGCGGCGGGTCGATGGACGCCTCCAACTTGCTAAAGCCCGCCCTCGCGTCGGGGACCCTAAGGTGCATCGGGTCGACCACCTACGCGGAGTACAAGTCGGCGTTTGAGCGGGACCGGGCGCTTGCGCGGAGGTTTCAGCGCATCGAGGTCGGAGAGCCCACGGTTGACGACACGGTCAAGATTCTTGAGGGGTTGAGCCCAAAGTACGCCGCCCACCACGGCGTGACGTACGTTCCCGAGGCTCTGCGTGCGGCCGCCGAACTGTCGGCTCGGTACGTCAACGACAAGCTATTGCCCGACAAGGCCATTGACGTGATGGACGAAGCTGGCGCGCAGGATCGGATGCGTAGCGAGGCCCAGCGTTCGCGCACGGTGGACGTGGCCGCAGTGGAATCCATCGTGGCCCGGATGGCAAGGATCCCCGAGAAGTCCGTGTCTGCGACGGACAAGCACCGACTCAAGACCCTGGAGTCTGACCTCAAGGCTGTGATCTTTGGTCAGGACGAGGCCATCGCGGGACTGGCATCCGCCATCAAACTCGCGCGCTCGGGATTGCGCGCGATCGAAAAGCCCATTGGGAGCTTTCTGTTCTCAGGGCCGACGGGGGTGGGCAAGACCGAACTCGCGAAACAACTCGCAAAGGTGCTCGGGGTGGAGTTTCTGCGTTTCGACATGAGTGAGTATTCCGAGCGGCATACGGTCTCGCGGCTCATCGGTGCGCCGCCGGGCTACGTGGGCTTTGACCAGGGGGGGCTGCTTACCGATGCGGTCAACAAGCACCCGCACTCGGTGGTTGTGCTAGACGAGATCGAAAAGGCACACCCTGACCTTTTCAACATTCTTCTCCAGGTGATGGACCACGCGACCCTCACGGACAACAACGGCAAGAAATCGGACTTTCGCAATGTTGTGCTGATCATGACCACCAACGCCGGGGCGCAGGAGATGGCTGCCAAGGTCGTGGGCTTTGGAGCCGGCGAAGGCACGCCTGACAATGCCCGGGCCAAAGCGGCCATCGAGCGGACGTTTACCCCGGAGTTTCGCAACCGGCTGGATGGCTGGATGGTGTTCGCGGGACTGTCCATGGACGTGATTCTCAAGGTGGTGGACAAAGAGTTGTTGGCCCTCCAGGCGGTGCTGGACGCACGGCGGGTGTTTCTCGTGGTGTCACCGGATGCGCGGGCGTGGCTTGGGGAAAAGGGCTACGACGCGGCGTTTGGCGCCCGGCCGATGGCTCGTCTCATCGAACGCACCCTCAAGAAGCCGCTCTCCGAGGCCCTGCTCTTTGGCGCCCTCGCCGACGGCGGAACCGCTCGCGCAGACCTCCACGAGGGCGAGATCGTCTTTTCGTTCACCTGACGGGTTTCTGTCCGTCCCGTGGGCCAGTGCGCGGTAGGTTCAGTCCCACGCGCGCTTTCGTGCGCGATCCTGGCCTTGCGCGGGTATGCTCCGTGCCTGGCCCCATGCAGGTTGTTCTTCCCGTGTTGGCGCTGTGTACTTTCGCGTCCCTTGCGCTTGGGTGCGGCGCGGTGTTTCCGCGGTATACAACGGCGTACCGTCCCGTGCCCGAGGATCTACGGGCTTCGGGGCGGTTGACCCGGCCCTCGCCTGGGGTGCAGCAAATCACCTTTCGCGAAGCCGAAGTTTCCCCGCACCGCGAAAATGGCAGCGGCTGGGATCCCGACAGTCCACCCGACCTGTATGCCGTATTGTACCGTGACGACACCGAGGTCTACCGTACCCCGGTCATCCTGGACGGCGTCCATCCGATCTGGAACAACGCCTCGGTGACCTTGGAGGTCACGTCGGCAAGCCGTCTCCGGATCGAACTCTGGGACGAGGACGGACCCTTCGACGACATTGTCGGCCGTCAGGATTTTATTGGCATCCCCGAGGACGCGCGCGGCGGAGGCGAGTGGCTGGTGTCCCTCCAGGGCGGGGCCTCGCTGATGCTGTCGGTTTCACCGCCGGCACCGCGCCTGGGGCTCGGGGTGACCTACGGCCTTCATGACAGTTATCTCGGCGTGCTGGCCGTGGTAACCGAAAGCCCTGCGGCGCGCGCCGGGCTCCGCGTTGGGGATCACATCACAGCCGTCAACCATCACCCCGTGACCGACCTTGGCGAACTTGGCGCGCGCGAGGCCATGGACCGTGGCGCGGTGATGCCTTTGGACCTCACCGTGGTTCGCGGTTCTGCCCCGGCGGTGGAGCTAAACACCCGCGTCGATGCTGCGTATCCTGCGCAGTGATTCTGTCCCGGTGGGTTGTCTCGGGACGAAAGGTCTTGCCGTCGAAGGGCCTGTGCGCGACAACCCCCTTCGACTGCGCCCGGAGCCACGCCTGATGCAACGCCGTACGCAACGCCATGCAAGTCTTTGGGCCCCTGCGCTGGCGCTCGTTGCCGCTTCGATCGGTTTTCCCACCCTGGCCTCTGCGCAGTCCGTGGGCACAAACACCTCCATCGACGCGCAGACCTTTTGGCCCGAGGCCGGCCCGGGTGAACACATCGGCCTGGCGAGCAGTACCATTTCTCCCGCGTGGGGCGTGGGCTTCAGCCTTGTCGCCAATTTCTCCCGGCTCCCACTCCGCACGTGCGACCCGTCGGGCGTGCCGGGCAACTGCCACGACCAGGCTTCTCCCGCGTTGCACAACACCATCGACTACGCCGCCACGTCGGACTTTGGCTTCTCCCTCGGTCTGTTCAACCGTCTGCAACTCATGATCGCCGTGCCCGTGGTCGTCGCGCAGTCGGGCGAGGGGGCCTCCTCCGTGGTGAGTTCGGCCGGGCAACTCCCCGACACATCCCTCCGCGACATTCGTTTCGACCTTGCCATCGCCATCATCCAACGGGAACGTTCTCTCCTCGCGACGGGTTTTGGGCTTCGGATCGACCTCGGAGCCGGGGCGCCCTTTGGTGACGACCGATCGTTTGAATCCTCAGGCGGGTGGACCTTTGCCCCGACCCTGGTCGCGGACTATCGCACGCGGTACCTCACCCTCACCGTCAACGCCGGGGCGCGCATCCGTCCGACGTCGGTCTTTGCCGACCTCTCTGTGGGCTCCCAGGCCCTCGCCGCTGCGGGCGTTGCGTTTCACCCGTCGCTGGATTCCATTCTCTCGCTGTCGGCCGAAGTGTTTTCTCTTGTTCCGCTGACCTCGCAAGCTGGGTTTATCAGCCCGACGAGCACCGAGGGCTTTGTGGGCGCGCGCGTGGCCACCGACGCCGCACACGAGATCGAACTCCTCGCTGGCCTGGGCTTTCCGCTCGACACCAACCCCCTCACTCCGGCATGGCGTGGGATCCTTGGGTTGTCGTACGCCCCGCGCGGCAACGACACCGACCACGACGGCGTGCTCGACGCCGACGACCACTGTCCCCGCGTACCCGAAGACCACGACGGGTTTCAAGACGACGACGGCTGTCCCGACCCTGACAACGACGACGACCACATTCCCGACACCGTCGATCATTGCCCTGGCGAGGCCGAAGACGTTGACGGCTTTCAAGACACCGACGGTTGTCCCGATCCCGACAACGACGCGGATGGCGTACTCGACGGCGATGACAACTGTCCCAATGTTCCCGCAGGGCTGCATCCGGATCCTGACCGCGCGGGATGTCCCGCGCCCGATACAGACCGTGACGGTGTCTTGGACACGGCCGACCGCTGCCCGCACACCCCCGCTGGAGATCATCCCGACCCGCATCGCGCGGGGTGTCCGATGCCCGACGCCGACCACGACGGGGTCGCCGATGCGCAAGATCTCTGCCCGGATGTTCCCGCTGGGGAGCACCCGGATGGGCATCGGGCGGGATGTCCGGACACCGACCGCGACCGTGACGGTGTTCTGGATGTCCACGACCGTTGCCCGACGGAGCCCGAAACCGTCAACGGCATTCAAGACGACGACGGTTGCCCAGACCGTGGGTCAGAACACGTCGTGTGGGATCCCACGGACCCTGACGCCCTGCGGTTTGACCGACCCATCGTAGTGGCTTCCCACGCGCTGTCGCTTCCTCGAAACACAGTGGATTTGCTCATCCAAGCCGCGCAACGGATCCGCGGTCGAGGCTCCGAGGTCACCCGGGTCAGCGTCGCGGTCGACGCCATCGCGACGCCCGCGGGCGAAGCCGAGGCCACCCGCGCGGCAGAACTTGTCCGTGATGTGTTCCTCGCCCATGGAATCCCGCAGCGGTTGGTGACGGTGGCGTCACGCACGGTCCGGCCGCCGCGGTTGCCCTGGGTGCCAGGGCGGGTCCATATCGCCGTACAAACCAGTGTTACAGCCGCGTCCCCGGCCGAGACAACGCCGTCTGTGACACACCCGACACCACGGACACACCCGACACCACGGACACACCCGGGTCCGTAGGCCCGTGGGGATAAACCGCGGTCGAGTCGCCACGGGTGTATCCTCCCCCTCCCTGGCATGCAGAATCTCTCCCGCTCACTGAAGGTCGGCATCTTGCTGATCGCCGCTGTCCTTGCGAGCGTGGTGCTCTGGCGGACGCTCTTTCGCCGGGGTAACACCGGCGGGAGCTACCGTGTCTATGCCCTTCTCCACGACGCAACCGGGCTGGTCGTACGGTCGCGGGTGCAGACCGCAGGCATCGCCGTGGGCGAGATCGATTCGATTCGGCTCCAAGGCACCATGGCCAGGATCGACGTCAAGATCAATGGTGACATACGGATGTACCACAATGCGACGATCGCTCGGCGGGCGGTGTCCGTCCTTGGGGAGTACATCCTGGTGATCACACCGGGTACACCCGAAGCGCCGCCGGCCCTGCACAATGGCGACAGGATCAGTAACGTGCTCGAGTCCGGCTCGACCGACGAGATCATGAACAACCTGTCGTCCATCAGCGAGAGCATCCGGCGGGTGGCCGACCACGTCGCGTCGGCCTTTGGCACCGCCGCGGGGGGGCAGGAGATGCAAGACACCCTGCGCAACGTCGCGGCCCTTGCGGATGCCGTCAATCGCACGGTACAGACCAATTCCGCGGTGGTGACGCACACGCTGGCCAACATTGATCGGGTGACGACGGAGTCGCAGCCCGAAATTCATGGGTTGCTAGCGGCCCTGCGGGACAGTACCGAACGGATCGACCGGATTCTTGGGCAGAACGAGCACGGGACGGACACCGTGGCTTCGGTGCAAGAGGCCGCGCGCAACATCGGGGAGGCCTCGCGAGACCTTCGGGACACGCTCTCGCACGCGAACAGTGTCGCGGGCGGGGTTGACCGGGGCGAGGGCACCGTCGGACGCTTGATGCGGGACGATACCTTGATTGATGAAGTACAGGGCGTGGCCGAGAGCGCCAATGACCTCATCGAGCCCATCGCGCGGCTCCAAACCATCGTGGGGCTGCGGTCGGAATACAACTTCATCGCCAACACCCTCAAGAGCTACGTCGAACTCCGACTCCAGCCCCGGGAGGACAAATATTATCTGCTCGAGATCGTGGATGACCCGCGGGGGTACACCGCCACTACGAGCCAGATCACGGACACGACCAACCCGGCGTCGGCGCCGCATTACCGCACGGTCACCCGCACCACCACCGAGGCCTTTCGCGTGAGCTTGATGTTTGCCCGGACGATCGGGCCCGTGACGTTTCGCTTTGGGATCAAAGAATCCACGGGTGGCGCGGGTCTCGACCTGCACCTCCTGGACGATGCACTGGAGATCCGCACAGACCTCTTTGACTTTGGCGAAAACATCAATCCCCGGTTGCGCTTCATGGCGGCGTACGAGGTACTTCGCAGGGCGTGGATCGTGGGCGGCGTGGACGACGTGCTCAACGGCGACCGCTTTGATTATTTTCTCGGCGCGCAACTTCGCTTCAACGACGAAGATCTGAAGAGCATCCTGCCTTTTGCCGGCGGGCTTACGGCTTCTTCCGGCGGCCACTGATCTTCTCTCACCCCCCCTTCGTACGGATGCCTCTCCTCGAACTTCGCAATGTCAGCAAGCGGTACGGGACCCTGGATGGTGGCCGCGTTGCCCTCGACAGCGTGTCCCTTTCCATCCGCCGCGGCGAACTCGTTGCCGTCCTCGGGACGTCGGGCAGCGGCAAGAGCACGTTGCTCCATGTCCTCGGCGCCCTCGACCTGGATTTCACCGGGACGTGTGTTCTTGACGGAAGAGACCTCCGAGGACTCTCCGACCGTGACACATCGGGACTGCGCCAGCGGCTCTTTGGCTTTGTGTTTCAGAGCTTTCACCTCGTGCCCACATGGACCGTGGCGCAAAATGTATCCCTCCCCGGTTGCTTTGCTCCGGCGCCCCTCCAAGACCTCCCCCGCCGCGTCGAAGAACTCCTCGCCCTTGTGGGTCTCTCGGGCCGTGGGAAAGACCTTCCGACGGCGCTCTCGGGGGGTCAACGGCAGCGTGTGGCCATCGCCCGTGCGTTGCTACTTCGTCCCCCGGTGCTTCTCTGTGACGAGCCCACGGGCAGTCTCGACGCCTCCACCGGTGCGTCCCTTCTCGATTTGTTTGCAACCCTCCACCGCGCCGAAGGGCTCACCGTGGTGATTGTCACCCATGAAGAACGGGCAACGGCCATCGCCCAGCGGGTCGTCCGACTTGAAGACGGACGGATCGTCCAGGATGGTTCTGAGATCCGCGCGCCCGAGGGATCCCCGTGAGACTACGCGCGCTCACCGAACTCGTCGTCCGTGATCTCCGTCGCTCGGTGCGTACCTTTTCTGTCGCTGCCCTGGGGATCACGGTGGGAATCGCCACGCTGGCGTTTTTTCTCGCGCTCTCCGCGGGCATGCGGGCCGTGGTGCTGGGCAGGATCTTTCCCGTCAACCGGGTCGAGGTCATTCCGCCCGAGACCGCCGTGGGATCCGTGCTTTCGCTCCTCGGCACGGCCCCTGCGGGCATCGACCCGGGCTCCCTGGCCACCCTCCGTCGCACCCCTGGCGTCGTGGGCGTGCTCCCACGGATGCGTCTGGACTTTCCGTCTTCAGGCCGCGGCGGCAGGGCGGTGTTTGGTCGGGATGTCGGTGCTGGAGAGATCCCCGCCGACGGCGTCGACCCGGCCCTGGTGCTCCCCGACCTTCCGCCCGGGACTTTCTTTGGCGATCCCGACCCGCGATCCAGCCACCGACCCTGTGCGTCCACCAACGACTGCCCCACGGGGGAATACTGCCAACTGGACGTACTGCCGTCCCCTGTACAGCCGCGTCCCAGAGGTACCTGTGGCGAGCCCATTCCCGCGGTGGTGTCCCCGTACCTTGTCGAAGTGTTCAACGGCGCGATTGCTCCAGCGCATCATCTTCCACGGCTGGGTGCCTTCATCCTCCACCGCGCCGAGGGCCTTGTCCTGGAGTGGGACCTCGGTCGCGCGGGCCTCGGCAGCGCCCGACAGGGTACCCCTCGCAGGGTGTACGCCCGCATTGTCGGAATCTCTCCCCGGGCCATCGACCTTGGGATCACCGTTCCCATGGACGTCGCCCGGAGACTCAACCGTGAGTACGCGGGGGGGGATTCGGCCGAGGAGTACTCCAGCGTCGTGGTGTACCTCCGCTCGCCCGACGCCCTTACCCCCGTGAGTGCCGTCATCCGCGCTGCGGGCCTTGAGATCCGCACCAGTGGGGCTGAACAGATGGGCCTCCTCGTCACCGCGATCACCGCCATTCTGTCCCTCACTTCCGTGGTCACCATCGTCGTGGCATCCATCAACATCGCCCATGTGTTCTCTGCCCTCATCGCAGAGCGCCGGGGGGAGATCGGGCTGATGCGGGCCTTGGGCGCCACCCGTTCAGACATCCGTAGGATCGTCCTGGCACAGGCTTTTGTTCTCGGTGCCACGGCTTCGCTCGTTGGGATCGTCCTCGCGCGGATTTCTGCCGCCGGGGTCAACCGCTTTGCGTCCGGGCACCTCCCGGACTTTCCCTTCAAACCCGACGACTGGTTTTTGTTTACCACCCGCTCGCTGGGACTCACCGTGGCTTTTGGGGTCGGTGCCTGCGTGCTGTCTGCCATCGCGCCCGCCATCCGTGCTGCCCGCGTCGAGCCTGCTTCCGCGCTCGCATCCGGGGTGTGACCGTTGCAGCCCGCGCCCCCCTCCACCGCCCTCCACCTATGGATCATTCGCCACGGGGAATCCCAAGGCAACCGTGACCGTATGTTTACGGGTCATGGCCCGTCGGCGCTCACCCCGCACGGAGCGTGGCAGGCCGAAGTCACGGCTGCGGCGCTTGCGTTGGTTGCTCCCGACGGGGTGTACGTGAGTGATCTCCCGCGCGCGATGGCAACCGCCGAGCCGTTGCTCACCCGCACGGGTCTAAAGCCCGTGGTCACGGCAAACCTACGCGAACGGGACATGGGTACGTACACCGGGATGCGCTTTGCCGACGTCGAAGCAAAAGACCCTGCGGGGTGGGCCGCCCTGGTCGCCCGTGACCCGGAGTTCTGTCCGCCGGGTGGCGAGTCCCACCGGGCGTGTGCCCAAAGACTCAGGAGCTTTCTCTGTGACCTTACAACGGCACGTCCCACCGGGCGGGTGGTGATCGTGAGTCACGGCGTGGCGATCCATCACTTGCTCCGGGCGCTCCTCGGGATGGGCGACGACGCACTGACGGTGAACTTTCAAGTGGACAACTGTTCCATCCAACGGGTGGAACGCCGCGGGAGGCTTGTTCGGGTGCTGTCCATCAACGACACGGCGCATCTCGTCCCGCACGGACCCTGAAGACGGATGGATGCCCCGGTGAACGACCTCGCGGTGGCTTTCCCGAACGGCCGAGCGCGCCTTGCCTGCGATGGGCAAAGGGTCCCCTACCCACTGCGCCCCGCCCAATGGATGCACACCGTCTGCAGTGCGCAGCCTGCACATCGTGCTGCGTCCCGTCGCGATGGACACCGCTGGGCAATCCCGAGATGGCAGATCGCCATGTCGTATTTCACGGGATCGTCGGGAGACAGATCCCGCAGCGCCTCGGTGATCTCCGTCGCCGTCGTCCACGACGCATCATTCCTGCGCGTGAGGCCAAGGTTGCGCGCAATCCGATGCACGTGCACATCCACGGGAATCACCAGGGCAGCCGTTGGCACCGTCGAGAGTCCAAGATCGACGCCGTCGTCGGGACGCGCGATCCAGCGACACAACAACAGCCAGCGCTTCGATGCACTGGGTCCCCGTGGGTCGGGCACGAGGTTACGCCCCGAGCGGGTCATGCTTCCGGGCCAGCCGAGTGTTCGCAGTTCGTCGGTCCACGCCCCGAGTGCCGCGCGAAGATCGTGAGTCTCCTCGTATGCTTTCTCCAGTGCAATATACAGCCCACCGTCGCGCCGCAGGAGCGCGCCGGCCGCGGTCAGCAAGCGCGCAATGTCGTCGCCACGAAAAGTTCGGTGGCGGAACATTCCCAGCCGGTCCAGTCGTTCGGACTCCGTGCGTTCGACCGCCCACTGCGCTGGTGAAGGAGACAAGAGTCCCAACAGGGCTTCGAGCTTGGCGCCGATCGTCGCGACACGGCCAAAGGCCATGAGTGCCGATAGCATCGCCACGATCTCACGGTCTGCCTGCTTTTCATACCTTCGCGCAAAGCGTAGCGGGTCGTGCGCAAGGGCACGTTCTGCCGAGAATTCAGCATGCCATCGCCCGATTGCTTCGAGCGTCTTGCGTCGCGGCGCCTTCGCCGCACGGACGGGCCGGATCTGTTGTTGCCGCAAACGTGTCGCCGACACCGTGAATCCGCTGACTTCGTGACACAAGTTAGCCTGGAGCTTGTTTCCCGCGGGTTTGCGCGA
>VFSW01005633.1_pt1 | contig 18502 bp, 14 predicted proteins | sample 5358111 | NCBI WGS metagenome assembly VFSW01 (sample SAMN11554181, study PRJNA540505) | mine drainage metagenome | isolation source: sediment from site ElyBrook_90M | place: USA: Ely Copper Mine, Vershire, VT | collected 2017 | reverse complement strand
ACGATGTGTTTTCGCGAGTTGAGTCACTATGTGGGGTACGTGGTGCAAACGAATGCAATGAGCGAGGAGCGCGGGTCTGATGGTTGACGTGGCTGCCAGCGCGGGTCGTTGGGCCGAAGAGCCGATTCGGAAGAATCGGACGGCGGATGCGACGGTCACGATAACCAGGGGCGGAGTCCCGCTGGCCAATCGGCCGGTCACCGTCGCCCAGAAGAGCCACGCCTTCCTGTTCGGTTCGACCGGCTTCCAGTTCCTGCGGAGTGGCACGGAGAGTGGCGGCCTGCGCCTCACCAACATCTCGGCCGATCGAACCGACGAGCAGGCAAAGCTCGCCAGGCTCGAGGAAGAGTGGTTCACGCTCTTCAACTTCGTGACGCTGCCGTTCTACTGGGGCAACTTCGAGCCCGTCCGTGGCAAGCCCGACACTCAGCGGCTGCTGGCCGGCGCGCAGTGGTTCCACGACCGCGGGATTCCAATAAAGGGTCATCCGCTCCTCTGGCACACCGTCCAGCCGGATTGGCTGCTCGACCTCACCACCGACCAGGTCTACGAGGAGGAGCGGAAGCGGATCCTGCGCGAAGTCGGCGGCTTCAAGCACCTGATCCACACCTGGGATGCCATCAATGAAGCCGTGATCATGCCGGTCTTCGACCGCAAGGAGAACGGCATCACCCGCCTCTGCCGCGCGAAGGGCCGGATCGCCACCATCAAGCTGGCCTTCGAGACGGCGCGCGAGGCCGATCCGAGCGCTTTCCTGCTGCTCAACGACTTCGACATGTCTACCGCGTTCGAATGCCTGATCGAAGGCGTGCTGGCTGCCGGGATCAAGGTCGACGCCCTCGGCCTCCAGAGCCACATGCACCAGGGCTACTGGGGCGAGGAGAAGACGCTCGACGTGCTGGAGCGTTTCTCTCGCTACGGCCTGCCGATCCACTTCACGGAAAGCACGATCATGTCCGGCCACCTCATGCCGCCCGAGTACATCGACCTCAACGACTACCAGGTCACCGATTGGCCGACAACCGAGGTCGGGGAGGCACGCCAGGCCGAGGAGATCGTCCGCCACTACAAGACGCTGCTCTCGCACCCGGCGGTCAAGGCGATGACCTATTGGGACATCGCCGACGACGGCTGGCTCCATGCCCCGTCGGGCCTCGTGCGCGCCGACTACACGCCCAAGCCTTCGTTTGAGGCGATGGCGTCCCTGATCAAGGGATCGTGGTGGCTCGCGCCGACGGAGATGGTCACGGACGACGCCGGCCGGATCCGCTTCAACGGCTGGCTCGGCGAGTACGAGGTGACCGCCGACGGCGCGTCGGCCGGCTTCGGCCTCCGCGAGGCCGGCAAGGCATCCGAGGAAGTGGCCATCCCGCGCTGAGGCGGGTCTGGCGTCAACCATCGGACGACGCCCGTGGGGCCGTCTCACCATTTCTAGCGAGCCCCGTTTCGCCGCATCGGCGGACGTTTGCGGTCCGTTTCGCTCGTAGCTTGTGGTCATCGGCCACGCGGCCGAACCAGCAACAAGGGACGGACGATGACAGCCGCCATTCACATTCAAGGCCTGACCAAGGCGTTCGGCCGCGTCCGAGCGGTGGACGGGCTGACGCTCGACGTGCCGACGGGCTCGATCTTCGGGTTCCTCGGCGCAAACGGAGCCGGCAAGACCACGACCCTGCGGATGATCGCCGGGCTGGCCCGGCCGACCGCCGGTTCGATCGAGGTCGCCGGGCACTCCAGCGACGAGGGCACGGCCTACCGCCGCCCGATCGGCTATCTCTGCCAGGAGCCGGCGTTCTACGGCTGGATGAGCGGCCGGGAAGTCCTCCGGTACGCGGCCGGTTTCCATCTGGAGATCGGCTCAAGGGCGGACAGTGAGGTCGATCGCCTGATCGAGCTCGTGGGCCTCGAGGAGGCGGCCGATCGCCGCTGCAGCGAGTACTCCGGCGGTATGCGGCAGCGCCTCGGCATCGGGGCGGCCCTGATAGGCCGGCCCGAGGTGCTGCTCCTCGACGAGCCGGCCACCGGCCTGGACCCGATCGGCCGCAAGAGCGTCCTCGATCTCATGGAGAGCCTCCGCGAGACGACCACGATCTTCTACTCGACCCACATTCTCGACGACGTCCAGCGGGTCAGCGACCGGGTCGCGGTGGTGGACCACGGCAAGCTGCTCCTGGCCCAGCGCACCGCCGATCTGCTCACGAGCTACTCGCAAAACCGGCTCCGAGTGGAGCTCATCGGCGCCAGCTCCGAAACGGCGCTAAGGCTCGCGGCGATCCCCGGCGTTACGGGAGTGACGGCTCTCGAAGGAAACACGCTCGGCCAGACCGCCGCGGCCTTCGCCGTCACCGTCGCCGACCACTCGGCGGCTCCCGTTCAGGCCGCAATCACGCGCCTCGCCTACAGCGACGGGATGGCCGTCGTGGAGGCCAGGCCAGAGACGCTCGACCTCGAAGAGGTCTTCCTCCGACTCGTCGGCAACCAGGAGATCGCAGCATGACCGCAATCACCATCGACAGGTCCAGGCCGAGGGGACTCGGATCCGCCCGCGAAGCCCTTGCCGGCTTCCGCAACTTCGCCCGCAAGGACCTGGCCGAATGGTTTCGGACCAGGCGCTTCCTCTGGACGACGCTCGCGGCGACGAGCCTCGTGCTGCTGGGCGTCCTCGCCTCGAGGATCGCTCATACCCTCGACAGCTCGATCGTCGTGACTCTCGACGCCAGCGAGAACATGCGGACCGCCGGCTGGGAGACCCTGCTGCCGATCTTCGCGGTCTTCTCGACGATGGGAATCGTCGTCGCGGAGCGCGAGAACCGGACCCTGGCCTGGTCGCTCTCCATGCCGCTCACCAGGCTCTCCGTGCTCGCGTCCAAGCTGTTGACCAGCCTTCTGGCGCTGGCCGTCGGGGCGGTCCTGATCCCGGAAGTCGTCGCCCTCGCCGGGGCTCGCCTGGCCTACGGCGACTTCCCGAGCGCCGACTCGATCATCTGGCCCGCGGTGGCCGGTTGCTCACTGGCTCTGCTCCTGATCTCCCTCAACCTGGCCTCGAGCGTCTTCTTCAAGAGCCAGCGCGCCGTGGTCGGCATCGCCCTGTCCGTGGGCATGATCATCCCCGGGCTCGTGGCCGCCTTCTGGCCGGCCGCGGTTCCGTGGTGGCCGATCTCGATGAGCGACTGGGTTACGGCGTTCGGAGCCGGCAAGCCGCTTCAGTCGATCACCCCGGTCGTCTGGCTCATGGCGGTGGTCGTGTCCCTGGTCGCCGCGAAGGTCCGGTTCGATCGGGACGAGCTCTAGCACGATGGACCGCCGGACTGGCCGAAACACGGTGCGGCGAGCGGGTGGCCACGTTACTCTCGGTAGCGTGGCCACCCAATTCGATTCGGAAAGCGCGGCAGACCGGGGCGAGGGTGGGCGTCTGGCCGCCCTCCGCCTCCGGCTGGATCCACATCGCCTGAGTCTGGCCGCCTTGCGGCCTTCATCATGGCGGGACCTGGCGCTCTGCCTGTTCGTGTCCGCCATCTGGCTCGTCGAGATCGCGTCGGCGGCCGACAAGACGGTCACACCCGATCGACTGGCCGGCGTGATCGTCGGTTCGGTCCCCTTCGTCGCCATCGCCTGGCGGCCGCAGCTCGGGCAAAAGCTGCTCGTGATCTCGGGCATCTGCTGGTTGTCGGCCACGGCGCTGCGCGTATCCGCGCCGGACGACGTGGTCCTGATGATCGGGATCTACACGGTAGCGACCCAGGCCTCGTGGCGGCGGATCCTCGAGAGCTGCCTGTTCACGCTCGGAGTGGCCGTTGTCGTCGCCCTGGTGGGAGCGACGTGGAAGGACATCGGCTCGGCGCTTGCGTTCGCCGCGGCCTGGACGGCGAGCCTGACGGTTCTGGTGGTGCTAGGCCGCTGGATCGCCCGCCGGCGGCAGCTCATCCAATCGCTGGTGGATCGCAATCTCAACCTCGAGCGGGCCCGCCAGCAGCTCGAGGCCGAGCGCGACGAGATGGCTCGCCAGGCAGTCGCAGTCGAGCGCGCCCGCCTCGCCCGGGAGCTCCACGACGTGGTCGCACACCACGTCAGCGTCATGGTCATCCAGGCCGGCGCCGCCCAGGCGAGCTTGCCGCCCGATGCGAAAGCCGCTTCGCAGTCGCTCGAGGCCATCCGCGAGACGGGTCGCGAGGCGCTCGCCGAGATGCGTCGGATGCTGGGCCTGCTTCGGTCCCAGGAAGCGGCCGCCGGGGGCGCCGGAACGGAGGGAGGTCTCGCGCCGCAGCCGGGCCTCGCCGATCTGGCCGCCCTTTGCGATCGGACGCGAGAGGCCGGAGTGAGCGTCACGACCGAGATCGAGGGCGAGGCGCGGCGGCTGCCCGCCGGGGTCGACCTGTCGATCTACCGGGTCGTTCAGGAGGCGCTGACCAATGCCCTGCGACACGGAGGCCCGGGCACGCGGGCCCGCCTGCGCCTGGTCTACGCGCCCGCGATGCTGACGGTCGAAGTCACCGACGACGGCCGGGGAAAGCCCGCGGTGGGCTCGGTCGAACGGTCGCGGCAAACCGTTGGACATGGGTTGGTCGGCATGCGCGAGCGAGTGATCCTGTTCGGCGGCAGGCTGGAGGCGGGACCGCTGCCGGGCGGCGGATTCCGAGTCCTGGCCCTCTTCCCGCTGGAGCCGGCGGAGGCCGGTTCAGCCGGCACCGCCGGTTCAGCCGGTGCCGCCGGTTCGGCCCTGCCCGACGGTTCCGCCGCGCCCGCCGGTGCCGCGTCGTCCGCCCCGGTTAACCCCCAAGGAGGAGCTTCTTGAGCACCCGGGTTCTTCTGGTGGACGATCAGGCCCTCGTTCGCGGCGGCTTGAAGATGATCGTCGACGCCCAGCCGGATCTCACCGTCGTGGGCGAGGCGGCGGACGGGCGCGAGGCGATCGAAGCGTTCCACAGACTCAAGCCGGACGTGGTCGTGATGGACATCAGGATGCCGAACCTGGACGGTGTCGAGGCCACCCGGCGGCTGGCCGGACCGCAGTCGCCCTATGGGGCCCGAGTGCTCGTCCTCACCACCTTCGACCTGGACGAGTACGTCTACGAGGCACTTCGAGCGGGTGCGAGCGGTTTCATGCTCAAGGACGCCCCGCCGGCGGAGCTGTGTGCGGCCATACGGGTTGTGGCCGCGGGCGACGCCCTTCTGGCGCCGTCGATCACGCGCCGACTCATCGGCGCCTTCGTCGCCAAGGCCCCTAGGCCGCGGGCGGCAGGCGCGCTGGACCAGCTGACCGAGCGCGAGCTCGAAGTCCTCAAGCTGGTGGCGTGGGGATACTCCAACGCCCAGATCGCGGAGGTACTGGTGGTCGGCGAGACGACGGTGAAGACCCACGTGGCCCGAGTATTGGGCAAGCTCGAGCTGCAGAACCGGGTCCAGGCCGCGATCCTGGCCTACGAATCCGGCCTGGTGGAATTGGGCTCCCGCGAACCGGCGTAGGCGATGGCTGCGAGAAGACTGTGACGAGCTGGCACTGGTCCGAAGACGCGTTGCCGCCTGTGTCGTTTTGCGTCCATGCCCTCGTCCTGGACGGCCTGCGGGTGCCGCCGTTCGATCGGCATGCGGACGGGGACGGTCGCTTGCGGGACCTGGGTCTCGACGCGGCGACGTGGCGTGCCTGGGTCGCCGCGGTGCTGGAACAACGGGCGATCGCGGGCGACTACGCACGAACGTTGGCGACGCCGGACGCGCGAGGACCTTTGCTCGAACGAGTTCGCGCGGCTGGCGAGGTCCTCCGCGCGCCCGGATCGTTCTGCCCTGCTTCCCAGGAGCTCCGGGCCCGGCTCAACGAGCTCTTCGCCGACTACGCGCCCGCCGGCGAGGAGTGGAAGCGACGGATGTCCGAAGCGTCGCGCCTCCACGGGTCCGGCAGTCAGCAGCGCGCGCTCTGGAAGGCGCTGACTCCCTTCCATGATCGCCTCGCGACGCTCTCGGTGTTCCTGGTCGAGTACGACGTGCCGGCGGTGATGCCACTGCCGCCGACGTCGTGCCTCATCGCTCCGTACGCCGAGCCCGAGGGCTTTGGCCGTCAGGTGGTCGCCGCCGCCACCGCGCTAGCGATAACCGGGTGATGGCACCCGTCCTGACCCCGTCCCGGATCGGGCAACGGCGGCGTCATTCCTGACAGGTTCCGGCAGGGGTGGGCGATACCCTGCGCGAGCCTGAGAGCGTGCGGCCGACCGAACGCGGTGCGGACCGGGGCACCCGAGCAAGAACGCCCGTTCTAAAACGCGCGCCGAAGGTATACTTCACGCACCGCTGCCGAGGTTGAAGTGCCCGATTTCAAGCTCGTCGCCGACTTCAAACCCACCGGCGACCAGCCCGACGCCATCGAACGTCTCACCCAAGGCCTGGCCAAAGGGCTCCGGCATCAGACGATGCTGGGGGTCACGGGCTCGGGAAAGACCTTCTCGATCGCCAACGTCATCGCCAGCCACCAGAAGCCCACCCTGGTGCTGGCCCACAACAAGACGCTGGCGGCTCAGCTGTACTCCGAGTTCCGGGAGTTCTTCCCGGAGAACGCCGTCGAGTACTTCGTGAGCTACTTCGACTACTACCAGCCCGAGGCGTACCTGCCGCGGTCGGACACCTACATCGAGAAGGATTCGAGCCGCAACGACGAGATCGACAAGCTTCGCCACGCCGCCACCAAGGCGCTGTTCGAGCGGCGGGACGTGATCATCGTCGCGAGCGTGAGCTGCATCTACGGCCTGGGCGCGCCCGTGGACTACGGCGCCACGATTCTTCGGCTGCGCGTCGGCGGGCAGTACCGCCGCGACGCCGTCCTGCGGCATCTCGTCGATCTCCAGTACCAGCGCAACGACCAGTCGCTCACGCGTGCCCGCTTCCGGGTCAGGGGCGACACGCTGGAGATGATCCCGGCGGCGGAGGACCAGCTCGTCCGCGTGGAGTTCTTCGGCGACGAAGTGGAGCGCATCACCGAGCTCGATCCGCTGACCGGCGAGCTCCTGGCGGAGCGCAAGGACCTCAACGTCTACCCGGCCACCCACTACGTCACGCCGGCCGACAAGCTGATGCTGGCCGTCAAATCGATCGGCGAGGAGATGGAGGTCCGGGTCGCCGAGCTGGAGTCGCAGGGGCGCGAGCTCGAAGCGGCGCGCCTCAAGCAGCGCACCACCTTCGATCTCGAGATGATGCGCGAGCTCGGCTACTGCACCGGCATCGAGAACTACAGCCGGCATCTTTCCGGTCGGGAGCCGGGCAGCCGCCCGTGGACCCTGCTCGACTATTTCCCGCCGGACTGGCTCCTCGTCGTGGACGAGAGCCACATGTCCATCCCACAGGTGGTGGGCATGTACAAGAACGACCGGACCCGCAAGGAGATCCTGGTCGACTTCGGCTTCCGCCTGCCGTCCGCCCTGGACAACCGCCCGCTGACCTTCGAGGAGTTCGAGGCGAGCGTCAACCAGGCGATCTACATGAGCGCGACGCCCGGACCGTACGAGCTCGAGCGGAGCGACCAGGTCGTCGAGCAGCTCCTCCGACCGACCGGAGTCGTGGACCCGCAGATCACCGTCAAACCCACCGAGGGCCAGATAGACGATCTGCTCGAGCTGATCCGGGGCCGAGTGGAGCGCGGTGAGCGCGCCATCGTCACGACACTGACCAAGAAGATGGCCGAGGACCTGGCGGACTACCTCCACGAGCTAGGCGTCAAGGTCCAGTACCTGCACTCCGAGGTGGACACGCTGGAGCGGGTCCAGATCCTGCGCGACCTGCGCCTGGGCGTCTACGACGTGATCGTCGGCATCAACCTCCTGCGCGAAGGCATCGACCTGCCCGAGGTCACGCTCGTCGCGATTCTGGACGCGGACAAGGAGGGTTTCCTGCGGAGCGCCTGGTCGCTGGTCCAGATGATCGGCCGCGCCGCGCGGAACATCGGCGGCGAAGTGGTGATGTACGCCGACCACATGACCGACTCGATGAAGGCGGCCATCGGCGAGACGAACCGGCGGCGGTCCGTCCAGGAGAGGTACAACGCCGAGCACGGGATCGTGCCCACGACGATCATCAAGGGCATCCGCGACATCAACGACAGGCTGCGCGCGGTCGCGGAGGCCCACGGCGGCTACTCGGGTGACGGGGAGCCGGGCGGCGGGCGCGATCTGTCCGAGATGGCCCGCGACCAGGTCGAGAAGCTCGTTTCGCAGATGGAGGCGGAGATGCGCCAGGCCGCCCGCGAGCTCGAGTTCGAGCGGGCGGCGGCGCTGCGCGACGAGGTGCAGGAGATCCGGCTGCGGGTCCTCGAAGAGGATGCCTCGGTGGCCGTGGCGAGGTCCGCCGAGAAAGCGGCCAGAGCGGGCTCCGGCGGCGAGGATCGCGGCGCCTTCAAGGCCCCGGCGCGATCGGGAAGAGTCATCAAGCCGGTTCGTGACACCCGCAGGCGCGAGGCGGCGGCCGCCGGCGTGGGGAGTCGCGGCGGCGATGGGCCGGATGTCACGTCGGTTCTCGAGGTCACCGAAGTTCGAGTCCTGCCCGCCGAGGAAGGCTTCGACGAGGCTGTTACGGCCGAGGAAGCCGCGGCCGCCACGGCGTCGGATTGGCTGCCGGGCATCCGCGACGAGCACGAGGACGACGGCTGGTCGGCCAAGTGGCTGGACCGGCCCACGTGGGACCACACGGTCACCCCCAACGTCATCAAGCGCACGGGAGCCCGACCGCCCGGCCGGCGCCGAAGGTAGGCGACGGCGGGCCGAAGGCGGCCACTGGTAGCGGCTGGAGGCCGAAAGTGGCCGCGGGTGGCCGCTGGAGCCGCCCGGCTAACTCTCGGCGGTGCGGCTTGCCGTATCGGTCCCCGTCGCGGGTTCGGCCGCCGGCACGCCCGCCAGCGCGCGAGGACTCAGGATCACCAGGACGATCATCAGCGCGAGCAGGATCAGCAGAGAGCCGCGCAGCGTGAACGCGTGGCCCAGCGTGCCGATGATGGGCGGCCCGATCATGCCCCCGGCGTAGCCCATCGTAGAGACGGCCGCGATGCCGATGGACGACGGGACTCCCGGCTGCGTGCCGCCCGCCCGGAAGTAGCTCGGGACCACGCCCGCGAGCCCCAAGCCGATCAGGGCGAAGCCGAGGATGGCCAGCGGCAGCATCCGCGGACCGAGCACGAAGACCAGCCCCACGGCTGCCATGGCCGATCCGCCGGCGACGAGCCGCGGTGTGCCTATCGCGAGCGTCAGCCGGTCGCCGACCAGGCGCGATATGGCCATGCAGCCGGTGAACGTCGTGACGCCCAGGCCTGCCAGCCCGGCCTCGACGCCCATGTCGCGGGTCAGGTACATGCCGCTCCAGTCCGTGGCGGACGTCTCGGCGAGGAGCCCGGCCGCGCACAGCCCTCCGATCAGCAGGAGACGGCCGCCGGGCAGCTGGAAGAACGGACCTTCGCCGGTGTGGCGGTCGTGGATGAGCGTCCGCGTCATGGCCAGCGCGGCCAGCGCCATGACGGCGGCAACTCCGAGGAATTCCTGGACCACGGGGATGCCCAAAGCCGCCGACTGGGTGCTGATCAGCGCGCCCAGGAAGGCGCCGACGCTCCACATGGCGTGGAGCCGGGAGATGATCGGGCCCGCCCCCGCCCGCTCGACCGCGATCCCGTTGGCGTTCATCGATACGTCCATCGTGCCCTGGGCGATGCCGAAGAAGAAAAGCGCCACGGCCAGGCTCGTGAAATCCCAGGCCGAAGCGACGAGCGGCAGCGCCAGGCCGCAACCCAGGGTCGCCATGGGCGCGGTCACGTGGGAGCCGAACCTGCCGCCCAGCCAGCCACCGATCGGCATGGTCAGGACGGCGCCGATCGTCGGGCCGAGCAGGGCAAAGCCGAGGCCGGCCTCGTCGAGGTGCGTCTGGGCGGCGATCATCGGAATGCGCGCGACCCAGGCGCCGATCATGATCCCGTTGGCCAGGAAGATGGAGGCGGCCGCGATGAAGTGCAGCCGGAGGGATCTGGGCATCAGGACGCGGCCGACGTTCGGAGGGCACGACGGCCCGAGAATGTAAGGACGACCAGGAGCACCAGGACGATGGCCAGCGAGACGCGGAGGGAGGCGGCCTGGGCAACGCTGCCGATGACCGCCGGGCCCATCAGCCCGCCCGCGTAGCCCATCGTTGAGACGGCGGCGATGCCGACGGAAGCGGCGACTCCCGGCTGCGAACCGGCGGCCCTGAACAGCGTCGGTACCACGGCGGCCAGGCCCATGCCCATCAGCCCGAAGCCCACGATCGCGACCGCGGGCACCTGGACGCTGAGGGCCAGGCCCAGGCCCAGAGCGGCAAGGACGGCGCCGCCGCTGACCAGTCGAGCGGCCCCGAGCATCACGCTGAGCTTGTCGCCGGCCAGGCGGGCCATCGCCATGCAGCCCGTGAAGGCCGTGACGGCCAGGCCGGCCGTTCCTTCCGATGCGGACATCGAGTGCTGCAGGTACACCCCGCTCCAGTCGCTCGCGGAGCCCTCGGCCATGAGACCGACGAGGGCAAGCGCGCCCAGCAGAACGAGCGGCCCGCTCGGGCGCCGGAAACCGCCCGTTTCGGCGTGCTTGTCCGGAAGCATCAGCAGCCGCAGCCCGACGCAGGCGACCAGCAGGAAGACGGCTTCGACGCTGAACTCGAGGAAGGTTCCGATGCCGGCGGCCGCCGCCCAGGAGCTGATGAGCGCCCCGATGAATGCCCCGATGCTCCAGCTGCCGTGGAGACGCGACATCACCGGCCCGGATCCCGCATGCTCGACGGCAACCCCGTTGGCGTTCATGCAGACGTCCATCGTGCCCTGGCACATGCCGAAGAAAAGCAGGCTGACGGTCAGGCTGGCGTAGTTCCAGGCGCCGCCCATGAACGGCAGCATCATGGAGCAGCCGGCCAGCGCCAGCGGCGTCATGACATGTGTCCCGAACCGGCTGCCCAGCCAGCCGCCGAACGTCATCGTCAGGACGGCCCCGATCGAGGCGCCGAGGAGCGCGAAGCCGAGGCCGGCGTCGTCGAGGCCGGTCTGCATCTTGATCGCGGGGATCCGGGCAGCCCAGATGCCGAACGAAAGGCCGTTGAGGGCGAAGGCGGATGCGACCGCGAGGGTCTGCAGGCGGAGGGTCGGCTGGCGGCTCAAGGCAGGCTCTGAGTGGCGGGCGAGGTGGACGACGTGGCTCCACCTCGACGCTCGGGTTGCGGCGCGGAGTGCCTCGATCGAGTCGAGATGATCGCACAGAGTCCCGGGCGGCGTCGCCACAACGGGGGCGTTTCGAGAGTCGCATGGCCCACGCCGCGGATTGTTGGCGCGTTATGGATTTACACGGCCTCGGTACACTCGCCGGGTTCCGGGCCACCTCGAAGAATGGTCCGGAGAAGCCGACCGGGGTGCTCCGGCCCGCAAGATAGGGTAGGTGAGTTTGAAGGCTGCCCTCGGAGGACGACACATTGACTTCCGCCGGCACGTTTCGGGCGGGATCCTGATCCTCGGTGTGGTCGTCATTCTCGCCGGCGTCGCCCTCGCGAGCGCGCGATGGCCGGTTGCCTCCGCGCCGAGCGCCACTCCATCGCCGGTCCCGCAGCGGTCGTCGGACCTGGCGGCGCTCGAGTCTCCGGCCAATCCGAGCCCGGCCGGAACGGCCACGCCCTCGCTCGAGCCCCCGACCCCGTCACCCAGCCCATCTTCGTCGCCCTTCGCGCCGATCAAGGCCACGACCTGCGATCCGGCGCTGGTCCCGTCGGCCACTTTCGTTCCGTCGCCGACGGCGGGCCCCGCCAGGAACTCCGTCCTCCACGTGCCGATCCTGATGTACCACCGGATCGTGCCGTACGCTCAGGCGACGGACGCTCGCTTCGGCCTGGTCGTCCCGCCCGAGACCTTCGCCGCTCAGCTCGACGCGCTGCGGTCGGCAGGGTGGCGGACGATCACGGTTTCGCAGCTGGCCGACTACGTCGCCGCCGGGTCGAGCCCGCCGCCCAGGACGTTCGTGATCACCATCGACGACGGATGGTCCGACGGCTACACGTACGCCCTCCCGATCCTCCAGGCCCATGGCTACGTGGCCACCTACTACGTCATCGCCGGCCGGATCAACTACGGAAGCTTCCTCAAGGTCTACGAGCTCCGGGCCATCGTCGCGGCCGGCAACGAGGTGGGGGACCACACGATGGACCACGTCGGCCTGGCGTCGGATTCGGGCAGCCGGCTCGCCTACGAGATCGACGGCGCGGCCGCTACCATCGCCTTGGCCACCGGTCAGTGGCCGCAGACCCTGGCATATCCCTCCGGGAACTTCAACCAGCGGGCGGAGCAAGGCGTCGCGGCCTGCGCGCCCATGAAGATGGCCGTCGTCGAGGGCGACGGAACCTACGAGAGCTGGGACAACCGATTCGCCATCCCGCGGGTCAAGGTCTCCGCCGGAACCCGGCCGGCCACGCTGCTCATGTGGGTCTCGAATCCGTGGCCGCCAGCCTGGGCAACACCGCGGCCTGCCAAATAGCCCCGCCGCCGAGCCTCAGCCGAAGCCGAGTGAGTAGGACAGCGCGACCAGCACGACGGCCGCGGCGACGCCGACGAGCAGGAACCTGGTCCGCCACACGAGGACGACGCACAACGCCACGGCAACCGGCATCACGCCGAGCTCCAGGTGCGGGGGCGAATCCGGCGACAGCAGGCTGCCCGTGGCCGCGAGCGCGGCGAGAGCCGCCGGCCCGGCAAGCCGCAAGTACGTGACCGCCCACTTCGGCAGGCGCTCCAGGCCCGGGGCGAGCATCGGCAGGGCGCGCGACGGGTACGTGACGGCCCACATGATCAGGGCCACGGGAACGAGGGCAATCCCGAAGGTCATGGTCGAGGTCTCATGGCAGTCCCGCAGTCGCGGATGGCTCGGGCTCTTCCGGTTCGCTCGATTCTTCGTGCTCGGAAGGAGGGACCATCAGCCCGAAGACGGGCCCGAGGACGGCGCCGGCAACCAGTCCCACCGACGCCCCGCCTGCCAGGCCCGCGATCACCGCGACCACCACGGCTCCCATCGCCGCGGCGACGTCGCGGCGGCCCGTGACCATTCCGAGCGAGAGGCCGGCCATCGCGGCCGGGAAGGCGACGTCGAGGCCGAGCCGGTGAGTGTCCACGGCGCCGGCGACGACATAGCCAATGGTCGAGCCGACCTGCCAGGGGATGAAGATCGCCATGGAGGCGATCCAGTAGCCGCGCCGGTCGAACCCGCGAATCCTGCGGAAATGGGCCAGGGATAGCGCGAAGGTCTCGTCCGTAAGGAAGTGGGCCATCAGGGCGCGCTCCCGTCGAGGCCGCCCGCTCACGTACGGACCGAGCGCCGCCGAGTAGAGGAGATGGCGGGCATTCACCAGCGCGACGACGCCCGCGATCGCGAGCCACGAGGCCCCGTCCTTCACCAGCCCTGCGGCCGCGAACTGGGCCCCGCCGGCGAATGCGATCGCGGAGTTGGCCATCACGTCGAGCAGGGAGTAGTGCGCCTGCAGCGCTGTCAACCCGAAGACGAGGCCGACCGGCATGGCATACGCCGCGATGGCCAGGCCATCACGGAGCATCTGGTTCCGCGATCTCGCGACTTCGTCCGCGCCGACAGAAGGCGCGGTGGCCCCGATCATCGGATGGAGGTCTCCCGTTTCGACGGCTGACCCGGCCCTCCAGGAGAGGAGCCGGTCCTGCGATCCTACCGGACCGTGGCCTCTGGCGCGGTCTATGCTGCGCCCGACCAGGGTGGCGGACCTACCGGAGGGTGCGGAGATGAACCCGAATTTGGATCACATCTCGCCGGTCGCGGAAGCTTCTCCGGACGCGGCGCCGGAGTCGGCGTCGGCCGTCGCGCTCGGCCGCCTAGCGGCCGGAAACGCCCGGTTGGCGGCGGCGATCGAGGCGGCGGAGGACCCGAGGGCGGCTCTCTCGGCCTTCGCCAGGGCGGATCCGTACGCCGTGATTCTCGGCTGCTCGGACAGCCGGGTGCCCCCGGAGATCGTCTTCGACGAGACCGTCGGGCAGCTCTTCGTCGTCCGCGTGGCTTCGGGCGTGGCGGGACCCAACGAGATCGGCTCCATCGAGTACGCCCTGGCCCGCTGGGGCTGCCCCGTTCTCGTGGTTCTGGGCCACACCCAGTGCGGCGGCATCGCGGCCGCCCTCGACAAGCTTCCGCCCGGAGCCGAACCGCCGTTCGACGCCAGGGGCTCCATGCATCTGGGCTCGCTGCTGTCCGGGATCCGGTCGGGGCTCGGCCCCACCGCGGCCATCTCCGCGTCCTCGGATCCGTGGCGGGCGGCCGCGGAGCAGAACGTCCGGCGGACCGTGGAGCTGCTCCTCAACTGGTCCGAACCGATCCGCCGGCGCGTAACCGAGGGCCGCCTGGCGGTCGTCGGCGCCGTTTACGAGGTGGAGTCGGCGCAGGTCAGGTTCCTCGACGGCTAAGCCCCGAACGGCGTCCCGAACGGCGAGTCCGACGCGCGCTCGCTAGAGTTCGGCGTGTCTAGCAGGCGGGGGCAGGGACCGTGGACGGGAGATCGACTTGGACAAGCCGGCATTCGTGACCCGCGACGGCGTCCGTTACGCCGCGATCTACGACGTCGACCGTCTCGAGCCGTTTCTGATGCATCTCGCCGGCAACTCCGACGTCTGGGTCTTCGCCGGAAGTAACTCGCCCTTCACCGCCGGGCGAGTCGATCCGGACACGGCGCTATTCCCTTACGTGACCGCAGACAAGCTCCTGCGCCACAACGACACGAGCGGCGCCATGACGCTCATGCGCGTCCGGCGCGGCGCCGCGAGAGGCTTCTGGCAGCCGTGGGCCGCCGACCGCGCCGAGGGCATAAGCCGCAACCTCTTCAAGCGTGTCGACTCGACGGAGATCGTCTTCGAGGAGATAAACGAGCCACTCGGGCTGCGCTTTGCCTGGTCGCTGACCACGTGCGACGAGTTCGGGCTGGTCCGGCAGGCGACGCTGGAGAATCTGAGCGCGGAGCCGGCCGAGGTGGAGTACCTCGACGGCTGGCACGAGCTGGTACCGCCCGGCATCGGCACCGCGTTGTGGGATCGCTTCAGCTACCTGGCCGCTGCCTATGCCCGTGCGGAAGCCGCGCCGGATGTGCCGCTCGCCGTGTACAGCCTCAACGCCGCGATCACCGACCATCCCGAGGCCAACGAGTCGCTGCGGTCGGCGTGCGCCTGGTCGATCGGACACGGCCGACCGAAGATCGTCCTGAGCGAACGCCAGGCGGCCCGCTGGCGCGCGGGTGCCGCGACCCCGCCTGAGCTTTCGATTCGCGGCGAGATCGGCGCTTACCTGGTCGCCGACGAGACGGTCCTGGAGCCAGACGGGCGCCGCTCCTGGTTCGCGGTTGCCGACACGAACCTCGACCAGGCGGCGGTGGCCGACCTGCGCGAGCGCCTGCGGAAGCCCGAGACTCTCGAGCGCGAGCTCATGGCCGCCATCGAGGCCGACCGCCGCGGCCTGCGCGGCCGGATCGCCGGCGCGGACGCGATCCAGCGGACCGGCGACGAGACCGCGTCCGTTCACCACTACGCCAACGTCCTCTTCAACTCGATGCGCGGCGGAACGTTCCCGGACTCGTATCGGTTCCCGTCCGAGGATCTCCGCCGCTACCTCCGGACTCACAACCGGGCCGTCCATGAGCGCCACCGCGCGTGGCTCGAGGCCCTGCCGGCCGACCTGGAGCTGGATGGCTTCCGTCGCGAGGTGGCAGCACGCGCAGATCGCCAGCTAGCCCGCCTCGTCGACGCCTACCTGCCGATCACCTTCAGCCGCCGCCACGGCGACCCCAGCCGGCCCTGGAACCGCTTCGCCATCCGTCTGAAGGACGAGCTCGGCGAGCCAATCCTCGGCTACGAGGGCAACTGGCGCGACATCTTCCAGAACTGGGAGACGGTCTGCCGGAGCTTTCCGGGCTGGCTCGACTCGGTGATATCGGTCTTCCTCAACGCCTCGACCGCCGACGGCTACAACCCATACCGAGTCACCAAGAACGGCATCGACTGGGAAGTTCCCAACCCGAGCGACCCCTGGGCTTCGATCGGCTACTGGGGCGACCACCAGCTGGTCTACCTTGCCCGGCTGCTGGAAAGCCAGGAGGCATTCTTCCCCGGAACCCTGCGCGCCGGTCTCGCCGACGAGCGGTACGCCTCGGTGCGCGTTCCGTACCGGATCGCGGGGCTCGAGGCGATGCTGCGCGACCCGCACCACACGATCGACTTCGACGAGGAGCTGCATCACGTCCTGCTCGCCCGGGCCGCCGAGCACGGCGCCGACGCGAAGCTGGTTGCCGGTCCGGACGGCGAGCCGCTGCTGGTTTCACTCGCCGAGAAGCTGCTCCTGCCGATCCTGGTCAAGCTGACCAACTTCGTGCCCGAGGGCGGCGCCTGGCTGAACACCCAGCGGCCGGAGTGGAACGACGCCAACAACGCCCTGGCGGGCTGGGGCCTGTCGATGATCACGGTGGCCTACGCGCGGCGCTATCTCGCGCTGATAGACCGGTTGCTGGCCGGCGGGCCGGCCTTCAGGTTGTCCGAACCGGTTGCACGGCTGCTCCGAGAGGTGACCGAGATCTTCCGCGCGGCCCCGCCCGCATTCGACGACCGATCGCGCCATCACATGCTGATGGAGCTCGGCAGGGCAGGGGAGCGCCACCGCCGGGCCGTCTATTCGGCTCCGTCCGTCCCTTCGGTCGAATCGTCCGTCGTCTCCGTTCACGACCTGGCGGGCGCCGTGTTGCCCGTCCTGGATGCGTCGATCCGGGGTGCCCGTCGCGAGGACGGCCTCTATGACGGCTACAACGTCCTCGAAGTCGACGGCGAGTCGGCGCGCGTCCGCCATCTCTACCCGATGCTCGAGGGTCAGGTCGCGATCATGAGCTCGGGCGTGCTGACGCCTGCCGAATCGCTCGAAGTCGTCCGGGCGCTCCGGGCCAGCGCGCTCTATCGGGCGGACCAGAAGAGCTACCTGCTGTACCCGGACCTGGATCTGCCGTCGCTGTTCGAGAAGAATCTCCTGCCGGCGCCGCCGCCGATCCGCGACCCGCGACTCTTCACGCCGGATCGCGAGGGCGGCTGGCACTTCCGCGCGGATCTCCGAAACGCCGCGGACGTTGCGGCCCGGCTGGAAGCGCTGGACGTTCCGGCCGGGACACGTCGTGAGGTCCTGGATCTCTGGGAGCGGACGTTCCACCACTCCGAGTTCACGGGCCGGAGCCGGACGTTCTTCATGTTCGAGGGCCTGGGCAGCATCTACTGGCACATGGTCGCGAAACTGCTGCTTGCCGTTCAGGAAACCTTCGAGGCGGTGGACGCCGAGCGGGAGCCCGAGCTGGCGGCCGGACTTGCCGGCGCCTACGACGAGATTCGCGACGGCCTCGGCTTCCGCAAGACGGCGGACGAGTTCGGCGCATTCCCGACCGACCCGTACTCGCACACGCCGCGTCATCGAAAGGCCCAGCAGCCCGGCATGACGGGCCTGGTCAAGGAGGAGATCCTGACCCGCTGGGGCGAGCTCGGTGTTCGGGTGGCCGGCGGGCAGGTCAGCTTCGCGCCACGGTTGCTGCATCGCGCGGAGTTCGCCGGCGAGCCGTTCGACTTCGAGTATGTCGACCTCGCCGGCGCCGAGGCGTCCTGGTCGCTGCCGGCCGACTCTCTGGCGTTCACCTATTGCGGGACGCCCATCTGCTACCGGCGGGCAGACGGGGACGGGGACGGGGAAAGGGACGCCGGCGGGGACGGCTGCGCACCGTCGATCACGCTCGAGATGGCGGACGGGCGCACCCTGGAGGTCGAGGGCGACCGCCTGGCGGCGGCCTGGAGCGAGGCGCTCTTCGCCCGAGACGGCGTTGTGCGCAGGATCACGGTCGCCGTCCCGTAGCTGCGCCGTGGCCGCGCCGGCGGGCCGAGACGGGCCGTGGCCGCGTAGCCCCGGGCCGCGGCCGCGTACCTCAGTTCCAGCCGGAGTGGAACCTGGATGGACGAGCTCGTGCGTTGCCTCTCAGTTCCAGCCGGAGTGGAGATTCGATGTGCCCGGAGGCCACGAAACCGGGCCGACGCAAGCGATGAGTGGAGCCGCGGCTCCACGCTCCACCCCGACTGGAATTGAGGGCAGCTTCAGCTTCGTGACGCGGGCCAACCTGACTGCGGCGCGCTGAGTGCGGCGTGCGGCGTGCAGCGTGCGGCCTGCGGCGTGAGGCGCGCTGAGTGCGGCGTGGAGCGCCCGCCTTCCCGCCGAATCTCCTGTCCAATAGCGCCCGCGGCGATCCAGAGTGAGGCGAGGAGGCCGATCCGCCGTGATCGCGTATGAGCGGCTCCGGAGCGTCCATCTTCCACGCTCACGCGGCGCCCGGTTGGCTATGAAGCCGGCTTCCGGCTCGTTGCTCCTTGCCCGACCTCCCATACGATCTCCCCCGGCGCTATTGGGTAGCGTTCGGCAACGAACTGATGTCCTGCATCGCCGGGGCCGATATTTCGTCGAAAGTGGGG
>VFSW01005632.1_pt1 | contig 18511 bp, 12 predicted proteins | sample 5358111 | NCBI WGS metagenome assembly VFSW01 (sample SAMN11554181, study PRJNA540505) | mine drainage metagenome | isolation source: sediment from site ElyBrook_90M | place: USA: Ely Copper Mine, Vershire, VT | collected 2017 | reverse complement strand
CCCACCGCCCCTCACGCCCGCCCAGGTTGCGGAGCTTTCCCCCGCCGCCCAGCTGGGCGGCGTGGACCCGGGCGCGCACGGCGTCGTCGACGGCCTCGGCGAGCGGACCGCGCGGCTCGGTGGACGTGCCGATGCCGGCGTCGAGCCGAGGGACGGTCCACCTCACGTCGATGCGACGGCGCGAGAGCACGGCGAGAGGGCGAGCCATCGCCCGGAGCGTCGTCGGCGGTGGCGCCCACACGTGGATGACGCTCGCGCGCGGCTTCTCGGCGAGGAAGCGGTCGAGCACTTGTCCGAGGCAGCTCTCGGCCTTCTCGCGCTCCCCCTCCTGTCGCGGCGGGACCTCGATGCCGAAAGCCGAGAGATAGTGGCGTAGCGCCTGCTCGCGCGGCGTACGTCCGAAGGGCACCCGCGGCGCGAAGGGCGCGCGCGATCGCAGCTCGGAGGCGCGGCTGGCGAGAACGTCGAGGTCCCTCCGGGTGCCGGAGACACCCTTGGGGTCGAGGGGACGAGCATGTTCCAGCACCCGCGCTGCCACCTGTCCCTCGTCGAGCGCGCAGCGGTCCTCGTCGACGCAGCTCGCTGCGCTCGCCAGGGCGGAGCCGATGAGCGCGCCGTGTGCGGGCCCCTCCCCCGGCGGGATCCACGAGCGAAGACGCGAGGCATAGACGACGAGCCCCACGCAGTCCCCCCCGCGGAGCAGGCCGGCGGCCATCGCGCCGACCTGCTCGACCACGTGATCGAGCGGCGCCTCGCCGGGCGCGCCGGCCCACAGCTCGACCGAAGCATCGACGAGGAGCCACACGATGTCGCGCTCCTCGCGCTCCATCTCGCGCACGAGAAGGCGCCCGCGCTTCGCGCTCGCCTTCCAGGCCATGCGCTTGAACGCGTCCCCGGGCACGTGGTCGCGCAGCTCGCGCAGCTCGTCGCCCTCCCCGCGCAGCCGCGCCGCTTTGCCCACCGGGGCGGTCCGGCGCGAGCGCCCTCCTCGCGGCGAAGAGACGAACCTCGACAGCGTCTCGGGCAAGACCTCGATCCCGATGGGGCTCGAAAAGAGGAGCGGCACCTCGAAGAGGCCCTCGCCCCCGAGCAGAGCGCCGCGGGCTTCGAGGGCGACGCCGTGCAGGCCCCAGCGGCCGACACGCTTGGGCCGCACGGTGACTTCCAGCCGCGCGACCGACCGCGGGGGGATTGCGATCTCCGGCGGCGCGAGCGTGGTTTCGAGCATGGTCGAGGCGATCGCCCGAAGCCCCACGACGCGGACCGCTTCGTCGCTGCGGTTTCGCAGCTCCCCCTCGAGCACGAGCGTCCTCCCGCGCGGCACGCGGTGCACGCGGTTCGATTGGGCCCACGCGAGCTCGAAGCCGGCCGCGCGGAGGCGCGTGACCGCGACGAGCGCCAACGCCCGGCCGAAAGCGACGGCGAGGAGCATCGCTCCGCCGAACGCGATCGCGGGCGCGAGCCTCGCCGCGATGCCGAAGGCCATCAGGCCGGCGCCCGCCACCGCGACGCGGAAGGTGGCGCGCGTAGGGTGGAGCTGCACGTGGGGGAGTCTATACGCGGCAGGAGCCACTTGGACCCGCAAGCCGCTGGAAAATGTGTAGAAATGGCCGGACATTGATCCCGGGCTCACGTCGCGTCGCTGCCGCCCTCGCGATGGCGCTCGCCGTCGGCGGGACGTCGTGCCGAGCGAAGCCGGCCGCGGGCGGGAAGTGCGAACCGGGAGCGGCGGTCGTGTGCCGTGGCAGCGACCGCGCGCTCTTCTGCCAGTCCGGCGCGTGGGCGGAGGTGCCGTGCAAAGGCCCGACCGGGTGCGCCCGTCACGGTGGATCGTCCGATTGCGACGACACGACCGCCGCCGAGGGCGATCCTTGCCCGCGTGACCCACCCGTCGATTACGCGTGCACCGCCGATCGTTCCGAGGCGCTCGTCTGCGAGGAAGGCCGCTTCGCCCCGTGGCGCCGCTGCCGCGGGCCGGACGCCTGCCGGGTCGAGGGCGGGCGCAACGTGCACTGCGACACGACGCTCGGCGAGCCCGGCGATCCGTGCGCCCAGGCCGGCATGTACGCCTGCTCGTCCGACAAGACGCTGATGCTCGTCTGCGGCGGCAAGACGCTCGTGCCGGCCTCGTCGTGCCGGGGGGCGGGCGGATGCAGCGTTCAGCGCGAGTCGCGCAAGGTGTCGTGCGACGACGCGGTCGCTCTCGAGGGGGACGTGTGCGACCAGCCGAAGCGCATCAGCTGCTCGGTCGACGGCGGGGCCGAGTTGACGTGCGCGGCGGGCAAGTACGAGCGAAAGCGCGAGTGCCGCCGGAGCGCGTGCCGCCTTGAAGGGGACGAGTTGTTCTGCGACTGACGTCGCTCGCGGCCGCCGGCGCGCTCCTCACGGATGCGGGATGAGATGAGCGAACCAGGCCGCCGCCCCCGCCGCCATGACGAAGACGAGCGCGACGAGCAGACCCAGCTTGTTGCCCCCCGACTTCTTGGCCGATGTGGCCAGGAGAGCGGGCTTGGGGGCGGCCGGCGCGGACGCCCGGTCCGCGCTAGAGGGCGCGCCGGACGAGCCGGACCGCGGCGTCGAGGGAGCCGCCCGAACGGCAGGCGAGGACGAGAAGGACTCGTGGTCCTCGAGGGCCGCCAGGTTCCCCTCGCCGAGACCGTGGGGAAGCGACGCCCGCAGGGACTCCGCGCGGAGCCCGGTCTTCGGCCCCCCGATCTCGTCCATCCACGACCCGACGTCGACGAAGCCGCCCTTTGCGGCGTCCCCGACGTCGATCCCAGAGCGCGCGACGGACACTTCGATCGGCCTGGCCCCTGCCTGCGGCGCCGCCTTGTCGTCCGTCAGCGAGGTGAACTCGAAGAGAGCCTCTTCGATGAGCTTGTCGATGATGCTCGCCTGCGGGGGCCGCGCCCTCTGGCGCTCCTTCATCACGCCCTGGACGAGCGGCCCGATCTCGAACGTGCTCACCGGCACGCCGTACTTGAAGAGGAACCGGGAGAGCTCGCTCCCCAAGGAGCGCGCGTCGGAGTAGCGCTGCGCCGGATCCCTCGCGAGGGCACGGCCGACGATCTTCTCGAGCTCCGGGGGGACCTTCTTGTTGATCGCCGAGATGCTCGGCACCGCCGCGGCCTGCACCTTCTTCACCGTCTGGAAGTCCGTGTCGCCGAGGAAGAGGCGCTGACCGGACAGGAGCTCCCAGAGAATGATGCCGACCGCGAAGACATCCGTCCGCAGGTCGACCTCCTGGCCCATCGCCGCTTCCGGCGAGAGGTACGAGAATTTGCCCTTGATGATGCCCGGTTCGCTCTTTTCGAGCTGGCTGTTGGCCTTGGCGAGCCCGAAGTCCACGATCTTGATCTCGCCGTGCTTGGTGATGAGCACGTTCGGCGGCGACATGTCGCGGTGGACGATGTGGAGCGCAGCGCCGTTCGAGTCGGTCAGCTCGTGGGCGTAGACGAGACCCTTGCAGATCTCGACGCAGATGTAGACGGCGACCTCGACGGGGAAGTCTTTCCCGGTCTTCCGGAAATGCTCGATGATGGCCTTCAGGTTCGCCCCGTCGACGAACTCCATGACGATGAAGAAGGCGCTGTCGCCGACGCCGATGTCGAAGACCTGAACGCAGTTCGAGTGCGACAGCTGCGCCGAGAGGCGCGCCTCGTCGAGGAACATCGAGATGAACTTCTTCTTCGACGAGAGGTGCGGCAAGACGCGCTTGATGGCGACCTGCTTGCGAAACCCCTGGAGGCCCTCGCTCTCGGCGCGGAACACCTCCGCCATGCCGCCAGATTCGAGTTTCTCGATGACGCGGTAACGTTGCTGGCTGTCCGACATGCGAAGGGAGGGGCGCGAGCGAAGGCTCGCTCGCGGGTGTCCCTAAAGTGCCACCCCTCCCGACACAGGGTCAAGGGAAGCCCGTCGCGACGCGGGCTTTACCCGCTCGCGGACGTGAGGAACGTTGACATGGGGCGCGCCACGAGCTGAAACCGTAAGGCGGTCGATGCGTCCCTTCCTCGTCGCCGGCTGCGTCGCGGCCTTCGCCGCCCTCGGAGCCCCCGACGCGCGCGCCCTCGACGCCGAGGTGACGAGCGACACCGACGCGCAGTTTTACGACGTACGCTCGCCGACGGGCCTCACGGTCCTCCAGCGCGACCGCCTCACGACGACCCTCGGGGTCGGCGCCTACCACCTCCTCGACGCCCCCATGGGGGACCTCTCGGCGCCCGACCTCTCGTTCCGGGCACGCGTGCGCTACGACGCGGATTACGGCGCGCAGCCGGGCACGAGCGACCCCACGAACCGCTCGCTCTTCGTCCCCGGCTTCCAGCCCGGCGTGGTCGACCTCATGTACGCCTACCTCGAGGGCCGGCGATTCTTGAAGGGCGCGCTCGGCTTCAAGCTCGGACGGCAATACGTCACGGACGTCCTCGGGTGGTGGGCGTTCGACGGAGGCGAGGTCAGCGTGACGACGCCCTACTACTTCAAGGTGGAGGCGTACGGCGGCCTCGAGGAGCGAGGCGGCCTCCCCCTCAGCACGCCGCGCTTCGAGAGCGATGGAGTCTGGCGAGGCGACCGCGGCAACTTCGACTCCCAGCTTTATCCGAGCTTCCAGCCCGCCGCGATCGCTCCCGCGTACGGCGTAGCCCTCGAGTCCGCCGGCGTGACCTGGCTTCACGGCCGCCTCACCTACCGGCGCGTCTACGACACCGGGGACACGGGCGTCACGGAGTTCGCCAGCGGCTTGTACGGCCCCTCGGTCTACAGCGGCGCGCGCATCTCGTCGGAGCGCGTCGGCTACGCGGTGGACGCGAACCTTCGCTCGCTGGGCGGCGTCAAGGCCGGCCTCGTCTACGACGTCTACCGCGCCCAGGTGACGTCGATCTACGGATCGCTCGACGCGTACCTCGGCAAGAAGGTCACGGTGAGCGCCGACTACGACTATTACGTTCCGTCCTTCGACGCCGACAGCATCTGGAATTTCTTCGCGGGCGAACCGATGAACGACGTCGGATTGCGCGCGAACGTCGATTTCGACCGCCACTTGTCGATCGCCGGCTCCGCGCAGCTCCGCGTCTTCGAGGTGCAAACTGCGCTCTTCGACCCGTTCTCGGGCGCGCCCGCGGCCGGCGCCTACTCCCCTTATCCCACCGGCGCCGGCGGCGAGGTGTTCCCCACGAACGGCCACCCTTTCGACGAGATCGGCAACTTCTCCGCCCGGTGGCGAGACGGGCTCACGACGATGCTCCTCCGCGGCACCGGCAGCTGGGGCGACGAGGGCGATCGCGTCGGGGCCGACGCCTCTTTGGACCACGTCTTCGAAACGCGGTACATCGCGAACGTCCGCACGGGCGTCTGGCAGTGGCAAGACAAGCTCCAGCCGGATCGCGACGCGACGAGCTTCGACTACGTGCTCGGCATGGGCTACCGGTTCGCGCTGCGATCGCAGGCCATGGTCGAGTGGGAGCACGACATCAACCGCCTCGTCGGCCAGCGCTTTCGCCTCCTGGCGAAGCTCGCCATTGCGGTGGGCCCGTGAGAGGGAGGCTCTTCGCCCTTGCCGGTCGGCTCTCTCGGGCGTTTCTGCCGGTCCTGGCGATCCTCTTCGCCGTTCCGATGGCGCTCGCCGACGGGACCTCCCCTCCGCACGGCATCGCTCCTTTGCCCAACGACGAGCCGGTCCCCCACCGGTGGCTCCCCCCCGGGGCCGACAACCCCGACACCGGCCCAAGCGACGTCATTTTCCCGACGCAGCAGATCCCCCTTCGATTCAACCACGCCAAGCACCTGGGCAAAGACGTCGGCGCAGCGTGCAAGACGTGCCATCCGAAGGCCTACTCGAGCGAGCGCCCGAGCGACTCGCTCGTCCCGTCCGGCGTCGTCTGCGACGCATGCCATAACTCGGACCACGACGACCTTTCGCACGTCAAACCAGGAGACGACGCGAGCGGCCAGTGCGCCTTCTGCCACCTCGGCTACAAACCCGCCGACGGCAACGCGGTCGCGCAGCTCGCGCTCCCGAGGGCGAACATGGTCTTCGACCACAAGGTGCACGCGGACCGGAACATCGGCTGCCCGCAGTGCCACGGCGCCGTGGACAAGCTGGAGCTCGCGACGCGCGACCAGCTCCCGCGCATGGCGGGATGTTTTTCCTGCCACGAAGCGCCGGACGCCGCGTCGCGGGGGAGCGCCAAGAGCGCGTGCGACACGTGCCACATCCGGGGCGCGGACGGCACCGGCATCAAGACGCTCTTCGCGAGCGGGTCGCTCTCGCCCCCGCGCTGGCTGCACGACGCGGAGCACACGCCCGACTTCATCGAACGCCACAAGGCCATCGCGGGGGATAACTCGCAGTTCTGCGCCAACTGCCACAAGGAGGACTTCTGCACCGATTGCCACGACGGGCGGGTTCGCCCGAGGAGCATTCACCCCAGCGACTATCTCAACATGCACCCGGTGGAGGCCAGGATGGAGCCTCAGAAGTGCCAGAGCTGTCACCGCGACCAGAGCTTCTGCCTCGACTGCCACCTGCGCGTCGGGGTCTCCGAGTCGAGCCCGGCCGATGCAAGGGAGAGCGGGCGCTTCCACCCGCCGAAGGCCATCTGGAGCGATTCGCCCATGCGCCCGGGGCACCACGGGTTCGAGGCGGAGCGGAACCTGAACGCATGCGTGAGCTGCCACATCGAGCGCGACTGCGTCGCCTGCCACGGCGCGCTCGGGGTGGGCGGAGGATTCGATCCGCACCAGAACGGCTTCGTGGCAGGGTGTAGGACGCAGTTCCGGAGAAACCCGCGGCCCTGCTTCGTGTGTCACGAACCCACCGACGCAAACGTAAACCAATGCAAGTAGTTGGCCTTTCTCTACTTGCGCGGCTCCCAACGGGGGGGATATGAACCTTACCCTTCAGGGTCTGGCCCGGCCAGGCCCTTCACGGGTCACGGTCGGAGGGAGCGGCGGTCCCGCTCCCTCCGCGAGAGGAGACGACGTTGAAAGAGCTCGTGCGTTATCTTCTGGAGAACATGTACCTGGATTTCCAGGGCGAAATCTCGCTGGAAACCTTGCGCCAGTACCTGCGCTCCGACGACAGCCGCGAGGCGCGGCAGCTTCTCCAGAAGCTCATCGAAGACAAGGGAGTGGACGACCTTCTCCTCACCCTGGCCGACTGCCTGAAGGATCACCTGCGATCGGGCATCAACGAAGAAGTGGTGCGCGAGCAGCTTCAGCTTTACTCGGAGAGCTGATCGCGGCGGCGGGCCTGGCGCTTGCCGCCACGGGTACCTGGAGCTGCGATCTCGGCTACCGGGACGACCGCCCCGCGACGATCGGGGCCCCGATCCAGTTCGTCTCCAACGTCGGAGCATTGCATCCTCTCGCCGTCACGCGGGCGGACGGGGTCACCCCCTCGAGCGTGGAGCTTGCCTTCGACCAGCTCCTTTTGCCGGCAAGCGTGACGCGTCAGACGTTCATCCTGACCGACCTGCAAGGAAACGACCTCACCCCGACCGTCTCGTACGACCCTGTCGCCCGCGTGGTCTCGCTCACTCCGCTGGCGCCGCTTACCGCGGGTCAGACCTATCGCCTCACGATCCTGACGCCGCAGAGCGCGACGGACCCGAACGGCTTGCGGTCCGTCGGGGGGACCACGCTCAGCAGCTCGACGTCCGCTTCGATCACGTTCACCGCGACGAGCGGTTCGCAGGCCGACCCCCTCTTTCCCCACTCCGTCGACTTCTGCGTCGACATCCTGCAGACCTTCCAAGGGTCCTGCGGCACGTCGTCGTGCCACGGGGGGAGCCTTCCCGCCGCGGGCCTCGCCCTCGATTCGATCGCGGCCATCCTCGCGACGGCGATCGGGCGCACGGCGAGCGGAGCCAATACGGGCCCGACGGCCTCTCCCCCCCGGCCCCCCGGCACGATCTTCGGCATCGACATGCCGATCGTCGATCCCGGCCCGGGCGCGCCGGCCAGCGGCAACCCGGCGGACAGCTGGCTCGTCTACAAGCTCCTCCTCGCCGAGCCGTCGCCTTGCCCGACGACGGAAGGCGACGGAGGCGACTGCGACGCGAGCGCTCCAGTCACCGCTCCCCCTGCCTACGACGTCGCCTGGCAACCGCTCTCGGACGATGCGCGCGCGACGCTTGCCAACCTGGTCCAGGGTCACGCGATGCCCTACCTGCTCTTGGGGACCGAGAGCTTCGTCCCACCCCAGGGCACGCTCTCGGTCCCGCAGCTCGAACGCGTGAGCTTCTGGATCGCCGAGGGGGCCCCCGTCCCCGCTTCGTGCCCCTAGGAGAAGTCGAGTCAACCCGCGACGCGGTTCCGGCCCTGCTGCTTCGCTTCGTAGAGGCGCTCGTCGGCGCGTTTGTAGAGCCCCTCCGCCGTTTCGTTGCCCCCGAGCACGGCGACCCCGAGGCTCACGGTGCAGGGTATGACCTGCTGCTCGTGGCGGAACGGCGTCGTCTCCACGATGCGGCGAACCTTCTCGGCGGTGAGGCGCCCTCCGTCGAGCCCGATCTCTGGGAGCAGGATGCCGAACTCCTCGCCGCCGGTGCGCGCAAAGACGTCGTCGCGACGGAGCCTGGGCTTGACGGCGGCGGCGAGATGGCGGAGCACGCTGTCCCCCGCGAGGTGCCCGTAGGTGTCGTTCACGCGCTTGAAGAAGTCGATGTCGAGGACGATCAGCGAGAGGTCCCTCGCGTACCTCCGCGAGCGGTTGAACTCGCGCTCGAGCGCCTCGTCGAAGTACCGCCGGTTGTAGGCCTGCGTGAGGCCGTCCACCGTCATGAGGCGGTAGATCTCCTCGTGGTAGTGGACCTCGATGTTCTCGCCGTTCATAAACTTGAGGATCGAACGGCCGACGCGCAAAAGGTCCCCGTCGCGCAGGCGCTTCTCGCGCACGAGTTCGTCGTTGACGTACGTGCCGTTGGTCGACGCGAGGTCCTGCACCCAGTGGCACTGGCCGTCGAACGTGATGCGCGCGTGGTGCCGGCTCACGCTCTCCTGGTCGAGGCAGAGGTCGCTCTTCGAAGACCGACCGATCTCGAAGGGCGCCGTGCCGAGCGGCATGCGCTTCCCCAAGTCGGGCCCGTAGATGACGATGATGCACGCGTCCCCCGGAGGGCCGTCGGAGGCCTTCTCGAGCTCGTCCGCGTGAATGCGCGTGACGCGTGTCTGCTCCGAGTCTCGGGGCATCCCCGTTCAGCTTACAGCGTGATCTCGCGCAGCGTGATGTTCTTTGCATCCGCGATGCCGAGGCCCAGATCGGCCGCGGCGTGAATGTAAGCGGGGGGTCTACCCTCGTCGGTCAACGATTTCAGCCCGAATCCGGCCCGCGCCGCTTCGACGGCCTCCCAGCCCACCGCGTCAAGGGCCACCGGGTCGGTCGACACGTACACGGCCTCGTGGGGCTTGACGAATTGCGGCTGTTTGTACAGGGGCCCCCCCTGCGCCATCAGCTTGAAGCCGTCGATGATGCATAGGCGGAGGCGCGACCGGAGAATGTCCTGCGCGGCCAGGAGAGCGATCTGTGGGCTGGCGTGGTGCGCGTGAAAGTCCTGCGGGTTCACGTTGCAGCCGTGCGTCATGTTCTTCAGTGCGCCGGTGTAGCCGCAGATCGAGTGGTCCTTGACCAGGGCGAAGTTGATGAGCGCCGTCGACTCGGTGAGCGGCCGGACGAACTTCGCGCGCTGGTTCGTCCCGGGAATGGGGCGCCAGTCCATGGTCGCGTCGCTGTTCGAGTGCCAAACGATCGAGACGCCCGCGGGCACGTCCCTCGGGCGGATGCGCGTGGCCTGGAAGAAGCCGGGGTATTGCTCGAGGAGCGTGATGGATGTGGGCGGGACGCCCGCGGCTACCATCGCCTCGACGAACGGCAAGACGAGCTCTTTGTTCGTCGCCATGTTCTGCTGGGCGATGCCGTTGACCTTGACGCACACCTTGTCGTGCGGGTGGACGAAGAGCTTCGTGGCCTCGACCAGGTCGGCCTTTCCGGTGAGCTCTTGCATGGCGCGCCCGAGCATCTCCCTGGCGGCGTCGGGCTTCGGGAAGATGTTGTTCGCCTCCAGGCAGCCCGCCTTGTTCACTTTGACGACGCGCCCCGGGGCGGAGAACGGAACGAAGCCCGTGGGGGGCTGCGCCGCCAGCGACGCCGGCGCGGCGGCGAGCGCGACCTTGTCTCCGAGAAGCGTCGCCCCGGCGGCCGCGGCGCCCGCCGCGACCAGAAACGAACGGCGCGTCGGCCCCGCGTCGCGCTCGATCCGCCGCCGCACGCGTTTCTCGGCCTCGTCCAGACCTTCGAGCTCTACCGGACCGCACGTCATGGAGGACCTCTCGACTCTTCTTGCTGCGTACCACGCCCGAGTTCCTCCGGCCAAGGGAAGCCGCCGGAATCACGGAGGCGACGGATAGTGCCTCTTTACGAAGCAGAGCCCGTCGGCGCCATTCCAGTGCCCCTGCGTGCTCTGATCGTACTTGGAGAAGTCGTAGTAGTCGCAGAGCCCGGTCGAGTGGTCGCCGTTCATGCACTGCGGGACATGCACCGGATCGAAGTGCATCTGTCCCACGCGGCTTCCGCCGTTCGGGTTCTGGTACGCCGGATCGCACGTCCGCCAAGGCAGAACGTTGCCCTGCTTGTCGGTGAAGCCGAGATAGTCGACGCCCTTGGTGTCTTCGAAGTGCACTGTGGGCACGCCTCCGTCGGTCGGGACGCCCACGACTTGCGCGGCGAACGGGTCGAAGCGCGCCGGGGTGTCGTGCTCGGTGCTCTCCCAGAAGGGGTGGTCGCTGTGGAACGTGACCTCTCCAGTGACGTACTTGTTCGACGGGAATGCGATCCCGCGCTGGTGGGGCTCCCCGTTGAGGGCCGCGGCCGGGTCGTTGTCCTGGTTGTCGCAGTTGATCCAGCTCGTCTCGGGGTCGCCCGGCTTGAGGGTGCCGAGGTTCGCGGGCTTGAAGCAGAAGTCGAAGTCGACGGTCGTGGGGAGGTTGGCGAACTCGGCTTCGTTGCCGAGGCCGTTGCCGGCGTCGGCGCCGGCGGATCCAGGCGCCGAGCAGAGGCCGCCGTTCGTGTTGCCCTGCCAGGTCGCCGTGCCTCGGTAGTACACGGTGCACTGGTTCTGAATCATGTACTCGTAGGCGGCGAGACCATCGGCGTCGAGGTTCACGTTGAGGGCGTTCGGAGTGGATTCGACCGCGCTGAAACCTACGGCGAAGCGCGTCCCGTCGGTGGGGAAGGCCTTGCCCCCGTTCTTGTTCTGGTTCGCAAGAACCGCGAAGGCGATGGCCCGCTCGCCCATCTCTTTGCCGTCGACGTAAGGGAAGTTCGGTCCATCGAGGTGCATGTCGACGGCCCAGGGGCCATCGAGCTCGGCGACGAGCGCGCCGACCTGCGACTGGTCTGTCGGGACTATGTCCGGATCGGTCCACATCGAAACCTTGTCGAAGGTCGCGATGTAGTGCGTGAAGTGGACTGCCCAGCCGTCGGCGAACGTGCCGTTGGGGCTCGGGAACGCATAGCCCTGGAGAGCGAGAGCTTCCCCCGACGCCGTCAGCAACATCTGCCCCGGCCCGAGCTTGCTCTGGTCGACGCAAGGAGCGACCGGCAGGGAGAACCCGCTGTCGGAACTCGGCGCGGCGACCGAGGTGCAAGAGCCCGTCGAACCCTCCGGGCCTGCGTCCTCGGCGGGCCCGGAAGAGAGCCACGCAAACCGGTAGGGGCCGGGCGCCGTCAGGTTCTCGAACAACGTGGTGCTCGGCACGTTGTTCTCGTCGCTGGTAAAGCAACGTTCCGCCTGGTCGATCTCGCTCCCGGTACAGGCGGGCAGGTCGGAGAGCGGCACCCCGAGGAACAGCGCCCTCGGGTCGATCTGGAGCACCAGGGTCCCTCCCTGGGCGAGCGTCAGGTCGACCGCGATGCCCGAGACGATCCGCAACGTGCAGAGTTGGAACTCGCCCGGGAGGTTGCTGTTCTTCGTCGCCGAGATGCGGTTTTCGTCGATCGTCATCGCGGCCGCAAACGTATGGTCCTGCCCCGCGCTCTCGAAGCTTCCCCGAAGCGTCAAGACGGGCGTCGGGTCACTCGCGTTCACGTCGCCGTGGGTCAGCCACACCTGCCCCGTCGTCGCTCGGATGGTCGAACCGTCGCCGGTCACGGAGAGCGGCTGCACGGAGGGATCGAGCAGGTCGATGTCGCCGCCGCCGCGCACCTCGCCGACGAAGACGCCGGCGTACGTCCCCGCGGGCACGCACGACGCAGGCCCGCCTCCGGAGGTCGGCATCGACTGGGTCAGGTAGAGCGCCCCGACGTGGAGGGTGGCCTCCGTCAACGTGATGCGATAGCCGGGAACGTCGAACGAATACGGGTGCCCTTTCACAGCGTCGGGCGCGCCGCTCGCCCCTGCGTTGAACGTGACGAGCTCGAAGCCCGTCGTGCCGGTGCACGAGAGCGCCGCGGCCAACATGGCAAGGAACAGGACGCCTCGCATTTACGCACCTCCGAAGTTGACGGTGAAGTTGGCGAAGAGGCCGCGCGGCGCGCCCGCGGTGAAGAGGCGCCCCGGCACGAGCGACGGAGGGCCGCTCGGCGCGCCCGGCCCGCGCGCGTTGAAATCGGAGACGTAGTTGAATTCGCTCAGCCGATACCTGGTGTCGAGCAGGTTGGTGACCGTCAGGCCGATCGCGTAGTCCGACCATTCGACAGTCGCGTTGCCGTCGATCGTGAAGATCGTGCCGCTGAGCGCCCCGAACGGGAGGGGCCGCTGCCCCACGTACGTGACGCCCGCGCTGAGCGCGCCTCGGAAGGGGTCTCCGCGGAAGCGCAAGGGAAGGTCGTGCCAGATCGCCGTGTCGGATCGCACGACGATGTCCGGGATGTAGGGCACGAGCAGATGGGTGTCGTCGTAGGTCGACTTGACGAACGTCATGTTCGCCGATTCGTCGAACCAGTCGCCCGTGGCGCGCACCGCGCCCACCCAGCCGGTGCGCGTCGTGCCGACGCCGATGACGTTGCGGCCGACGGTCTGGTCGAAGACGTAGTCGCGGTCGACGTGCGTATCGAAGAAGACCGAGCGCGCGACGAGCGTCACGGGGCCGACTTCGCCGGCGTACGCGGCCCCCCCCTCGTACGCCTGGATGCCGGCAAACGGCGTTCCGACGTCCTGCGTGATGTAGACGGGGTCGATCGAGCGGACCCCCTGCCCGTAGCTCGCGGAGAAAATGATGTGTTCGAACGGACCGAACAGGAGCGATGCCTTGGGCAAGACCGCCGTCGACGACGTGTCGGCGCGCTTGTTAGGCTCGACGTAGACCCCGTTGTCGAGCTGGCTCATGCAGCTCGTGTCGAGCGGCGGTGGGAGGACGGTCGGGTGCGAAATCGTTTGGTAGGCGCAGAGGTTGTTCACGTCGAAGGCGAAGACGTCGGCGCGTACTCCACCGCGAAGGGCGAGCCAGCTCACCGGGCGCAGGTCCGCGGCGCCGTACAGGCCCACGTCGCCGAGGTTCGACTGGACGTTCGTGTCGGTGTGGTAGGCGTCGAGCGTCGTCGGCGAGAGGCGCTGCTGCTCGCCGCCGGCCTGGTCGTAACGGGCAAAGTAGCCGAGCTCGAGCTGCTGCGTTTGCCCGAGCGCCTTGCCCTGCAGGCGCGCGAAGCCGCGCGCCCCGATCGTCAGCTCGTCGACGTCGAGGTCGAGCAAATCGCCGCGCTGCCCGTGTGGGGTCTGCCAGGGTTGCTGCACGTCGAGCAAGTACCCGGTGAAGTCCTCGCGCAGCCGCATGGTGCGCTTGATGAGGAACACTTGCTGCCCCAGGGTCGTGTCGCCCGTCTTGGTTTCGAGGTCGCCGGCGATCGAGGCCCGGAACGAGTCGCCGCCCTGGGCCGGATCGTACGAATCGTAGAAACCGATGCGGCCAGCCTCATAGTCGTCTTCGCGGACGACGCCGGCGGAGTGGAAGGTCGTCGTGTAGATTTGGCCGGTGACTCGGTACGTCCCTTGGGCGAGCCGGCCCTCGTATTGTGCGTAGGCGCTGCCACGCTGCGCGTCGCGGTTCTGGCCGTAGCCGCTGGTCTTGTACGCTTCTGCGGCGGCGAACGTGTGCTCGCTCTCGCCCGGGGGGCCCCACATCACGAGCATCCGCTGCGTCTGGAAACTGCCCGTCGTGTACTCCGCCGTGAGCCCGCGCTTGTCGAGCCCGAGTTGGTAGTCGGCGCTGCCGGCGACGGCGTAGTTGCCTTGGCGCGGATCGAACGGCCCCTCGACGACGCGCAGGCGCTGCACGAGCTCGGGGATGATGAAATGCGTGTCGGCGTAGCCGTTGCCGTGCAGGTTGCCGCTCTCGTTGATGGGCACGCCGCCGACGGTAAATTCGATGTCTTGTCCTTCGCGCGCGTCGAAGCCACGAAGGAAGACCTGCTCCGCGTGCCCCTCGCCGCCCTCGTTGGTGAGAAGGATCCCGGGGGCGAGCTTGAGCAGTTCGCTCGCGTTCTGGTGGGGGACGTTGGCGAGCGCGCCCACGCGCAAGTTGAAGTCCGAGGCGCCGACGCTCGGAGGGGTGGAACGACCCCGTACCACCACTTCTTCGGGACCATTTTGCGTGTGCGCTGGAGACGCTGCGCCCCGCGGCGACGGCCGCTGCGGGCCTGACGATGGTTGCACCGACGGATGCGGGGGGAGCTCGCCGGCAGGGAGCTTCGTTTCGACGATCTCCGGAGGCGGCTCCGGCGGGGCGAAGTGGAACCGCAGCCGGATTCGAGTCGCGACTGGTTTGCCGCTCCGCATCCCCGGTGAGAACGTCCACTGGCGCGCGGCGACGATCGCGGCCTCGTCGAGGTCCGCCCCGCCCGATTCGGCGACGTCCGCTTTCGTGACGTGACCGTCGGCGTCCACGGTGATTGTGAGGAGGACGTCCGCGTGCTTGCGCGCCGACAGCGCGGAGGGCGGATACGTGGGGTCGACGTGCGTGAGGACCACGGGGGGCTTCACCTCCGGCGCGGTCGGCCCTTGCGCCCGCTCTGACCCGGGCATCGCCGAAGCGAAGGCGACCGCCAACACGGTCACTGTCGCAAGCAAGAATCTATCGCGACTCGATTGCAAGTGTAGGCGGCACAGTTACGGCGGACGAAGGGGAATGGCAAATCCTTTCGCCACGAGGACTCGCGCGCCTGGCTACCGTCGCTTCGCGCTCGTGTATCGTGCCACCGCAATTCTGGTCGCGGAACAGTCGGAGGCGACATGCGAGCTCGTTCGATCGGAACAGTGGCTGCGGTGCTGGCGGGGGCCTTCGTGCTCGGGGGCTGCGGAGGAGGGCCGCTCGTCCAGTCGGAGCTGCCCATCCGGAGAGTCGTCGTCTACCGCAACGGCGTCGCCTACTTCGAACGACTGGGGCACGTGTCGAAGGAGGAGGTGCGCTTCCAGATGCGAAAGACCGAGGTGGGCGACTTCCTCGCGACGCTCGCGGTCATGGAGCAAGGCGGGAGCAGCGTGCGGTCGGCCTCGTTTCCGCTGAAGGACGAGCCGCCCGAGAAGGCCAGAAAGCGCGTGGAGCCCGGCGACCACGAGGACGACGACGAGGACACGCAGACGCAAAAGGAGGCGCGCGACATGCGGACGGTCGTCCTCTCGCTCGACGGGCGCGCGCACGAGCTGAAGGTCGGCTATATCGCCGCCGCGCCCGTCTGGCGGCCGTCGTATCGACTCGTCGTCGACCCCAACGACCAGGCGGACCTGCAGGCCTGGGGCATTGTCCAGAACCTTTCGGGCGAGGACTGGACCGATGTGCGGATTTCGCTCGTCGCGGGGGCGCCGCTCGCTTTCGAGGCGCGCCTCGGGACGCCGATCATCCCCGAGCGCCCGGTGGTGACCGATCGGGGCGAGATCATCGCTGCCATGCCCAAGGGGGAAACGACCGTCGCGCAGCGCGACGAAGACCATGACGGGAGTCCCGGTCCAAGCGACACGAAGGCCATGCCCGCAGCCGAGGCGGCAGCCGCTCCTCCGCCTGCTCCCATCCGTGCGGCGCCCGAAGATCCCTTGGCCGCCGACCACGATGTCGAAGCTCGGAAGTCGGGGCCGGCATCGGGGGAAGGGAGCCGCCCGCAGTCCTGGGCGCCGCGTCGATTGACGTCCCTCGCCGCCGTCGCCGTCCAGGGGGGAAGCACGCGCTACGACATCCCCACCGCCGTCACCGTGCCCGACAAGAGCGCGACGATGGTCATGCTCCTGTCCCGCAAGGTGCACGGCGAGGGCCTCTTCCTCTACGCCCCCGACGACGGTGTGCCCGACTCGGCCTCCCACCCCTTCCACGTCGTGCGCTTCCAGAACGACACGCCGGGGATGCTCGAGCGCGGCCCCATCGCCGTCTTCGAGCAGGGGTCGTTCCTCGGGGAGGGCTTGCTCGAGCCGCTCCCGCAAGGTGGCTCGGCCACGGTTCCCTTCGCCCTCGAGCGTGGGATCGGCGTCAGCCACAGCGAGAAGTACGAGACGCAGGGAACGCGCCTCTCGAAGATCGAGGACGGCACCCTGTGGCTCGAGCACGACTCCGTGCGAAAGACGATTTACGAGCTCGAGAACGGGCAGGACAAGCCTGCCAAGCTTCTCGTCAAGCACGCGCGCCGCAACGGGATGCGCCTCTACGAACCGCCGGCCGGGACCGAGGACAACACGGGCGCCGGGAGCGCCCTCGTGCCGACCACCGTGCCGGCACGCGGAAGGCAGAAACTCGTCGTCGACGAGCGCGACACCGCGAGCGAACGCACCGACTGGTTCTCGATCGCCGCCGACAACGCAGTGAAGGCTTACCTGGCCGACCCGCGGGCCAGCCGGGAGGTGAGGCAGGGGCTCTCGGCGGCGTGGCCGATCCGACAGCAGATCGTCGACAAGCAAGACCGGCGGTCGAAGCTGCAGCGCGAGATCTGGGAGCTCAATCGCGAAGCGCAGGAGAAGCGGTCGGACCTCAAAGCGATCGAGAAGAACAAGTCCGCCGAAGGGCTCCGGAAGAAGCTGACCGAGCAGCTCGCGGCGGTCTCCGCACGGCAGGACGCGCTCACTGCCCAGAACATCCAGGTCGGGAACGACCTGTCCGAGCTCGAGATCCACTGGCGCGACGCGATCCGCATCATCACGCTCGTCGACCCGCCTCCGCCCAAATGAGCCCCGGAGTCGGCGCCGAGACCGAGACTCGAATAGGCGGTTTTCGGGGAGCGGTCTCAGCGTGCGCGGTGCTGACGCATCGGGCGTAAGAGCCGCGCGCCCCAGCTCGTGGCCGAGAAGAAGAAGATCGCGGTGCCCATGGCGAGCAAGCCGACGAGGACGAGCGTGACCGGCTGGACCCCGATGAGGGAGAGGATGCCGAGCACGACGGCTGCCACGCCGACGAACTCGTGCCCGCTCCCGACAATCGACCTGCGCATGCCACCGGCCGTCCCCATGATCAAGCCTCCGCCGAAGACGATGAGCGCAATCGGCAAAAGGACGTGAGGCACTACCGTGATGACGGCGAGGATGCCGAGGACGATCCCCGCGATCCCCGCGATGGACTCGGCCGACGTGCGACCGGCCTCCACGGCGCTCTCGACGTTTGCGGTGCGCGCGTGCTCGTCGGCTCGCGTCATGTAGTGGTGCTGGCGCGCGGCGACTCCACCGCCCTCGGCGAGGAGCGCGGCCCCGAGCACGATGGTCGCGATCGCGGCCAGAAAGAGGGGCTCCGCGCCTGCGAGCCCGATGATGGTCAAGGCCATCGCTGCGGCGGCGGCGACGGCCTCGAGGACGGATCCGGTGGCGGCCGTCCGAGCCGTGTTGTCGTTACGGTCGTCCTGCACGAACTGCGTGGCCATGATGGTTTTCACCTCACACCGGGGGGGCAAGCTCCCGGAGACGCCGACTCCGCTTGCACGCGCAGTGCCCGCGGCTCCGCACCACCTGTTTTCAGTTTGTTCAGTCAAGATGAGCCATGTCGCGGAGTGACGTGTTCGCCACACGTACGTCCGAAGTGCCGAACCTCACGCGCGCGATCGAGCCGCTCGTGTTGATGACTTCGACGCGCGCGCCCTCCGGCAGCGGTGTCGCGCCCGCGATGACGATGCCCCGGCCGTCGAGGGGGCGGGCATCCGCGGCGACGATCACGGCCTCGTGAAGATCGTGGCGATCGTGGCGCGAGGCGAGGGTCATCGCAATCGCGAGCGCGAGCGCGGGCGCCGCCGTTCCGGCTGCGACGCCTGCGCCGGCGCGGAGCTTGCGCGCGTGGGCGAGCCAGCGTAGCGCAAGGCCGAGCGCGAGGGTCATCGACGTTGCGACCGAGAGTGCCGCCCAGACGTCCTCCGGCACGAGGTTGGCGACGGTGCGGCCGAGAGAGCGCCCGTAGTCCACCTCCACCGGCTCCCCTGCCCGGGCTCTGCGCCGCGCCACCTCCGACCGCACGACGTCCAGCGCATGCGTCGCGTCGGCGGCGCGCTTGGGGTCACTCGTGAGCTCGCGCGCCTCCTCGAACCCGTGCGCGGCGCGCCCGAGGGCCCCCGGGAGCTCGG
>VFSW01005631.1_pt1 | contig 18512 bp, 15 predicted proteins | sample 5358111 | NCBI WGS metagenome assembly VFSW01 (sample SAMN11554181, study PRJNA540505) | mine drainage metagenome | isolation source: sediment from site ElyBrook_90M | place: USA: Ely Copper Mine, Vershire, VT | collected 2017 | reverse complement strand
GTCGTCGTCAGCCTCGGCAACACCGCTATCTCGTTCGGGCAGGAGGAGACGTCGTGGGGCGTCTCGCACTACAATCAACTGTCGCAATCCAACAATGGGCAGCCGTTCCCCGCCCTGCGCATCCAGAACATTCATCCTGGGCATCTGCCCTGGGTGCTACGTTACCTGGGGCTGTAGAGGTACCAGGCGTTCCTCGGGCAGCTTAACGCGGGGCGCACGTTCTCCAAGCCGTGGCTCTCGGGTCACGTGATTACGTTCAGGACGCTGCCGTTCTTTGAATGGGGCCTCGAGCACACGATCATGTTCGGCGGCAGCGGCAACGATAACTACGGCCCGGGTGGATTTCTCGGGAATCTGACCGGTCTCAGCACGGGTAATTCGAACCAATACAATACCAACACGCGCTTCGGTATTTTCGGCAAGGCTTACATCCGGCGGCTGCGCGACACGCAGATTTACGGCGAGGTGCTGTCCGAAGATTTTTTCAACGCGGGCGGAATAAGCGGGCTCAAGCTGCCGTTCAAGGGACCGTCGTACACGGCGGGACTTTACGTTCCGAAACTGACGCTCGACGGGCGCACCACGGCGCGATTTGAATACGCGCTCACCGACAAGGAGTATTCGGTCCACAACGATTCGCTGTACTGGACCTACAACAACGCGCTGATGGGCAGTTCGCTCGGACCGGGCGCGTGGCAAGTGAATTTCGAAGTCGATCGATGGCTGAACTTGCAGTCGCGCGTGGGCGTCGACACTTTCTATACTCGCCGCCAGGCGATCGCGCTGCCGTTCTACACACCGCCGACGCGCAACACCGAAACCGGCTACGGCCTCGCCTTTGACTTTCTTCATCTGCCGCTGGAAATCACCCCGCTGGCGAATTCGCTCGGCGAGATGGAGGCGCGCGCGGGCATGGAATATGTCACCGACATCAACTACGGCAACTCCAACTCCTTCCGCGCGCTGCTGCAGTTGAGTCTTTCGTTCAACCCGTCATGGGGCGGCCTCGTCTGGCGTTGAGCGGAACTCTCGGTCCGGCAAATTGATGGATCCTTCAGGCAGCGACGGGCATCCGACTCCGTCCGCGGGTGGCGACGCCCTCGGCGCCGGCGCGCATGCTCATCTGACCGACGCGCAACACGCGACGCTGCAGTTTCTCTACTACGTCGATCTGCTGCGATCGCGCTGGCTCCTGATCGCGTCGCTGACAATCGGAATCGGCCTCGGCTACGGGCTCTACACGAAGTACCTTACCGTGAAGTGGTATCGCGCGCAGGCTATCGTCCCGCCGGTGTCGCCCGACCAGGGACTTTCGATGGGCACCGGGGGCGCCAGCGACATGGTTAACGGATTTGGCGGCGGGATCGCGTCTATCCTCGAAGGCGGCGGCGCCGACACAGTCACGCTGGCCGAACGCTACACGGCGATCATGAACAGCTACGCGTTCACCACCGACCTGGTCAACAAATATCATCTCGAGCACAACATCGTGGGCGTCCGCAGCCCGAATGCGCCGACCGTGACGAAGTGGTCGATACACACGATGATCGCCGATCGATTCAGCACCGAATACGACTACAAGAGCGGCAACCTGACGCTGTATTTTCTGGATCCGTCGCCGGCCGAGGCGCAGCGCGTGCTCGGATTTTACCTCGACAGCCTGCGCGACAAGCTGCGCAATGAGGAAGTGCAGGCGGGCGCCAGCGCGGCCGCGTCGCTCGAAGAAGAGGTCCGCAAAAGTTCCGACGCGCTCCTCCAGACGCAGCTCTACGAGCTGATGGCGCGGCAGATTCAGCGCGAGAAAATCGCGGAGGTGCAATCCGACTTCGCGTTCAAGGTGGTCGAGCCGCCGGTCGTGCCGGACAACTACTTCGCACCCAAAGCGCGCCACAACGCGACGCTGGCGGCCTCGATCACTTTCGCGCTCGTGTGCATCTGGATTCTCGCGGCGGATTTCATTCGCCGCGCGAAGGCGCAGCTTGCGGCCATCAATCAGGCGCCGGCCGATGCGCCGATTGACGATCCTGCCCCTCGCCCCGGCGACGGCGAGGAAGTTCATCCGCGCTTCGTCCGCAATCTTCGCCCCAAAGCCTTACCTTGCTTAGGTTGCCACCATCTGTTCGCCTTGCTGCGAGACTCGCCGGCCGATCCACTCAATGATTCTCGGCGTTTTCACCGGTCTTACCGAACATGGCGGCATCCAGCGCTACGGCCGCCATGCCGCCGCTGTTATCGCGATGCTCGCACGCGAGCGCGGCGAGGACTATCGCTTCTTCGGCCTGAACGATCCCGTCGGCGAGCACGAAATCGAGTCCGCCGGCGTCCCTTTCTCCATCGCCGGGTATGGGCGGAACAAGCCCTCGATGATTCTTGCCGTGCTGGCCGAAGCGCGGGCGTGTAGGTTCGCTTATCTCAATCATCCGAACCTGGCGCCGCTTGGACTTGCGCTGCGAGCGCTCAATCCTGCCGCGCGCTACATCGTAAGCACCTATGGCACGGAGGTATGGGAACCGCTGCCCAGCGTGCGGGGATTCGCTCTGCGACGGGCGGATCGGGTCACTGCGATCGCGGAGTTTAACGCAGGCAAAGTGGCGGCCCTCCAGCATATCGCGCCGGAGACAATCGCGATCGTGCCGTGCGCCCTCGATCCAGAATTCTCGGCCCTGAGCGATGCCACGCGGCCTCGTCCAGGTGAACCGCCGATTCTTCTTACCGTGGCGCGTCTGGAGGGGCCCGAGCGCGGCGAATACAAGGGCGTCGACACCGTTATCGAAGCGATGCCGGAGGTTATGGCTGCGTTCCCTGGCGGTCGCTACGTGGTGGTCGGCGACGGCGACGATCGCCCCCGTCTTGAGCAGCTCGCGCATCGCTGCGGAGTGCAGGAGCGCGTGACGTTCGCCGGCGCGGTAGATGCCGCGGCGCTGCGCGCATTCTACGATGCGTGCGAAATCTTCGTGATGCCAAGCAGGACGGAGGGCTTCGGCATCGTGTTCCTCGAAGCGATGGCGCTTGGAAAGCCGGTCGTCGGCGGTAATCATGGCGGAACGCCGGAAGTCTGGACCGACGGCACTGCGGGTTTCCTGGTCGACCACGGCGACGTGCGCGCATTGGCCGGCCGCCTGAATCTTCTGCTGGCCGACTCCGAGATGCGAGCCCGGATGGGCGCGGCCGGGCGCACGCTGGTCGCGAGTAACTTCACTTTCACTCGCTTCCGGCAGAACTTCGGAGAACTGTTCCTCTAGGGCCCCAGGTGGCGTGAAATGGACGGCAACTACCGCGTCGCATGCCTGGTCAGTCATCCGATCCAGTACCAGGCGCCGCTGTTCAGATTCCTTGCGACGCGGCCGGGGATCGAGCTGACGGTTTTCTTTCTGAGCGATCACTCGATCCATGCCTACCGCGATTCCGGCTTTGGCGTGGACGTGAAATGGGACGTGCCGCTGCTCGACGGCTATCGGCACGAGTTCCTGCCGCGCGTCGGCTCGTCGAGCGGGCTCTCGTTCTGGCGGCCGTGGACGTTCGGGCTGCGCGCGCGGCTGCGTCGCGGGCGCTTCGACGCGCTGTGGGTTCATGGCTATGCGCATCGGGGATGTCTCGCGGGAATCGCGGCGGCGAAGTCGTTGAATATCCCGGTGATGCTGCGTGGCGAGTCGAATCTGCTGAGCGAGACCGACGACACGTTAAAGCTGGGCGTCAAGCGAATCGCGATGCCGGCGTTGCTGCGGACGATCGACGCGCTGCTCGCGATCGGGCGGCTGAATCGCGATTACTATGTTCATTACGGCGTCGAAGCGGGCCGGATTTTCCCGATGCCTTACGCAGTGGACAACGAATTTTTTCGAACCGCATCGGAACGCGCGCGGCCGCGGCGTGAAGCGCTACGCGCGGAGCTGGGACTGAAGCCGGGGCGCGCGGTGATCCTGTTCGCGTCGAAGATGCAGCCGCACAAACGCGCCGCCGACCTGCTCGAAGCGTACGCGCGCTTGTCACTCGACGGAGTTGCCGAGCCCGCGCCATATTTGGTTTTCGCCGGCGACGGCGAGCAGCGCGCCAACCTCGAACGCCGCGCGCGCGAGTTGAAATGGGACTCGATCCGCTTTATCGGTTTCAGAAATCAATCCGAGCTCCCGGCCCTGTACGATCTATGCGACGTGTTCGTGCTGCCCTCCGAGCACGAGCCGTGGGGCCTCGTCGTCAACGAAGCGATGAACGCGGGCAGGCCGGTGATCGTGAGCGATCGCGTCGGCGCGGGGCCCGATTTGATCGAGGACGGCGTCAACGGATTCATATTTCCGGTGCGCGACGTTGCGGCGCTCGCCGACAGGCTGCGGAAGCTGATCGACAACCCCGGGCGTCGCGCAGCAACGGGCGCGCGCGCGCTCGAATCAGTCGCGCGACTCGACTTCAACGCCGATCGAGACGGCCTGCTGGCCGCGCTCGACTCAATCGCCGGCAAAAAAGCGCGCGCCGCCGCCTGACACGGGGTCTTTACTTCTGTGATTCGTCTTTGTGTCATTCTAGAGCGAAAGCGAAGAATCCCGGATCCTTCCTAGCCTCTCTCTATCAGGGAGAGGCCGCGCCTCCGGCGCGGGTGAGGGTCCAAATTCCAAAATACAGTTCTGCGCGACCTGCAGAAGAGGGGGAAAGGGTGGATCAACAACTCATCGATCTGATTCTCGGTAACCTCGATCATTACGACTATCCTGGCTTTCGCATAAAGATTTGTCGTGACGCCGGGGAACTCGACTTCGGTGGCGATCTGTATGGTCAGTTCGTTCCCGCCGACGCTCCGACCGATCGCGAGCTAGACGCTTACCACCACACTCTACTGCATCACACGTCAGAGCACGAAAACCTGGCTGGTTTGGCTTCGGTCATTTATTGGGGTTACGCGACGTTCGGTAACAACGGCACCTACGGACGGAACAAAGTTACTTGGTTCATGCAGGCGCGCGGCAACGGGCCTGCGTCTGCTGCGCGCTGCCTCCAAGAAGCCCGCAACGCAGTCGCGCAAGCACAGTATGGCGAAGCGCTTGGCGCCGTGGGGCAAATGTCTCAACTCGGTCAAACCCCATTTGCGTCCAAAGTTATTGCTTTCCTCTGTCCCGACCATGCCGGTGTTTACGACAACAGAATTGCGAACGGCCTCGTTGATCACCCAGTCTTGAGGAACCAGACGCGGCCAGGTGGTTTGTTTGAACATTGCACTGGCGGCGTAGGTCGGGTTGCTTCACCAACTATCCGCCGAAAGTATCAGGCTTGGTGTGTCGCGCTCGGCCAAATTGCAGAACACGTCAATGGCGGTGGGCGGCAACCGCGAATTCGCGCCTTGGATGTCGAGAGAGCGATTTTCTCGGCGATCGCTTAGCAAAATTGCCTATTCGTTTCATTTGAGCGGCTGCATTCTCATGGAGACGCGAGTCGCGGATTTCCGTCGAAGCAACGCGCAGAGGGACATCTTGGATTTTGGGCCCTCACCCGCGCCGGAGGCGCGGCCTCTCCCGGATAGGAGAGCTTTGCATAACCTGCGCACGCATTCGGAGCAGAAGCAGAATCTTGAATCGCGCGCAAAAAAATGCGCGCTGGATAAGGTCCCTCACCTTCGATCCTCTCCCCACGGGAGAGGGGAAGAACGCGCACCGAGTTACGCAATACGCAATGGTTTCCTGATAGAGAGAGGCTAGGAATCGGGTTCCTTTCGTCAACGATCGGAGAGGGCACCGTGCCGTTTAATTGGGAAAGTGGACCCGTTGAAGGAACGCGCCTCGTCCGTAAAAGGAACTGAGATGGAGACGCCGCTGAAAATAGTTTCCGCGATCATTCCCGTGTTCAACGCGGAGGCTACGATTGCGGCTGCGATCGACAGTGCGCTGGCGCAGGAATTTGACGGTGAGGTCGAGGTGATCGTCGTCAACGACGGATCGACCGATGCGACCGCGGGCGTGATCGCGGCGTATCGCGGGCGCGTGACAATCCTCGATCGCGTCAACGGCGGTCCGGCCGCCGCGCGCAACGCAGGCGTGCGCGCGTCGCGCGGCGAGTACCTCGCGTTCCTCGACGCCGACGATATCTGGATGCCGCGCAAGCTCGAGAAAACGCTGGCGGCGCTCGACCGCGACCCGGGCGCCGCGATGGTCTATACCAACGCGCTGACTATTGGCGCCGACGGCGAAATGCGCGGGGCGACCTACACCCCCGCCGGTGAGACGCGCGCGCCGACGATGCAGGACATGCTGTCGCGGCTGTGGAATATCCTGCCCAGCACGGCGCTGATGAAGCGCGCGACGTTCGACGCGATCGGCGGCTTCCGCGAGGAGTTCGCGACCGGGCATCCGCAATGGGAAGACAGCTACTTCATGCTGGCCGCGCGCGAGCAGGGCCGCTTCGTATATCTCGACGAGCCGACGGTGCTCTACCGCGTGGCGGGGTCGGTGGAAGAAAGCCTGAAGCGGCGGCGCGTGTGGAAGGATGATTCGGAGAATCCGGAGACGATGCGCGTCGAGCGCTACGTGCGAAATTCAGAATTGATGCAGCGGCTGGTGCGTGAGCGGTTTGGCGATCGCGCGACGCGACTGATCGCCGCGATTCGGCGCGCGACCGCCGGCTTGCTGGTCAGCGTCGGACTTACCGCCATGCTCGACTACGATCGAGTCTTCGCACGGCGCTGTTATCGGCTCGCGCTGCATTACGATCGTTTCAACGCCAAGACTTACCTGCGGCTCGCGTGGACCTGCCTGCCGGAGCGGCTTGCGCGGACGATAGCAGCGGCCTTGCCGCCGCGAATTCAGCGCGCAGTCTCGGGTCCGGCCCATGCGTGAGAAAAGCGGCGACGTGAAAGTGTCGGTCGTAATTCCTGTTTTCAACAACCAGGCGACGATTGCCGCGACGCTGGCGAGCGGGTTTGCGCAGCGCTTCGACGGCGGGGTCGAGGGGATCGTCGTCAACGACGGATCGACTGACGGCACCCGCGCGGTGCTGACGGAGTTCGACGATCGGATCCGAGTGATCGATCAGCGCAACCTGGGAGTGTCGGCGGCGCGCAACGCGGGGATTGCCGCGGCGGCGGGCGAATATATCGCGCTGCTCGACGGCGACGACATCTGGATGGAGGACAAGCTCGCGAGGACCGTGCCCGTGCTCGACACGAATCCGGCATGCGTCGCGGTATTCTCCGATGGGATGGTAATCGATCGCGCCGACCGGATCGTCGCGCCGTGCTATGTTCCGCCCGGGTACGATCATTCGCCTACGCTCGATGAAATGCTCAGCTGGCCCTGGCCGATACTGGTTGCTGCGATCGTCATACGGAGGGAGACAATCCTCGCGACCGGAGGCTTTCGTGAGGAGTTCGGCAGGCACTACGGAGGTGAGGAAACATTTGCCTTCCTGCTGTTGCGCGAGCGTGGCGAGATTATTTTCGTGCCCGAAAAACTGGTGCGGTACCGGATGCCGGTGATCAGCCAAAGGCTCGCAAAGTGTCGCCGGCCACTCGATGGTGACGGGAAATCCAGCGCCCAGACCGACCCGGAGCAATACTTCGCCGGAAATCGCCTGTGGGCGCGGCTCATGCTCGAGCGATTCGGGGCCCGCGGCCGCACGCTCGCCAACGTTGCAATCGATACGACCGCCCGTGAACTCGTGATGCTGGGAATGACGGCAATGCAGGCGGGCGATCGCGCTTACGCGCGGCGATGTTACCTGAGCGCGATTCGCAACCGCCCGGCTGAACTGAAGACCTACGCGCGGCTGGCATGGACGCTGCTGCCGGCGAGCGTCGCGAAGGTGCTGTCACCCGTGCTTTCGCCGCGGCTCCGGCAGAGCCTGTCAGGCCCGCCGTTCTCCGGCATCGAGGATCGCCCGCTATGAAAGTGTCGGTCGTGATACCAACCTACAACAACGAAGACACGATTGCGGCCGCGGTCGAAAGCGCGCTGGCGCAGCGCTGCGATGGGGGCTTCGAGGTCGTCGTCGTCAACGACGGCTCGACCGACGGCACGCGTGCGGTGCTCGATGGGTATCGCGGACGCGCGACGATCCTCGATCGCGTGAACAGTGGCCCGGCCGCCGCGCGCAATGCGGGAGTTCGGGCGTCGCACGGCGAGTACATCGCGGTCCTTGCTGCCGACGACGAGTGGCGCGAAGGCAAGCGCGAACAGACGGGCGCGGTGCTCAACCGCGATCACGATTGCGTGCTGGTCTTTCATGACGCGATCGAAGTCGATGGCGACCGGCGGATTCTCAGGCCCTGCATGATTTCGCCGGCGCAGGCTCACGCGCCGACTATGGCCGAGATGCTCGAAGTCACCTGGCAGATTCAACCGAGCACGGTCGTGATGCGGCGCTCAGTGTTCGACGCGATCGGGGGATTCTCCGAGGAGTTTCGCAGATACGGCGGTGAGGACAGTTTTGCATGGCTGCTCGCTCGCGAGCACGGCGAGTTCGCTTATGTCGCCGAGCGATTGAGCTTCTACAAGGTTTCGGGGCTATCGCAGCTGCTCGCCAAACGCATCGGATCGCTCGCCGCCGACGGAGATTCGGCCGCGCTGCGCGCGGCCCTGTTGCAATGCGTCGAGGGTTACGGCGTCTTCGCTCGCCAGATGCGGAGTCGCTACGGTCATCGCGGAGAACGCCTTGCGCGGGAGGCCGTCGGCGTCCAGGCGGGAACCCTGGTGGTTATCGGCCTTGACGCAATCCATCGCGGCGACCGGCGGCTGGCGCGCCGATGCTACCTGATGTCATTCGAATACGCCGCCTGGGCTCCGAAGACCTGGTTGCGGCTGCTGTGGACATTTCTCCCCGACCCCTTTGCGCGATCGGTTGTCGCCCGTCTTCCGGCGCGCGCGCGGCGCGCGTTCACTGGGCCGCCGTTCGACGCCCTCGAAGTCTCGCGGATGTATTGAATACTTCTCGCCTACCATCCCGACATTCAGGCGGTGTTCCCGCCGCCGTTCCGTACTTACTCCGATCGTCCGCAATGAATCTGAAGACATGAAAATACTGGAACGAGCCAGCCTTGCAATTCGTCACGCACCGGTGTTGGAGCGCGCAGACTGGTTATGGGACCGCGTCCGGCCCGCGTACGATCGCGTGCTGGCGACGGTCGTGCGCGGGCGCGGGCTCGAGCGCGTGATTAACGGCACCGACCGATTCCGGCTGAGCGCGCAGTCGCGCGGGTTCATCGCAGAGGAGTATGAACCGGCGGTCTGGAGCCGCGTGATGCGCGAAGTCAGGGCGGGCGACCACGTCGCGGAAGTCGGCGCGAGCATGGGACTCTACGCATTGGCGTTCGCGGGGCGCGTAGGAGCGGCCGGCCGCGTCACGGCGTTCGAACCCGATCCCGAGAGCGCATCGGCTCTGGAAGCCAACATCGGCGTCAACGGCTGGCGCGATAGAATAACCGTGATCCGTGCCGCAGTCGGCCAAAGCAGCGGGCAAGTCCGCTTCGCCGGCGCGCGCGGACTCGAGTCGCGGATCGAAACGCGTCCGGCGATGCGCGACGGTGTGATCACGGTGCCGATGGTTGCGCTCGATGACGCTTTCGCCGGCCGGTCAATCGACGTGATCAAAATCGACGTCGAAGGCTTCGAGCAACAGGTTCTGGAGGGTGCGCGGAGAATCCTGACCAACCAGCGCGGGCGTCCGCGGGCGATCCTGGTGGAAGTGCATCCTTTCGCGTGGCCGGAGACCGGCACCACCAGCGCGAGCATTCTCGGTCTGCTCGACGAGATGGGTTACAGGGTCGAGGACATGCAAGGCGCGGCGGTTTCGAGCATCGCCGACTATGGGCACGTGATCGCGCGGCGAAAATGAAACCGCGGCTACTCATAACGATTTATGCGAATCCGGATTACTATCCGCCGACGGTGTATGCAGTTCGAATACTAAGTCGCTATTTCGCAATACATATTCTTTGCCGGAACATGGATAAGCCGATTGAGGAGTGGCCGCCCGAAGTAACTATCGAGCGGATTGGTGAGTACGCTTCGGCCGGTGAAAAGGAAGCGGCCGGCGCCGGCGCAAAGCTGATCGAATACGCGACCTTCGCGGCGCGTACGCGCGCCTTGATCACGCAAATGCGGCCGGCGGTAGTTTATTCCTACGACCCGCATGCATTCGTCGCGAGCATGCTGGGACGAATCGGGCGGCGTTCCATCCCTCTGATATTTCACTTGCACGAGTTACCGGAGACTCGAAGTCTTTCGCGCAGTTCGTTGGAGGGCTGGGTTGTACGGGCGGCATTGAGGGGTACCAAGTCGGCAGCGGCAGTAGTATTTCCGGAAAAGTATCGCGCGCGTGACTGGCTAATGGCCGCGAACGACTTGCGTGCGCCGACAATTGTTCCGAACTGTCCCGACCAGAGTTACTATCCTGGGCCGCGCGATTGGAGCGAGACGATTGCCGCGCGATTTTGCTCACGAGAAGTGGTTTACGTCGGTCACGTGAGCGCGGAAAACGGACATCTCGAAGCGCTGCGCGCGCTTGCGATGACTGATCGAATTCGAATGCGGGTGATCGGCAGTTATCGTCCCGAATTCGGAACAACCTTTAATGCGCTCGCGCGCCAACTTGGCGTCGCGGATCGAGTGAGCCTTGACGGATGGCTGCGACAGGATGATCTGATAGCGCGCGCGTCGGCGGCGGGCGCCGGCCTGTCACTGCATAAGCCGGTGTCGAAGGGATTGGAGCACCTGGGGTCGGCGAGCAACAAGCTGTTCGAATACGCGGCGATGGGATTGCCGGTGGTGGTGCCGAATCGCGAGAGCTACCGCGACTTCCTGAACGACGCGGAGTGGGTTAAGTATGCCGCCGTCGAGGAGCCGGAGTCGAGCGCGCGCGCGATCGACTCGATTTTCGCGGACCGCGAGCGATACGTCGCGATGAGCCGTGCGGCGCGGCGCGCATTCGAAGAGCAGTACAATTACGAGCGGGTGTTCGCGCCCGCGCTCGAGCGCATTGTTGAATTGGGCGGCGTTGCGAAGCCGGGTCGGGCCGCGGCCGGTGATCTCGCCGAGGCCTCATGAAAATCTGCATCGGCAGCGCTGGTCCGTTTCACGCGTTCGCCCTGGCGCGGCAGATGCAGCGACTCGGTCATCTCGAACATTTGTACACCGCCTATCCAACGTGGCGCGTGGACGGAATGCCGAAAGAAAAAGTGAGCACCTTTCCGTGGCTGATGGCGCCGGCGATGCTGGCGAACCGATTCGGCTTCAACCGGATGCGGGACAGCTTGAACGTTCCGATGATCGAGACGTTCGATCGTTGGATGGCGGAGCGGATCGCGCCGTGCGACGTGTTCCATTGTCTCTCCAGCTTTGGCTTGCAGAGCCATCGAACGGCGCAATCGAGACACGGAGCATTGACCGTTTGCGATCGCGGCTCCGCGCACATCGAATATCAGGACGAAATCCTGCGCGAGGAATTCGCGCGGTCGGGCGCACGCTATCCGGGAATCGATTCGCGGCTGGTCGAGCGTGAACTCGAGGAGTACGCGTGTTGCGATTTGATCTTCGTGCCGTCGTCGTTCGCGATGCGCACGTTCGTCGCCAAGGGCGTGCCGCGCGAGAAGCTGCGGCTCAATCCCTACGGGGTGGATCTCGCGATGTTTCATCGCGAACCGAAAAGTGATCGCACATTTCGCGTATTGTTCGTCGGCACGGTCTCGCTGCAAAAGGGAATGCCGTACCTGTTCGAGGCGATGGCGACGCTTGGCCGCCCGGACGTCGAGCTATGCGTGATCGGCGCGCTGGAAGCCGAAATGCGTCCGCTGATGGCGAAGTACGATGGAACGTTCCGGTACCTGGGCGCTGTCGCGCGCGGTGAGTTGTACAAACATTACAGTCAAGCGTCGGTGCTGGTGCTGCCGTCGATCCAGGACGGCTTCGGAATGGTTCAGGCGCAAGCGATGGCGTGCGGCGTGCCGGTGATCGCGACCGAAAATACCGGCGCCGCGGATTTGTTCAGCGACGGCGTCGAAGGTTTCATCGTTCCGATCCGCGATGCCGGTGCGATTCGCGAAAAGATTCTCGCGCTGTACGAAAATTCCGCGATGCGCGAGCAGATGGGCGAAGCGGCGCTCGCTCGCGTGAGAAAACTCGGCGGATGGGACGACTACGGCGTGCGCGCGGCGGAATATTATCGCGCGGCGCTCGAGATCCGAACGAGCGCGACCAATGCGAATTCTCTACGCTGAGACCAGCGCCTACGCTCCGTCGAGCGCGCACTTCCTGGAGGCTCTGGAAGCCAGCGCGGCGCGCGGCCAGCATGAGTTCCGATTTCTCGACGAGGCGGCTTTCATCAAGAATTCGCGTTCGATTGCCGAGCGGATAGCCGATCGCGTGGCCGGTCGGCCGCTGAGCGGCTATCAGCAATTGAATCGCGCGCTGGTCGAGCAGGCGGCGGCCTTCTCGCCCGAGATTATTCTGATCGGCAAAGGCCGGTGGTTCACGCCGGCAGCGCTCGAAGCGGCGAGAGAAGCAAGCGGCGCGATGCTGGTGAACTGGGCGACGGACGATCCGTTCAACCGCGCCGACAGTTCGCGTGACCTGCTCAATTCGATTCCGCTGTACGATCTGTATGTCTGCACCAAGAAGGAGATCATGAGCGATGTGCGCCGCGCGGGATGCGCGAACGTCGCGTACGTGCGATTCGGCTACAAGCCCGGGGTGCATTTTCCCGAGGCACCAGCGACTGACGAGGAGCGCGAGCGATTCGCGTGCGACGTGATGTTCGTGGGCGGCTGCGACGCGTATCGGACCGAGTATTTCGCGGCGCTAATGCGGGCGATGCCCGACGTGAGGCTTCACTTATATGGAATGTACTGGGAGCGGGCGCGAGCGCTGCGTGCGAATGCGCGAGGATTTGCGGTGGCGCGAGACTATCGGCTGGCGGTCGGCGGCGCGAAGATAGCGGTGAACCTCGTGCGGCGCGCGAATCGCGACGACCACGTGATGCGCACGTTTGAGATTCCGGCGTGCGGCGGCTTCATGCTCACGGAGAGGTCTTCGACCCACGACGAATTATTTTCTGAAGACAACGAAGCGGCGTTTTTCGGGACGCCGGATGAACTCGTCGCCAAGGTCCGCAGCTATCTGGTGCGCGACGAAGTCAGAGCCAGGATTGCCGCGGCGGGGTACCGTAAAATTACCCAGGGGCGGCATACTTACGCAGATCGGCTCAGCGAAATTATCGATGCGGCGCGAACGGTGCGAGGCTCGCAGAAGCGGCTGAACCCGGGGGTCGCGCGAAGCAGCGAGATCGAGGCGAATGGCTGAACGCTTCGAATCGGCAGCGCAGCAGGGCGACGAATGGTATGCGCTGGTCAGCACGCCGAGGCCCGGGTCCGCTAGCCTCGGCAAGGCGCTGAAGCTGGCCGCCTCCGTGGTAGTCGCGTTAATCGCACTGAACCTGTACGCACCCGGCGCGCCGACGGTCCTCGAACGCGCGTTTGCTTCAGCGATACTGGCGTCGCTCGCGGTTCCGGTGTGGCTATGGATGTCGGGTGCGGATCGAACGATTCCATTCATGCCATTCCTGACGCTGGTGTTTGCCTACTACTTCGCGCTGCCGGTTTTCCTGTTGAGGAAATTCGCGGTTGAAATGTTCAAACCTCCGATTCAGGAACATTACATCACGCTCGCACTCGGCTACTCACTTCTAGGTCTCTACTGCCTATTCGCCGGATACTACGGACCAGCCAAGTGGCTATTCGCGCCAATACTACCTCGATTCAATTTGCAGTGGCGCGATCTGCGAGTAGTAAAGATGATCGCTTTGATGCTGGCGTTGGGCGGGTTGTTGGTATCGTCGTCGAACGTGCTCGAGTTCATGCCGGAGAGCCTCGCGCAGATTGGCGTCTTCGCGGCGGACCTGTCGATGATTGGAATCTGCGCGTTGGTCGCGCTTCACCTGACTGGAAAACTCGACTGGATCACAGCGGTAGTTGTCTGGGGGTTTCTGATCCCAATCAGAGTCGCAGTCGGACTTGGCAGCGGTGCGGCCGCGAGCGGCCTGATCGTCGGCATCGCCGTCGTAATGATGTTCGCGTCGGTGCGCCGCACCATTCCATGGAAGATGATGGTGCTAGGAACTGTGGCGCTTTTCATATTGCGGCCCGCCGAGGTGCCGTACCGCATGGCGACCTGGGGCGGAAGATTGGCAAATGCCGGGGCGATCGAGAAGGCGCGCGCGTTCGGAGACATTGTTTACCGCATCACGATCGGCGGCGCCGTCGATCCGCGAGCGCTGATCGAAATGGCAAGCATGCGGCTGGCGCAGTTCACAGTTTTCGGCGAAGTGATCGCCGACACGCCCGCGATGGTGCCGTTCTGGCGCGGCGAGTCGTTATATCCAATCCTGTTCAAGCCGATTCCGCGTTTCATCATGCCGGACAAGCCCGAGGAATTGAGTGGAGGATGGTTCGGGCACCGCTATGGAATGATCACGACGGCAAACACGACGACCTCGATCAACCTTCCGCAGATAGTCGAGTTGTACGGCAACTTCGGATTAACCGGGGTGGTCGTCGGGATGTTTCTGTTCGGGTTGATCTTCCGCCTGCTGATCGAGATGTACGTTCACCCGGGCATGGGACTCGGCGCGCTGGTCGGCGGAATTTATCTTTCGTCGCGGTTGCTTGATATGGGATCGGCCACGTCGCTGACCCTCGGCGCGATTCCATGGAGCATGATTTTGATCGCGTTGATTCATCTGATCGTACAACTTGCGGAGATCGACGCGAAGTCGTTCGACTCGCGCGTGGCGGCGAGCGCAAGGGCACGACCCCTTTGAAACCGCCGGCAGAAATCGCGGTGCGCGCCTTGCACGTAACTCCGTCCTTTGCGCCGGCGTGGTGTTATGGCGGGCTGCCCGAGTCGGCCTACCAGTTCGCGCGGCATCTGGCGCGCGCGGGCGCCGCGGTTCGAGTGCTGACCACCGACGCGAACGGATGGGGACGGCGGCTGGACGCGGCGTCGATGGCCGCATACGCGCATCGCGACGGGATCGAAGTGCGCTACTGCGCGCGAGTCGCGCGGCAATCGGTGTCGCTCGAGCTGATCGGCGCGCTGGCGGAACAGGTGCGATGGGCCGACGTGGTTCATCTGCACGCGGCGTATTCGTCTCCGACGATTCCGACGCTGCTGGCGGCGCGGGTGCTGAAGCGGCCGCTGGTCTGGACTCCGCACGGCGCGTTGCAGCGCTGGAGCGGATCGCGGCGGGTAGGCGTCAAGTCATTGTGGGAGAAGGTTTGTATCGCGGTTGCGCCGCACGAGTTGACGTTCCATCTGACCTCGGAAGACGAGGCCGCGGAAACGCGCGCAAGGTTTCCGCGCGCCAATATCGAACTGATTCCGAACGGCGTCGAGATTCCGCCGAGGTTAAATCGCGAAGCGCGCGGCGCACGGCTCAGACTCGGATTTGTCGGACGGCTCGATCCGAAGAAGGGAATTGAAAACCTGCTCGCCGCATGCCGCCTCCTGAAGGAGCGGCGCGCGCTGGATTTTACGCTCTCGATCGCCGGCTCGGGCCCGCGCGAGTACGAGGCAAAACTTCGCGGCGAGATCGAGCGGCTCGAGCTGGGCGACGCGGTCGCAATGCTCGGCGATATTCGCGGCGAGGAAAAACAGCGGATGTTCGAGCGGACCGACGTCGTCGTGGTGCCGTCGTTCACCGAGAATTTCGCGATCGTCGTGGCCGAAGCGCTCGCGCATGGCGCCGCCGTGATCGCGAGCACTGGCACTCCGTGGAAAGAAGTCGAGAGAGTCGGCTGCGGGTTTTTGGTGGCCAACGATCCCGCGAGCCTCGCGGACGCAATCTCGAGAATAAACTCGATGCCAATCGCGGAGATGGGCGAGCGCGGACGGCGCTGGATGGCGGCAGATTTTTCGTGGGAAAAATGCGCCTCGGAAATGATCGCGCTCTACAAAAATCTTTTGGCGCAGAGCGGCGAGCGCCGACTGGCCACGGCGCATCAGACGTAACGGATCGATGCGCACTCACCAATGCTGATTGTCGGAATCAACGCTTATCATGGAGATGCCAGCGCGGCGGCGGTCGTGGACGGCAGGCTGGTGGCCGCCGCGGAAGAGGAGCGGTTCACGCGGGTCAAGCATGCGGCGGGGTTTCCGGCCGAGGCATTGAGATACGTGGTGAAGGCGGCGGGCGCGTCGCCGCGCGAGATCGATATGATCGCGGTGGCGCGCGATCCGTGGGCGCGAATCATGCGCAAGGCGTGGCATGCGCTGAAGATGCCGATGCTGGCGCGCGATCGGTTGAGCGCGCAAGCGCATTTTGCGTCGATCGGCGCGGAAGCGGCGCTGGCTCTAGGAGCGGGCGAGGGCTCGATCCCGGTTGGCCGCGTCGAGCATCATCGCGCGCATCTCGCGAGTTCGTTCCTGGTTTCGCCGTTCGACGAGGCGGCGCTGTTTTCGATCGACGGGCTCGGCGATTTTGCCAGCGCGATGTGGGGAGTCGGGCGCGGCGGCACTATATCGCCGATGGGCGTGGTGACGTTTCCGCATTCGCTCGGAATGTTTTACACCGCGCTCACGCAGTACCTGGGATTTCCGAAATACGGCGACGAATACAAGGTGATGGGGCTGGCGTCGTACGGCGAGCCGGAGGTGCTCGAGGAGTTTCGCAAGATCGTGATCGCGCCGAACGGCGGCCGCATGGATTTCATGCTCGCGCCGGAATATTTCAGCTACCAGAAGTCCGGCGCCGAGATGACCTGGGGTGCCGGCGAACCCACCATTGGAAGGCTGTACTCAGACTTCCTCGCGCAGCGGCTGGGCGCGGTGCGCGATCCGGCGGAGCCGGTGGACAGGCGGCATATCGCTATTGCGGCGTCGATGCAGCGCAGGCTCGAGGAAGTGGTAATCGATCGGCTGCGCAGCCTGCATCGCGCGACTGGCCTCAAGAAGCTGTGCCTTGCGGGCGGGGTCGCGTACAACTGCGTCGTCAACGGCAAGATCCTGGAGCAGACCGGCTTCGAGGACATCTATATACAGTCGGCGGCGGGCGACGCGGGACTGGCTATTGGCGCGGCGTTCGATCAATGGCATTCGAGCGCGCCGCGCGAGCGCGAATTTGTGATGGAGCATGCGAACTGGGGGCCCGAATTCCGCGACGACGAGATAGCCGCGATACTCAGTTCGCGTGAAAGTGAAATAGCCAGTCAAGGCTGCGTGATTAGCCAGATCGAAAATGAAGACGAGCTTTGCCGGACGACTGCCGCGACGATCGCCGACGGTCTCGTCGTCGGATGGTTCCAGGGGCGCATGGAATGGGGTCCGCGTGCGCTTGGCAACCGCAGTATCCTGGCCGACCCGCGACGAGTCGGGATGCGCGACATCCTGAACTCGAAAATCAAGCGCCGCGAGATGTTCCGGCCGTTCGCGCCTTCAATTCTCGAGGAAGCGGCCGGCGACTATTTCACGCAGTCGTATCCGTCGCCGTTCATGCTGATGGCGTATTCGATCCGGCCCGAGAAGCGCGCGGCGATTCCCGCCACCACTCATGTCGACGGGACCGGGCGCTTGCAGACGGTGAATGAGCGGCAGAATAGGCTCTACTACAAGCTGATCCGCGAGTTTGGCCGTCAGACCGGAGTGCCGGTGCTGCTCAACACTTCGTTCAACGAAAACGAGCCGGTGGTTTGCCGTCCGCAAGAAGCGCTCGATTGCTTCCTCAGAACCAGGATGGACCTGCTGGTAATGGGCCGATTCAGCGTTCGCCGGAAGGACGAAAATCAGCTATGGTCAGCCCTCAAGTAGCACTGTATGACAGCTACGCGTGATACATTTAGTTTTGTCTCACGCGCGGCGAAGGGGAAATTTTTCATGAAGAGAGTCCTGGTCACAGGAGCCGGCGGCTTCATCGGCCATCACCTGGTGAGCTATCTCAAGAAAAAAAACTACTGGGTGCGCGGCGCCGATCTGAAATATCCCGAGTATGAGCCGAGCGCGGCGGACGACTTTGCGCTGCTGGATCTGCGCCGGTGGGAGGACTGCCTGAAGGCCACCGACGGAATCGACGAGGTGTACGCACTCGCCGCCGATATGGGTGGAATGGGTTTCATCTCGGCGCATCATGCGGAGATTCTTCGCAACAATTCGTTGATCGACATTCACACGCTCGACGCCGCGCGCGAGAACGGCGCGAGCCGCTACCTGTATACGTCGTCCGCGTGCGTTTACCCTGAGTATCGACAAACCGACGCGAACGTGACGGCGCTCAAGGAAAGCGACGCGTATCCGGCGCAGCCCCAGGACGCCTACGGCTGGGAGAAATTGATAACCGAGAGGCTATGCACGCACTACCGCGAAGACTACGGACTGGAAACGCGGATTGTGCGCCTTCAGAATATTTTCGGCCCGCTGGGCACCTGGGACGGCGGCCGCGAGAAGGTGCCTGCCGCGTTATGCCGCAAGGTGTCGCTCGCCAAACTCAGCGGCAATCACGAGATTGAGATTTGGGGTGCCGGCGAGCAGACGCGTTCGTGCTGCTATATCGCC
>VFSW01005630.1_pt1 | contig 18512 bp, 23 predicted proteins | sample 5358111 | NCBI WGS metagenome assembly VFSW01 (sample SAMN11554181, study PRJNA540505) | mine drainage metagenome | isolation source: sediment from site ElyBrook_90M | place: USA: Ely Copper Mine, Vershire, VT | collected 2017 | reverse complement strand
GCCCTCTCGGGCCTGCCGTGTTTCTCGAAGCCGAGCAGGGCGAGGAGGGCCAGCAAGGTCCTCTGGGCATTCAGGGACCTACCGGATCGACCGGAGCTACCGGCGCCCAGGGCCCTCTCGGGCCTGCCGTGTTTCTCGAAGCCGAGCAGGGCGAGGAGGGCCAGCAAGGTCCTCTGGGCATTCAGGGACCTACCGGATCGACCGGAGCTACCGGCGCCCAGGGCCCTCTCGGGCCTGCCGTGTTTCTCGAAGCCGAGCAGGGCGAGGAGGGCCAGCAGGGTCCTCCGGGCATTCAGGGACCTACCGGATCGACCGGGGCTACCGGCTTGCAAGGCTTACCGGGTGTTGTCGCTACGCTCGACATTCCCGATTACTTCGACATGGATCAAGTAATCCCGCAATCGGGATCGTACCTGCCGCTGATCGGCGGCACGATGCTCGGGACAATAAATCTGCCGCTCGGATCGACCGCTGCGCCACCGCTCGCATTCAATGGTAACTATGGCTTCTATTATGATAATAGTCCTGGTGCTAATGGCGTCGGCATAGTTGCGAATGGTTCTCCTATCTGCACATTCGCCGCTTCTGGCTTGTACTTTGATAATTCCGTCTACCAGATTTTCGGAGCGCCAGGGTCTGCATCAGCGCCGACATACAGCGCTGCTGACGCTAATGCGGGATTTTTCTATGACACAACAAACAGAGCATTTGCTGTTTCCAATAGCGGCACAGAAATCGGCTACTGGTCATCTACCGGCTACCATCAATTCATTCCGGGTGGCGGCATAAATAACATCGACGTATATGGAGAAGGCACCACACAATTTACAGGGCAGCGTTCCAGTGCCGATGCAATTGGCGTGGGCCAGACATTCAACAAATCCCGAGGAACTATTGCCTCGCCAGCTACAGTTAGCACAAATGACAGTTCTGGTGCGCTGACATTTCAAGGTTACGGCACGACTGGATTTAAGCCCGCTGCTTCAATAGTCGGAATCATCATTGATACGACGCCTAGCGATACAGCAATGGGCGGAAGGATTATTTTCAAAGTTACGCCCATAGGCTCAGTTACGGCGAGTGAAATTGCCCGCTTTGAAGTCGCTACCGGCCTCTCGATGTTCGGGGCCAATCCAGTCATCGACGCGAACCGTCTCCTCGTGCTGTGCAACTTCACTGTCGCGGCATTGCCGGCAGCCCCGGCGATCGGAGCAACGGCTTTCGTGACGGACGCTACGGTTGGGATAGGCGCCGGCCTTGGCCTCGCGCCGATAGGCGGCGGCACAAATAAAGTTCCGGTGTACTATGACGGCGCATGGAAAATAGGATAGGCTTGACAGCGCGCAACTTTCTTGCTCAAATTGTTAACGAACAGGAGACTTCATCATGGCTACAAATAAAATAATCGCAGTTGGCCCCGTGGCTTTGACCACGACCACGACCACGAACATCTTCAATCCTCCGACGCTGACGGGAGGGGCCGGGTTGCACGGCACGAACGTGAACACTTACGCGATCCTGCGCCACATCCGCATCACGAACAAGACGACGACGGCGCAGCAAGTCGGCCTGTGGCTCGGAGCGACGGGCGGCAACGTGGCCGGCACCGAAGCCTTCTTCGGCGGCATCGCATCGGCCGGCGCTCTGACCGATGGCGTCAGCATTCCGCCGCAGAGCTACGTCGATTGGTACGGCATGAAGCGCGTCGATGTCGCGGACTTTATCGTCGGCGGCGCCAGCTTGGCGACTTCCCTGACATTCGAGGCTGAAGGTGAAATCGGCATCGTGTAATGCATGAGGCTTAGGAGCCGACATGGCTAACCGGAGCAAGGTAGTGCAGATTGCCCACGACGTTGTTCACAGTCACGCCGGGGTTACGCATGGGATCGACGCTGCGGCAGTCGCGACGATGGGAATAGTTTGGCTGAATGCCTTGCCGAATATCATCTCGACAGCCGCTTCGTTTCTTGTTGTCGTGTCGGTGAGCCTCAATATCGCCGTATCGCTCAACAACTGGGTTGAAAAACGGCGTCTTGCCCGTGGTCCCCGTGGTGCCCAAGGCCCGATTGGCCCTCAAGGTCCGAAAGGCGAATCCGGAGACAACAAGATCGTACCCGTTACGGTTGTCGTATCGGCCAAGAAGGAACCTGTGTCATGAGTTCAGGCTTGATTTTGATTATCGTCTTGCTGCTTATCGTGTTCGGCGGCGGCGGCTGGCGCTTTGGCGGCCCCAACTACGGCTATGGCGGCATCGGGCTTGTCGTTTTCATTATCCTGGTTCTGCTGGTGTTGGGGCGGATATGACCACGGCCGAAGTCCAGACATTCTTCGCCGCGCTGATACAGTTCCTTTCGGCGGCGGCTCCGCTTGTCATCATCGTGATGCAGATTTTCGCGAACAGGAAGGCAAACGTGATCCATACTCTTGTGAACAGCCAGGCCGAGAAACTCAACCAGATTACGGCGACCGACGCTTTCAAGCAGGGCCAGTTTGCCGAGATCGCCAACCCGACAAAAGCTGCGGCAGCTAACGCTGCCAACACTCATGGCAAGGTGCCCGCAACGTGACCCTGTTTCCCGGTGACAAGGGTCCACATCCTGCATGGATGCCGGACGATACACAACCTTGGTACGCCAGGGTTTGCATTTCCCTTTGGAACCTGATAAAGGTTGTGTTCAACCGATAGGAGAATTTCATGCGCACTCTCACTTTCGCCGCTGCGGTGTTTGCTGCCGGGCTCGGCCTTTCCGGCTGCGCGGGCGGCCTCTCGATCCCGACACTCTCGATCGGCAATGCTTCGACGCCCGCCATGTCGGTCAACGCCGGGGTGTCAACGCCCGGTACTGCGTCCAGCGCCCTTGACACGATCTCTCAATTCACCATCACCGATTTGCAGAACGCCGACGCCTCGGCTGTAGCGAACGGCGATGTCATCGCACACGCCTGCTACCCGGCTCTCGAAAAGTTCGTGATCGCGACCCAGGTTTCTATCGGGACTGCCAACAGCGGCACCGTCTCGGGCGCCTTCAGCGCGTTCCAGGCCGGCCGCAACGTGGTCAAGCAGGGCAAGGGAATGCTTTCGCAGGGTATCCCGGTCTATCTCGAACTCGGCTGTGCCCCGCTGCTTCAGGATGTCCGGCTTGACGCCGCAGGCTTCCTGACCCAACTCGGCGGCCTCGCGGTCCATCCGTAAAGGCATGAACGATCTCGACATAGCCGTCATCTGCAACGCCCTCTACACCGATCAGGAGCCCGGCTACTGGACGCGGCTGTGGCCCCACGATTGCGGCATGGCGGCTATGAAGCGGGTGCATGACAAGTTTGACGTGGTGGTATGGCGCGGCTCTACCACCCTCGATGACTGGCTGGCCGACCTTAATGCGTGGCCGATCTGGAACAATACCCTCGGCCTCGTCCATCCTGGTTTCCTCCGGGCCGTCCTTGATCTTCAGAAAGACATCCTGAAGGCCGTAGCGAGGCCTGCAATCATCACCGGGCATAGTCTGGGCGCCGGGCACGCTCTGCTCCATGCGGGCTTCCTGACAGCCGCAAAGAAGGATTTAGTGCGGGTTACTACTTTCGGGACACCGAGGCCCGGCTGCGCCCAACTGGCGAAGATATTAACCTATGTGGCGGGGAACGACTACAAGAACCGGAATGACCCTGTTACCGGGTTGCCTGCCATGTTCGGCTACCAGCACCGAAAGCCTCTCATACGGGTCGATGTCGAGCCTTCGCTATCCGACGGTTGGGGCCTCCTGGCCGACCATCACATGAGCCTCTACCTGACAGCGATGGAAGCCAAGTTCCAGCCTACGGCGTATTGAATAGCCCCCTTCATATAAGAAACTCTGTACAAAACGGGGAGATTTGAATATGATGCATTTGCCTTACGGCGTATTGAACAGCGCCCGCTCTGCCTGCCGACGCTTCCAGAGCCCGAGAGGATGCCAGCGGCCGGCGCGCGTCCAAACCAGGAATTGCAGCGACGCGGCGTCATAGCGCATCTCATTCAGGTTTCGCCGCAGGGTCGATTGCTGGAAGGCGCCAATGCCGATGTTGAACACGAGAGACACGAGAGCGTCAAACTGGTTCTGGTTAAGAGGAACCGCAACCAGACGATTAATCGCGGCAGCAGCGACAGACACATCTTCCTGAAGCCATACCTGCGCCTGTGCGGGCGAACAGCTATTGCCGGCCTTGACGCCGGCCGTGTGCCCGTAGCCGATTGTCCATTGACCGCGCGCGTCCGGGTAGGCGAAACGGCGATCGCCCTCGAAGCCCTCGATCATTGTGATGCATTTGCCGCTCGCTTGCATGTCAGTATTCTCCCACAGTGAGTATGTACGTTTTTCCGGTCGGCCGGCAACTATACTGGAATGGCCCGATTGCACCGGCCGCTTCGAGATGATGTTCAGCTACTTCAGCCAGCATAGTCAAGTAGGTAATTTCGCCGGCACGAAACAGCTTTGCTTCCGTGCCGTGAAATTCGATCTCGACTTCAAAGCGGCCATCTGTCTTGTTGCGGCGAACGTGGTAGGTCATCCTCGAACGATATTTATAATCGTTCCGATAATCAAGCAGACGCCGCCTGCGAGGAAGAACCAGTTGCTCATTTTTTCTTGGCTTCTTCGAGAAGCTGGCATTGCGCCAGCGCCCGCCATGCCACGGCTACGGCATGGTACTCCCCTGTCTCCTTGTCAATTTGGTCGAACTCGATCTGGTGCCGCGCGATGCAGTCTCCATGATCGTCCGATTTGCCACGCGACCAATGCAACGGTTGTCCGGGATTGTGCTTGTCGCTACCGGCTTTCGAGAGCCGGGCTACTGCGGCCAAGGCGTCGGGGAAATAGCGCATCACGCCGGAAAAGATCGGAGTAGCTTTGCGGGGATCGACGGCAGGAGCCTGATCTACATTGTGCTCGTGTGACGCTCGCCTGTTGCATTGCGGGCAACAGGACGAAGCATCTTCGGACTGCCAAATATGATCGCCCAAGCATTTCCAAGTTCTCATTTTGAAATTCGTATCGGTACACGACCGGCTGCGGCCGTGATCCACTTGATGGGCACCCCCGATTGCTTCGTCAACTGTGTGTCTGCTCATGTCAAATCTCCTTTATCAACTAGATTGTAGAACCGTCTCTTGAACTCTGCGTAGGACCGATAGACATTCCATGGCTGGATGATCTGCGGCCAACAGTATTGCTTCCAGTCGCCCCAATCGACTTCACCCGTGTGCAGTTGCAGGTCGCGATGCTCGGTCGCTACGGCTGCCCGGTCCTGCGCCTTGACGGCCGGAGCCATCATGCGCGGCAACCCGAACCGTTCCCGGATTTTCGCATCGACGCGCGTCTCGATTGCCTTCCAGCCCGGCAGTTGCAGCTTGATCGGCTTTATCATGTCGCCGATGTACGCCTCGGCCGCATCGTGCAGAAGTCCTTCGAGTTTGAACTTGTCCGGGCAATGATCCGACACGAGGCATGAATGTTGCGCGATCGTGTAGATTTCGATGCCCTCCCGCAGGGCGCCGTTGAAGCGACACTGGCGCGCAAGCTGCCACGCAATGTCCTCGATCCAGATGTCCTCTAGCCTCGGGTCCAACGACCAGAACGCATGGCCGGACGCAGTTGTCTGGTTGTAGCCGCGATCGGTCTTGCGGCCGGTGAGCGCGGCTGTATTGAAGTCAGACAATTTCATTCTTGCACCTTGTAGGTTTTGTTGTCCCTGACCTTCGGGCCGACAGCAAACAGCGTCATTGCGTAGGGACATCCGTCGAGGCGCAGGCTGTGCCGATCAGTTGCCAAGCGATACAAGACAAAGCCCTGTGTCAAGGCGCGCTCAAAAGGACGTTTGCAATCGAAAGCACAAGTCTCGATCATGCGCCCGGCAAGCACAAGTGATACGTTATCCCAATCGTGATCGTGCAGTTCTCCGGTCGGATCGTCCCCGGTCATGATGTGAAGGAACACGGCCGGCAGTTTTGGCGCCCTGACACGCGGGGCCACATACCAGCGATACTGGTATTCCCGGCCCGGCAGAAAGCTGTAGTCGGGCTCCCGCAGTTCGCCGATGTAAAGCTTGGCAATGTCCTGGTGCGATGCCGCGATCCTGGCCCAATCAAACATCAACGTTCTCCACTCGATCGGGATGCCCGATCTTGAGTTGCATCTGTACGGACTGCTGCCCGATGTGCTTGATGCGCTGGCTCAAATTGATGTCGCACCAAATCTCGAAGCCATTGGCCCGCGCTTTCTCGCAGAACGAATAATCCTCGCTCGTGAGAGTTCCGGTTTTCCACGTCAGCGACGGCTGCACGATCTTCTCGAAATAATACGGCCATCCGATCTTGCGGTAGACATCCATCGAGACGAGCATACATCCGCCCGGCAAATACTCTGCCGGCTTGAGGCGACCGTCGGCGTGGCCGAGTTTGCCGATCATCTCGAACGGCGCGATCTTCTTGCAGTAGACTGCGCCGACAATCTGCTTGTGGTGTCCGAGCAGTTCTATCAGCGCGCTCGGGGGGAATACCATGTCGCTGTCCCACCAGAACAGGTGCGTGATGCTGCTCTCCTCGAAAGCGTGCCTGACAATCTCGTTACGCTGAAACGAAATATGCGAACCGAATTGCCAGAGCAACGTCGTGTCGATCGCATTCGATGCACCCATGAGCGAGATCAGCGAAATCGCCATTTCGGCTTCCCATGTGCGACCGGACGGCACCCCGACAGCAACACGCGGCATCATGTCAAATTCCCTTGTTGAAAACTTCAACCCAACTGTCGTTCGGCTTGTGCGACCGGAACGGCGTCGGGTCCTGCACATAGACTTCCATCTGTGTATTCAGACCGTAACGATGATGTACGAACCAGAGTGCTTGCGACGCGGGAGTTGCCGGCGCCCGCAGCGCCAGCCGCGCAAACTCGTCGTAACCCTTGAGCGCATTGTTGACGATTATTCCTCGCGTCGAGATGTACTGATGCCAGTGGCCCATGAGGATCGTGTCAAACTCACGACCGATCTGCGCTTCGCTTCTTCCGACCTTGAAGGCACCCCGCATGATTGGACCGATAGCACCAATGATACCATCACCCCCTTTGACACCAAGAGTGTCTCCGTGGGTAAGCAGGAACCTGTGTCCGGCAACAGCAAAATACGCATCTGTTTCTCCCGGTACGAAGAATTTAATCCGCTTGTCGTCGCGCAGCCGATCTTCGAGATCAGTGTAGATGCCCCACTCGTATGATGTGTAAACGCGGCCCTTCATGCGAGGCTTCAGCGTCATGCGCCCATGATTGCCGACCACGCACGGCACGAACACGCGGCCAAACTCATCGGCAAACCGGAGAAGAGCCTTGTGCAGGTACGACTTGAGATGCCGCACGGTCTCCTGGATGTAGCGGTCGTTCGTGTCGGCAAGCTCCTGATGGATTTCTCCGGTCATCATGTCGCCGCCGAGACAAATCACGATGCCGGGCGCACCTTTCGGCATGTGATGCCGGATCAAGCCGATCGAACGCTCGACAAGAGTTTCGATGCGTTGGCCGCAGATTTCGGTATTGAACTCGTTGAGGCCGCCAACTTCGCCCTTCTTCACGACTTCACCGTCATGCCAGTCCGACCAGAGCATCATCGGAGTACCAGGGCCATCGTTCCTGGTTTTCTGTGCGAGCCAGCGCGGCGGCTCTGACGGTACTTCGTGCAACTGGAATACGATGCGGCGAATTTCCTCGGCGCTCTCGTTGTGACGATGCACAGCCGCGAGTTCGCGCTTAAGCCGTGCCGTTTCCTCGCGCGCAATCGCCAGCGGATCGCGGATCGGACTATCGGCCGTGAGCCCGCGCTGCTTTCCGTGTGCAAGACGCTCCTTTATGGTTGTTGCCGGCACTCCTAGTTTGCGCGACGCTGCCGCCGCCGATCCTTCATCTCGTACTACTTTGAGCGCGGCTACAATTTCAGCATCGGTTGTTTGGTTCTTCATGATTGCACCACGAAGTTGAGGAAGTCGTCTAAATAGAGAATTGCTACCCAACGTCGTCCATTACGACGATGCGCGACGAGGGGGATTTTGCAGCCAGCGTCATGTTCGGCCTGGGCCATCCACTTGTATAGAGAGCCGGCCTCGACACGCTTGCCTTCAATGTGGAACGGAAATTTTTCAGATGTGCAGATGACATCCGGGCTCTCGACACCACCCGCGTGCTGTTGCCCACGCCTGGCTTCGATGCCGTGATCGGTGAGGACATGCGCAAGCTCCCTTTCGCCCCCGGCGCCTTTCTGCCGGCTGTTGATCCGTTTCGCCCTGGGTTCACCGGGAAGTTTTTTTGGTCGTCCCATAACTACTTCCGATACCTGTCCATCACCTGACATTCGGCCGCAACCGGAATGTGCAGTTGCTTCGCCCACTCTGGCACGGCTGTCATGTAACCGTCAAGCAATTTTGCGTCGGCCAATCGCTCGGGAACTTCCGTGATGATTTCGTCATGCACGGTCAGCACGACAGGATGGCCTTCGCGTTCGCAGTTGAACATGGCCGACACGAGAAGCTGGCGAGCCGTAGCCTGCACGACGTTTTCCGTCAGCAATCCTCCGTATGCGTGCATCAGCTTCCATTGGCCCATCTTCCATGCCATATATGTGAAGCCACGGCGCACATCGGGTTGCTCGGGAGTGGACCACGGCATGTGTTTGCGCACCGGATGCGGGTCATAGTAGTAAAGCTTCTTGCCATCATGCAGCCGTGCCGTCAGCCAGCGATCTTCAAGCTGGTACACGATGCCATACGCCTCGACCGGGATGCGATCCCATACCGACCGGACGGCCGCGTCCTCAAGCGCGTACCAGAGCTTCGGGACATCGGGCGCAAAGTTCTCGCGGTACTCTGTGATAGCGGACTTCGCAAAGTCATCGTCCTGATCCTGCGCGTAACGTTTCTTGAACTTCTTCCATCCCATCTGGAAGCCGCAACCGAGCACGATGTTCTTGCCGATCGTGTATTCCTTGAGATCGGTTTTCTTGACCGGATGCTTGAACACCTTGGCGGCCATGTCGGTGTAGACCGCAGAGCCGGCTTCAATGACCTTGGCTGCCGTGTTCCATGCACCGGCAATCGCCAGCACGATCACGCATTCGATCTTCGCGAAGTCCCCGACTTCAAACAAATGTCCAGGCGCGGGCACGAGTGCGTGTCGTAAACCATTAGACACGGCTTCGATCGGCTCGCCAAAAAGCATACGGACATATTCAGCATCTTTAGACACGATCGCTTCAACGAGCTGCGCAGCATCGTGGCCTTGGTATTTTTCCGTGCCATCGTCATTCCATCCTATTTGAACCCGGAGCGTCGGTCGAGGGAAATTCTGAGGCTGTAGCAGTCGCCCCGACCATCGACCAGGACCAGCGCCGTGATATTGAAGTAGCCCATGCGCGCGGCCGTCAGCGCACACACAGCTTTGCATGGCGCCGAGTTTTTTGACAGACGCGGAGCCCAGAATTTTGCGGATTTCGAGGGGCCGACGATATGCAAATGGCAACGTGATTTGCCGATCTGCATCCTGATAATCTTCGTCGTCACCCGCGAGGCTATCTTCATCATCGTCATCTCCTAGCATTTTTGCGACAGCTTCCTTGTTCAGGGACGTATCAAGCTTGCCCTCCTCGTCGCGCGGGAACGGGCAGCCTTTCTCGACAAGCCAGTCTTTGAACTTCGGCGACATGACTTTATCAACGCCGGTCAGCGCGCGGAACTCATCGAGGAGCGGACCAGCAGATTGTTTGCAAATTTCCTGTGCTGCCGACACAAATTCCAAGTCCAATCGGACGCCGCGCTGATTAATCTTCTGATCGAGCAGCCACACTCGTCTTTCTTCAGCCCCAAGGCCCCGGACTGTGCGATGTAATTCCAGTTCCGCATCCAGGTCCGTTCGGTTGTAGTCATAGACGCGCTGAAGTTTTTCAGGAGATCGGTCATAGTAGCCTCTCTTGTTCGTGCGGCTGAACGCGAGCGTTACTTTCGTGCCCTCGGTATCTTTCTGGTGCTGCAAGCGGAACGCCATTGCCGCGCGTTCAAGCTTGAGCGGCAAACCCTTCAGGGCGCAAACGGCCATTATATCGTGCCAGCGATCGTCAGGAATGTCCGGCCAGCCGTACACAGGCACCATGATGTTACGCCATATAGCTTTCTCGAACGCGGCATTGTGCGCGATGAACATGGTCTCTGGGCCAGAGACATGGTTTCTGAATGTTCCCCATCTTAATTTCAAGTCACTCGGTGTCAGGACATGCGACGTTTTACCATCCGTCCAGCCCAGACAAATAATTTCCGTGGTCGGGTCCTGGGCATAGCGCCACGCTCCGCAATGCTTTAAGTCTGCCGCAGACGCAGTTTCAAAATCGATCAGACAGAAGCGCATTCACGCACCTGAAGAAACGAGGGCGCCCACCGGAGGGGATGGACAGCGAGCGCCCTCTATGCGTTCGAGGATTGCAGTCACTCAAAACGCAATATCGTCGTCAGCACCTTCGGTCGCGCTTTCGCCGCTCACGGTGCCGGCGTATGCCTTGAACACTTCAGCGCCGATTGCACCGCCGATCCTCGGACCGTCCTTGACCCACAGAACGGCGTCCAAGTAGGCCGTGACGCCATCCGGGTTGCCGACGCCATCCTCGGCCTGCCCGTCGTAAGGCACGAAATTGACCTGGGGAACCACATAGCAGCCGTTGTAGAACTTCGCCTTGCCCTCGACCGCACGCTGCGTGCCTTCGAGATCGCGGACCTTCTTGCCTTCGAGGATCGAGAGGCGGGGCTCATACTTCGAGCGCGCGTCAAGCACGACCGTCCCGGCGAAGAACGATCCATCCTTGCCGGCCGCCTTCGACTTCTCCGCGCGCTTGTCGCCGGCTGTGAACGGGAACTTGAGTTCCTTGAGATCGCGGCCGGGCCACCGGGCACGGGCAACTTCCGCTGCCTTCGCCTTGAGAGCCTTGAGATCGGCGCCGTTGGCGTCGAGCAGGAATGTGCCGCTGTACTTCGGCTCGCCCTTCGCTTTGCCCTTGCGGCCGACCGGCACCGGGGTAATTAAATTCTGAAACGGCATTCTGACCGGAGCGGTCAAAACGTAGCGGCCTTCGGCCTTTGCATTGTCTGTCATGACGATTGTCCTTCTTGAGTTTCGGGTTGGATCATGTGGGCGAAAATATCACTTGTCTTTTCGACCAGAACAGCCCCACGTTTATCGCTTTCCAGCGCGCAGGTCAAGCCAGAATTTGGCGTGTAGGCATACTCTTTCACGAGTGACTTGGCCGTGGGGCCAATCTTCTCGATCTCGGCCGGCGACTTCAGTTCGGTCTTGTACGCCTCGTCGCCAAGCTGTTCTTTCAGGACCGCGAGAGCTTCCTCGCGCCATACACGCTTGGCCTGCTTCTGCACCAGCTTCGTGCCGGGCACCGTATGGCCGATCGAATTGCGGCGATATACTTCGTCCTCAAGCGCCTTCATGTAGAACTTCACGGCGTCGCGCTGCTGGTATTCCAGGCCGAGACGTTTGGCTCCGAAGTTAGGGATCGCTTTCGGGTCTGCCTTTGCGGCGGCTCCGAAAATGCCAGTCAGCAGCGGGCAGAACAGCTTGGCGGGGCAGAAGCGGCACCACGAGCCTGCCTGAAAATCGTTGTCCATCTCGGCCGCCGACATTGCCGGCAGCAATTCATTCTCGGCCCAATGGACGATTTCGCCGACAGTAGTTTCCCAGATACGAATTGTACCGCCGAGATGGAAAGCGCGTGGCTGAACGATCGTCAGGCACACAATGCGATCGGAGCGGACTTCTACGCCCTGTTGCTGCCGGGCGTAGATGATGCCGTAAGCGTAGTACATCATCTGCGCATTGTTCTCGGGCTCAACGACAATACCCTCACCGTGCTTGTAGTCCACGACATCAAGGAACTCTTTCGAGTAGCACGCAAAGTCAACGGTGCCGTAGAAGTCGGGATGCGGACGCGCGGTCTCGCCGATGCGCGTTTCGATCATGTAGGAAGCGCCTTCGAGTTTCATCAGCGCGCGGCAGCAGTCAAGATATTCCTGCACAGCGTCGGCCATTTCCTGATCGACTTCGCAATCATGGAATTTTTGCCCCACAACTTCCCAGGTATCAAGGTTCTGTTGCAGACAATGCGCGGCAGCCTCGTGCGCAGCAATTCCGAGCGCGCGATATTCGGGCTCGTCTGTCTGCGGGAGATTGAGTTCCTTGAGCAGGATCGCACTGCCGGGACAATTAAGCCATCTCTCGGCAGAACTCGCTCCAAGGCGACTGTGAAGTGGTTCACTCATACTGTCCCTCTCTGAAACCGGGCCGGGATGCAGTCCTGATTGACCCTATTGGGTTCGAGGACCGATCCCGGCTATCGCCTCGCAGCGAATTATGTCGCCTTGAACGCCTTGAGCTTCGCGAGAAACTCCTGACGCTGCTCCTGCTCAATGTCTGCAAGAACCTTGCCGGGGCCGCCGTTGTACTCGGCGATCAAGTTGCGAATGCGAACGGGGTCCTTGATTTCCTTGTTCTTCGTCTGCACAGCCGCATTGAGTTCGGCATCCGTAACCGGCGTCGGTGCTGTGCCCATCAGATCGGCAAGCGGGTCCTCCTCGATTACAACCGGGTCGTTAATAGCCGCAAGTTTTTCTTCCATTTCCGCAGCAACCTTTCCGGCAGAACTGAAAGCTTCCTGCGCAAGGCGTTCCTTGTCCGAGACGACCTTGGCTGTCGCCTTCGAGGACGCCGCGATGGAAGCGACATGCTCCTCGTGCTGGTCGGCCACGGACTTCTCAGCCGCTTTCGGCTTGGGAGAAGTTTCCGTCACAACCTTTTCCGCCGCTGCTGTCGGATTATGGATACCGAGCTTCTCCTGCACCATTGACTGCGCTTTGTTGAGCACGCGCAGGATGTGTGTATCCTCGCCTTCGTCCGCGTCATCGAGAGAAAAGTTTAACTCGACGCGAACTTTGCGCGTCGGAGAAAACTGGTCGCCCTGGACGGTCTTGATACCGTCCTCGTAACTGACAATTCCGCCGATGATCTTCATGCTGTTCTCCTGTTGAGTTTGAGTGCGAGACCGTGAGGACGGTGCCTCCAAGCCTTGACTAGTATCGGCTCTTTTCACTCGGTTTAGGCTTGCGCCCTCCATTGGCCCGGTCCATCCGGTCAGTCCCGATCTAGCACGGTAGCCTTGCGGCCTACAAGGTCCATGCTAAAATTGTCTCCCTTCAGTACACGCGGTCGAGTGCTTCGTGCGTATTCGACTTCTTACGCAAGGCTCCTGCCAGAATGCGCTCAAGCAAGCTGTCGGGAGCCACGAACAAGTCGGCTAGAACCGTCCGAGATTGGCCGCCACGATCCAGGCGATCCACAAACTGTTCGTTATTCCCAGGCACAGGATCAGGCTCACCCAAAACAAGGTGAGCACAAACGTCCTGAAGTCCGTCCGTTCCTGTGCCGAGCGAGAGAACATTGCCGAGCATCACCCTCTTTACCGGATCGGTGCGAAACTGGTTCACGCGGTCCATCTTGCCATTGGCCGAAGTCGATCCGTCGATCCGAAGAACGCCATACTGAAACAATTTTTCCTGATAGAAGTCAAGCACATTCTTGTGCCAGCCGCCGACCACGATTTTTTCGTCGCCGCCGTCCAAGCACGTTTTGACGTACTCGCAGACCTGGGGCGCAATCGCGAGCCCCATCTGATGCCGGACTTCGGCCCAATTCCCGAGCACTTCCGCGTTGGCGCCGGCCAAGCTTTCGGGGTCAAGATCGAGCAGGCTTTCCGCCTTGAGCGCCTGCTTCACGGGTCCTGTTTCCTCGGCCTGAATGATGTCGTATTTCGGCAGCTTCAGTTGCGGCAGCACATCGCGTTTCATATGCCGGCACATGAAGTTCGCCCGCATCCGGTTCTGCAATTCTCCCGCGCGCCCTACTTCCTCGCGCGTGTAGGTGTAGGCCGTTCCGTCTTTCCGGTAGCCCTCAAGCCGGGCGCTCGGATTGAACCGTTGCCGGAAGTCATCCTCGGACAACCAATCTATGCTGTCGAAGTTGAGATGCCGCGCGAGCGTATATGCTTCGCGCGGCCGATTGGGAAGCGGCGTCCCGGTTAACGCTAGAACACGTTCGCAACGCGAAGCCAAGGCAGGAAAAAGTATATCATGGTCTTTCGTCTCCTTGTTCAGTTTGCGGAAGTTTCCGGTATGGTCGCCGAATACGGCGCGCGTGCGTTCCGCATCCCAGGTTTTCAGATAGTGGGCTTCGTCCAGGATGAGAAGATCGTACCGACTTTGTGCAAGAGCCCTCCCAATTTCCGGGGTTCTAGCCAGCTCATAAGATACAACCGTCCATTGCGCAGTTGGATGGACGCCTCGCCCCCCAAAAAGTATGGGATAAACGTGATACGGCCATTCCATCGTTGTCCATTCGCGAATGCGAGCCACCCATTGAAGGCGAATGCTCGCAGGACAAACGACCAGGACCCTTCTCGCACGGATTTCATTCGCAAAACAAATAGCAATGGGCGTCTTTCCCAATCCAGGCTGATCCCCGCAAAGAGAGTGTCGTCGTCCAAGAGAGTACGACACCGAAGCACGCTGAAACGGCCAAAGCTCTTTACCCATTGGAACTCGGATATTCGCATTTGATTTCTCCATTCGTGAGAGTTCGATTTGCTTAAGGATAGGACCGATCTCGGCCAATGCACGCGGCGTCGCGTCACGCGCAAAGCTGGCCGCCGCATACGGCTCGCGCGTCATCAGCACGGCTGTGGCCGCCGTCGTATCCGGCAGTGATAGGTCAAGGCCGTGCTGCTTCATGAGCATCTGGACATCCACTTCGCCGCGATTGACACGCAGGAAAAACAACCGCTTCGAGGCGTTGAAGTCGAGTTTCATTTTCAGAACGCGGCTGGATCGAAGCCATGATACGAGCACACAAGCGCCGCGAGTTTCTTGAACGTCGCACCGTGGCATACGTCGCCACGCATACCAGTCCGAAATTCGTACACGTGGATCATTTCATGCGACATTGTAGCAAGCAACGTGCCGAGTTGCGCGTGCTTGTGCTGCGAAATTGTGACAGTTTCGCCATCCTCGCAATGACCATACAGGTCGTGATGCCGGGACACGATGAACTTGATCTCATCCGCGTGCGGAAGTTTCCAGCGTCGAAACGGCTCCGTCAACCGAAGCAATTCATACGATGTTTCCAAAAGGGCCGGCGTCAGAACAATGCGCATCGAACCGGCTCCCTCTTGACAGGATTGGACGTTTCGCACGATAACTGTCCCCGACATGCCAGTCAAGCTATCATTATGCGACGCCGCTGTCGAGTGGGCCAACCGGGGATTTTTCATCTTTCCCTGCGTTCCCCTCGGCAAGAAGCCGGCCACGGCAAACGGCGCCCGCGACGCGACAACGGACGCGGAAGTGATCCGCGCATGGTGGCAATCCAATCCGGATTACAATATCGGCGTCAGTCTTTCGCGCTCCGGCATGTTCGCGATAGACGCTGACCCTCCGCGCGGCGAAAGCACGCTTGCGTCGCTTGAGCTTGAGCACGGGCTGCTGCCACGGACACTCACGTTCAAGACGCCGCGCGGAGGAACTCACTATTGGTTCAAGGGCCGACTTGCATCGTCCGTGGGAACGGACAGGAACGGCCTGGGGCCAAAGCTCGACACGCGCGGCTACCCGAACGGATACGTTCTGTTACCCCCGTCCCATGTTGTTGATACGGAAAAAGGCATTGACGGCGTTTATACGCAAACCACCACGGAGGAAATTGCAGATGGACCAGCATGGATCGCAGCCGAACTCGGCCACCAACGAGAACACTATACAGCAGAGAACCCTCAGCTTGACCTGCCAGCTAACATTGAACGTGCCGAAGAACTCTTACGACGATACGTCGGAAATGGCGACGTTGCTATCCAAGGTGCAGGAGGCGATGACCGGACATATCGCCTCGCCTGCGAACTTCTCAACCTTGGCCTCCGACCTGCTACCGCTTTCAAATGTATCAGGCAAATCTGGAACCCTGCATGTGAGCCAATATGGGACGACGAAGAACTTGCAGCTAAAGTCCGAAACGCTGCCGAGTACAGTCAGAACGACATGGGAGCTTGGGCCATTGCACCCGGCGCCGAGACCTTCGCCGCGTATGCAGCATCTCTCCCAATCATACGCGAGCCGGTATCAAGAAGCCGATACTACCCCTATGAGCTTTCGGACACCGAGGAGTTCCAGCCCCCCGAGTGGCTGATACCGAACATCATCCCGAAGCGCGGCACCGTGCAAATCGTCGGACAGAAGAAATCGTTCAAAACATTCCTCACGCTTGACATGGCCCTCGGCCTCGCGGCCGAAGCGCATCCCGTTGTCTACATTGCCGGCGAAAATGCTTCAGCCCTTGTGCTCAAGCATGTGCCGGCATGGTGCCTTGAGCATACATTAAACCCCTTAATGTTGCCTTTCCGCATCATCCGGGAGATGCCGCACGCCGTGTTCCCCGATGAAATGGCCGAGCTTATCGCAGAGATCAAGAAAGCCGAAGTCGCGCCGGCCGTTGTCGTAATCGACACTGCAACGCGCGCCTTGCGCGGGCTAGACGAAAACAGCGCAAAGGATATGGGCCAATTTTCCGCTGCCTGCGAAATGATCCAGCGCGAACTCGATTGCACGGTCATCATCATCCGGCATACCGGCAAGGATGCTTCGCGCGGCGGCCGTGGCTCCAATGTCCTGGAAGGCGACTTCGACACGGTTCTGGAAGTCGAGCGCCAGGACGGCGAACAGGGCCGCAAGAGCATGTTCTGCACGCTAACGGTACGCGACCAACGCAACGCGGCCGAGCGGGAGGAACCGTTCGCCTTTGAAATGATCCCGATCGGGGGTTCTCTGGTTCCAAGGGCCATCTCTGCGGCCGAACATTCCCGAGCGGTCGCACAGGAGGACCCGTTCAACCGGCAGCGTGTCGGCGCTGCTCTGGCTCTTATGAACGCTACCGAGCAAGCTCAAGTCCCGACCCATGCTCTGGCGATGGAATTGACGCCTCAAATCCATGGCGAGACATTCGAGCAGCACGCAGAGCAAATTAAACGCACCGAGCGTGCTTTGAGACTGCGGGCAAACGGTTTCCTGTCAGGCTACTGTGCCGGCGAAGGGTCAAAGCTGCGATGGTTTATCGCTCCGCCTGGATCAGATTGACCGTAGGTTTCGCCAGCCTTGGAACATGATGCTTGCGGCGCCGATGCTTGCGGCGCCGATGCTTCGCCCGGCCTGGATCGGGTTTATAGAACAGATGCGCCCCGATCTTCGTGGTCAACTTCAGGCGCGACCAGTCAGGGTGCACATAATCGGCGTGATAATATTGGGCACCACCCGTCAAATCGGGCATGGCAAGATAATAGAGATATGCATTATATGCGGTTTCGTTCGCCATCCGCCAACGGTCGGCGTCACGCGGAATATGCGGGCCAGCTTCGCAGTACCACGAAAATTGACAAGTGCCATGGACTTTCTGGTAGATCACTTGGCACGCGCCGTCAGGAAAAAGACCGCTTCGTTCGCGATTGAACACCACGTCCATAGTGGCTTTCATGCCGGCTTCGCCCTGCGTCGCAGCTTCAAAGTAGGCATTGCGGGCGAGACAATCTATTTGTTTGAAGTCGGCTGGCGTAAGCTTCAATCCTGGGTCGAGTATCTGCCGCGAAGGATCGGTCGCAATAAGCAAGTGATGATTTTCCCATTGGACTAGCGGACGATAGGCAAGCGAGACGAAAGCAAAGGCGCCGACCATCACACCATTCATTAAATAGGCGACCCATGCCACGAATTTAGGCTCCTTCTTCTCGCGGCCATAGATGCCGTGCCGTGCCTTGTGAGACTTGGCCGCTTTCTCAATACGCGCTACCCTCGGTTGCCAATTCATTTTGTTACCTCGCTACAAACATATTGCGGTCTATTCAGTACTTGGCCCGCAGCGTTTTTAGTAGCCCGCAACGTCGCGTCATGGGTCAGCATCGCCGCTGCCGCGCGGCATTGGGCTAAAGTTGTGTGAGCCGTAGGCAGGGGCGTCAGGCACCACAAGCCGGAAGCGATCCGGAAACAAACAGCCATGATTATCACGTCTCTTTCCTTTCACAGGTATAGTCAATAATGTCGCCGCCCTCGCAGTCCGCCAGTGGATCATAAATCCCATAGTAGCGCGTGAACCGGGCTTCATCGTCCGCCGACACTACATTCACCACACCATTCCGTTCGCGCCAAGCGTCGGCTTGTCTCTGTTCCTGCCCTGTGATCCCGCTCGTGTCGCCGTTAACAAGATAGCTTGCCCAATAGGCCGGCCCTGTAACCGTTTCAAATTTCATTTCGTTAACTCCGCTTTCCGCAGGCCGCGGGGCGGGCGTGCCGCCTATACGACCCGGCCCCCGGGCGGGGGTTTGTGCCCCAGGGTTGGGCGGCGGCGAGAATAGGGGGTGGT
>VFSW01005629.1_pt1 | contig 18518 bp, 10 predicted proteins | sample 5358111 | NCBI WGS metagenome assembly VFSW01 (sample SAMN11554181, study PRJNA540505) | mine drainage metagenome | isolation source: sediment from site ElyBrook_90M | place: USA: Ely Copper Mine, Vershire, VT | collected 2017 | reverse complement strand
CCGCCGCCGCCCGCCATCGCGCTGCGGCTCGTTTCGGTTAACGGAGCCGTTTTCGTCGCCGGCCTCTTCGGCGAGTTCGTCCGCCGACAACTCGCCAATGTCCTCCGCGGCATGTTCGCCCGCCGGCTCTGCCATCTCTTCGTGATGGTGCGGCTGGGCCTGCGCGCCGCCGCCATTGCGTCCACCGCGCCGTCGCCGTCGCCGCCGCCGGCGCCCGCCGCCTTCCGCGTGCTCGGCGGAAACTTCCGCTACCGATCCTTCGGCCTCAACCTCGGTATCGGCCTCCTCGCTTTCCAACGCGGCTGCGTCTTCAAGATCGTCGTCCTCCTCGAGCGGGGCCGCGATGGTCTCGTTCCGTTCGGCGAGCGCTCTGGCTGCTTCCAGCGTGTGCACCTGCTCACCGCGATCAATCGCGAAGGCCTGAGGCGCCGCGATGGCCGCATCCGCGCTGATGGTGATGGTAATGGCGAACCGCTCCTCCAGCGCCCGCAGATGCGCGCGCTTCTGGTTGAGCACGTAAAGCGCCACATCCGGGCGGGTGCGCGCGATCAGATTGTGGGTCGCGCCCTTGATCAGCTGCTCCTCCAGTGCGCGCAGCACCTGCAGCGCCAGCGACGAAACCGAGCGCACATGACCGCTGCCGCCGCAATAGGGACACTTCTCGGTCGAGCTTTCCAGCACGCTGGTGCGAATGCGCTGGCGCGACATTTCGAGCAGGCCGAAATGCGAGATGCGGCCGACCTGGATGCGGGCGCGATCCTGCTTGAGGCATTCCTTCAGCCGGCGCTCGACCGAGCGGTTGTTGCGCTTCTCGTCCATATCGATGAAGTCGATGACGATCAGCCCGGCGAGATCGCGCAATCTAAGCTGCCGCGCGATTTCATCGGCCGCTTCCAGATTGGTCTTGAGCGCGGTGTCCTCGATGTGGTGCTCGCGCGTGGCGCGGCCGGAATTGACGTCGATGGCGACCAGCGCTTCGGCCTGGTTGAGCACGATGTAGCCGCCGGAGCGCAGTTGCACCACCGGCGAGAACATGCCGTCGAGCTGGTTCTCGACCCCATAGCGCGACAATAGCGGCTGGGTATCGGAATAGGGCTTCACGTTCTTCGCATGGCTCGGCATGAGCATGCGCATGAAGTCCTTGGCCTCGTCATAGGCTTCCGGCCCGGCGACGATCACCTCGTCGATTTCCTTGGAGTACAGGTCGCGGATCGAGCGTTTGACCAGCGAACCCTCCTCGTAGACGAGTTTTGGCGCCGTCGATTTCAGCGTCAGGTCGCGTACGGTTTCCCACAGCCGCAGCAGATATTCGAAATCGCGTTTGATCTCGGTCTTGGTGCGGCTGGCGCCGGCGGTGCGCACGATCACGCCCATGCCTTCGGGAACTTCAAGCTCCTGCGCGATCTCCTTGAGTCGTGAACGATCCTCGCCGCTGGTGATTTTGCGGCTGATGCCGCCGCCGCGCGCGGTGTTTGGCATCAGCACCGAATAGCGGCCGGCGAGCGACAGGTAGGTCGTCAGCGCGGCGCCTTTGGTGCCGCGCTCCTCCTTGACCACCTGCACCAGCATGACCTGCCGGCGCTTGATGACTTCCTGGATTTTATACTGGCGGCGATAGCGCGGCGCACGATCGGGGACTTCTTCGAGCGCATCAGCGCCGCCGACGGATTCGACGATTTCCTCGGCGGCTTCGTCGTCTTCGCCGTTCTCGACGCCGTTGTCACGCTCGGATACTTCCCGAGCCTTGTTCGCGTCGGCGGCCTCAGCTGTTGGCGGCTCGACGCCCTCTATCGCCGGTTCGCCGGCCGTCTCGACCGGAGCGGATGTGTCTGGTACCTCCGCGTCGTCATCGTGCGGCGTCAAAGCGACCGAAGGGACGACGGGCTCGGATCCGGCTTCCGCGGGCAAGGGGGCTTCGGCCTGATCTGCCGAAGGCCCTGCAGCGAGTCTCTCCTCGTGCTCCGCCTCGCCAAGCGATTCGGGAACGGTCGGTCCCTCGGTGTCCTCGGCTTCGATGGCGGCTTCGTCTTCGATCGAACTTTCATCGGCCGGCGGCGCATCGGCGTGCTCGTGTGTCGCGGCCGCCTCGCCGTGCACAACCTCGTCCCCGCGCCGCGCGCCAGAAGGCCGGCCGTTGCCACGATGCCGGCGCGAGCGCCGATCCGCCTCGTCTTCGGCTGCGCGCTGGGCGCGGCCCTCTTCGTCGATCAGCGCCTGCCGGTCAGCGACCGGGATCTGATAGTAGTCGGGATGAATTTCGCTGAACGCAAGGAAGCCGTGGCGGTTGCCGCCGTAGTCGACGAAAGCGGCCTGTAGCGACGGCTCAACGCGCGTCACTTTCGCCAGATAGATATTGCCTCTGAGTTGTTTACGCTGCGCGGACTCGAAGTCGAATTCCTCGACGCGATTGCCGCGCAAAACGACGACCCGGGTCTCTTCCGGATGAGTCGCGTCGATGAGCATTTTGTTGGCCATTGCAATTCTCGTGAAGGCGCTCGTGCCGGATGCTCCACGCCGCAGCGGCGACGGAGGACGGTGAACTGCCTGTTAGTCGGTGAAGGAAAAGGGTCGGAAATCCCGAACGCGCTAAACGGAACTCGGCCCGTCGGCCGCGGCGCGCCCTTTGAACGCTGCCGTGCCGATGTGATCGAACCTGTTGCGCCTCGAACATGAATTCCAAACCGTGATGGACGGCGCCTTGAGCCGCCGCGTTACTCTCCAGTGCTTACGGCATCGGCAACGCCGCATCGGCAGCGGATGTCGTGCCGGCACGGCGCCGCGCGGTAAGTTCTGGTCGCCCTGCTCCTTTGGAGTATCCGCTCGCCTATTCGTCCATCTGCATCAGCCCAGCGCGCTACCTGCGCCGGATCGGATCGAAAAGCGGCGTCCGCCCAGCTTCCGCTATCGTTCGGAAGCGATCGCGGCGGACATGCCGGATACCCTGACGGGACACAACCGGAACATTTGACCGTCGGCAACCTCTTCTTAAGGCCGCGGGTACGGAATTGGCAAGCCGGATGTGAGATTTACCCAAAGCGGCAAAGTCCAGGAGCTCCCCCGGCGCTTGTCGGCGTGGCTCCAATGTAGGTACTTAAGTTTCGATTAACCACGCCTGCCTAATGCAGTAAGAGGGGCGCGGAGGGCTTAAAACCGATGGCTGTCCGAGCGGCGGGCTGGGCTTTCTTCGGTCTGATCTTCGCGACGGCCGCGTTCGCCGGGGAACGGGCGGTAATTCCCTCGGCCTTGGGCAACGATTCGCCCCCGGTCGCGACCGATGCGCGGCTTGGCGGCGACGAATCGCAGACCCGCTTTGTCATGGATGTCAGCCGCAAGATCGATCCTCACGCCTTTACGCTTGCCGATCCCTATCGCGTCGTTGTCGACATTCCACAGGTAACCTTTCAGCTGCCGCCGAAAGCCGGTGAGACCGGCCGCGGCCTGATCAAGGCCTTTCGCTTCGGCCTGGTGATGCAGGGCGGCTCACGGTTGGTGTTCGATCTCACCAAGCCGGTTCGTGTCGAAAAAGCCTTCGTGGTTGAGCCGACCGCCGAGGCGCCGGCTCGACTGGTGCTCGATCTCGTGGCGACGGACCGCGAGAGCTTTTTGCGCCGAATCGCCATGGAGAGCAGCCAGGTGCGCGCCGAGCCGCCGCGCGAGAGCAGCCAGGAAGCAAAGGACGGCGATCCGCGTCCGCTTGTCGCGCTCGATCCGGGCCATGGCGGCATCGACACCGGCAGCAAGGCGCCGAGCGGAGAACTGGAAAAAGACATCGTATTGGGCTTCGCCCAACGCTTGCGCGACCGCATCGAGAAAACCGGCAAATATCGCGTGCTGATGACGCGGACCGACGACACCTTCGTACCGCTTGCCGAGCGGGTGCGCATGGCACGCAGCGCCGGCGCCTCGCTGTTCGTTTCGATTCACGCCGACTCGCTGCCGCACGGGGAGGGTGATGCACAAGGCGCGAGCATCTACACCTTGTCGGATACCGCGACCGACTCGGAGGCCGCGCGCCTTGCCGAGAAGGAAAACCGTGCCGATGTTATCGCCGGTGTCGATCTTAAAGCCGAACCGGATGACGTTGCCGGGATTCTGCTCGACCTTGCCGAGCGGGAGACGAAAGGCTTTTCCCTGCGATTTGCGCAGAAACTGGTCGGCGATCTGAAGACGGCGACCGTGCTGCACAAGAAGCCGCTGAAGTCGGCGGGCTTTCGCGTTTTGCGCGCGCCGGACGTACCCTCCGTGCTGGTCGAACTCGGCTATGTCTCAAATCGGGCCGACCTGCACTCACTACTCTCCGAGACTTGGCGCAATCGGACCTCGGACACAATGGCGCAGGCGATCGATTCGTTCTTTGCGGCTCGCATGACCGGGGCTCGCACCGGCGTGAACTAAGGCCTCGACCAGTGCTTAGCTCCGGCGATTACCGGCCTCAGTTTGAACAAAAAACGGAGCGACCACACGCGATGGCGATGAGGGCTAACAGGGAATTGGGGCCGATAGCGCCCAAGCGGTGTTCGCCGCGTGGCGGTGTTCGAACACAAGGCCGCGGCGGGGTAGGGCGCAGGTCATGAAGCTCTTGCTGCGATTTCTGGGCTTCCTGTTCGCCGCAGGAACCATCCTGTTCCTCGTCGGCGTGGCCGCGGTCGCCGGCGTATTGTGGCATTTCTCCAAGGACTTGCCGGATTACTCTCAACTAAAAGACTATGAGCCTCCGGTGATGACGCGAGTGCACGCAGCGGACGGTTCATTGCTGGCGGAATATGCCAACGAACGGCGACTTTATCTTCCGATCCAGGCGGTGCCGAAGCTGGTGATCAACGCGTTCATCTCGGCGGAAGACAAAAGCTTTTACCAACATCCCGGAGTTGACGTTACCGGTATTGCCCGAGCAGGCCTGCTTTACCTGCAAAACTTTGGCAGCAGCCGGCGACCGCAAGGCGCATCGACCATCACCCAGCAGGTGGCGAAGAACTTCCTGCTGACCAACGAATTGTCGATCACGCGCAAGATCAAGGAAGCGCTGCTGGCGCTGCGCATCGAGCGCACCTATTCGAAGGACAAAATCCTCGAACTCTATCTCAATCAAATCTACCTTGGACTCGGCGCCTATGGCATTGCCGCGGCGTCGCTGCTGTACTTCGACAAATCGGTGCACGAGCTTACGATCGCCGAGGCGGCCTACCTTGCGGCGTTGCCCAAGGGTCCGAACAATTACAATCCGTTCCGCCACCACGACGAAGCGGTTACGCGCCGCAATTACGTGATCGACCGCATGGTCGAGGACGGCTACATCACCGCGCAAGTCGGCGACAACGCCAAGAAGCAGCCGCTCAATGTCGCCGTGCGGCCGACCGGCGCCCACACCTTCGCGGCCGAATACTTCGCCGAAGAAGTGCGCCGCTACATCTTCGAAAATTACGGAGAGAAAAAGCTCTACGAGGGTGGGCTTTCCGTGCGCACCACGCTCGATCCGAAAATGCAGGTGCTGGCGCGCAAAACCATGACCGACGGACTGGTCAATTTCGACGAGACGCAAGGCTGGCGCGGCCCGGTCACCAAGATCGACCCCGGCGGGGACTGGGGCGTCAAGCTCGCTGACGTGAAATCGTTATCGGACATCGATCCGTGGCGGCTCGCTGTTGTACTCCAGGCCGACGATCAATCGGCGCGCATCGGGCTACAGCCGCCGCGCGATCCCGGCGGCGCGGTGGTCAAGGCTCGTGAGGTCGGTATCGTGCCGGCCGAAGGCGTCAAATGGGCGAAACCGGCGGGCGCGCCGGCCAAGCAGGCGGTCCATGTCAGTCAGCTGCTTGCGCCCGGCGACGTCATCTATGTCGAGCCGATGAAGGACCAGCAAGGCCAGTTCCGGCTGCGCCAAATACCGGAAATCTCCGGCGCCATGGTTGTCATGGATCCGCGAACCGGCCGCGTCCTGGCGATGGTTGGCGGCTTCTCTTATGACCAGAGCCAATTCAACCGCGCCACCCAGGCGCTGCGGCAGCCCGGCTCATCATTCAAGCCGCTGGTCTATGCTTCCGCGATCGACAACGGCTACACGCCCTCGACCATTGTGCTCGATGCGCCGCTTGAAATCGACATGGGGCCCGGGGGCGGCGGCGTTTGGAAGCCGGAAAACTACGGCGGCAAATTCTACGGGCCCTCGACGCTGCGTTTCGGCCTTGAACTGTCGCGCAACGTGATGACGGTGCGGCTGGCGCAAGACGTCGGCATGCCGCTGATTGCGGAATACGCCAAGCGGTTCGGCGTCTACGACGATTTGCCGCCCTACCTGTCCTACGCACTCGGCGCCGGCGAGACCACCGTGTTGCGGATGGTCGCCGCCTATTCGATGCTGGACAACGGCGGCAAACGCGTGAAGCCGACGCTGATCGACCGCATTCAGGACCGCTACGGCCATACCATCTACAAGCACGACCAGCGCGAATGCCGCGGCTGCGACTCCGATCAATGGACCAATCAGCCGGAGCCGACGCTGGTGGATCGCCGCGAACAGGTGATCGATCCGATGACCGCCTATCAGATCACCTCGATGATGGAGGGCGTGGTCCAGCGCGGCACCGCGACCGTAGTGCGCGACGTCGGCAAGCCGATCGCCGGCAAGACCGGCACCACCAACGAAGAGAAGGACGTGTGGTTCATCGGCTTTTCGCCGGACATCGTGTGCGGCGTCTATATGGGTTTCGACAAGCCGCGCCACATCGCACGCCTTGCCACCGGCGGACACTTGGCGGCACCGATCGTGCGCGATTTCCTCAAGGTCGCACTCGCCGACAAGCCGCCGATCCCGTTCCGCGTCCCGCCGGGCATCAAGCTGATCCGCGTCAACGCCAAAACCGGCATGCGCGCCACCGCCAGCGACACCCGCGTCATTCTCGAAGCCTTCAAGCCCGGCACTGCGCCGCCCGATAGCTACTCGGTCATCGGGACCGAAGCCGCCAATGGCGGCACGGTGCGGGCTCCCCCCGAAGCAGATCGCTCAGTCCGCACCGGCACCGACGGCTTGTACTGAAGACCAGGGATCAGGCGTCAGCGGCCGGCGATCAGCTCAAGCCCGGCGGCTGTGGCGCAATCATTGACACGCGAACTCTGACACCTGATATCTGATACATGCGCGCGGAAATCACGGCCATCGTCGAGGAGATCAAGCAGTCCGTCGGGCTGCTGAGGAGGCATCTTTGACGTCGACAAGGCCCGCGTGCGGCTTGCCGAGCTGAACCGGCAGGCCGAAGACCCCGATCTCTGGAACGATCCGCAGCGCGCCAGCCGCGTCATGCAGGAGCGCACCGCGCTCGACGACCAGCTCACCGCGCTGTCCCGCATCGAGCAGGAGCTCGACGATCAGGTGACGCTGATCGAACTTGGCGAAGCGGAGGACGATCAGAAAGTCCTCGCCGAGGCGGAGGCGGCGCTGCGTAACCTCAAAGTCGAAGTAGCGCGCCGCGAGCTCGAGGCGCTGCTGTCCGGCGAGGCCGATGCCAACGATTGCTATCTGGAAGTGCACGCCGGCGCCGGCGGCACCGAAAGCCAGGATTGGACCAACATGCTGCTGCGCATGTATGTGCGCTGGGCCGAGCAGCATGGTTTCAAGGTCGACTACATCGAGGAAACCCAGGGCGAAGAGGCCGGCATCAAATCGGCCACCATCGAGGTCAAGGGCCGCAACGCCTATGGCTGGCTGAAAACCGAGAATGGCGTACATCGGTTGGTGCGCATCTCGCCGTTCGACGCCAATGCGCGCCGGCATACCTCGTTCGCCAGCGTTACCGTCTATCCGGTGGTCGACGACCGCATCAATATCGACATCAAGGAAGCCGACGTGCGCGTCGATACCATGCGCGCCGGCGGCGCCGGCGGCCAACACGTCAACAAGACCGAATCGGCGATCCGCCTCACTCACATTCCGACCAACATCGTCGTGGTTTGCCAGAACGATCGCGCCCACCACCGCAATCGGGCGCTGGCCTGGCATATGCTGCGCGCAAAACTTTACGAAGCCGAGCTTAAAACGCGCGAAGCGCAGGCCGCTGCCGAGCAGGCCGCCAAGACCGATATCGGCTGGGGCCGCCAGATCCGTTCCTACGTGCTGCAGCCCTATCAGATGGTGAAGGATTTGCGCACCGGCGTCGCGACGTCCAACACCGGCGGCGTGCTCGATGGCGACATCGACCAGTTCATGGCAGCGGCACTGGCGCAGAAGGCGTTTGGCGGTGAGCCGGCCGCAGTGGAGGATGTGGAGTAAGCGCTCGCCTCACTATGCAAATCGGTAGGCGCCGCCTTGCTCGAGCGCCCGCTTGTAAGCTGGCCGGGCATGGATCCGCTCCAGGAAATTCATCAGCCGGGGCCGTGTTTGGTCGAGACCGGCGCGGTCGGTGGCGACTTCGAGCGGAAAGCTCAACATGATGTCGGCGGCCGAGAAATGATCGCCAAGGAACCAGGGCGCCGCAACCAGCTCGGCTTCCAGATAGTCCAAGTGCAGCTTCAGTTGCGACTTCACGAAGCCTCTCGCCGGCACGGCCAAAAGTCCAAGCCGGTCGACGACAAGCTTAAGCAGCAGCGGCGGCATCAAAGAGCCTTCGGCGTAATGCAGCCAGTATTTGTAGCGCCAATGCAGTTCGGAATCGCGGGCCGGCGCCAAATTGGAGCCATAACGCTCGACCAGATATTCGACGATCAGTCCGGTCTCGGCGAATTTCTTGTCATCGTCTTCGAGGATCGGCGATTTGCCGAGCGGATGGACGCGGCGCAATTCCTTCGGCGCCAGCATGGTGCGCTTGTCGCGCTCGTAGCGCACGACTTCGTACGGTGTGCCGGTTTCTTCGAGCAGCCAGAGAACGCGCTGGCTGCGTGAATTGTTCAGATGATGAACACGGATCATGTTGCGCCAAAAGCAACGGTGCAGCCGGTGACTGGAAAATCGTAACAAGTAAACTCTGGAATGGCGAAACGTCGGTTCGACATTCCTGATCGCTATAGCAAATCGCTACTGGGTCGTCGCGCCTTCGAGCCTGGCGCCGGCATTGAGGAATTTCTGCGGATCGACCGCCTCGCCGTCGATGCGCGTTTCATAGTGCACGTGCGGACCGGTCGAGCGTCCGGTCGAGCCAAGGCGGCCGACCACCTGTCCCACCCTGATCTTGTCGCCGACGTCGACATCGATCTTCGAAAGATGGCCATAGCGGGTCGCCAGCCCGTTGCCGTGATCGATCTCGACCATCTTGCCGTACCCGCCAGTCCAGCCGGCGGCGGTCACGGTTCCCGCGGCTGTGGCCCGGATCGGGTCGCCGACTTCGCCCCGGAAATCGAGGCCGGTGTGCATCGCCGGGATGCGCAGAAACGGATCGATGCGCACGCCGAACTGTGAAGACATATCGATCTCGCCGACCACCGGCTTGCGTACCGGAATGTAGACCAGCGCGCGGTTCAACTGTTCGGTCTGGGCGCGCGCGATATTGAGACGGGTCAGCTCGCGCTCGAAGCTGTTGCCTTCACCGGGCAGTTTGACCGGCACGAATGGTCCGCCGCTTCCCGCCGTTGGCGGTCCGCTGATCTTCAATCCGAGATCGGCAAACACGTTGCGCAATCGGCGGGCTCTGCCTTCGTAGCGTTCCTCGATTTGCGCGAGCGTCAGCGATTGGCGTCGCTCGACCCGCTCAAGAGAGGTCTCGGCGCGCGCGAGCTTGGCGGTAACGTCCGCACCTTTGCCGGTTTTACGGCCGGTCTGCATCCAATCCGGATCGAGGAGCGACTGGCGGTCGCGACCGGACGGTATAGTCAACGTCGGTTCCGAGCCGCCACGCGTCGACGGCCTGATCGAACCGGTCGTCGCCGGATCGACGATGCCAACCAAAGCAGACGCCCGCGACTCCAGGCTGCTTTGACGGCGCAGCAGGTCGTCGAGCTTTTGCTCGAACTGTTCCTGATCGAGCAGTTGGCGGCTCGTGGTGCGGTCGAGGCGGGCACGCAATTCCGCGATACGGTCCTCATAGGCGTATTGCTGTTCAGCCTGGCGGGCGAGGAGACCTCGCAGAACGTCCTCGCGGAAGGCGAAATAGGTGGCGGCGGTCAGCGACCAACCGGCCATGATCACGACAGTACCGACGGCGATCCAGAACGCGACCGGTCCGAATCGAATCTGCCGCCCGGCATGGGCGAAGGTGTAACCAGAACCTGCTCGGCTTACGCCTCGCTCACGCGGAACGCCGTGCCCCTGAAAGCGCACGACCTCACGCGACTGAGCCGCTTTCCCACCCGACATTGACGCTCCCACAAAAGCCGGTCGTTTGGTCCGGCTCGCCCGGAAAGCGATTTGAACGCGGTATGGTTAATATTCCGCAAATTGCGGCCAACATTTTTTGACCTGGAGTAAATGCTTCCGCAATTTCGAACGTTACCGCGAAGGTAACCACCAACGGCTTGGAACGAGGTCACGCTGCATAGCGATTTGGTTCACAGCGACTTGGCTCATAGCGACTTGGCGGCGGCCAGCACCTCTTCGGCGTGTCCTTCGACCGAGACTTTGGGCCATACGCGGGCAAGACGTTGGTCAGTCCCGATCAGGACCGTGGTTCGCACGACCCCCATGAACTTTCGCCCATACATCGACTTCTCCTGCCAGACACCATAGGCTTCCAGCATCCGATGCTTTTCGTCGGACGCCAGTGCGATCGAGAGTTTGTGCTTGGATTTGAATTTGTCCTGTGCCGGTACCGGGTCGGCCGACACGCCGAGAATGTCGGTATCGACTTTCGCAAAAGCCGTCTTGAGGCGGGAGAAGTCGATGGCCTCTTTGGTACAGCCGGGCGTATCCGCTTTCGGGTAGAAATAGAGTACCAGCTTGCGGCCGGTGAAATCAGCTAGCGAGACAGTGCCGCCTCCGTCCCGGGGTAATGTGAACGCGGGAGCCTTGGTGCCGGGGTCAAGCTTGGTGGACATGCGCCTTCCTTTCGACGCTTTCAAAGCGGCATTGTGCGCCGCCAGAATACGCGCGCTCGTGGACGGGGTCGATGGCGCCGGGTTATTCTGAGATCACCGCAGACGAGGGGCCACCCGAGGGGGCATGACCAGCCAGCAAAGGCAGCGGGCCGCGCTTCCGCGGTGGAGGTCGGTCGTTCACCTGCGGCGAAGGATACGCTCTGCCGCGGCCGACGGCGCGCTGCGCGCCAGCGATGTCCCGCGCGTTTCACCCTTCCGGCCGCTGTGGGCGTTCTTTGCGCGTCACCAGACATGGATCCGCCGCTCGGCGATCGGCATTGCGGTGGTCTGTGTGCTCATCGCGGCGGGCTTTCTCACGCTGTGGTGGCGGCTTGCGAGCGGACCGATTCAACTCGACGTGGCGACGCCCTGGCTTGCCTCCGCCATCGAGGAGAATTTCGGCAGTCATCACCACGTCGCGGTCGGCGGCACCCAGATCGAACGCACCGAAAACGGCGGCACTGCGGTGCGCATCCGCGACATCGTCGTGCGCGATGCGGACGGCAGCATCGTGGCCAGCGCACCAAAAGCCGAGGTCCGCGTGTCCGGCTCAGGCCTCTTGAGCGGACACCTGCGCGCCGAAAGTCTTAATCTGGTCGGTGCCGAGATGGCCGTGCGCATCGAGCAGGATGGCGAAGTCACGGTCTTTGCCGGCGCTGACAAACGCCCGATTGCCACCGCCTCGGTACCGGTTTCCGCCGCCGCGCTGTTGCGCGCTGCCCAGGAAAAAGCCAACGAGCAAACGGCTTCAATACCGGTCCAGCCGGTCGCCTCACGCCGCGCCCGCGATGTGTTCGCGGCGCTGTTGTCCTGGATCGACGGCATCAGCCAGAGCGGACTCGACGGTCACGACCTGCGCGAGCTCGGGCTCAAGAACGGCAATCTGACGGTCGACGACAAGCGCACCGGCAAAACCTGGACGTTTAAGGATATCAACCTCAGCGTCGAGCGCGCGCACGGCGGCGTCGAAGTCAGCGTCGGCTCCGACAATCCGGCGCGGCCGTGGGGCCTGGTCGCGGCGGTGACGCCAACCCGTCAGGGCTACCGGAGGATTCAGATTCAAGCGCGCGGCGTCTCCGCCGGCGACCTTCTTCTGGTGACGCGTCTTGACGAAGGCAATGTCCGGGTTGACGCGACGTTGTCCGCGAGCATCGATGGCGAGCTCGGCCCCGACGGATTGCCGCAGATCGCCACCGCCCGTCTCGTCGCCGAGACCGGTTCGATCGGCTACGCGAATGACAACGACAGCCGTCTCACGTTCGATCGCGCCGAGTTCAAACTGAATTGGGAAGCCGGGACCCGTCTGCTGTCGGTGCCCTTTCAGATTCTTTCCGGCGGCACCCGCATCACGCTGCTGGGACAGATCGAAGCGCCGCCCGAGGCCGGCGGCATCTGGTCGTTCAAGATTGGCGGCGGCACAATCGTGTTAACCTCTCCGGGTGCGGCCAGCGATCCGCCGTTAATCCTCAACCGCATCGCCGTGAACGGCCGCTACGACGCCTGCAAGCTGCGCTTCATCATGGACGATGGCGATATCGGCAACACCAGCGTCGGCGTCGCCATGTCCGGCAACATGGATTTTTCAGGCGGCGGCGCGCGCTTGAGGGCCGGTTTTGCCGGCACGCGCATGCCGGTCGAATCCCTGAAAAGGATTTGGCCGATTTTCATCAATCCGCAGGTGCGTGGCTGGTTCAACGAGCACCTTCTGAGCGGCACCGTCGAGCGCATCGTGATTGCGGTGAACGCGCCGTTCGATACGCTCAAGGCCGGCGGCCCGCCGGTTCCCGACGACGGATTGTCAATCGAGGCGCTGGCGACGGGCTGTGTGCTGCGGCCGGTGGATAGCCTGCCGGCGTTGCGCGATGCCGATCTCAACGTGCGCATTGTTGGACGTAACGCCGTCGTCGCGGTCGGCAAGGCGACGGCCGATCTGCCATCCGGGCGTAAGCTGATCCTGTCATCCGGCGCTTTCGAGGTGCCCGATACGGACATGCACCCGCCCCAGGCGCGCGTGCGTTTCAAGCTCGATGGCCCGGCTCCGGCCGCAGCGGAAATTCTGCGCACCGAACGCCTGCGCGACATTGCCGATGCGCCTTTCGATCCGTCGACCATCCGCGGGACCGTGAGCGCGCAAGTCACCCTCGGGATGCCGATCAAATCCGATCTGCCGCCGGGATCGGCCACTTACGCCATCACGGTCGACGCGACCAATTTTTCCGCCGACCGCATGATCATGGGACAGAAGGTGGACGCCGCGCTGCTGCGGGCGACCGCTACGCCGCAAGGCTTCCAGCTTAAGGGCGATGTGAAGATCGGCAGCACCCCGGTCAGCCTCGAGTACCGCAAGTCGCGCGGCGAGGCCGACGCCGAAGTCCGCATCACCGGCACGCTCGACGAGGCGGCGCGCAACAATCTTGGCTTCGATGTCGGCGACGCGGTTGCCGGCGCCATTCCGATCCGGCTGTCGGGCCGTGTCGCCATGACGGCCGAACGCGAGGGTCGCTTCGCCGTCGATGCCGATCTCACGCCGGCGCAGATCGACGGCCTGCTGCCGGGCTGGACCAAGCCGTCCGGCAAACCGGCGCGGGCCACCTTCACGCTGACGACCAAGCCGCAATCGATCCGGATCGACGATCTGCTGATCGAAGGCTCCGGCGGCGGCGTCAAAGGATCGATCGAGCTCGACGGTTCGGGCGAGGTGCAGTCGGCGCATTTCCCCGCTTATGGCTTTTCCGACGGCGACCGCGCCAGCCTCAAGATCGACCGCTCCGGTGACGGGGCATTGCGGGTCGTGATGCGCGGCGACGTCTACGACGGACGCGGGTTCGTCAAGACTGCGGCCGGCGCCGCGTCATCGAACGCCAATGGCAAACATCGGGCGGTGGACGTCGACGTCGATATGAAACTCGGCGCGGTGGTCGGCTTTAACGGCGAGGCGCTGCGCAGCGTCGATCTCAAACTGTCGCGCCGCGCCAGCGAAATTCGCAGCTTCGGGCTAAACGCCAAGATCGGGCGCGACGCCACCCTGACCGGCGATCTGCGCGGGCGCGGCGGCGGCCGCCAGCTGATCTATCTCGAAAGCAACGATGCCGGCGCATTCTTTCGCTTCACCGACATCTACACCCGCATGACCGGCGGCCAGGTGGCGGGTGCGATGGAGACGCCGTCGGCCGACAACGCCGCGCAACAAGGCATGCTCAGCGCGCACAATTTCACCATCCACGACGAGACCCAGCTTGAGCGCGCGGTCTCGACCGGCAGCCAACCCCGCCGCGGCGGCAACGCCATCGACTTCTCGAATATGCGCGTCGACTTCACCCGCATGCCGGGCCGGGTCGCGCTGCGTGACGGCGTCGTACGCGGCCCGATCCTCGGCGGCACCATCGACGGTGTCGTTGATTACACGCGCGACGACGTGCACCTGCACGGCACGCTGGTTCCGCTTTACGGACCAAACAATCTGCTCGGCCAGCTGCCGCTGCTCGGGCTGTTCCTCGGCGGCGAGAAAGAGGGGCTGGTCGGCATCACCTACGAAGTGGTGGGCCGGCCGGGCAGTCCGCAGCTGCGCATCAACCCGATTTCAGCGCTGGCGCCCGGGCTGCTGCGCAAGGTGTTCGAATTTCCCGCCAACGGTGGCGATCCGAGCACCGACAGGCTTCCCAGCCAGTTTCGCTGAGGCTCACACCGGTTTCAGCAGTACGTGACGCTTCCGGCCGAGCGAGAGCTTGATCACCCCCTCGGGCGTGAGGTCTTTCGCGGTCAGCAGCATTTGTTCATCGGTGACGACCGCGTCGTTGACCCGCAAGCCACCGTTTTTGATCTGGCGACGTGCTTCGCCTTTCGACATCACCAAGTGGAGCAGCACGTACGCCTCCAACACGCCGAGTCCATTCTCAAGACTGGTGCGCGCTACTTCTGTTGTCGGTAGCGATTCTGCCAGCTTGCCTTCTTCAAATGTCGTGCGCGCGGTCGCCGCCGCTTCAGCGGCCGCTGCGCGGCCATGCACCAGCGCCGTCGCCTCGGTCGCGAGAACTTTCTTTGCCTCGTTGACCTCCGCACCCTTCAGCACGGCGAGGCGTTCGATCTCGTCGAGCGGCAGCACCGTAAACAGCTTCAGAAAGCGGGCGACATCGGCGTCCTCGGTGTTGCGCCAGTATTGCCAATACTCGTACGGGCTCACCAAGTCGGCGTTGAGCCACACCGCGCCGGCCGCGGTCTTGCCCATCTTCGCGCCCGACGACGTAGTGATCAGCGGCGAAGTCAGCGCGAAGAATTGCGCGTTGCGCAGGCGGCGGCCGAGATCGATGCCGCTGACGATGTTGCCCCACTGATCGGACCCGCCCATCTGCAGCACGCAGCCGTAACGCCGATGAAGCTCCACAAAGTCGTACGCCTGCAGGATCATGTAGTTGAATTCGAGAAACGACAATTCCTGCTGACGCTCAAGCCGCAGCTTGACCGAATCGAACGCCAGCATCCGGTTGATCGAGAAGTGGCGGCCCACCTCACGAAGAAAATCGACGTAGTTGAGCCTGTTGAGCCAGTCGGCGTTGTTGGCCATGATGGCATTGCCGCCGTGGCCCTCGAATTTCAGGAACTTGTCGAAGACCGCGCGAATGCCTTTCAGGTTTTCGTTGATCTCGTCGTCGGTGAGCAGCCGGCGGCTCTCGTCCTTTCCTGACGGATCACCGACCCGCGTGGTGCCGCCGCCCATCAGCGCAATTGGCCGGTGGCCGGTCTGCTGCAGCCAATGCAGCAGCATGATCGGCAGCAGCGAGCCGACATGCAGCGAAGCCGCCGTACAGTCGAACCCGATATAGGCGGTAATGGTTGACGAACGCGCGAGCGCGTCCAGCGCCTCGGGGTCCGAGACCTGATGAATAAAACCCCGGCTGGTGAGGACGTTGAGAAAATCGGACTTGTAAGTGCTCATCGGGACACTTTCGGTAATTCTGCTAGGAAAGCACTGCCCTCATTTCCGTCACCCTGAGGTGCGAGCGAAGCGAGCCTCGAAGGGCAACGGTCAAGGCGCCTGGGCCGTGCATCCTTCGAGGGCCGCTTTGCGGCCACCTCAGGATGACGGTCTACAGGCGGCGGGCGCTGGTGTAACAGGTTCAGCGACTGATTCAACCAAAGATACCGCAAATGTCGTCGCCATCGTCCTCGCAAGCCTCGCAATCGTTGCCCCCATCATCGCCGGTTCTGGCGATCGGGCTGATGAGCGGCACCTCGCAGGACGGCGTCGACGTCGCCATGATCGAGACCGACGGTGAACGGGTTACCCGGTTCGGCCCGACGGCCTACCGCACCTATTCGAAGGCCGAGCGAGCGCTGCTGCGCGGCGCCGCGGCGGCGGCAGCGAACATGACCGAGCGCAGCGCCCGGCCCGGCGCACTCGCCGAGGCGGAGGCGATGGTAAACACGGCGCACGCCGAGGCGGTCGAAACATTTCTGGCGGCGAACGGCATTGCGCCGGGCGAAGTGACCGTGATCGGCTTTCACGGCCAGACCGTGCTGCACCGGCCGGACCAGCACTTGACGATCCAGCTCGGCAACGGCCGCGTGCTGGCGGACCGGCTCGGCATTCCCGTGGTCTACGATTTTCGCGCCGCCGACGTCGCCGCCGGCGGGGAGGGCGCCCCGCTGGCGCCGGTGCTGCACCGCGCGCTGGTCCGGCGGCTCGGGCGCGAGGGGCCGGTAGCCGTGCTCAACATCGGCGGCGTCGCCAACGTCACCTACATCGACGGCGACGACTTGATCGCCTGCGACACCGGGCCCGGCAATGCGCTGATTGACGATTTCCTGCGCCTGCGCACTGGCCAGTTGCTCGATACCGACGGCCGCGCCGCGCAGGCCGGCGCAGTGGACGAAGCCGCGATCGCCAAATTCCTGGCGCATCCGTTCTTCGCCAGGCCGCCGCCGAAATCGGTCGACCGCAACGACTTCCGCAGCTCGCTTGGCGCCGCGTTCGATGATCGCAGTGTCGAGGACGGCGCGGCGACGCTGACCGCGCTCACCGCGGCGTCGATCGCGCGGATCGTGCCGCATCTGCCGCGTGCGCCGAAAACCTGGATCGTCGCCGGCGGCGGCGCGCGCAACCCGACACTGCTGCGCATGCTCGCCGAGCGCGTCGCGCCGGCGCGGGTCGAAACTGCGCACGACGCCGGCTGGTCGATCGATTCACTCGAAGCGCAAGCCTTCGCCTACCTGGCGGTGCGCAGTCTGCACGGCCTCCCGATTACCTTCCCCGGCACCACCGGCGTGCCGCGCCCGCTCCGCGGCGGCGTGCTGGCAAGACCGTGAACGAGACCGTGAACGAGGCATCGCTCCTGTCCGGGGGCGGATTAGCGAAAATGGATCGCGGTCCTATTTGAAGCCGGCCAGCGCGGATTTCACTTCGGACACGCCTGCGTTCCATGACAGCGTCGCGATAACTGCCGGATCGCAGCCGTTTGAGCCTGCTGTTGCCGATCCCGTTCCGGTGATCAGAAAACAGCCTTGTTTGGACAGCGTGGTCGCGTGGTAGCGCAAATCGAAAGTCATGGACTTGTAGGTGTAGGAAAATCCGATGTTGCCATAGGTGTAATCCGGCAGCGCGACACCGGGAGACGTCGCCGTCGCTTTCGTGGAGCTGAAAATTTGGTGGCCGAGCTCGGCGGAGAACGACAGGCCCCAGCCGATGTCATATTTGGCGGTGATCGAGTCGTAGTTCTCCCAGATCCCCATGCGGTAATAATCGGGCGCGTAATACGCATTCAGCGCGACGGCAAGTTTGGGAGTGACGGCGTATGTGGGCGATACATAAAGCTCGGCATAGCCCGGATCGTTCGAGCCTCCCGGATAGCTGTAATAGGCGACGCCGGTTTCAATCGTGACCGGTCCGATTGCCGGCCGGATGCCGATTGTATCGGGCATCTGGAAATGCGACAGGTTCGGCATCTGCACGCAAGCCGTATTCACGCTGGCGAACAAGATATTGTAGGTGGCCTCGGCATTGGCCGAGACGCTCGGCAGGTGGTCGGACAGCGTATAGCCGCGGTAATTGTAGTCGGTGGTGCCGGCGGCGCCGAACTTGGCGTCGAGTGTGGACGCTGGCGGCGGGCTTGCGGTCGGGGCCGTCGCCGGAATGTCCGGCGCTGCGGGTGTTTTGATTACAATCGGCAAACTGGCTGGCGCCAAACTGGCCGCTTCTTGAGCTTGTGTCGTGGGCGATGCAACGCTTGCGGCTGTGATCGTAGACAGTGCGATCGCCGCAGTCCGCGCATATCTTGGCAGCGCGTTTAGTGCTCGAAGAGAGCGGTTATTTTCAGTTCGCGCTGCCGGCTTATTCATCAAATCGCCGCGTGGCTGGCTCGCAAGAACGCCGCACGCGGAACACCGCACCGAATGGTTTACACGCAGAAAGCGAGCGAAAGTCTTCCGTGACCTCGGAAAAACGGCCGTCTCGAATCATAGATTCGCGGCCATTCTAGCTGATTGCCGAGATTAGAGCCCCACGGGCTGTTTTGCGAAGGAACTGGGTT
>VFSW01005628.1_pt1 | contig 18519 bp, 12 predicted proteins | sample 5358111 | NCBI WGS metagenome assembly VFSW01 (sample SAMN11554181, study PRJNA540505) | mine drainage metagenome | isolation source: sediment from site ElyBrook_90M | place: USA: Ely Copper Mine, Vershire, VT | collected 2017 | reverse complement strand
CGGGTCGTCGGCGCTTCGCCCCGCGGTTACATGCGGTGAGGACACGGCGCGGATCGGTCCGGGCGGCTATCATGCGTTCATCGTTCCCGCCGGAGCGAAGATCGTTTGCAGCATTCAGACCGACGCCGGCGCCGACGAGGTCGAATTCCAAACCGAGCGGCGGTCCTACTACTTAAGAGAGGAACTTGGATGGGGCCTCCTGACTGCCACGCCGCATCTCAATCCTGTCGACACTGATGCGGCGCAGACCGAGATCCAGAGCTGCGTGCTGGAACCTCAGATCGGGAGCGCGAAATAATGTCGATCGAGGATGACGTCACACCGGTCCGCGCGAGTCATCGTTTCGACGAAGCCCGTCTCGAACAATATCTAAGCGGGCGGATGCCACACTTTCGCGGTCCGCTTGCGGTTCGACAGTTCGTCGGCGGGCAATCCAATCCCACTTACCTGCTTGAGACCCCGGACGCGCGTTTCGTTATGCGCAAGAAACCGCCGGGGACGCTGCTCCAGTCTGCCCATCAGGTCGAGCGCGAATTTCTAATCATCAAGGCGCTGGCGGCAACCGATGTGCCGGTCCCGGGCGCGCACCTCCTGTGCGAGGACGCCGGGGTCATCGGCACCGCATTCTTTGTGATGGACTTTGTCGAGGGACGCGTCATGCGCGATCCGATGATGCCCGACTCGAGCGCGCACGAGCGCGCGGCGTGCTACGACTCGATGAACGACGTGCTCGCGCGGTTGCACAAGGTTGACTTTCGCGCGGTGGGACTTGGCGACTACGGCCGGCCGGATGCGTACGTCGCACGCCAGGTTGCGCGCTGGTCCAAGCAGTACGAAGCCTCGAAAATCGGCGAGATCCCGGAGATGGACCGCCTGATCGAATGGCTTGGGCGGCGTATCCCCCCGGCTGACGAGACGACGATCGCGCACGGCGACTATCGCATGGAGAACATCGTCTTCCATCCGGTCGAGCCGCGCGTGGTCGCGGTGCTGGACTGGGAACTCTCGACGCTCGGGCATCCGTTGGGCGACCTGGCGTGGGCCTGCCGTCCTTACCATTGCCCGCCCGGCATCGACGGCGTGTTGAGTTTTCAGGGCATGGATCTGAGCGCGGCTGGAATTCCGAGCGAGGAAGAATTTGTCGCCGCATACTGCCGGCGCGTTGGCCGGGTCAGCGTCCCCGATCTGATGTTCTTTGTGGCGTTCTCGTTTTTTCGTGCCGCCGCCATCGCACAGGGAATTGCGATGCGCGCGAAACTTGGCAACGCAAGCGGCGCCAATGCGGCGGAGCGTGGATCGAGGGCGAGGCTGATGGCCGAGATTGGATGGGACGTAGCGCAAACTTGCGCGATCGACACAACGAAATCGTGAGCAAGGCGTCGGACATCGCGGAAATTATAAATCTCGATGCGGTCGCGCTTTCGAGCGCGATCAAGTCGAAGCGGGTCTCGTGCGTCGAGGTGATGAACGCGTATCTCGATCAGGTCGATCGCCTGAACCCGCGCGTCAACGCGATCGTTTCGCTTTTGCCGCGGCAGGATCTGCTCGACCAGGCCGGAATTCGCGACGCGCAACTGGCTCGCGGCGAGCACCTTGGCTGGATGCACGGCTTTCCGCATGCGATCAAGGATCTCGAGCCGACCAGGGGCATCCGCACCACGATGGGCTCGCCGCTGCTCAAGAATTTTGTTCCGCCTGCGGACTCGATCCTGGTCGAGCGAATCAGGCTTGCGGGCGGGATCATTATCGGAAAAACAAACGTCCCGGAGTTTGGATTGGGATCGCAAACCTACAATCCCGTCTTTGGCACTACGCTCAACGCCTACGATCAATCGAAGACGTGTGGCGGTAGCAGCGGCGGCGCTGCCGTCGCGCTCGCGCTCAGGATGGTGCCAGTCGCGGACGGCAGCGATAACGGCGGCTCGCTCCGAAATCCCGCCGCGTTCAACAACGTGTTCGGATTGCGAACTTCGTTTGGCCGGGTTCCATCGCTTCTCAACGAGGTCTTTATGCCGTCGATTTCGGTGCACGGCCCTATGGCGCGGACGGTGCCGGACCTCGCGATGTTTCTGTCGGTGATCGGCGGATACGACGCGCGCACGCCGCTTTCGATTCGCCAGGACCCGGCTGAGTTTGCGGGGCCGCTCGGGCGCGACTTCGAAGGGACGCGTATCGGATGGGTCGGAGACTTTGGCGGACACATCCCGTTCGAATCAGGCGTGCTCGATCTCTGCAAAGGCGCGCTCAAGGTGTTCGAGGCGCTCGGATGCACGGTGGAGCCTGCGACACCCGGCTATCCGCTGGAGCCGGTGTGGAATAGCTGGTGCAAGATTCGGGCGTGGCAGATTGCAGCGATGCTCAACGGACCCTACGCCGATCCTGCCAGGCGCGCGCTGATGAAACCCGAACTGCAGTGGGAGGTCGAAAACGGGCTCAAAGCCGGCGCGTTGGAAATCGCGGACGCGCTCACGGTGCGCACGGCGTGGTATCAAGCGGTGGGACGATTTTTCCAGAAGTATGATTTCATGATCGCGCCCGCCGGCCAGGTCTTTCCGTTTGACGCGGCGCTACATTGGCCCCAAGAGGTCGGCGGCGCATCCATGGATACTTACCATCGCTGGATGGAAGTGATGATTCCGATCTCGATGTCGGGCTGCCCGGCGCTCGGTGCACCGGCCGGCTTCAACGAACGCGGGTTGCCGATGGGCATTCAGATTGTGGGCCCGAATCACGCCGAGCTGGCCTGCATGCAACTGGCGTATGCGTACGATCAGGCGGCCAACTGGGTGAAGACGCGACCGCCGCCATTACTAAGTAGCTAACGAAGTGGCTATCAGGTCTGAATCGCCACATGAATCATGCGCGCGAGTCGGCCGGCGCCGTGGTTGGGCGGCCCAGCGCCCGCCTCCACAGTTTCGACCATCCGGCGCTGAGCCGATCCATATACAGATAGATCACCGGCGTCGTGTAGAGCGTCAGCACCTGGCTCACCAGCAGTCCGCCGACGATCGCGATGCCAAGCGGGCGCCGCATCTCGGAGCCGGTGCCGGTGCCCAGCGCGAGCGGCAGCCCGCCGAGCAGCGCCGCCGCGGTGGTCATCATGATCGGGCGAAAGCGCAGCACGCACGCCTCGTAGATCGCGTCGTGCGGCGACTTGCCTTCGCCGCGTTGAGCCTCGAGCGCGAAGTCGATCATCATGATCGCGTTTTTCTTGACGATGCCTATCAGCAGGATGATTCCGATCAGCGCAATCACGCTCAGATCGATGTGGAACAGGAGCAGCGCGAGCAGCGCGCCGACGCCGGCCGAGGGCAGCGTCGAGAGAATCGTGATCGGATGGATGTAACTTTCGTAGAGAATTCCGAGCACGATGTACACGGCGAAGAGTGCGAAGAAGATGAGGAAGCCTTCGTTCTTGAGCGAATCCTGGAACGCCTGTGCGGTCCCCTGGAATGTTCCGCGAATGCCGGCGGGCAGGTGAATCTGCGCCTCGGCTCGCGTGATCGCGTCAACCGCATCGCCCAGAGCGACTCCCGGCGCGAGATTGAACGAGATCGTCACGGAAGGAAACTGACCCTGGTGGTTAACCGCGAGTGCGGTCATTTCGGGCGCGAAGTGCGTGAAGGTGCCGAGCTTGACCAGCTGCCCGGTGTTGGAGCGCACGTAGATCAGGTCAAGCGACTCGGGGTTCTGCCAGAACTGCGGCGCGACCTCCATCACGACATGGTACTGGTTCAGCGGCGTGTACATCGTGGAGACTTGCCGCTGCCCGAACGCGTCGTAGAGCGTATCGTCGATCGCCTGTTGCGAGAGTCCCAGGCGCGAAGCAGTGTCACGATCGACTACGACGTTGGCCTCGAGGCCGCTATTCTGCTGATCGCTGCTGACGTCGGTGAGAATGTGAACGGTGCGCAATTTCTTGAGCACCTTCGGCGCCCATTGGTTGAGCTCATTGAGGTCGTCGCTCTGCAGCGTGAACTGATATTGCGCGTTGCTGCCTCTGCCGCCGATGCGCAGATCCTGTGTGGCCTGCAGATAGAGATTGACGCCGGAGACGTGGGAGACCTCCTTGCGGATGCGGCCGATAACCAGATCGGCGCTGATTCTCCGCTCGCTCAAGGGCTTGAGGCCAATGTACAAGTTCGCGGTATTGGTTGCGCCACTGCCGCCGGTGAATGCGATCGCGTTGTCCACGGCCGGGTCTTTATCGATGGTTGCGACCAGTTCGGTAAGCCGATCGTGCATCGCCTGGAATGAAGTGTCCTGGTCGGCCTGCACCGCGCCCATCAGGCGCCCCGTATCCTGCTGTGGGAAGAATCCCTTGGGCACGACCATGAACAGAAAAATGCTCAGCGCGAGCGTCCCGAGCGCGACCAGCAGGGTAAGCGGCTGATGGTCCAGCACCCGCAACAGGCTGCTTTCGTAATGGTCCAGCATCCCCTTGAAAAAGCGCTCGCTCGCCTGGTACCAGCGGCCATGTTTCTCTTCGCCATGCGGCTTGAGCAACTGCGCGCTCATCATCGGCGTCGTGGTGAGCGAAATGACCAATGAAACGAGGACCGCGGCCGACAAGGTGACCGCGAACTCGCGGAACAGCCGGCCGACGATTCCGGACATCAGCAAAATCGGGATAAAGACCGCGACCAGCGAGATGCTGATCGAGATCACCGTGAAGCCGATGCCCGCGGCGCCCTTGATCGCGGCTTCGAACGGCGCCATCCCCTGTTCGCGGTAGCGGGAAATGTTCTCGATAACGACAATTGCGTCGTCAACGACGAAGCCGGTGCAGATCGTAAGCGCCATCAGCGAGAGGTTGTCGAGGCTGTATCCGAGCAGGTACATCACGCCGAATGTTCCGACCAATGAAAGCGGAACGACCACTCCCGGAATCAACGTGGCGCGCAGATTGCGCAGGAACAGGAACACCACCATGATCACGAGCGCGGTAGAAATGCACAGCGTGAACTCGACGTCGCGCACCGAGGCGCGGATGGTGGTGGTACGGTCCAAGATTACGGAGAGCTTGATTGCGGGCGAGATCGAGGCGCGCAACTGGGGCAACGCAGCGTAAATTCGATCGACGGTATCGATGATGTTCGCGCCGGGCTGGCGGAAAATGATAACGCCGATGACGGGCTTGCCGTCGAGCATCCCTGCGGCGCGGACGTTCTCGACTGAATCTCGAACCAATGCGATATCGGAAAGCCGCACCGCGGCGCCATTGGTGTAGCGAACGATCAGCGGCTGGTAGTCCGCGGCCTTGAGCAGCTGATCGGTCGTGCTCAGCCCCCATGTTTGGTTAGCGTCCGCCACTTCGCCCTTGGGCCGGTTCGCATTGGCGGCGGCCAGGACCGTTCGCACATCCTCGAGACCGACGCCGAGGTTGCTCATCTGCGTTGGATTAAGTTCGACCCGGACACCGGGCAGCGCGCTTCCGCCGACCATCACCTGGCCGACACCGTCTATTTGCGAAAGTTTCTGCTCAAGGATTGAATCAGCCGCGTCGTACATCATTCCCGGGCGTACGGCGTCCGAGGTCAGCCCGAGAATCAGGATCGGCGCATCGGCGGGGTTGACCTTTCGATAGGTCGGCTTGCTCGGCAGAGTCGACGGCAGTTGCCCCGCCGCGGCATTGATCGCGGCCTGCACGTCACGCGCGGCGGCGTCTATATTGCGGTTCAAGTCGAATTGCAAAACGATGGTGCTGGCGCCGAGATAGCTGGTCGAAGTCAGTTCCGTCAGACCCGCGATACGGCCGAACTGGCGCTCGAGCGGAGTCGCCACCGACGAAGCCATCGTCTCTGGACTCGCACCGGGCAACGCCGCCCCGACCAGAATGGTTGGGAACTCGACCTGCGGCAACGGCGCAACCGGAAGCAGCCGGAATGCGATCGCACCCCCGAGCGCGAGCGCAATGGTCAGCAGCGTGGTGGCGACCGGCCTGCGGATGAAGGGTTCGGAAATGCTCATGACGCTTGAGCCGGAACGGTCTCAGGAACAACATCTCTTGTCCGCCACTTCGCCACTCGCGTCGCCAAACGGTCGAAGGTCAGGAAAATCACCGGCGTCGTGTAAAGCGTGAGCACCTGGCTCACGAGCAAGCCGCCGACGATTGCGATACCGAGCGGGCGGCGCAACTCGGAGCCGGTGCCGGTTCCCAGCGCGAGCGGCAATGCGCCGAGCAACGCCGCCATCGTGGTCATCATGATGGGCCGGAAGCGCAGCAGGCAGGCCTGGAAGATCGCCTCGCGCGGCGGCTTGCCTTCCTTGCGCTGAGCTTCAAGGGCGAAATCGATCATCATGATTGCGTTCTTCTTCACGATACCTATCAGCAGGATGATGCCGATGAGCGCGATCACGTTTAGATCCTGACCGCAGATCATCAGAGCGAGGATCGCGCCGACGCCGGCCGAAGGCAGGGTCGAGAGAATCGTGACCGGGTGGATGTAACTCTCGTAAAGAACCCCGAGCACGATGTACACGGTGACCAGCGCCGCAAGGATTAGCAGCGGCTCGTTCTTCAACGACGCCCGGAACGCGGCGGCGGTGCCCTGGAACGAAGCCTCGATACTTGCCGGCATCCCGATTTCCTGGCGCGCCTGGTCGATCGCGGAGACCGCGTCGCCCAGCGAGTAGCCCGGGGCCAGATCGAAGGAGATTGTAACCGCGGGAAACTGGCCCTGATGGTTGACGACGAGCGGGGCCGCCCCCGGTTCGAAGTGGGTGAAGGCGCTCAGCGGCACCTCACCGCCCGCGGCTGAGCGAATATAGATATCGTCAAGCGCGTGCGGACTGTTTTGAAACTCTGGCGCCACTTCGAGCACCACGTGATACTGATTCAACTGCGTGAAAATCGTCGACACCTGCCGCTGTCCGAAGGCGTCGTACAAGGTGTTGTCGATCAGATTTGGGGTGATACCCAGGCGCGAAGCCGTCAGCCGATCGATGACGATATGCTCCTGCTGGCCGCCGTTCTGCTGGTCGGTGGCGACGTTGCGCAGGGCGGGCAGCGTCTTGAGCTTATCCACGAGTTTGCCGGTCCAGAGACTCAATTCGCCGGCGCTTGGATCTTCGAGACTGTACTGATACTGCGTGCGGCTCACGCGGTCTTCGACCGTCAGATCCTGCACCGGCTGCAAGTACAGCGTCATCCCCGCGACGGTCGCCAACTTCGGCGCCAGGCGGTTGATAACCGTGCTGATATCCACCTGGCGCTGCTCGAGTGGTTTCAGGTTGATCAGTATTCGTCCGCTGTTGACGGTGGTGTTGGTGCCGTCAATTCCGACAAACGACGACAGGCTCTCCACCGCCGGGTCCTGCAAAATGATCCGCGCCAAAGCCTGCTGGCCGCGCACCATCGCGGCGAACGATACATTCTGCGGCGCTTCGGAAACGCCCTGTATAACCCCGGTATCCTCGACCGGAAAGAAGCCCTTGGGCACGACGATGTAGAGCACGATGGTCAGGACCAGGGTGCCGATCGCGATCAGCAGCGTTGCGGTTTCGCGTTCAAGAACCCACTCGAGCGTTCGGCCGTAGAGCGCGATGGTGTCTTTGAATACCTTTTCCGACCTGCGATAGAACCAGGTCTGCTCACGCTCGGGCGTATGCCGCAGCAGCTTCGCGCACATCATCGGCGTCAGCGTCAACGAGACGACCGCGGACATCAGGATCGTCACCGCCAGCGTGACCGCGAACTCACGGAACAAGCGGCCGACGATATCGCCCATGAACAGCAGCGGAATCAGCACCGCGATCAGCGAGATGGTGAGCGAAAGAATCGTGAAGCCGATCTGCTCGGCGCCCTTGAGCGCGGCCTGAAGCGGCGGGTCGCCTTCCTCGATGAAGCGCGAGATGTTTTCGATCATCACGATCGCGTCGTCAACGACGAAGCCGGTCGAAATCGTAAGCGCCATCAGCGACAGGTTGTCGAGGCTGTAGCCGAGCAGGTACATCACGCCGAACGTTCCGATCAGTGAGAGCGGAACCGCGATGCTGGGAATGATCGTCGCCGACAGACTGCGCAGAAACAGGAAGATGACCATGACGACCAGCGCCACCGTCAGCATCAGCTCGAACTGCACGTCCGCCACCGAGGCGCGAATCGTGGTGGTGCGATCGGTCAGGATCTCGACCTTCACCGACGAGGGCAGCGAGGCCTGCAAGCGCGGCATCAGGGCCTTGATGCGGTCCACGACGGCGATGATGTTGGCGCCGGGCTGGCGCTGAACGTTGACGATCACGGCGGGCGTGGTGTCCATCCACGCCGCGGCCTTGACGTTCTCTGCGTCGTCGATCGCGCCGGCGACATCGGAAAGCTTGACCGGTGCGCCGTTATGATAGGCGACGATCAGCGGCAGGTAGTCCTTGGCGGTCAGCAGCTGGTCGTTGGCGCCGATCGTGTAAGCCTGCTGCTTGCCATCGAAGTTGCCCTTGGCCTCGTTGACGTTGGCGCTCGCGATCGCGGCGCGCAGGTCCTCAAGCGTAATTCCATACGACGCGAGCGAGGTCGGATTGGCCTGGATGCGGACCGACGGTTTCTGGCCGCCGCCGATACTGACCAGGCCCACCCCGGGCAGCTGCGAGATCTTCTCGGCCAGACGCGTGTCGGCCAGGTCTTCGACTTGCGGGAGCGGCAGTTCCTTCTACGTCAGCGCCAGGGTTAGAATCGGCGCGTCGGCCGGATTGGTCTTGCTGTAAACGGGCGGGTTCGGGAGATCCGCGGGCAGGTAGGTCGCGGCCGCGTTGATCGCCGCCTGTACCTCCTGCTCGGCAACGTCGATATTCAAGTTGAGGTCGAACTGCAGCGTGATGACCGAGCTGCCGAACGAGCTGTTCGAGGTCATCTGGGTAAGCCCGGGCACCTCTCCGAATTGCCGCTCGAGCGGCGCCGTCACCGAAGACGCCATCACGTCCGGACTCGCGCCCGGGTAAAACGTCATAACCTGGATGGTCGGATAGTCCACCTGCGGCAGCGCCGACACGGGCAGCTGCCCGTAGGCGACGAGCCCGGCCAGCATCAGCCCGACCATCAGCAGCGAAGTTGCAACCGGCCGGAGTATGAACGGGCGCGAAAGACTCACGGAGTACTCGCGGGCGGTATAGCCGCCGTCTGCACATTCACGTGCGATCCTTGCTGCAGCTTGTCCACCCCGTCGGTGACGACCATGTCGCCGGACGCAAGACCCTTGCCTATGGCGATCACGTCGCCCTGGGTTGCGGCCACGGTCACGCTGCGCATCTCGACGGTTTGGTCAGGCTTGACGACATACACAAACGAACCTTGCTGGCTGCGCTGGAGACCGGCCGCCGGGATCAGAATCGCATTGTGCAAAGTATTGACGAGCAGCTTCGCGTTGACGAATTGATTTGGAAACAGCGCGTTATCCTGGTTGGGAAAGGACGCCTTGAGCTTGATCGTGCCGGTGGACTGATCGATCTGGTTGTCGGTCGTGAGCAGCGTTCCGGCCGCGAGTTTGTGCTTGAAGTCACGATCGTAAGCCTCGACCGGCAACTGGGGGTCAGCCTTCATCGCGGTCTCGAGGCTTGGCAAATCGTCCTCCGGAATACCGAAATCAACCGCGATCGGCTGCAGCTGCGTGATCACCGCCAGACCGGTCGTGTCGGTGGCATGAATGATGTTGCCTACGTCCACCAACCGCAGCCCGACCCGGCCCGTGATCGGCGAAGTGATGCGGCTGTAAACCAGCTGAAGCTTGGCGTTGTCCACGGCGCCCTTATCGCTCTCGATCGAACCGGCGTACTGTCCGACCGCCGCTTGCTGGTTGTCGAGGTCCTGACGCGCGAGGACCTTTTGATCGTAAAGTTCCTGGTCGCGTGCGAGGAGAACCTTGGCGTTTTCGAGCGACGCCAGATCCTTCGCGAGCGTGCCCTCGGCCTGCTCGAGCTGCACCTGGTACGGACGCGGATCGATCTCAGCCAGCAGATCGCCGGCCTTTACTATTTGCCCCTCGGTAAAGTTTACCTTGTCGAGCGCGCCATCCACCCGGCTTTTGATGGTGACCGTGTTGTAGGCCGTCACCGTGCCGATCGCGGATATGTACTGGTTCAAATCGCCGAGCTTCGCCGGCGCCGCTGCGACCGGAACGACGGTTTGTGCTGCGCCTGGAGGCGCCTGGGTGGCGGAATCAGAGCGGCTGCGGGCGATAAAAAAGTAAAGGCCAACTACCGCGACGGCCAAAACGACCAGCCACAGACGCCATCGTTGAATAGCTTTGTCGAGCCAACTGCGCACTTCAGCATCCTGTATAAATCGCGAGGCGTTAGGTTTTCCGGTCGCAGGGGCGTCTGAATCCATCATGTTCTCCGTCGCACTCGTCTCCAAGCAGGCAAGGACTGCTGCCGCATCTATTGTTGCAATTTTGGACCCGCCAGTCCATATTTCAGATGAGGCCGGTGGAGGCGGCTACCGATCTACGAATCCAATGATCGCAGGTTTCCAATCGTGAGCGTCAAGCGCCAGCTGGTTTCGCCGCCGATTCGCCGCAAAGACGGCCGCGGCAGGCCGTCAACGCCGTTCATCCGCGAGAGAATCCTCCAGAGCGCCGCGGAACTCTTTGCCGAAAGGGAATTCGAGCTGGTCTTGATCGACGAGGTCGCCGCTCACGCCGGGGTCGGCAAGGGCAGCGTTTACCGCCAATTCAAATCGAAAGAGGAGCTCTACGCGGCCGCGGTAATCAACGGATTCACCGAACTGCAGCGCGAAATTCGCTCGGCGCTGGCGGGATGCACTTCGATGCGCGAGCAAATCGCGACGATCGTGCGTCATGCCGTCAGATTTTTCTGGAGCCGCCGCCAGTTCTTCGCCCTGCTGCGCGATCCCAAGGCGTTGCGGCCCTCACAGGAGCGCCAGTATCAGGCTCAGCGCAATGACTTGTCGCGATTGATCAGCGGAGTTCTCGACGAGGGCGTCAAGCGCGGTGCGATGAGACCGGGTATCGACACTCGAATCGCGGCCGAATCGCTGCTGGGCATGATGCGCGGGATCAACCGCTACGGCCGCGAGTACACGACCCCCGAGCGCGCGGTCGATATCGTCACGTCGATCTTCCTCGACGGATGTGCCGTTGCCGCACGATAACATTTTTTTGCCAATCGCCACTCATCTCGCGTAGGCTTTCGTCATGGACAAGGCATCGATCCGAACTCACGTCGAGCGGCTTTGGGATGAATCCATCGTCGCCGAACTGACCGAGTATATTCGTATCCCCAACAAGTCGGTCGCGTTCGATCGCGACTGGAAAGCGCACGGTCACATGGACCGCGTCGTCGCGCGCTTCGAGGATTGGGCGCGCCGCCAGCCGATTCGCGCCGTGAAGCTGGAAGTCGTGAGGCTCGAGGGCCGGACCCCGCTGCTGTTCATCGAAATCCCCGGCGACTCGAAGGATTGCGTGCTGCTCTATGGGCACATGGACAAGCAGCCCGAGATGTCGGGATGGCGCGAAGGGCTGGGCCCGTGGCAGCCGGTGCTCGACGGCGAGCGTTTGTATGGCCGCGGCAGCGCCGATGACGGGTACGCGATGTTCGCATGCATCGGCGCGATCGGCGCGCTGCAGGCGAACTCGATTCGACACGCGCGATGCGTGGTGATCATCGAGGCTTGCGAAGAAAGCGGCAGCTTCGATCTCCCGCACTACATCGCGCATCTGGCGCCCCGCATCGGGCAGCCGAGCCTGTGCATCGCGCTGGACTCGGGTTGCGGCAACTACGATCAACTTTGGCTGACCACGTCGCTGCGCGGCCTGGTCGGCGGGAAACTCCAGGTCGAGGTGCTCACCGAGGGGGTGCATTCGGGCGACGCCGGCGGAGTCGTGCCCGACAGCTTCCGCATCGTGCGCCAGTTGCTGAGCCGGGTCGAGGACGAGGCGACGGGCAAGGGGCTCGGGGGGGAATTTTACGCGTCGATCCCCGATGCGCGCCTGAAGCAGGCGGCCGCCACGGCCGCGGTGCTCGGCGACGACTTCCGCACGAAGCTTCCGTTCGTCGGGGGCGCGCATCCCGTAAGCGACGATACGACGGAGCTCATCCTCAACCGCGCGTGGCGGCCGGCGCTCTCGATCATCGGCGCGGACGGGCTGCCGCCGACCGGCAACGCCGGCAACGTGCTGCGCGCGGGCACGGCGGTGAGTTTGTCGCTCAGACTGCCGCCGACGGTAGATCCAAAAGTCGCGTCGCAAAAGCTCAAAAACATTTTAGAGAAAGATCCGCCGTATGGATGCAAAGTGAGTTTCAAGGCGAACTGGGGCGCCAGCGGATGGAATGCGCCAGCACTATCGCCGTGGCTCGAGCGCAGCCTGGAGGCGGCCTCGAACGACTACTTCGGCAAGCCGGTTGCCTACATGGGCGAAGGCGGCACCATTCCATTCATGGGGATGTTGGGCGAGCGGTTCCCGCAGGCGCAATTTATGATCTCCGGGGTGCTGGGACCTCACGCCAATGCCCACGGCCCCAACGAGTTTCTCCACATCCCAACCGCGAAGAAGGTGACTTGCTGCGTGGCGAAAGTGATCGCCGATCATTTCGCCCGGAGTACTAGTTGATTAGCTAGTCAATTCGCGACAGAGGCGGCGTTGCGCAGGATACTACTCATCTCGGGAATCGTGGTTGGCGCGGTGGTGCTGATCGCGGCCGCGCTTACCGCTTACGCATTCTTCAATTTGAGTTCGATCGTCGCCCGCAACGAGAAGCGAATACTGGCGCGCGTGAGCGACGAGCTTGGCCGTCGGGTCGAGGTCGGGAAAATACAGGCAGAAATGGGATGGGGCGTGTCGGTCGAAGTAAGCGGGCTCAAGATTGCGGACGATCCGACCTTTTCGGCTGAACCGTTTCTCGCCGCCAACGAAGTCTCGATCGAAGTTGAGTTTATCCCGCTGCTTCGCGGCGCGGCGAAGGTCACCAGACTCGACCTCGTCGAACCCGACATCCGGATCGTGATGAACGCGCGCGGCGACCTGAACGTGAGCACGATCGGGAGCAGCCCCGATGACGCACGGCGAGAGACTTCGGAAGCGGCGCGGAGCCGGGGCGCAAAGCAGCGATCGTCGCTTGCCGACTTGTCGATCAAGGCGCTGAGCATCGAGGACGGCGCGATCTATTTCAATGATCTTGGCGAAAAGATGGCGCCAATCCGCGTCCATCATCTGGATTTCGACGTGAGAAATTTCGACGCCGCATCGGCCTTTGACGTCGAAACCAAGTCCGCCTTTGCGGGCGAAAAGCAAAACGTCGAGGCGTCGGGAAAGCTCGGACCTCTGCTCAAGCGAGGCGTACTGGACGCATCGGGAATCCCGGTCGATCTGAAGGTGCAGCTCGATTCGATTCTGCTCGACAGTGTCCGCCCCCTCGCTGACGTGGGATCGGAAATACCGCCGGGGCTCTCGATTCCTGATCCCGTATCGGTGAGCGGGACTGTCCGCGGAACATTCGGCAAGCTCGCAATTGCGCTGAGCACCGATCTGAGCGGGGACCGGGTCGCATACGCGGCGATTTTCAACAAGCCGGCTGGGACCGCGATGACGGTGAATGCCAACGGCATCTGGGCGGAGCAGCTCGAGATAGCGAGCGTGAACTTGAAGCTGTCCGATCTCGAATTGACGGCGAGCAGGTTTTCGGGTGGTGGTACGCAACCCTTGAGTGCGCAAATCGATTCGAACAGCTTCAACCTTGCCAATCTGAGCCCGATGATCAATGCAGCGGCCGGGTACGGCGTGGCAGGCATGAGCGAAATTCACGGTACCGTGAAACTGGACACCAACGCGCCGGCGATGGATGGAACCGTGACCCTGAAACAGGTTGCGGTGAAGCTGGGGCCGTCGTGGCCGGGCGCAATCAGCGATCTGAACGGCAAGATTCGTTTGACCGATGGGGTCGAAGTCGTCGAACCCACGAGTTTCACCTTCGGTTCCGCGCACGCGAATCTCGAGGGACGGGTCGAATCCATCCGTCCGCTGAAAGCGAGCTATGCGCTGAAGGCCGACTCGGTGAAGCTCGCGCAGGTATTCGCCTTCGCCGGTCGTCAGCCGGGCGAGGTTGTCAATCAGCTCGCGGTCAAAGGCACGGCCGACGGCGAGATGACTTCGCCGCGAATCAGTGCGACGATCCAATCGACGGACGGATCGCTCGAAAATGTTCCATACCGCAATCTCGATCTGACGGCGGCATACTTGAACGGCCATGCGTCAGCGCATCCATTCAACGTCGGCGTGTTCGGCGGCTCGCTGACGGCGCAAGCGGATGCAGTTTTTGGCGCCGCGCCGACATTCAACGTCACGCTGGGGATGAAGAATCTGAACGTCGAACAAGCGCTGCGCTCACAAAATATCGATGCGGCCAGCACGGTGCACGGCTTTCTGACCGGCAACGTCGCGGCGTCGGGCAGCGGCGCGGATTGGAATCGAATCAAGCCGACGTTGCGCGGCAGCGGGCGAGTAGCAATCGCGAACGGCAAGCTGGTGGGCGTCAATATCGTGGCAGACGCGCTCAACGCAGTCGCCGCGGCGCCGGGAGTCAGCCAACTCGTGAACGTGGCATTCATGTCGAGTCATCATGGGTTGCTGGTCGATCCCGATACCGAACTGCAATCGGCAACCATGAGCTATCAGGAGGTGGGGCCACGGTTCACGACGCACGATCTGTATGCGCAGTCGCCGGATTACAGGATCGCTGGCGACGGCTGGTTCGACATGGACAAGAACATCAGCATGAACGCCGACATCCGGCTCGCGCTCGGACTGCAGGTCGCGATCCCGGTAACCGTGACCGGGAAACTGCCCGGGGTGCACGTGCTACCGGACGTGCCAGCATTGGCGGAGCGCGTGGCGATGGGCGCGATTAACACGCCCGGCAACATGATCCGCCGCGGAGTGAACGCGGTGGGCTCGATGGTTGGCGCTGGACCGTCGGCTGGATCGTCGATTCCGTCGATTCCGAACCCGATTAACGCTCTAAAGAAACTCCTGCCTTGAGCGGGTTGCTCGCGCGAGCCGGCGGATGAGCAAGCCCAAAGTGCCGACGATCCGACGATCCACCGTCGTCAGTGGTTGCAAGCCGGGCCGAAAGGCGAGCATGTTTGGAGCGAGGAGACCGGATGAAACCAGCCATGACGACAATGTCCCTGCCGGACTCGCCGCTTTCACTTTGGCTCGACACTTACGGGCCGTACACGCCCGAGCCGCCGCTCAAGGGCGAAATCGATGCCGATGTGGCGATCATCGGCGGTGGTTTCACCGGCCTTGCCACCGCGCGCGAACTCAGGCGCGCCGATCCGTCGCTCAAGGTCGCGGTGCTCGAAGCCAAGACCGTTGGCTACGGCGCGAGCGGCCGCAACGGCTCGTTCGCAATGACGGTGGTCGGGCTTGGGCTGGGCGTGACCGCGATGGTGCACGGCAAGCAATTCCTCAAAGAAGCGCATGCCTACATGGAGCAGGCGGTTGATCACCTGGACCGGCTAATCCTGGATGAAAAGCTCGAATGCAGCCGCATTCGCCCCGGCTTCCTGCGCGTGGCTACGGCGCCGGGCTACGTTCGCCGCCTCCAGCACGACGTCGAGCTCATGAAGTCGCTGGGCTTCAGCGGGATCGAATGGATCGGGCGCGACGAAGTGCGCGGCCGGGTTAACTCGCAGCGCTATCTGGGCGCGCTGTGGGAACCGCGCCTGGTGCTGGTGAATCCGGCGCAACTGGTGCGCGAGGACAAGCGGATCGCGCTCGAAGCAGGCGCGTCGGTTTACGAAGAGACTCCGGTGCTCGAGATCACCTCGCGGCCCAATTTCAGACTCACAACTCCGGGCGGGGCAGTTAACGCCGCCAAGCTCGTGTTCGCGACCAACGCCTACTCGCACCTCTTTCCCGAACTCAAGCGCAAGCAAGTGCCCGCCTTCACCTACATGATCGCAACCGAGCCGCTGAGCGCCAAGCAACTCGAGCCGATCGGATGGAGCGGGTTCGAGGGAATCGAGGACGCGCGCAATCTCATCCACTATTATCGGCTGACGCCCGACCACCGCCTGGTGATGGGCGGCGGTCCGGTTGGACTGACCTGGGGCAACGACCTCGAAGGCGATCGCTCCGAGTCCGCGTGGCGCCATCTCGAGGAGCACATCGCCTTCCTCTTCCCGTCGCTGCGCGGCGTTCGGATTACCCATCGATGGGGCGGACCGTTTTCGATCACGCTCGATCTTACCCCCGCAGTCGGCTATCTGGGCGACCATCGCGCAGTTTACGCGCTCGGCTGTATCGGCCACGGGGTCTCGATGAGTCACCTGAACGCGCAGGTGCTGCGCGACCTGGTGCTGGAGCGCAAGAGCGAACTGCAGTGCCCGTTCGTTAACCGAAGAGTGATTCCGTGGCCGCCCGAACCGATCCGGATGGCGATCGCCGGCGCGCTGAGGGCCTACCTGATAACCGAGGACTGGGCTTACGAGCGGCGCATGGGCGCCTGACCCGCGACGGATCAGCTTGCGATCGCGTCCTTGTACAGCGGCGACGACGCTTTCATGAAGCGCAGCAGCATCCTCATCTCGGCGATGCGCTTGCCGGCCGCTTCATTCAGCGCGCTCTCGAACCACATGAATTCGGTCTTGGGGCTCTGGCCCAGCGCCACGATACTCCCGCTCACGCGGTATGGACGCTCGACCAGGACCGGGCCGTTGATGTTGCGCAGTTCGATCGCGCCGAACAGGCCCACTGCCTGGCCGAGTTTGCCGCGCAGAGTCGCGATCGATTGCGTGTAGAGAAGATGCACCATCGTCGCCGGGGTGGCGATTGCACCACCCCACGGCGAGGGCTTGGTGTACCATTCCAGCGGGTCGGTGATGACTTTCATCCGTTCGGCCGTCGCATCTTTGGTCAGAAATGCGTCGCATTCCTCGAAGCGATCGCCGGCTTTAAGCGGTCCCAGGATCCGTAACTGGCCCGCATCGAATCGATCGAGCGGACGGCGCAGCAATGCGGTTGGATCCTCGGGGCGTCCGACCGACGCGGTGCCTTCGGCTACACGCATGCCGTCATCGCGCTCGATCCAGGCATCGACTTGCGCGTCGGCCGCATCGCGGGGCGGCTCTTTGAGGAACGCGCGGACCGCTTCGCGGTCGGTGGTCGCGTTCAGGAAATACATCGAGATAGTGCCGCGTTCAAACCATCGCTGGCCGAACGCTTTCAGCAGAAGCGGCGGAAACAGTTCCAGGTGGATCGATCCGGCGACGGTGCCACCGCGAAAACCGAGCTTGGTCGCCATCGCGTCATCATGGATGCTCCCCGAAACATTGCGGGCGTTGTTGACGGATCGGCGCAACGGGCCGACGAACACACGGTCGCGCAACTCGATTTCTGAATTCATGGGGCCGTCCTCGAAGCGAATTCAAGCAGGTCCCACGGCGATCGGCAAACTCCTAAAGCCTCGAGTGACAGGGCGTTTCCCGATCCATTTGTCACAACGCCGGCTTTGGCGGGCGGCCGTCGGATTCGAAATACCGGCGCTCCTCGGTCCACTGCTGCTTCCCGGTGCGGTGACGCGACAACATCGTCGGCGAAGACTAACACTCAGGCGAGCTGTTGATCCATTCACCTGCCATAGGGCTTGCCTCCGCGTCCAAGTGGTGCGATCGGATAGTCAGCAGGAGGTCCAGCTTATGCCGGTCGGCGTAGTCAAAACTCCAGAAGACGAGATCGCGTGGGAACGCGCGAAGGCCCGCGCGAGAGAGGAATATCCCAACGCGCGCGGCAGGCAGTTCTACAGTATAGTGATGGCCATCTACAAGAAGATGACCCACTACACGCCCGCTTCGCGACGCCGTACGGAAATCCCCAGGTAATGGGGCGGGGGAACGGACAGTACATGTACGAAACGGAGTACAAATCCAAGTTGAGGACGCCAGCGGCGGCGGTGGAATTGATCCCGGCGCGAGGCACCCTCTCGATGGGCATGGCGTTCAGCGAACCGCCCGCCTTGTTAGCAGCGCTCGAGAATCGAGTGAAGAGCCGCAAGATCGAGGAGCTTCGCGTTTACTATTCGCACTCGGTCGCAGCCGCCGCCTTCACGATTCTCAAGTACGAATACATGGACGTCATCAAGCCGCATCCATTCTTCCCTACGATTGTCGAACGAACGCTCTTCGAGCGGGGCCAACGGGACAATCGGCGCGTGGTCTTCTACATGCCGGGCAATTTCAGTGCGATGCCGCGGGTGCTGCGCGAAATAGGAATCGACGCATTCATTATGATGGTCGCGCCGATGGACAAAGGCGGATTCTTCAGTTGCGGCACCAACGCCGACTACACGATCCCGACCGCACGAATCGCAAAGCATCTGATCGTCGAAGTCAATCCCAGGATGCCGCGGGTGTTCGGCGATTCGTCGGTGCACATATCGGAAGTCGCGGCGATTGTCGAAAATGAAAGTCCGCTGTTCTCGCTGCCTTCCCGGCCGCCGACGCCATTGGACAATGTGATCAGCAAGAGCATCGTGGAGATGATCCCGGACCGCGCGACACTCCAGGTAGGA
>VFSW01005627.1_pt1 | contig 18519 bp, 20 predicted proteins | sample 5358111 | NCBI WGS metagenome assembly VFSW01 (sample SAMN11554181, study PRJNA540505) | mine drainage metagenome | isolation source: sediment from site ElyBrook_90M | place: USA: Ely Copper Mine, Vershire, VT | collected 2017 | reverse complement strand
CGCACTGATAATCCACTAGGCATGGTCAAGTTGAATAATAGGAATGTGCAGGTCCAGAATAATTTGTGGTAACGCCGTAACTACAACAGTCTGGTCGAGAGCAGTAAAAAAGACACCGATACAGGCAACTGTCAGGGCAGCCAGAGCGATACGCCGTTCAGATGCGCTTCGTGTCTGGCCAGCAACAGGCGTCGTCAATCGTTTGAAAGAATTCGTGATCTGTTGTACCGAAAAGTGACTCGTCTGGCCCGCCTGGGGTGAAACAACATCGGTATTGGGTGTAAGTATTGGCTCCACAGGCAGCTCGACAACTTGCGTAGCGTCTTCCGCCGCCGGGTCGCTAAACGTTCCTAATTGCTGCTCGCCAAGCGCGAAATCTCGTTTGTGCAAACGCGAGGATGTTTCCTGATCGTCTTCTAAAGTGTACATCGTCCCCCCGCTCATTTATAAACTATGAATAATACAAAAGCCGCAAAAGCGGTATATAAAAAGAGAGCAAGCAGTGATTGTGTTCCTCACAAGTGTCAGGAGCGCAATCACCAAACACACAGGCATACTACAATTGTGGTGCTGTGATAGAAATCGTTTCGTTATAGTTGGAAAGATCAAAAGTCCGCACGGTCTGAACAGTATCGCCAACAGCGGCTACGCCTGTCACGCTCACCTGATAGGGTAGCGTGTCTACGCTGCCGATGCACGCGCTGGTCTGAAGCATTGTGCCAGCAGGCACGCCGCCACCAGTGAAGAATGCGAGATATTTGGCATCTAGTTGGCCCGTGATGCGCCAGCAGGGAACGTTGTTGACGATATCGGCAACAGGGGTACTCACATTCTGCAATTTGCTGACAAGCGAGATGATGCCCGTATCGGGGTTGGTCAACGTGCGTGGGTCAAGCACGCCCTTAATCACACGCCACTGGCCAGTGATGGGATCGGTGATAAACTGGTTGTCACCTACGCTAATAAGATTAACCTGCACAGATTGGCCGGAGAGAACCACAGTCGCCTGCGCCTTGACCTTGTCAGGCATCACGACATCGCCTGCGGCATTGAGAATCTGAATCTGGTCGGGTGTAACCGGACCAGGGTTTTGCTCTGCCATTGTGACATGGAAAGCACTCACTGTGCGAAAGTTTTTTTGCAGGTTGGTGAGCAATTGCTGCGTTGTCGGTTTGGGTGTATTCGCGCTGACGCTTGCCGCCGCTGTCGTGTGTTTCCACGGCAAAGAGCAACCCGTCATAAAAAGTACGCTTGCCACACACAGTACTGCACAGACGAGTGCGTGTCTGGCGGTGATACGTCCTGAAAACATGAGTCATGCCTCCCTAGAAAAGTGCGTCCAGATAATGCTCTGTAACTGCCTTGCTGAAAAAAATCAACGCCATTCAGAATCTGTTTCGGGGCCGATGGTACTTTGTGGTATAGCTTGAAATGAGATTAGATACCTTGAATGCTGGACGGATACGCTACGTTGCTCCCGACTTTAAGATATAGCAAGAAATTTGGGTCAGAAAAGTACTACTCTACCGACATCTCCTACGTAATATCACTAGAAAGAGGCGCACAAAGGATATTGGTTGGTTGAAGGGTTGAGGTGACAATTCGTGGTAAATGGGGCAGCAAGGCTATCCTCTACGTGCATTTCAGACATCCATAAGATATAATAGGAACATTACCATCCAATAACCCAGCAAATATGTCTACCTTGATTTGTTCGGGATGATGCGTATTGGATACCCAGAAAGCAGGAACTCATGATGGAGAGAAAGCCGGCTCTATACTGGCTACAAAATATGAATGATCGGCGACAGCAGCGTCCTGATCCCGCTGGTCGTCCCAATGGCAACGGGCAAGGGCCACAAAAGCGTTCATCGTCCAATTTGAATCGCTGGTTGCTGGCTATCGTTGTCATCATGTTGGTTATCTATATATACTATAATTTCTTCGGGACACAAACGACCGGCAATACACCGCGTCTGGACCCGATTTCCTACAGTGATTTTTATAGCCAGATCAACACACACAATATTAAAAGTGCGGCGTTTATTGGGCAGACGAGCATTCAAGGGCAATTTAACACGTCCGTCAATGGCTATACTCAATATCAACTGGCTCAGCTACCTAATGGTGATCCCAATCTGCCACAGCAGCTTGTCAATAGTGGTGCGTTAGTAACGTATCAGCCACCACCAGATAATAGCTTCTGGATCACTATTCTGATCAACGTCTTACCCTGGGTGTTTCTGATCGCACTGTTCTTCTTCATTAGTCGGCGCGCTTCGCAGGGACAACAAGGTATCTTTAGCTTCGGCAAGAGCCGCGCCAAAGTGATTCTGGAAGATCGTCCTAGTACAACGTTTGCGGACGTGGCGGGTGTCGATGAGTCCAAATACGAACTACAAGAAGTGGTTGAGTTCCTCAAAACACCGCAGAAATTCCAACGGCTGGGTGGTAAAATTCCACGCGGCGTGCTGCTCGTTGGCCCTCCGGGCACAGGTAAGACACTGCTAGCGCGTGCGGTTGCAGGCGAGGCAGGCGTGCCTTTTTTCTCGATGAGTGGTTCTGAGTTTGTCGAGGTGTTAGTTGGCGTTGGTGCAAGCCGCGTGCGTGATCTGTTCGATCAAGCCAAAAAAGCCTCGCCAAGCATCATCTTTATTGATGAAATTGACGCCGTCGGTCGCCAGCGCGGATCGAGCATTAACAGCAACGATGAGCGTGAACAGACCTTGAACCAGTTGCTCGTCGAGATGGACGGCTTCGACGACCGCCAGGCCGTTGTCGTAATCGCTGCGACCAACCGCCCCGATGGGCTTGATGTAGCATTGTTGCGCCCCGGACGTTTTGATCGCCGCGTGACAGTTGATCGCCCTGACTGGAATGGACGTCTCGCCATCCTCAAAATTCACTCGCGCAACGTGCCACTGCTTTCCGATGTTAATCTTGTTGCAGTTGCCCGTGCGACAACGGGCATGGTTGGCGCAGACCTGGCAAACCTGGTCAATGAGGCCGCCCTGCTAGCAGCACGCCGTAATCTGGATGGCGTCAATCAGCAGTGCTTTGATGAAGCACTTGATAAAATCCTGCTGGGTGCAGAGCGTCCACTGGTCCTCAGCGATGCCGATCTCAACGTGACGGCCTATCACGAGGGCGGACATGCCCTGACCGGTTTATTGCTGGAGGGTACAGACCCTGTAACGAAGGTGACGATTGTGCCACGTGGACAGGCTCTTGGCGTAACGATGTATACACCGCTCGATGATCGTTACAACTACTCGAAAGACTACCTGCTCACGCAAGTGGTGACTGCCCTGGGTGGACGTGCCGCCGAACAAGTAGTCTTTGACCGCATAACAACCGGCGCGGAGAACGACTTGCAGCGCGTGACCGCGATTGCCCGCCAGATGGTCACCCGCTGGGGTATGAGCGAACGCATGGGCACGATCTCGTTCAGCGAGCGACAGAGTCCCTTCGCAGGCGGTGGCGAGACTGGCGCGCCATCCACTTATAGCGAAGAAACTGCGATACTGATCGATGAAGAGGTTGATCGCATCGTGCGCACTTGCTATAGTCAGGCAGTTGAATTGCTCTCGACCTATCGCCCAACACTTGATCGTATCGCGCAGGAGTTACGCCGCCAGGAGACCATCGACGCCGCACAACTGCACACGATCATGGAAGAGACTGGCGCACCCGTCGCCTCAACGCAGTTCCCAAAAGTGCTCGTGGCCAAAGGCAGCTTGAACGGCAACGGACCTACCATAACACCATCTACGCCCGCCTCTCCTCTACAGCCACCCGATATATTATAAACAGGAAATATGCGACGCCCGCTAGTATGATGCTAGTGGGCGTTTTTCCTCATCTACTGATCGGCACATCGCTTCCCTCGTGTTTTTCTTTATCTACTTTTTGTCATGACAACGAGGAACAAGCGTCTTGGTGAAACCCACTATAACCAGATGTTGTCACAAGCACAGAACTGCTTTATAATGGTGATAGTGAACGCTATTGCTTACAACTCAGGAGGCTTTTTGATGAATTCCCTACTACCCGCGTTAAATTTCAATCCCGGTAGCGGTATCTTTATTGGCGATATTTGCGGCCTTATTCTCGCTCTGCCTATCGCGATGTTCTTCGCATTCTGGCTCAGTTCGGTCAAAAACTGGCTAGCGGTCGTCATTGGGGCGTTTGTGGGCGCAGTTATCGGCTTCTTTATTATCCTTGGCTGGGTTGGCACACTTATTTTTGATACGCCTTTGCCTGACGCGAACGGTGCCGCTGTCTTCTTCGGCTCGGTGATTTTTTGTGCAGCACTCGGCCTGGCAGGCGCAATTTTGATCGACCTAATGGTGGCACGTGCCAACGACCGCGATTATCGCCGTGTAGCGCACGAGGAATAATGTTTTACCTCTTACATGGTGACGATGAGTTCACTTCGCGTGAGCAATTAAGAAAACTTCGTCAACAGGGCGACTTTGGCTATAACCAAGACTCGTACAGCGGGGCTGAGATTGACCTGACAACGTTGCTCATTACCACGACCACCATGCCATTTCTCAGCGAGCAGCGCCTGGTCGTGATCGAAGGTTTGCCCAAACGCAAGCGTGGCGAAACATCCCCTAGCAGCGAAAGTAGCGTGGAAACCGCCGAAAGCACTGCGAAAGGAGCCAAGAGCAAAAGGAGCAAAAAGAGCGCGAAAAGTGGTCCGCCAACACGGGCCACCTTTGAGAAGACGCTCGCAGAACATGTCGCCACCATGCCAGAGACCACCATCCTCATTCTCTTGGTCGATGAGGTGATCGAGGGAGCCAATCCACTGCTCAAGGCGGCGGAGAAGCATGGGAAAGTCATTCAGAGCAGCGTACCGAAAGGCAACGCTTTAGAAAGTTGGATTACCAAGCGAGCAAAAAACCTGCACGTCAAGATTATGCCGGACGCGGTCACGTTGCTAGCAAACTTTATTGGCGGCAATCTGCGCCTCCTGGCGAATGAGCTTGATAAACTGGCAACCTTTGTAGGGCCAGATGGCACGATCAAGGATGAAGATGTGCGGCGACTCTCAGCCCACGTACAGGAGGCACGCATCTTCGATCTAACCGATGCTCTTGCGCAGCGCAACCGCAAGCAGGCATTGAATATTCTGCATGACCTACTCTCCGATGGTGAGCCTCCCCTTAAGCTGATAAGTACAATTACATCCCAAGTTCGTTCGCTGATTCTGGTCAAAGAACTGGCACAAAAGGGAATGCGCTCTCCCCAGATTGCTTCGACGGTAGGTATGCCGCCCTTTGTGGCCGAGAAAGCCATACGCCAGATCGGCAACTTCAGCACGGCTCAGCTAGAGGGAACCTATCGCCAGCTCTTAGCGACCGATGCCGCCCTCAAACGCAGTCGCATGACGCCAGAACTGGCCCTTGATCTGCTCGTCGTCACTTTTGGAACGGTCTAACTCTTATGACTACACCCACCTCGTCTGCCCTGCTTGCTCTAATTATCGAGCGTATTCAAGGTGAGGGTCCCATCAGCTTTGCCGACTATATGCGCATGGCTCTGTATGAACCCGGTTACGGTTACTATGTGACACAGGCGAAGCGCATCGGTTGGGAGGGTGATTATTATACCAGCACGGATATCTCCGACCTGTTTGCCCACTGCGTAGGGCGACAATTGCTGGAGATGTGGCAATGGCTTGATCAGCCAGAGCGGTTTGTTGTATTGGAACAGGGAGCCGGGCGCGGACATCTCGCAGAAGGTGTGCAGGCATGGGCACAGAACGAAGAGCCTGCATTTGCAACCGCTCTCAGCTATCACATCGCGGATATTCGCCTGGGCCGGGATGCACTCAGCGAGTCTGATGTTACCGAGCAAGAGATACGGCCACATGTCCTGCTCTCAAACGAACTAGTGGATGCCTTTCCCGTGCATATCGTCGAGGTGCGTGACCAGCATCTCTACGAGGTCTATGTCGATACCCAGCACGGACGTCTGCACGAGGTTCTGGACGAACCGCGCTGTGCAGAGTTAGCAGCATACCTTGAGCGGTACAAAGTTCCCTGGCAAACATTTAGCAATGGTTGGCGTGGCGAGATCAATCTAAATGCACTGCGTTGGATGGAACAATCAGCTAGTCTGCTGCCTGCTGCACCCGCACGTAGAAAGTTGCACGGCTTCCTGCTGGCAATTGACTATGGCGATAAAGCTCGTGATCTCTATACACCTGAACGGAGACGCGGCACGTTGGCCTGTTATTTTCAGCACCAACTGACCGAGCGTCCTCTACAGCGTCCCGGTGAACAAGATATCACTGCGCACGTCAACTTTAGTGCGTTAATTGGTGCGGGGCGTCAGCATGGGTTGCGTCTGCACCAGTTTGCCACGCAGCGAGAGTGGTTGATACAATACGGCATTCATGAAGAACTGGAACGTGTCCGCCAGCGCGACTTTGCGCTCATCGAGACCGCTCGTGCCAGCGATCAGGGCCAGGTCGCACTCCTACAATGGTACAATTTGCGCCATCGCGTTGCCGCTCTGACCGATATGGCAGGCATGGGAAACTTCAAAGTCCTTATCATGAAACACTAAACGCGCCACTATAACGGATGGTTAAAGGCATAAATATTTATTGTCCTGAAAGAGAAACACAGCGATAAAAGACCAAAGGGACAACTTACGAGAAGCTACACCTCTGGTCTTTTTATCCATATGCTCGGCAAGATTTAGCGACGTAAGAAGAGCCAGCCTTCACAGAGTCCTGCCAGAATACCGGCCAATAGATAGAGAGCCTGATGCTGTTGCACGTTGCTGCCGAAGATGAAAAGGCCACTGGTCAACAACAGGTAGGCAAAAAGGGCGAGGACCGCTCCGACATAGGGGCGCGTAAACCAGGTCATCAGCACGAAGCCTGGTGTCTGCACAGCACGAAAACGGCCTAGTGTGACGATGCTACTGATGCAGCCACCCAACATACCGTAGACCAACACGATCCCTGGCACGTTGAGGGCTGTGCTGCTGCTCATGGCAGTCAGGTCTAGCAGGCCGAGGCTTTGCAGTAAGATGAGTGTCAGTGTGCCTAACAAGATACATGCGAGATAGCAGGCAAAAATCATCAACCAACGATTCAACATATGCGTTGATAGTAGCCGTGTGGTAGAGGGAAGAGGAGAAACAGGCCCAGCAAGAGCGAGTTCCATCATAGCAGGCAACGGTTCTGTATCCTGCTCTGTGCTGCTTGGTGTGGGGGCCAGCGGCACATTACCCTGGCGCATCGCTGGTATACTACCTGACCACTGTTTGAGATAGCGTTCGGGGAGACGCTGCTTGCGCCCAATGTTCAGGAGACGCTGCACAAAGCCGTCATACATGCGTTGTTTCGTTGAAAGTGGATAGAAACTAGCCTGCACGCCATCGGTTAAAACGTAAGCAACGGCCTGTAGCGTGCGATGGCGCATCATATCGGCCACATCGATCATCACAGCATGGAACAGTGGACGCGGAGGTAGTGCCCCATGCACCGTATCTAGTAGCGAGCCTTCACCCTCTGCGGCCTCGGTAATGCGGCGTGGGATACGATAAAGGATGCCCCACACTTCCGTCTCTGGCTTGCTGGACGGCACGAGCGTCGCTATCGTGGCAGTGGTCTGGTTCGCGGCGATCTCTACTGCGCCAAAGGCCACGTGATAGCCCTTCAAAAGTGCCGTGCCATAAGGGAGCGCGAGACCATCCAAACGTTCCACACTATTTAGCAGCGCGCCATCCATCTCCAGGCCATACTCAAAAAGCCACATAAATTCTGACTGCTCTGGTGGAAACGGTGCGGCGCGCCGCGGTAAGGGACTCTGCGTCACCAGGTGGTCCGTGGCCAGTACATCATCCTCTTCCGGCAAGGGAGGAGCTGATGGTGCTTTACGCGGAAAACCAGTAATAGTGGAATGCTGCTCGTTAGTGCCACCCGTATGTTTCTCTGTCATCGCCGAGGCAAATGTCTGTGGACGCGGCGTGCTGTTGCGAATAATCTCCGCCCCCGGAATCACTTCAGAAATCCTGTTTTGCTCATCTGATGCCTGCGGCGGCTGTGCTGTCTCCTGCTCTTGGTTCATAGAAAACTCCTTCCAAACAACCCTTTACATACCCATCTGAGACGTATTTCAGTATTGAGCTGATACGCTCTCCTACTAACAGGATACTGAAATCAACAACTCTTGGATCGCTGCATCCTTTTGGTCACCATGTGCGTCTAACAAGACGTAAAAGCGATGAAACAATACGCACTTTCCATCGAGCGTATCGAAAGAGCGTAAGAGAGATGAACGGGATGCATGAGACGCCTCTAAAAAATGACGAGCCAGACGATGGCGCGCTCGCGGCAATGGTCTTGGCGGGCAACACTGAACTGTTTACACAGTTAGTGACACGTCATACCGACCGCATCTACGGGCTTGCTTTACGTCTACTTAGTAATAGTGAAGAAGCCGAAGATGCGACGCAGGAGGTCTTTCTACGCGCCTATACCCATCTCGGAACGTTTCATGGCTCCGCAAGCTTCGCGACCTGGCTGTATCGCATTGCACTCAATGTCTGTCGAGACCAGCTCCGCCGTCGCCAGGTGCGTGAACAAACAATGACATTTTCGTATGTAGAAGAACTCTGGACAGATGAACGCTACACGGTAGACCCAGAACGAATCGTGTTGGCCCTTGAGAATCGAGCCGTCATAGAACACGCACTCGCACAACTGCCGACAAACTATCGTGCAACGTTACTTCTGCATGAAGTTGATGGACTCACCTTGAGTGAAATAGCAACCCTGATGGATGCGCCGTTGCCAACAGTCAAATCACGCCTGCAACGTGCGCGCATGGCACTGGTAACGCTGCTTGACGAAGCAACCCACGCTGAACAGGCAATACAGGTACAACAAGATGCAGCATCTCAACATGGCCTGCCCAACACGAAGAAAGGAGCATGAGGATACATGGATAGATTGCTCACCTGCGCGGAAGCGCGAGCGTTGGTATCGGATTATATGAACGGGGAACTCGACACGGAACACGTCCATATGCTCGAATACCATCTTCTGCACTGTCTCTCATGTCCCCCGCTCTATCAGAGTATAGTCGAGATACAGCGTCATTTGCAGCAGCAACCACCAGCGCACCATGCAGAAACAATACAGCGTGTAATGCAAAGAGTGAATGCGGCCATTCAAACAAAGCAACAAGATAAATAGTGTTCAAAAGGAGCAAAAAGATGCAATTTGTAGAATTTATGGCAAGCGGTTTTGGACGTGCATTGAGAGCAGTCCTAGGTCTGGCAATTAGCGGCTATGGCCTCTACCTCTGGCTGGCAGGTATGAATGTGACGTTAGGCGTCGTGCTGGCGATAGTGGGACTTGTGCCCCTGCTGGCAGGTGTGCTTAATTTCTGTCTGGTGGCCCCCCTACTAGGTAGCCCATTCTCCGGTACTGCTGTTCGCTCACATCATTAGTCAACCAGCTCTACGTACATCATGACGTAAAGACACAATAATGCAGAGGCAGCACGCCAATAGCATGAGCATGCTGCCTCTGCATTATTATGTACAGCTTGACATTCCCTCGCCCAATATCGTAGCGTGTAAAATAGAGACACCACGAATAACAGGAGTGAAGCAAAATGGAATATAGAAGATTGGGTCGAGCAGGTATGCGAGTTAGTACCATCGGCCTGGGAAGCTGGCTTACCTATGGTGGGTCGGTCGAAGAAGAAAACGCAGTAGGTTGTATTCACGCGGCCTATGAGCAGGGCATCAATTTTTTCGATACGGCCAACGTCTATGCGCGTGGCAGAGCTGAAGAGTTTGTCGGGCGCGCCCTGAAAGCATTCCCACGCGATTCGTTTGTGCTAGCGACAAAAGTCTATTTCCCAATGGGTGATGGTCCAAATGACAAAGGTTTGTCCCGTAAACATATCATGGAGCAATGTCATGCGAGTCTGCGCCGCCTGGGAACCGATTATGTCGATCTATACCAGTGTCACCGCTATGACGATGAGACGCCACTAGAAGAAGTGTTGCGCGCCCTGGATGATCTCGTTACGCAAGGAAAGATTCTCTATGCGGGCGTTTCTGAATGGTCAGCCGTACAGATCAGCGACGCGGCCTATACGGCACGTGCGCATAACCTGGATGGCATTGTTTCCAATCAGCCAATTTACAACATGCTCACGCGCTATATCGAAAGCGATGTATTGCCACTATGTGAGCGCGAGGGCATTGGGCAGGTCGTGTTTTCGCCCCTTGCGCAAGGCGTACTGACAGGAAAATACAAGCCCGGTCAGCAACCAGCGCAAGGGACACGCGCCTCTGACCCTGCATCCAATATGTTCATGCACAACCTCATGGCTGAGCGCACGTTGAGTGCGGTACAACATCTGCAAGAGTTGGCACGTCAGAACGGCTACAGCTTGGCGCAGATGGCTCTCGCCTGGGTGCTGCGCCAACCCAACGTCAGTTCAGCAATTATCGGAGCTTCACGCCCTGCGCAGGTTGAGGAAAATGTCAAAGCCAGCGAGATCAAACTCACGGACGATCTGCTCACGCACATAGACGAAATTCTCAAAGGCATTGCATAAGAAGCACTTTCTTTGCGAGGCATGGTAGATCAACAGCCAAGATGCCCATTGCGGCGATCTATCATGCTCTAGCTCGTTCTTCCAACGTTTTCCTATACAGCGCGAACATCGAAGCAATAGTGCTGATGGCTTGTGCATCGACGATGCCGCGCTCCGTGATGACGCCCGTGACCAGTTCGTGAGGCGTGCGATCAAAATAGAAATTGCGCACAGTAACGCCGGCCAGCGGTTTTTCCAGAACTTCCGCTGACTCTTTTTCCTCTAAAAGGCTGAAATCGCCACGCCAACGTTGCGGCGATATTTTGAGCGTTTCGCAGGTGACATAGAACGGTATGCCATGCCCACGTGCAGCCCATGCCAGCAGGGCTGTGCCAGCCTTGTTAAGAACATCTCCGTTTGCCAGCACGCTGTCTGCACCAACGATGACAGCAGCACAGTCCGGTAGAAAAATGTCGGCTTGGGCGTCGGTAATCAGCGTGACAGCCACCCCTTGACGAGCCAATGCTTCAGCTAGGGTACGCCCTTCGTAACGCGGGCGACCTTCGAGCGTTACGACAGATGACAGTTGTTGCCGACAGGCCAATAAAACAGCGAGCGTCGTACCCGAAATGCTACACGTCATAAGCTGCCCTTGTAGCAACGCTTGCGCGTGACTGGCAATACGCGCTATTGCCGTTTCATCATCCTGCAACCATCGTTCAGCCGCTTGCACAATAGCCAGGGAATCGCCCGGCGTGCTGAGCAGTTGCGCCATAGCATTGGTGAGGGCCGCCATGGCTGGCCGTGCATGGGCCAACGTATAGCCCGTGCGATAGAGTGGTGTTAACTCACCTTCGTGCGTGCTGAGAGGCAATGTACGTGCAAGGTCGCGCATCAGCAGGATAGCTTCGCGCACTAACCAACGCGAGCCATGTTCACGATCATCACAGATACGCGCAATACGCTGTGCAAGTATTTTTTGTTCCATTACAATTTCCTTTTTTTAGAGGTCGATCCTTATCTATGATAGGAATATCTTGTCAAAATCCTCGCTTGAGATATGAGCATTGTTCTGTTATGCTACAACAAGATGGTACAAAATACCTGAAATATTTTAGAGGAGCAGATGCATGGAATATTCGCCGGAAGAGATGGTTGCCCACATCAATAGCACCCGCATGGGGTCCGTCTGGGATGTGCTAGACATCAAACTGGTGTTAGCCGAGAAAGAAAAAGTGGTGGCGACGATGCCAATTGGCCCCAATCATCGTCAGCAGGTGGGCTATCTACATGGTGGCGTCTCGGTTGTGTTAGCAGAATCGCTAGCCTCGCTGGGCACGGTACTCAACATTGATGCGGAACAGCAGATGGCCTTTGGCCTAGAAATCAATGCTAACCATTTGCGGCCTAAACGTGAAGGCATGCTGACCGGAACGGCGATACCTATCTTTCGCGGGCGCACAACCCAGGTATGGGAAGTCAAAATTACCGATGAGCAGGAGAAATTGATCTGTATCTCGCGCTGCACTGTCGCAGTCGTCAAACGCCTGCCAGATACGACGAACATTATGAGCCGTGAACTCACGTGAGTTCGTCTGTTTCGACATTGCACACAGTGATACAACATGCGGCAACGGTAGACAAAAGGTAACTGGATAGGTATAATACAAGCGAAAAACAGGCTGTTCAACGAAGAACAGGAAGGAACACTATGCATATTCGTGTAATCGGCGCACCAATGGACTTGGGCGCGGATCGGCGCGGCGTGGATATTGGCACAAGTGCCATTCGCTACGCCAACCTGAGCGATCATTTACAGCGTATTGGCCATACCGTGCGCGACTATGGCAACATTGCCATCCCACAGCCCGAGAGTTGCCCCATAGGCAGTCCTCGCCTCAAATATTTGGACCCTATTGTGCATGCAGCAGAAGAACTCGCTCATCTCATCACCGCGACGCTCCAGGAAAACGAGTTTCCGCTCATCCTAGGTGGCGATCATAGCATCGCCCTCGGCTCGATTAGCGGTGTTGCACGCGTGCATCCCAACATCGGCGTGATCTGGGTTGATGCACATGGCGATTTCAATACCGACACAACCACCCCTTCTGGCAACATTCACGGCATGGTCTTAGCCGCATTGGCAGGCGTCGGTGACACCCGCCTGACGCATGTCGATAGTTGGGGACCCAAATTGCGCAAAGATACCATTGTGGTGATTGGGGCACGCGACCTCGACATTGGCGAGCAAGCCTTGTTGCGTGACAATCAGATTCACGTTTTTACGATGTCTGATATTGATCAGCTTGGCATTTCGGAGGTCATGCGACGCTCTATCGCGGTTGCCAGCCGTCACGATAATCCCATTCACCTCAGTTTGGATATGGATGCACTGGACCCACGCGAGGCTCCAGGCGTCGGCACACCCGTGCGCGGCGGCTTGAGCTATCGCGAAGCCCATCTCGCCATGGAGATGGTTTCCGCCTCGCAACGACTCGTCTCTATGGATGTTGTCGAGGTCAATGCCATCCTCGACCGCGAGAACGCAACCGCTCGCCTCGCCGTCGAATTAATCCTCTCTGCACTGGGTAAGAGAATCTGGTAATTGATTGGCTGTCCTTCATCCCGTCGGCAGAGGTGCAATTGGCTCACCTGGCCCTTGTCTTCGTAATGGTAGAATAAAGCAAGTGATAGCATATATCTAAGTAAGAAGGAGGACGCGATAGGTCGTAGTGCAACCACTTATCGCACCACATGATGAACATTAACGCAAAAGAACTGTTTATGGATGGCAAATTTGTTTCTGAAGAGCAAGGTGTCATCTCTGTGCGCACGCATGCTTTCGCCTATGGCACAGGCTGCTTTGAGGGCATCCGTGGCTATTGGAACGAAGAGCAGCAGCAAGTCTATCTCTTCCGCGCACGTGAACACTACGAACGTCTGCTAAACTCATGCAAGATTCTGCAAATCACGCTTCCCTACACCGCCGATCAGCTGGTCGAAATTAGCGTCGAGCTTGTGCGACGCAACGGGCAGAAGCAAGATATCTATTTGCGCCCAGTCGCATACAAGTCACAGTTGATCCTCGGTGTCAACCTGCACGGCGTCTCCGATAGCTTCCTGCTCACCTCAGAGCCACAGGGCAACTATGTAGACCTCGGTGGCATGCGCTGTGGTGTCTCTTCTTGGCGGCGCATTGATGACAATGCCATGCCTGCCCGCGCCAAGATTTGCGGAGCCTACGTCAACTCTGCCTTCGCCAAAAGCGAGGCCATGCAGAATGGCTACGACGAGGCCATCATGCTCACCAACGAAGGCCATGTCTCTGAAGGCAGCGCAGAAAATATCTTCCTGCTGATGAATGGTACGCTGGTCACGCCTTCACCCAGCGAGAACATTTTGCTCGGCATCACCCGTGATACCATCATGAAGCTCGCGCAGCGTGAGATGGGCTATCAGACAGTTGAGCGGCAGATTGACCGCACAGAACTCTATGTTGCCAACGAGATATTCCTCTGCGGCACAGGTGCGCAAATCGCCCCCGTTGTCGAGGTTGATCACCGTCCCATCGGCACGGGTAAAGTTGGACCTGTCGGGAAACAGTTGCAGGACCTCTACTTTGATATCGTGCGTGGTCGTCGCCCAGATTATAGCGAACAGTGGTGTACGCCCGTCTATGCCAGCGTAGCCCAACACAGCTAGTATCATGCAAAATTTCAACGGCAATCACGGTATCTATACAGACGCCGTGATTGCCGTTGAAACTCATTAAAGAGGAAATAGCATATGGAACTGGCACAACGTATTGAGCAATATCTACAGGCCGTTCCGAAGGCCGAACTACATGTCCATCTTGAAGGCTCCATCCGTCCAGAGACACTCCTGCTGCTGGCCCGGCGCAACAATGTGACACTGCCCATCTCGACGGTCGAGGAGGCGCGCCAGTGGTTTAGCTATCGCGATTTCCCTCATTTTGTTGAAATTTATTTTGCCATTTCAAGTTGCCTGAAAACCGAAGAAGACTACGAGCTGATCGCTTATGACTTTGGCTGTGAGATGGCACGTCAGCATGTACGTTATGCCGAAATCACCTTCTCCGCTAGCACGCACCGCTATTCACTAAAAGTGCCACATGATCGCTATCTGGCTGGTTTGAATAAGGGCAGAGCGCGCGCGAAAGCCGATTTTGGGGTCGAGATGCGCTGGGTCTTCGATATCGTGCGCGATATTCCTAAAGCAGATGCTCTTATACGGCGCGCGGACTATACAGTTGATGTTGCACTGGAAAGCAAGCACGATGGTGTGGTAGCACTGGGTTTAGGCGGCTACGAGGTAGGGCATCCACCTGAAGAATTTGCGCGCTGGTTTGAAAAGGCACGCGTAGGCGGCTTGCATAGCGTGCCACACGCGGGCGAGACGCTTGGTCCAGAGAGCGTATGGGGAGCCTTGCACACGCTAGGAGCGGAACGTATCGGGCACGGCGTGCGCTCTATCGAAGACGCCAATCTCGTCGCACACCTGGCGCAGCAACACATTCCGCTGGAGGTCTGCCCGCATAGCAATATCCGTTTAGGTGTCTATCGCAGTCTGGCCGAACATCCACTACCACGCCTCTATGCTGCTGGTGTCCCGCTCTCGGTCAATTCAGACGATCCGCCGCTCTTTAGCACGACGCTCCAGCAAAACGTTGATACGCTTTATGAACCATTTCGCTTCTCGCTCGACACGATTGATGAGATATTACTGAATGGAGTACGCCATAGCTTTATGGCAGAAGCAGAGAAGAGCAAGATGGAAGAAGAATTTCGGGCGGAGATGCGGCAATTGCGCGAAGAGCTGGCATTATCGCTGCTATAACATAGCGTAAGCAGGGCGACTATCAAGATCACCCTGCTTATTTGCCTTTGCACAGGTTTAACCCACACACTCCAAGCATTACAAAGCAGATTAACGCTTTGTATACTGTGGAGCCTTGCGGGCGCGTTTGAGGCCGGGCTTTTTGCGTTCCTTCATACGTGGATCACGTGTGAGGTAGCCAGCTTTGCGCATAGCAGATTTAAACTCAGGATTCATGCGCACGAGAGCGCGAGCCAGGGCATGGCGAATTGCACCCGCTTGGCCACTGGTTCCACCACCCACCACGCGCACGGTCATGGTATAAGTAGTGCTGAGATCAAGGGCACGCAATGGTGCTGAGATCGTTGCCATATGTGAAGCCAGTTTGCCGAAGTAGATATCGGCATTCTTGCCGTTGACGGTGATACTACCATCACCGTTGGGGAAGAGGCGAACACGGGCAACTGCCGTCTTGCGCCGTCCCATCCCATAGTAATATTCACCTTTGATGGTATCAGCCAACGTAGGTTCTCCTCTTCTTTATTTACTCTGCGCTTGCCATAGCAGGCTGCTTGAGCAAAGACTGTGGTCCCGTCCAGACAATCGGCTTCTGCGCCTGATGGGGATGCTCGGGGCCTGCATAGACTTTGAGATGGCCCATGATATCTGCGCCCAGACGATTATGCATGACCATACCACGCACAGCATGGATCAGGGCACGCTCTGGGAATCTGCCGGAAAGAGTTTGGCGCAACGAGGTCACTCGCAAGCCACCGGGATACTGGCTATGGTGATAGTACATCTTCTGCTCCATGCGGCTACCGGTGACAGAGATTTTCTCCGCGTTAATCACAACCACAAAGTCGCCACTTTGCAGATGAGGCGTAAACGTGGGCTTATGCTTGCCCCGTAGAATTTGCGCGATCTGGGAAGCCAGACGGCCTAAAACCTGTCCCTCAGCATCGATGACATACCACTGGGGTTGCAGGTCAGCGGCCTTCGCGCTATATGTCTTCATCATTGCATTACTCCAAAAATTTCAGGATACTCAACCCGTACCAGACATAGCCCGTGAGGTGGGGCCGCTGAGCCAGGGTGCGTCTTCTCCGCACGTTGTACAATGGTTGCGAACTCGTCCAGGCTCAGGCGTTGTTGTCCAACCAGGAGCAAGGTCCCTACCATTCTGCGCACCATCCCAGTGAGGAAGGCATCCGCAGTAAAATCACAATAGATAATACCTGTTTGCGTTTCTTGCCGCAGAGAGCGGGCATCGATGATGGTACGCACACAGTGATGCGGCCCAGGCTTGTTCGGGTTGGTCTCATCAGGACTATGCCCAAATGCGCCAAAATCTTTGCGCCCAACCAGCAGTTGACAGGCTTTATGCATACACGTCACATCTAAGGCTTGCGAGCGATGATAGCTATAACGTGCATGCAATGGTGACGGTGCGCGCTCATTCCAAATCGTGTAACGGTATGAGCGACTGATCGCACTAAAGCGTGCATGAAAGCGTTCGGAGACCTCGCACGTCCAGCGTAGCGCGATTGACTTGGGCAAAATCGCGTTTAAGGCGCGTTGCCAGATGTCTGGAGACAGAGGTGACGCCGTCTGAAAATGAATCACCTGTCCACTGGCATGCACACCAGCATCAGTGCGCCCAGCCCCGTGTACGACGGAGAACGCGCCAGAGATACGCTCAATCGCCATCTCTATCGTGCCCTGCACTGTCTGCCCGTGACTGTCAGGTTGCCGCTGAAAGCCATGATACTCAGTGCCATCGTACTCAATTCCACACGCAAGGTTCATACTCGTTCGCAATCAGCCTTAAGCACAAGCAAGCGGTCCAACGGACACGATCGCTTGACCCTACACGAGGGCGATCTGTGCTATATCAGAAGCATCGCCTTTGCGCTTGCCGAGCTTGGTGATACGAGTGTAGCCACCAGGCCGTCCAGCGTAACGCGGAGCCAGTTCTTCAAACATTTTTTTGACGACCAACTCGTCGGGCAGAGTACGCAAGATCAAACGGCGTGCGCGCAATTCAATGACCATTGCATCATACGCGGCCTGCAAAGCTTTCTCAGCCTCATCTTCATTGGCAATAATCTTCAGCAGCTCTTCGCGACGCTCCTTGAGCTTATCTTCCAGGAATTTGCGTCCCTTTTCGGTGAGAGGTGCTTTCAACTGCACAGCGCGATCTTCATTCGAGGCGACAGCAGCATTGAGAGAAAAACGCCCACGGCGCGCAAAGGCTAGCAGTTGCGAAGCCTTCTCCTGGTCGGATACGACCGAAGCAAGGTATTTTTGAGCAGCAGCGTGGCCCTTCACCGCAACGTCAATGAGCTTTTCAGCTTCGGCGCGAATGGCACGAGCGCGTGCCTCTGTTGTCTGAATCCGATCATACCGAATGAGGCCAATCATCAGGTTGCGACGCGCAGAACGGCGTCGTGGCTCAGGCATGTTCATGCGATTACCGGCTATGCGGTGCCTCACTTCAGTCCTCCATTTCGTTATCGCCGTCCATATCGGCTCCGACAGTGCTGGTACGTGGGCTAGGCAAGAAGTTGCGCGCAAGCAAGCGTTCGCGCAGCTCTTGCAAACTCTTCTCGCCGAAGTTACGTACACCAAGCAGATCATCTTCATTCATAGTGAGAACCTGACCCACCTTCGTGATATTACTGCGTTTGAGGCAGTTATAGGCACGAACCGAGAGATCGAGTTCTTCAATAGGTGTATCATAGACTTTCGGCAGGATCGGCATGCTGCTTAACGGGGCCTTCTCTGGTTCAGGGAGAGAGGCGCGATAGTTCGCAAGCAACGTAAAATGGCGTACCAGAATATCAGCACTTTGCCGCAACGCCTCATCCGGCGTGATTGTGCCGTCTGTCGTTATATCAAGAACAACTTTATCAAAATTTGTCATTTGTCCTACACGAGTATGCTCAATCGTGTAGTTGACCTTCTGTACAGGGGTGTAGATCGCGTCGACGGGAATAACCCCTATCGGTTGATCTTCCTTCGAGTCGGCAGGCACATAACCGCGCCCACTTTCAAATACCAGAACCATTTCAAGACGCGCATTGTCGTTGTCGAG
>VFSW01005626.1_pt1 | contig 18520 bp, 16 predicted proteins | sample 5358111 | NCBI WGS metagenome assembly VFSW01 (sample SAMN11554181, study PRJNA540505) | mine drainage metagenome | isolation source: sediment from site ElyBrook_90M | place: USA: Ely Copper Mine, Vershire, VT | collected 2017 | reverse complement strand
CAAGCGACCTACCAATCCAAAGACATTACCTTTGGCGTCACCGCGCCCGACATCACCCCCACCGCCACCGTCGCTCAAGCCGACTTAACCGCTGGCCCCTTCGTCGAATACTCCCCACGCCTCGAAGGTACCCTCGCCCACACCGGCACCCTGCACATCTATCCCGGGCTTTACATCGCTCTCGCCGGCCGCATGTGGACCCTCGACCTCGCAGACATTCCCATCCCCATCGGACCCTTTTCCGCCTCTGTTCCCTTTGCGCCGTCTCTCGCGCACCTCAGTCTCCCGTTGCTCTCGCTCGACGCGACAGACGTAGACTTTGGCAACGTCAACGTCGGCACCACGGCCACGCAGTCCGTGTACGTCGACAACCACGGCGAAGGCGACGGGGTGATCCTCGGTCACGACCCCGCGGATCCCTTTGGCCTCGACGCACACACTTCCCCGATTCCCACGGCCTCCCGTGCGGGGCTGGCGCTGACGTTTACGCCCACGGTGCCCGGTCCCGCGGTCGCCGATCTGTCCATCGTCACCAACGACCCCACCAATCCACGGCTCATGGTTCACGTCCACGGCAACGGCATCGCCACGGCATGGACCGAGATCCCCGACGGTGCAGTCGTTCCCCCGGATGGCGCCGCCGACGGGGGCACCGACAACGGCTCCGTGGCCACCCTCGACGGGGGAATCCCCTCTTCCGCGGCCGCCACGGGATCGTGCGGGTGCGTCGTCCTCCCGCGCCCCCGTAACTCTCCGTGGCCCTACGCGCTCGCCGTGGTCTTCACCGCGGTGTCCATGGCACGTCGTCGATCCCCGCGGACTGATTCGTCGCACGGGCAAGCGAAAACAACAGGTCACTCAGTCGGTTGAGATACACCACCAGGGTGTCTCGCACGGGCTCGTGGGCTGCAAGATCCACACACTCCCGTTCGGCACGGCGGCACACCGTGCGGGCGTGATGCAACGCCGCAGCGCCAGGGGAACCCCCCGGCAGCACGAAGTGCTTCAGGGCCGGGAGCGTGGCTTCAGAAGCATCAATCGCGCGCTCAAGCCGAGACACGTCCTCGTCCCCCAGGAGCGCGATCTTCAGCGCGCCCGTCCGATCGGGAACCGTGGCTAGTTCTGCCCCGAGGGTAAACAAGTCGACCTGCAGAGACTCGATGATGTTCTGCGCGAGGGGCGCGAGGGTGTGGGTCGCCGCCACGCCGAGGACCGCGTTGAGTTCGTCCACCGTGCCGTACACACGCACCCGCGCGTCGGATTTGGGCACGCGCCCGCCGCCGAAGAGTCCCGTCGTCCCGTCGTCGCCCGTCTTTGTGTAAATCTTCATCCCGCGGGGTCCTGTCCCAGCAACGTCCCCGGCCGCAGCGGGTGTCCCACGAGAAAGTTCTGTACCGTCATCGCCTTGCGGCCTTCGAGCTGAACTTCGGTGAGTGCGATCACCCCGTCGCCCGTGGCCACCCACACCCTGTCCCGGGTGACCGCGACGATTTCTCCCGGCGCGCCACCCAGTACGGTGGCCGGCGGGGCGTCCATCCGCATCGCGCCCACAATCAAGCGATGCGCCCCGAGTCGTGTCGAACTGCCCGGCCATGGATACAGCCCGCGCACCTGGTGATGAATCGCCCACGCCGGGCGCTTCCAGTCGATGGGACTGAGGTCACGGGTAAGCAACGGTGCAGCCGTCGCCTGGGTACTGTCCTGCGCAAGCGGGATGAGGGCCCCCGCCAGGACGTTGCCGAGGTCGTCGCGGAGGATGTCCGCGCCCAGCGCCGAGAGCCGCACCGAGAGTTCTCCCGCGGTTTCATCCGGTCCGATGGCTGTACGCCGCACCGAGAGCACCGGGCCCGTGTCCATCCCGGCGTCCATCTGCATGAGGGTCACACCCGATTCGGTGTCTCCCGAGAGCACCGCCCACTGCACCGGAGCCGCCCCGCGATGCCTCGGAAGCACACTCCCGTGAACGTTGACACACCCCAGCCTTGGCACGGCGAGAACCTCCACCGGGAGGATTCTGCCGTAGGCCACGACCACGGCGATGTCCGGCGCACGCTCCGTGAGCCATGTTGCAAGTGCGCCGTCGCGTACCCGGGCGGGTTGGTACACCTCCATCCCGCGTTCGACCGCGGCGAGTTTGACGGGGGAGGCTTGAATGACGTGTCCACGGCCGACAGGCTTGTCGGGCTGGCACACCACCCCCACGAGTTTGGTGAGCTCCGCGACGGCGAGAAGCGACGGCACGGCAAAGGTCGGCGTGCCAAAGAACACTGCGCGCGGACGGGGAGACATCACCACGTTCCCTCGGTGGGGAGGAGAGCCTGTGCCCTAGGGCCGGGCGTCGGAGAGCACGCGTTTGCGCATTTCGCGGTCGATCATACGCTTGCGGAGAAGGGACACGCGGTCGACCAGGAGGGTGCCGTCCAAGTGGTCGTATTCGTGCTGGATGGCCACGGCGAGGAGACCCTCGGCGATGATTTCGACGGGCTTGCCGTCGAGGTCTTGCGAACGCACGGTCACCCGCGCGGCACGTTCGACTTCTTCATGCACGCCGGGAAAAGACAAACAACCTTCTTCCCACACCGTCTCCCCCTCGCGGGCGACGATCTCAGGGTTGATAAACACCCTGGGGTCACTGGGTGCATCCGTGGGCGCGATGTCGACGACAAACATCCGCTGGGCGCCCCCGCGCGGCGGCGCGGCGACGCCGACGCCGGGGGCGGCGGACATGGTCGCCAAGAGATCGTCGGCCAGCGCGCGCACCTCGGGGGTCATGGCCTCGATGGGCCTCGCCTTGGTCCGCAAACGCTTGTCGGGATAGTGAAGAATCTTTCGGATGGCCATGGCGTGCGTCTCTTGTTACCTAACACCAGGGTCGGGCAGCGGCAAGCCGTGGGGGGATGGACGCCGGAGAGTGACCGCGCATCCACGTCGGCAGGAACAGTTCCCGGTGCGGGTCAACGCCACACCAGGAATCTGGAACGCTGGCGTCGATGGGGTGCACAGACACCACTTCCGACGGGTCCCACGGTTTCACCGTCGTACGATGCTCGCAGCACGCCGCAGAGCAAAGACCAATGCGGCAGGGCGGCCAAGAGCGCAACGCAGGGCAACAGACCCCAACCCGGGGCACATTGCCCCGGACTTGTCACAAGCAGCGACAATTCCTCCTTCGGTAAGCTCGGTCGGAGCATCCGTAAGCTCGGCGCGAGCGTACTGGGATACGCCCGGTACCAAGACGGGTTCGGCGCAGCACCAGGAGGCAGACCCCGGACCTCACCGCCAGGGTGAGTCCAGACATCATCGACGCCGTGCTCAAAGGAGACCTGGCGCTGGCGTCCGTCGAACGGAGTATTGGGCAGCTTTCGTGGACAGACGCCAGGATGGTGCGCTCGACGGCGAAGGGCACGCCCGACAACGAAGCGGGACTTCTCACACGCTGCCACTTTGAGGACCTTGCTCCACGGGACGAAAACCGTCGTCATGGCTGACGATTCAGTGAACATCCCGCGGCGCTCCGTCAACCAAGAGAGCCGGAGGCCGTGATGAAGCCCTTATGTTGGGTGATCGCCGTGGTGTTTGCAGCGACAACCGTCGGTTGCGGCGCTCGCGTCATCGAAGAGACACCGTTTGAATCCGCAAGCTACGTCGAAGGCGACGCGGGTCCTCGGGTTGTCGCGCCCACGGACGCCGGCCGCACTGACCCTGACGTCGCGGACGACACCCCCAGGGTCGCCGTGGGGGTGGGAGAAGCCGCGACGGCGTCGGGCGACGTGCAAGGCAATCCCGATGTAGCTGACCAGGGAGGGCCCATCCTCGCGCACCCGCGTGTGGTCACCATCACCTACGCATCGGACTGGCGCGGCGCGAATGAAGAAGCCCTGATGCAGTCCCTCGCAGGCGGGCCGTGGCTCCACGAAGTCGGTGTGGAGTACGGCGTGGGCGAGGGCTCCATGCTGGGAACCTATCGTAGAGACGGCCCTCCGCCCCCGGCGCTCACGGCCCAGGAGATTGAACAGACGCTCGTGGCGGACATTGCTGCAAGGTCGATCCCGACGCCGCCCGAAGGTGACTACAGCGATGTGCTCTACGTGCTGTTTTTTCCGCTTGGCACGACGGTGTCCATGGTCGACGGAGAACGCGTAGCCCGTAGCTGCCAAGACTTTCTTGGATACCACGGTGCCGTACACGCTTCTGTCGGGCGCGTGTCCTACGTCGTCGCCGCCGAGTGCGACGACCCGCAGAGCGGAAGGGACGTCGACGCGTTGGTCCAGATCACGACCTCGCATGAGTTTATTGAAGCAGCCACCGACGCGGACCCCATCGCGGCCCCGGCCTACCAGCTAGCACCGGGTGTGGGCGCGCCCTGGTCGGACAACGGTGGCGAGATCGCAGACCTATGCCATGGACACGAGGTCACGATTGACGGCTTCAACCTCCAGCGCGTGTGGTCCAACCGGCTCGCAGCGCTCGGAGGCGTACTCCCGTGCGTGCCCGTCGCACCTCCAGGGCCGTGACGATCCACGCACACAAGGGCCGCGGAGGAGCCGGTCGATCGGGCGGGCCGTACGGTGGGCGAGGGCGGCGTGCGGGGTGAAGGACCCGGGATGCGCATCGCTTGGGTCAGAAGTACCGGGTGATCCCGGACTCCAAGAGCACGGCGGTTCGGTCTGGGAGCAGCGGAAAGTCATCGAACAACTGACGGAGTACCCCCATGGTGAAGCCTAGCTCCCACGTGGGGGGCGCTGGCCACGACGGGCGCGTAAGCCGTACAGAAAGCTGCGGCCAGAGTGTTGTCATGCCGCCGAGCATCCGATCGCGGGTTCGGTACCTATCGAGGGTATCGTAGTGGGCGGCGTAAAAGCTCGCCGCGGTCTGGATGCCCAGAAAGGTGTGAAAATCCAGCACGGCCCACGGCGATGGTTCCCACCGGACGCCAGCCTGGCCCGTGTGCGCGGTAAGTCCCCAGGTGTCGACACTGAGGTTGTACTCAAGGTACACGGCCAGCTTCGGGAGCAGCGAGCGCTGCAGCCTCACGAGGCCTGCACCGCGGACGCGAAGTTCTGGAGTTGCCTCGGGGTACTGCGCCAGGCCCACGGTCACATAGCGGTACACCGAGCTTTGGTACCCCATCATCACGTCGCCCTGGAGTGCCAGCCGCAAGAGCGTCAACCGATCGAGCACCAGGGTGAGGGACTCTGCCGTGCTTGCAGCATCGAGGTTGGCCGGGCTCTGCAAGACCCAGCCGGGACCCACGGCGTCGTGGCGGTAACGAACTTCAGCGTGGTAGCTGCGCTCGTGCCGCGGGCTGTCGTGGTCGACGGAGAGCGTCGCGCCGTCGGAGACGTAATCAGGCTCGCGGGAATCTCGAAAGGTTCCCTGGACGGTTGTGCGGTCGCTCAGGGCGATGTCTGCACCGGCCGTGGTCTCGTGTCGCTGTTCGACCACCCGCGACGCGCTCGCGACGACGTCGACCGACGCCGCGGAGATCATGTCGAGCCCGTAACTCCCGTTGGCTGTCACCCGGTCGGTGATCGGAATGCTCGCGGTGACGGACGGTGTCCAGACTTCGACATGGTCGTTGTCGTGGTAGTACCCCGCGTGGAGCGAGACCTCACCGTGTCCTGTCCGTGGTGGCACCCGCCCGCAAGACAATACGGCAAGGGAGACAAAGGCGATCAGTTGCAGCCGCACCCGCCGCCTCCGCCCGCGCTCGCGTGTACGTCCCCGATCCGAACCGCACGAAGGTGCTCTTCCCATGAGACATTGCCCGGCGAGCCGTCCATCTCCATGCACCGGTGCGCCAGGCGCTCCCGTTGCCAGGGTTGCACCGTCGCGCAGCCTGAAACGCCCATGAGAAAGACCACGGCAAACACCCCACGGTTCATGGCAGTCCACCCGTGTGCAACCACGCGATGACCGCTGCGCAGTCGGGCTCGGTGGGCGACGCGAAGACTGTTCCGCCGAGGTGGGTGACGTACCCAAGGGGCTTGGCGACCAGGAGGCTGTCGAGGGCCGTGGTGACACCCAGGGCAAATGCCGCAGCGCTGTCCTCGTTGGCGGTGAGTTCCGCCGGACTCAAGGATTCTGGGATATACAGCCGCGTGGGGTCCTGGCGATAGCGCATCGGGGCGAACACCTGCAGTGCACGGCGGTTGTTTCCGTGGCAACTCGGGTCAGAGCATCGGGCTTCGAGAACAGGCTCGACGGACTGCGCAAACAACGCAGCATCCAGCATCGGGGCTGCAATGGTGGGATTGTCGGGGCCCGCACAGCCGCCCGCGATGGTGAAAGCAATCGCAGCAAGAGCAAGTCTCATAGCGAGAGCATGTAGGCGATGAGGTCGTCGACCTGGTCGGGGAGCAGTTGCGACGTGGCCCCGTGGGTGTTCGGGATGCCGTTGGTTTCGTTGTAGCCATGCTCGCCGGGCAGGAGCGCGGCGTGGCCCGGCGTGAGAATGGCCTCGCGCAAGGAGTGAGCGCGCCCGTCGTGAAGAAACAACGAAGCGTGCGCCCAGAGATTGCGCAGCGTGGTCACGCCAAACTCCACCCCTTGGGCGTCTTGGACGAGGTCTGGAAAGGTCCCTTGGAAGCCCGCGGAGACCAGGTCAAGGTTGCGCCCGTCGGGACTGTACGGCACAGAGATCACAGGGCCAAAGTGCAGACGCACGCCAGGGCCGTCGGAGGTCGATGCCGCGAAGCCAGCGCCCGTGTGACACGTCGCGCAACCGAGTTCGGCCGAGGCAAAGAGGGCGGCACCGCGTTGCACCGAGGGGGTACCCCGAGGGTTGGGGTTGGCAAGAAGCCGCGAACGGATCAAAAGGGACAGCCCCAGGGCGTGCGTGAGTCCCTGAAAGTTGAGCGCGGAGTCAAAGGCGTCGCCGATGGTGCGGGTGCGCCCGAGAACGTGCTGCGCTTGCGTGAGGTAAAACACATCGCGGGTGGGTAGGTTTCTGGGCCATGGACGTGTCGCACACACGGGTGGAGGGTTCTGCTCGCAGTCCATGGGGGCGGGGTGGTCGGGTGTAAACACTGTCGGATCGGAACAACAGAAGTTCTCCATCCGGGCGAACTCGTTGAGCACGGGAAAGAAATTGGTGTCGTCCATGGCAGCTTCAAAGAACCACGGGCGGGTGTCTGCCATCCCGCGGTGGGCCATGGTCATGCGCGTCCCCTCGGGATTTAGTAACAACGGCATGGAGAAGGGTTTGTCGGGGTCGCCAAACTCCCTGTGGCACATCACACAGGACTGGCCGCTGTCCACGGTGAAGGGCGCCGTGGCAACGTTGAGCATCTCGCCGATTTCGGCGTCCGTGGCAGGAAAGCTACCCCCCGAGAGGTCTCCCACGGGGACCGCGCCGACGGACTCGCCCTGCGCCCCGAGGAGTGACAAAGACTCGGACAGCGAGGTCACCACCGCGGCGCCTGTTCCCGCACAGGCGATGGAACTCGGCCCGAAGCCCGCTCCGGCGTGGCGTACCGTGCGGGTGAGCGTTCCGCTCGTGAGGTCTACCGAAAACGCCTCGGCCTCGCTGGAGCCAAGATAGGCCACCCAGAGCGTCGGTGCCGTGGCCGAACCACAGAGAACGCCTGCTTCGGGGATCGTGCCGCCGATGATCCAGGTCGCGGGTCGCGGGACGTACATTCCGAGGGTCGGGTCGTCGGGTGAGACGTCTCTAAAATCACGGCAACAGAGGTTTTCGTAGGTGTACCGCCGCACCGGCGAGCCGTCCGACGCACGGTAGATCGCAATGTCGTTCTGCTGGTCTTGAAAGTTGACGTTGGCTGTCGAGTCACCCGGGCGCCCATCTTGATCAAAGTCCGGACCCACGAGCGCCGGATGACCGTCGCCGGGTCCCTGTGTGAGTGCGAGCAACCACGGCCCGGCGAAGAGCACGTCGTTGACAGGCGCAAGGACAAACACGTCGGCGACCAGGTGCTCGTCGGGCAGGGAGAAAAGACTCACCCGCAGACCGTCGAGGGCGGCGACTGCGAGTCGGGTGCCGTCGGGAGACACGGCGACATCCCGCGGGTGCGTGTGTACCTGCATCGCGGCTGCGCGCGCGGATCGCACTTCGAATCGCTCTGCGGTAACGGCAAGGTCCCAGCGTACGACTTCGTTCTTCCAGCGATTGGTCACGTAGGCTCGCTGCCCGTCGGGCGTAAACGCCACGTCGGTTGCGTAGTAGTCCGTCGGCACATCGAGAACGACAGTGTCCGTGGTGAGGTCGATCACGCTCGCCCAGTTGGCGTACCGGTTGGTCACCACGGCAAAGCGCCCGCCGGGATGAATCGCAATCCCCGTCGGGCTCGATCCCACGGAGATCCGATGGAGCACCCGCCGAGAGGCCAGGTCGACCACGGAGACTTCGTGACCGGGCTCGTCTTCGTAGCCTTGGAGGGTCACGTAGGCACGCGTTCCGTCGGGGGTCACGGCGACTCTCAGCGGGCGGTCGCGGTGCGGTTGCGGGGTCCAGTACGGATCGCCAGGACCGTAGAGCGGAGCGTATGGCGTCAGGGTGCTGTGGACGAAACTCGTGGGGGCCGGTTGCGACGATCCACAGGCCAGGCTGGTGATCGCCAGCACGGCGAGCATCGCCCAAGGGTTCACGGTCCGTCTCCAAGGTCACCCGACGTCGCATCCGGCACGCCGCCGTCCGGGGGAAGACACGCACCGTTGCCGTCGGCAACACAGTGGCTGTCCCACCAGAGGATCCCCGAGATCGAAGCCTGTGCCCTGTGTCCCGGGTCCGAGAGATCGACCGAGAGGCTGAAGGATCGGCCGACGAGGGCGGGGAGCAAGGCGTCGTTGTCAAAGACGAGGATCTTGCGGACGTAGCGCACGCCGTTGACGGGCGGGCCAAAGTTGACCGTGTTGAGCACCTGGTCCAGCGGGTCGCCGCCCGCGACCGAAAGTCGGGCGTGACCTTGCGTCTGGTCAGGCACGGCGCCCTCGGCCGCCAGGGCAATCTGGAGGTACTGGAAGCCCTGAAATCCCAGAAAGATCTCGACCGAGGCATCGTCGCTGATGGGCGCGGTGCCCCCGTCCGGAAGCGCCTGCAAGATCGTAAGGGTGTACGGCGCGGCGTCGACCGTGGCGTCTGCGGTCGACGGAGAGTTTTCGGAGCAGCCGAGGGCACCCGATAGCAAAGCAAACGCAAGGATGCGGTGGATGAATGCTTTCACGGGGCACCTGTCGGGGTGGGCGCGAAGGGATCGAGGGGCGTACGGAGCTCGATCATCGCGCGCATGGCCGGTGAGACTTCGCTTTGGAGGTCGGGGCCCGTGCGAATCATGGCGACGCCAAGGGACTGCGCCAGGGCCATCGCCCGGGGGGGAGACATCACAAAGAGCACGGTGTCCAGCGCGTCGGCTTCGAGTCCCGTTCGCGCGCACACGGTCACGGCGATGGTGTGCTCCACGGGATACCCCGTCTGCGGGTCGATGATGTGATGGTAGCGTCGGCCCTCGTAGACAAAGTAATGCTCGTAGTCACCGCCCGTGGACACGGACCCCGCCGTGATGGACAGTGTCCCCAGCAGCGCCCTGGGGTTGCGCGGGTGCTGCACGCCGACGCGCCACGATCGCCCGCCGTGGGTACCCTCGACCAGCACCTGCCCGCCGGAGTACAGCACGAAGTTACGCACTCCCGCATCGAGCAGAATGACCCTTGCGCGGTCAAGCGCGTAGCCCTTGGCAATGCCTCCCAGCCCAAGCGCCATGCCGGGTTTTTCAAGCCGGATGGTGTGGGCGTGGGCGTTCATTTCGACGGCGCGCCAGTTGACCAGGGGGAGCAGCGCGCGCACGGCCTCGGGCGTCGGCGGTCGCGGGTCGGTCGCGCGAAAATCCCAGAGGCCCCGCAGGGCAGCCCATGTCGGGTCAAACGCACCGTCGGAGAGACGGGCATAGTCCAGGGATCGCGCGACGAGGGTCCATGTGTCCGGCCCAACGGGCACGGGAGCGCCTCCAGCGGCGGCGTTGACCCTTGAGATCTCCGTGCCGGGGCGCCACTCGGACAAGACACCTTCGAGCCGAGAAACCTCGTCAAGCGCACGCTCGGCGGCGACCGTGGCGTCACGCCGGGTGCCCGCGGGGAGCACGACCTTCCAGATTGTGGACATCAATACACGTTGGACGGTGGTGTCCCGAGGGAGCACGTCCGTGGACGATTCGCCGGGGTGCGCGCAACGCTGTCTGCCGAACGCGACCGCGGCGACGCCCAGCAGAAAAAACGCGAACACGAAAGCCGCGGACCTTCGCGGCGACGCTGTCACGGCCCCCCCAGCGCGGTCACCACGGCGCGCTCTAGGGTGTGTTCGTCCGCTGGGACGCCTTGGACAACCGCCGCGACCCGTCCGCTGCGGTCGATCACAAAGGTGGTGGGCATCGCGTCGGGCGACCAGCGCTCTGTGATGGCGTGCGAAGCGTCGTGGAGGATGGCAAAGCCCGGGTGTAGTTCGTGGACGAAGCGCTGGCAGTTGGCGAGTTCGTCATCGACGGAGACCCCGACGACCACCAGTCCCCGGGCACTGTACCGCCGCGCGAGGGCATCAAGGGCTGGAAACGAATGCCGGCACGGCTCGCACCAGCTTGCCCAGAAGTCTACGACGACCACCTGACCGTGCAGCGCGGCAAGGTTGACGCGCCCGCCGTCCAGGGTGAGTCCGTTCAGTACCGGGGCAGCGTCACCCGGCACCATGCCAGGCAGCCAGAGCGCCAGGAACACCCATGCCGAAGCCTTTGTCCATGGACCTTTCACCGCCGAATGACAGTAGCGTCGCGCCCCGTCCGAGAAATTGTCCTAGGACAAGTCCCCCGCGACAGTTGACCGTTATCAAGACCGTACGCCCCGGGACCCTACGGTCCCCGGGATGACGTATCGACTTGGGGTTCGAACTGGGTGGGTCACGGTGCTCCTCGGCGTGGCGTGCGCGATGGTGGTTCCTGGCGAGCCGCGGTCCACAGCCGGGGAGCGCCTGCTCGACGAGATCGGCGGTAACTTTCACGCCACGCACCGTTGGTTTGGGATGGTCACCGATCTGGAGTTTGACCGGGGCCCAGACGAAAGCCTCGCGCCACGGTGGGCTTCCCTTCACTCTCCCCTGGTGATCCACCATGACGCGGGGGGACAGGTCCTTGAGGTCACGCTCCCTGACGTCGCGACCGGCGCGCACACCCTCGCGGTGGCGGGCAACGACGGCGTTGGGGTGACCGCGCACGAGACTGGCTTGCTCCCAGTGCGGGCTGAAGTCGCTCGTGGCGTAGTGATCTACCGCAACGCGCTCGCAGGAGGGGACCTGCTCTACAAACTCACGCCGACCCATGTGGATGAATACATCTATCTCCGAACGCCACCCGAGACGTTGCACCGTCGGATCACGGTGGCGCCCGGCGCGGCCGTGGGGGGAATGCGGGCGGTTTCATCCGGGGTGGAGGTCATGGACAAAGACGGCACGGCGCGGCTGAGGGTGGCCGCGCCGCTCGCTCGATCCGCAGACGGAACCCGACGGCGGGGCACGGCCCGGGTGGAGGGAAACGACCTGGTGTTGGACATCGATCTCCGGGGGCTCGTGGCGCCGGTCTTGATTGATCCGGACTGGTCGACGACGGGTTCGATGACCGTGGGACACTGGGCAGACCAGTCGTTTCTTCGTGCGGACGGTCGGGTGATGGTGGTTGCTGGCTGCGCGCTGTCGGGTTGCCCGACGACCTTTGCCCGGCCCGCCTGCGGGCAGGTGCTGGCCGACACCGAAGTCTGGGCCGAGTCCACAGGAACCTGGTCCGCAGGTCCGCCGATTGCGACCCCGCGCTTTGCCTTTGCAGGCGTTCCCCTGGGGACGGGGGATTTTCTTATCGCCGGGGGGTGTGTCGACACGGGCTGCGCCACGACCACACCTTCGGCCGAACTGTACGTCGGCGCCTCGGCCGTCTGGACAGACGCCGGCGCACTCTCGGTTGCCCGCGCACACGGAATGTCCGCGTCCCTTTCCGACGGCGACGCCCTCGTCGTGGGCGGCTGCGATGGCACCGCGTGCCAGACCACCTCGGATCGGTATCACCCCCTGGCCGGTTCCCCCGGGTCGTGGGCCCCCACGGCTTCGCTCGCAACCGCGCGTGGGTACGGCACGGCCACGGCGCTTGGCGATGGGCGGGTCCTCGTGGTGGGAGGCTGCGGCACGCCCGACTGTAATCCGATTCTTGGCGACGCCGAGGTGTACGATCCCAACGCCAACCGTTGGACCCCCGCGGGGACAATGAGTTCGCCCCGCGCGGGACACACAGCAACCCTGCTGGGGGACGGAACGGTGCTTGTGGTGGGTGGATGCGCCGACGCAGCGTGCACCCGCACCTTGCCCACCACCGAGATCTGGACCCCCGACGGGAACTTTCACCCGGGTCCCACCATGCCCGGTGCGCGGCACGATCACACCGCCACGATGCTTGACACGGGTGAAGTGCTTGTCGCAGGGGGGGCCAACGGGATCAGTACTTCCGTTCCGCAGGCCGAGGTGTACGCCCCGACACAGTCCCGCTGGATCGAGATGGACCCGATGCACCTCGATCGGGCTTTTCACACCGCGGTGAGACTCCAGTCGCACAACGTGATGCTCGCGGGGGGATGCAACCCGGCGACGTGCATGCCCTGGGCAGAAGTGTTTTCTCCCGCACGGATCCCGTCGCTCCTGGCGGACGGTGGCGCAGAGGACGTTGCCACGGACGCACCGAACCCGCAGGCTCCCGACGTGGTGGCTTTGGCGGACAGTCCACACCCGGCGATGTACCGCACAGGCACCACCAAGTGCGCGACGGACACCGTGCAAGAACTTGCCTGCCCGCTGTCCAGCCACCCACTCCAGGACGGTGACTTTCAGCCGAACTCCCGCGCGCTCACGGTTTCGGCGCCGGGTGAGGTGACCGACACGGTGACGGGGTTGATCTGGCAGGCCCACGATGACGGGGTCGGACGCACGCTTACGGATGCTACGGCCTACTGCGAGACCCTGGCGACGTCGGGTGTTTCCGCAGGGCAATGGCGCTTGCCGAGCGTGACCGAACTGATGACCGTGGTGGACTACGGCACCAACAGCCCGTCGATGGATGCACGGTTTACGAGCACGACGGGGGGAGCTTCGTCCCCCGCCCAGTCCACCAACTACTGGACCAGCACGCCCGGCGCGTCGGGTGCGGGGCAGAACTGGACCGTGAAGTTTGACTTTGGCGAAGTCGTCTTGCTCACCGCGTCGAGGACACTCCCCGTGCGATGCGTCCGCGGGGGTCCAAGCGGACCGCCCGCGTTGCGTCAGGCAGGGCGGCTGGTCGCGACGCAGAACACGGTTCTCGATGCAGACACCGGGCTGGAATGGCAGCGTACGGACGATGGGGTACGGCGCACCTGGCAAGACTCACTTGCCTACTGTGCGACGCTAAACCTCGCGGGCGAGACTGGCTGGCATCTGCCCAACATCGACGAACTCCGTGGACTGGTGGAGTACGGCGGGCTTCGCAACGGCGTCGCGATCGACCCGATCTTTGAGGGTGCGCGGGCCGACCTGTACTGGACGTCGACCCCCAACGACGGCGCACCCACGTTGTCCTGGAGCGTGGGCTTCAACCTCGGGGTGGTCGATGGTGTTACCGTATCGGGTCTTACCTACGCACGGTGCGTACGGCACCTGCCCGAGGCCCACCCCGATGCCGGGCCGTCCCCTGTTGCCACGCCCTCGGGGTGTGGGTGCAGCACGCCATCACAGGGCTCGCCGCGCGGGGCTGGAATTCTCGCCGTGGCCGCCCTGGCGCTCTGGCGCCGTCGGCGCACGGGGCGGTGAGGATGTTGCACCGTGCATCGGTGCGAGCGTGGCCGACGGGGTGCGTCCTGGCCGGTGCGCTTACAAGCGTCGCGTGCAGCAGTCCACCCCCGGTTGTGAGCGGCCCGGATGTCTTTGTGACCGCTGCACTCGGGACGCCCACGGGCGCGCTGCTCTCGGTCTGGGTGCCTCCGACCACGGACAGTCTGGGCGGGGCCGTGGTTGTCGGCGGGTACACCGGCGTCGACCCGACGACGGTCACAGACGGTCACATCGGGCGGGTGGTCACCTACGACGGCCACGGGAACTTCACCACGGTCTGTGCCGCACCGCACCCGCTCTGGTGGGTCGATGGCCTCGGAGACGACGTCTGGGCCGTGGGCGAGGCTGCAACACTCGTCCATTACGCCCGAGCGTCCCGGTCGTGCGAAGTCATCCCGGTGCCCGGCCCGCCGGGGGGGACCGTCGGCGGTACGGTGGTTCGGCCAAACTTCTGGGGCGTCTTTGCGCGGGCGACCCACGACCTGTACATCGTCGGCGGATCCATCCTCAACGGCCCAGAACTCGTACTCCTGCACTACGACGGGTCGACGTTTACGCAAGAGACTCTCCCAACGGGGCTGCCGCCCGTGCAACTCTTCAAGGTCAATCCCGCGGGCGACGGGGTGATCGTCGTGGGGGAACGTGGCGTCATTCTCGAACGTTCTCCCGACGGGCTGTGGGCGCGAGCGTTGATTCAAGGCATGGCGCCCACAGGAGACAACACCTTGTTCACGGTGTCGTCGACGGACGGGGTGACCCTCGCCGTTGGGGGATCTTCGAGCGGTCTCGTGGTCCAGCGGCTCAGTCCATTGACCTGGAGCGTGCTCTCCACCGGCGACTTCGCGGGCTTGTCCGGCGTCTACGCCCAAAGTGCCACCCGCGCCTACATCGTCGGAGGGAGCGGTACCACCACCCGCTGGGAGGGCGGGACAGACTTTTATCAACCCCCACCGCCTTCCGTCGCGCTTTCGGCCTACAGCCTCCATGCGACCCACGGCAACGGCAGTACCATCCTCTCGGTGGGCGGCCTTCTGTTCGAGAATCGGGTGGATACACAGTTCGGCGTGGTTCTCCTCCGCGAGCCCTCCCTCCGAGCGAGCTATGTCTTCGACGGAGTGTCCTACGCCGCCTCCGGGACCCTCCGGCCCTGAGCACCCACGACCGGGCGTCCACGCCTCCCGGGCTTCTCCTCGCCCCGTCCATCCGCGACCCGACCGGGCCGCTCTGTGACTATCAAGCTATGGGTTCGCAGCAGCAGGCCCCGTCGCTGGCCATCACCACGGTGGTGACCGCGCAAAAGGTCGGGCCGGCGTCTACCGTCGATGTGCACACGAACCCCCCTTGGCCGTTTGGCACCGGGGTGCACCCCTGGAGAAACACCGTCTGCTGGTCTCGGCACACCAGGTCGCAGTTGATGGTGCTGGTCGCTGGGGGTGCCGACGGGCCGCATTCCACGGCGCCAAGTCCCAGTAGCGTGACGGTCAGCACCGGCGGAATATGGAGACGTCGAAGGCTCATCGGGGTGTGGGTCCTAGGGTGCGCACGGTCCGGGGTCCATGGCCTCGATGGCCGATTCGTCCTGCACTCATGAACAAGGCGGCGTGCAGTACACCGCCCCCGACTCGATCCACCGGACGATCGTGTGGATCTCGCGGTCGGTCACGGCAGGGGATCCCCGGTGGGGTGGCGCGCCCTGAATCGACCGCGGCGCGTCGAGTTCCTGGCCCAGGAGCCGCTCAACAAGGTAACTCCCGCGGGCGCTGGCGTCCGTGACGTCGACGTAGCGGTATCCTTGCCCCGCGGAGTCGATGGCCACGAGCGCTTCGTAGGCCGCGTCGTACTGCGCCGTGGGACGTGGGTCGAGAACCAGCCTGCCACCCTGGGCCGTGGCGTCGTGGCACGATGCGACGCACGAGCGGGTGATCAAGGGCAAGACATCAAGGTGCCAGTCGGCGCGAAGTATGGTCGCAGGGCCGACGAGTGGCGGCGCGATGGGCTGGTCACGGTCGTCGTTGTTAAAGCGGGCGAGGGAGAGGGACGCACTGGCGATGACGTCGACCGGGGCAAAGGCATCGTTTGCGATGCCGTCGCGGCTGCCATGGCAACCCGCGCAGTGGGCGTCGTACTCCAGGGGAAGGGCACCCTGGCGGAGTTCTTGTCCGCCTTGGATGTCAAACCAACGGTTGTGCTGCGTGCCGACGGCCATTCCGGCGTCGTTGAGAAACTGTATCCGAAACGCTGTCCCTGCCGAGAGCGCGGCTTGAAAGGTCCCGTCGGATGCGACGGGTAGTTCAGCCAGGATCTGTGCGGGCATGTGGGGGGACGCACCGCTGCGCCGTTGCTCGGGGTACAGCCCTACAAGGGGGCTTGCAGTCATTGGGTCGGTGCTCTCGGGGATCCACCCGAGTAAACGCACCGCGGAGATGTCTGTTCGCAGCATCCGGGGCGCCGACGGGGCGATCCCGTGAACGATGCTTTCGGCCACGGGCACACCACCATGATTGAGCACTCCCAACGGCCCATTCGGAATGTTGGCCCAGACGGGACCGGGTGCTGCGACGTAGACAGCCACGGGGGCCGTCTCGGACATTCCTGGGAGGTCCACCAGGCGGTCGCGGCTTGCGACGGTAAACTCTCCCGTGGACGGGTCGATCCCGAGGGTGACGGTGTACACCCCAAAGTCCGGCGTAACGTTCGGGTTGCGTAGTTGAATCTGTCCAGTGGCGTACGACACCAACAACCTTCCGTCGGGGAGCGCGGAGGGGTCACGGTAGGCGCCGTTGCTCACCGTGCGTCGGATGGGCTGGGCGACGACTTCGGGATCGTACGGGTCGACATGCGCCTCGGCATGCGAGCCGTACGGTCCCAGGTACGATACCGGGTGGAGGTAGTTTGGGATGGAGGCGTGTGCGATGAGGGTGTCGGGCATCTCGACGCCCATGTCACGGTCGTAGATCGCCAGGGCGCCGGCGCTCCAGACGGCCTCGCGGTCGAGGAGCACGACGGCGTAGTTTCCCTCGGGGGTCTCCCGCGGGCGGTAGACAATGTCGTCGCCCGCGGTGATACCAAAGTGCTCCCGGTACTGGATATGAAGGTCCGGGGGAAACAAGTAGACCATCCCTTTGTACCCGTCGCCGAGCCTTCGGATGGCTGTAAAGCCCACCGAGCCAGTAACCTCGATGCCGGTACGGAGAAACGTGGGTTCGAGCTCCGGGCTCGGGGTCTCAGATCGGCGCTCGACCGAGCCATCGGGATTGAGTAGGTACAGGTCGGTGTCATAGCCGTCGCCGTGTTCCGCGAGCATTCCCGCGCGGGTGGACACAAACCATAGCCTTCCGTCGGGGCTGTAGGTCGGCGAGAGGTCGTGAGACGGTGTCCCGTCGGCGAGCATCGGGGGGGTGGTGAGGGCGTGACCCTGCCCTGTCGTAAGGTCCAGCTCCCAGATGGCCGATCCGGTCGTGGCCGACGTTCGCATCGAGAAGGCCACGCGGGTTCCAGCGTCGTTGACCACCGGGTCCCGGATGTCCACCGGGGCGGTGTGCAATCCCGCGGTGAGGTTATGCACCGTGCCGCCCGGCGCCGCGGGGGTGAGCTCGTAGAGGTCGCTTCCTGGGACAAAAGCCTGGTGTTCGACCACCCGTGCGGGACCGATGGGTCCACCCACAAAGATCACACCGGCGAGTTGATGGTCGGGTGCGCCCCCCGTACGAACCCGCCGTTCCAACTGTGTCCAGGCGACGATGGCACTCGGCAGCGCGTCGGTCATCGTCGCGGGAAAGCTCGCAAGCCCGTTGCCCCCGCGGTGGGGCAGCCGTGTCGCCGGGTCACGCAGCGGTTTGCGCGCTAGCCGTGAGAGATCGGGCCAGCCGCCCAGCGTCAGTTGCGACACGGCAGCCGTGTAGTTGGCCCGGGTAGCTGCAACCCCGAAGGTCCCGCCCACGCCAGGGTCAAAGACCAGTGGAATCGGTGTGTTCAATCCGTGACAGGCGCTTTGCATGCACCCGGACGAGGCCAGGAGGGGTTGTACCGCCCGGGCAAAGTACCGCTGGCCCTGGGTGAGGGTGCTCGGGTCGCCGTCTTCGCCACCGCCGTGCTCCGTGGCGATCCAACCCCGGATGGCGAGGTACGACGGGTCGTGCGTGTCGACAAAAGCAGACCCGCCAAAGTGTGAAACCCCGCCGAGCGCAATGGGCAACGGCTTGCGCAGAAGGCTGGAGAGTTCAGGAACCTCGGTTGTGTCGATGAACCCCCGTGCGGCAGCGTACGCAGCATCCAGGTCGGCCTGCTGCGAGAACGCGCCGCTCACGTCCGTCGGAAACTGAAACAACCGCACGGAGTGCGCACCCGGGGGCACGCCGTGACATTGCGTTCCGGCGCAATGGCGGACGAGCACCGGGGCAACGGCTTGATCGAAGCGCGCGCGGGCCGCACCACCGCCGCACCCCGCAAGCACGACGAAGGCGACCCAGACCGCGGGCGATGGGGAACATCCCACAGACGGACCCTAGCCGTTTCAGCGTCACGGGACTTGATCCGGGTCAAGATTTGCGGTCGGTGGCCTATCAAGAAACTACGACGACGGTCTGGAGCGGTTCGGTCAGGCTGCGGTTGGTAGCTCGACCTTGTAGCCGAGCTTCTTGAGCCGTCCGACGAGGCGCTTTGCGGCCCGTTCCTTCT
>VFSW01005625.1_pt1 | contig 18526 bp, 16 predicted proteins | sample 5358111 | NCBI WGS metagenome assembly VFSW01 (sample SAMN11554181, study PRJNA540505) | mine drainage metagenome | isolation source: sediment from site ElyBrook_90M | place: USA: Ely Copper Mine, Vershire, VT | collected 2017 | reverse complement strand
CGTTCTACCGGAAGGGCAATCCGGCGCTGGCGCTCTTCGGGTTCGCGATCGGCCGCGTGCAAGACCGCATCGGCGACCTGGAGCACGGCCTTCATTGGAACGACGTCGTGCACGCGCACGATGTGCGCGCCGCCGAGAATCGCGGCCGTCACCGCGGCGGCGGAAGCGTAGGCGGTTTCCACCTCCGTGGATTGGGCAAGGAATGATTTTCGCGAAGGACCAACGAGAATCGGAAACTCCAGCGCGGCAAGTTCCGGAAGACGCGCCAGAATCTCAACGTTCTGCTCCTTGCGCTTGCCGAAGCCGATACCCGGATCGACGACGATGCTCAACCGCGGGATGCCGGAGCGCACCGCACGGTGAACGCAGGCATCGAGGTCCGTGCCGATGGCTCCCATCACGTCTTTCAAGGGTGGCAGGCGCGCCCAGGTCTCCGGCGTTCCGCGCATGTGGTTCAGCACGAGACCGGCATTCGCGTTGGCGACGGCGCGAACCAGTTGGGGGTCGAAGGTCAGCGCGCTCGGGTCGTTGATGATTTCCACGCCCAACTCGAGGGCCTTCGCCGCAACTCCGAACTTGTACGTGTCGACGGAAACCGGGATCGACAGTTTGTCGCGCAGGCGCTTGAGCACCGGCACGAGGCGGCGTAACTCCTCGGCCTCCGAGATTCGCGCCGAACCCGGCCGCGTGGACTCCGCGCCGATGTCGATGATGTCGGCGCCCTGCTCCTCGAGTTCGATGGCGCGGGCGAAGGCGCGGTCCGGATCGTTGAACTTACTGCCATCGGAGAACGAATCGGGCGTAACGTTGAGCACCGCCATGAGCAGCGTCCGCTCGCCCAGCAAAAGCGTGCGGCGGGCTAAACGCCACTCGAAGCGCTTCCGCGTCATCGCGAACTCCCGACCAGCACCCGCTTCCACTTACGGCCCACACGGACCGTCAGCGGCGAAGTGTAGGCGGCAAGCACAAGCGACGTGCAGCGCTGGCCGTTCACTTCCACGGCGCCGGCTTTCAACAGACGCTCGGCGTCGGTGCGCGAGCCGGCCAGCGATGCGCCGAGCAGCAGGCGCACCGTGCGGATGCCTTCGGGCGACAGCGCTTCGGGGGGAAGCGGAATCTCTTCGATGTCGTCCGGCACGGAGCCCTGGCGCACCTCGCGGTCAAAATCCTCGCGGGCGCGCGCAGCCGCTTCTTCGCCGTGAAAGTCGGCCACGATCCGCCGCGCCAACTCGAGCTTCACTCCCATCGGCTCCTTCGATTTCATCGCCGCGATTTCGGTGAGGTTCACATCCGTGAGCAGTTCCCAATAGCGCCACATCAGGGCGTCGCTCACGCTCATGACTTTGGCGAACATCACCTTCGGCGCTTCCGTGATGCCGACGTAGTTGCCCTTGGACTTCGACATCTTCTCGACGCCATCGAGTCCTTCAAGCAGTGGCGTGGTCAGCACAATCTGCGGTGGCTGGCCGTAGTCGCGCTGCAACTCGCGGCCGACCAGAAGATTGAATTTTTGATCCGTTCCGCCCAGCTCGACATCGCAGCCGAGCGCGACCGAGTCGTAGCCTTGCACCAGCGGATACAGCAGTTCGTGGACGCTGATGGGCGTGCCTTCGCGGTAGCGCTTGGAAAAATCGTCGCGCTCCAGCAGTCGAGCCACCGTGTAGTGCGACGCCAGCCGGACGGTATCTTCGAACCGAAACTTGTCGAACCACTCGCTGTTGAAGCGAATCTCGGTGCGGGCCGGGTCCAGCAGACGAAAGACCTGCGCCCGATATGTCTCGGCGTTCTCCGCGATCTGCTCGCGAGTCAACGGCGGACGGGTGATGTTGCGGCCGCTCGGGTCCCCGATCATCCCGGTCATGTCGCCGATGAGGAAAATCACCTGGTGGCCGAGGTCCTGAAAGTGCTTTAGCTTGCGCAGCAGCACGGTGTGGCCGAGATGGAGATCGGGCGCGGTGGGGTCAAAGCCCGCCTTCACGCGAAGCGGGCGGCCGGTCTTGGCCGACTGCGCGAGGCGCTCGCGCAGATCTTCCTCGCGGATGATTTCGGCGGCGCCCTTGGCGAGATATCGCAACTCTTCGTCGAGGGTCACTTCTTCTTATTAGACCGCATCGGGACAGCGAGCCGTGGATAATGAAACACATGCGTAAACTTCTGCTCGCCGCGGCGCTGAGCGTCCTGGCTCACGCGCAAGGACCGCTCTTCGACCGGTTTTTCGACGAGTGTTACTTCCGTTACCAACCCTCCGCCGGCACATCCGCCGGGTTTCATCAATACGACACCCAACTGGAGGATTTCTCCGCGGCGACCCGCGCGGCGCAGATCCGCGTTCTCGAGCGCTTCGAGCAGCAGTTCGCCCGCCTTCCCGAATCCGCCGACCGCGACCTGGTGCTCGGGACCATCCGCTCGGAGTTGCTCGACCTGAACAACATCCGCGGCTGGGAGAAGAATCCGGATGAGTATTCGAGCCTGGCCAGCAACACAATTTTTGTCCTGATTAGCCGGAAATTCGCCTCCGAGGACGAGCGGATGAAATCGGTGATCGCGCGCGAGCACAAGATTCCGGCGATGCTCGAGGAAGCGCGGAGCAATCTGCGCAACCCGCCGCGCGTGTACACCGAGGTAGCGCTCGAGCAGTTACCCGGCATCGAGAACTTCTTCCGGAGCGACGTGCCCAAGGCGCTGGCGCGTGTCCCGGAGGGCGCGCTGCGCGCCGAGTTCACCGCGTCCAACCAGGGTGTCATCGACGCGCTCTCGTCCTACGAAGAGTTCCTCAAGACGGACTTACTACCGCGCTCGAACGGCGACTTCCGCATCGGCGCCGAGAACTTCGGCAGGAAACTGCTCTACGACGAGATGGTGGACACACCGCTCGACAAACTTCTCAAGATCGGCTACGCGAACCTGCGCGAGAACCAGCGCGCGCTCACCGTCACCGCGGCGAAGATCGACCCGCACCGCGACGCCTCCGCGATCCTCGAAGGTCTGCTCAAGGACCATCCCTCGCCGGACGACTTACTGAGCAGCGTGGCGGCGACGCTCGGCGGTCTGCGTTCCTACATCGAGCAGCACCACATCGTCACCATCCCTTCGCAAGTCATGCCGACGGTCGAAGCCACGCCGCCGTTCATGCGCGCGCTCACCACCGCTTCGATGGACACGCCGGGGCCGTACGAGCACGTGGCGACGGAGGCCTACTTCAACGTGACCCCGCCCGAACCCGATTGGCCGAAGCAGCGCATCGAGGAGCACATGCAGTCCTTCAGCCGCGCGCAGTTGAGCAACCTCGCCGCGCACGAGGCGTTTCCCGGCCACTACGTGCAGTTCCTCTGGATGCCCCAGGCTCCTTCGAAAACGCGACGCCTTCTGGGGGCGGGCACGAACGCCGAAGGCTGGGCGCACTACTGCGAGCAGATGATGCTCGATGAAGGCTACGGCGGGGGCGATCTGAAACTGCGGCTGGCGCAGATCGACGATGCCCTGCTGCGCGACGCCCGCTACATTGTCGGCATCGAGATGCACACCGGGCATATGACGTTCGACGAAGGCGTGCAGTTTTTCATCCGCGAAGGGCACACCACGCGCGAGCTGGCGCTGGTGGAAACCAAGCGCGGCACCTCGGACCCCACTTACCTCATGTACACGCTGGGCAAACTCGAGATCCTCAAGCTGCGCGCCGACTACAAGACCAGGAAAGGCGCGGCGTTCCAGTTGGAGGAATTTCATAACTCGTTCCTCAAGCAGGGCTTTCCGCCAATCCCGTTGGTCCGCCGGGCGCTGCTCGGCGACAGCAGCCCCGCGCTGTGACGCCATATCGGGCGATTTGACGCCTTACCAAGTGTCCAGGTTCGTCCTCGGAGTATGGAAGCGAGGGCGCCGGGCCGGCGGAGCGAATTCGCTGGATTCCGTCCGCCCTCGCTATTTTTTCTCAGGATCGGAGCCCGGCGTCTACGCCGCGGTCAGCAGGATCGGTGCGGCCTTCGTAATCACCAGCGTGTGTTCGTAGTGGGCCGCGAGGCTGCCATCCGCGGTGCAGATCGTCCAACCGTCACTTTCGCGCAGGAATGCCCGGCCGCCGCCCGCGGCCACAATCGGCTCAATCGTGAGCACCAGCCCCTCGGTCAGCCGCGCGCGAATCCGTGGCTCGTAGTAGTTCGGCACACTCGGCTCCTCATGAATGGTGCGCCCGACGCCATGGCCGCACAACTCGCGGATCACGTGAAAGCCCCTTCGCTTCGTCTCGCGTTCCACCGCACGCCCGATCTCGGAGACACGGTTCCCCGCACGAGCCACGCGCGCCGCCTCCTCAAACGCGACCCGCGCGCACCGCGTCAGGTCTCGCGCCACCACACTCGCCTCCCCGGCGCTGACGGTCACTGCGGCGTCGGCATATAACCCGTCCTTTTCCGCCACCAGGTCCAGCTTCACAAGGTCGCCCGGCTTGATCACCCGATCGCCGGGAATTCCGTGGATCGCCTCGTCGTTCACGCTAATGCACAACGCGCCGGGAAAGCCATACACCTTCGGAGGCGCGGATTCCGCGCCGTGCGCGGCCAGAACGCGAGCCCCGGTCTCATCCAGTTCCCGCGTGGTGACGCCCGGCCTTACCGCCGCCGCGGCGGCATCGAGCGCCTTGCGCACAATCCGCCCGATCGCTCTCAGCTTTTCCAGTTCGGCCTGGGAACGGATGGACATCCTGCCTTCATTCTGTCACTCCGCACCGGGGAAACGCGGCCAGCGCGCTCGAATCGGCAAGCGTGGACGCATCGCCGGGCGGCTCGCCGAGGTAATGCGAGCGGATCAGCCTCCGAACAATTTTGCCGCTTTGTGTTTTAGGCAGCGCGGGCACCGCATAAATCGCCTCCGGCCGGAACGCGGGCCCAAGCGAGCGCACCGCGCACTCCTCGAGCGCGGCCGCCGAAAACTCGGCCTCCGGTTTCATCACCACAAACGCCACGATCGCCTCGCCCTTCACCGCGTCGGGCACGCCGATCACCGCCGCTTCAGCCGCGCCCGGATGCTCGAGCAGAGCCGTCTCCACCTCCGCCGGGCCAATCTTGCGCCCCGCCACATTCATCGCTTCATCTGACCGGCCGTGAAGGAACCATTGCCCGTCGGCGTCGACGCTGGCCCAGTCGCCATGGCACCACCAACCAGGAAAGCGCGACCAGTACGCCTCGACGTACCGCGCCGGGTCGCCCCAAACGCCGCGGGTCATCGACGGTGACGGCCGCAGGCAAACGAGGTGGCCGGGGCGCCCACGCACCGCGCGGCCCTCTTCATCCACCGTTTCCACCACCATGCCCGGCCCCGGGCCGCCGAGCGAGCACGGCTTCAACGGCTGCACCGGAAGCGCCAGCAGGAAACAACCGATGATCTCCGTCCCCCCGGAAATATTGAGAATCGGGCAGCGGCGCTTGCCGACGTGGGAGAAGAACCAGCGGTACGAGGTCTCATCCCAGGGCTCGCCGGTTGAGCCGAGCAGACGCAGCGACGTCATCGGATAGCGTTCGGCCGAGTCGCTGTGCATCAGCACGCGGATCGCGGTGGGCGAGACTCCGAACGTGGTCACGTGTTGCCGCTCGATGAGGCGCCATAGACGGTCCGGCGCGGGATAGTCCGGGGCGCCGTCGTACATCACGATCGAGCCGCCGAAGTTATGATTCCCAAGCACCGCCCAGGGACCCATCATCCAGCCGATGTCCGACAACCAGAAGAACCGGTCGGAGGGTTGGTGGTCGAAGCCGAGCCAGATCTCCTTGGCGGGCTGGATCAACGCGCCCGCATGCGTGTGGACGCAGCCCTTCGGCTGGCCGGTCGATCCGGACGTATACAGTAGCATTGCCGGGGCTTCGGAATCGAGCGACAGCGATGGATGCTCGGCCGGAAACGTATCGAGCAGCGAGCCCCACCCGCTCCCGCCGTATTCGTACGCGACTACGTGCTCCACCGTTGGCGCCCCACGCCGCGCCTCCTCCACCCGCGCGGCCAGGGGCAAACGGCGCCCGCGTCGAACGAGGGAATCGGCGGTGAACACCACTCGTGCCCCCGAATCCACCAGGCGATTCGCAATCGCACCCACGCCGAAGGCCGCAAAGATCGGCACGGCGACGAGCCCCAGCTTGAAGCAGGCGTAGAGTATCGCCGCCACCTCCGGCACCATTGGCATCACCAGCGCGACACGATCCCCAGCGCGTAACCCGAGGGAATGAAGATAGTGCGCAAGCCGGTTACTCAGCGCATACAGTTCCGCGAAGCTGACCGTGCGCGTCTCGCCTGCTTCGTTCTCCCAAAGGATCGCGGGCGTCGCGGCCTCGCGATGCCGGTCCAGACAGTTATACGCGATATTGAGCTTGCCGTTGATAAACCAGCGCGTCCACGGCGCGCCGCGCGTCTCGTCGCGAACCTGAGTGAAAGGCTCGAACCACTCGATCCGGCATTCCGCGGCGGTCTCGCGCCAGAATTCCTCGTTTGCGGCGCGCCAAAATTCCTCGAACTCTTTGAGCGAACTCAAACCAAGGCGCCGCCAGAAGCGCGCAACGTTCGTACGCTGGGCCGCGGCAGGGTCCGGCCGCCAGATCCAACTGGAGTCGTCAGGCACGCACTTACCGGGCCGCGGCCGGTTCGCGGTTGATCCAACTGGTCCAGTAATCGGCCCATTCCACCGCTTCGCCCGCCGGCAGCACGCGCATCGGGTTCAATCCGTCGAGCATCACGGCGTACTCATCGGTATGCGTGCGCTTCTTCTGATTCGCCAGCGCCTTCGGATGCGGGCCGTGATGAATGCCGCGCGGGTGCAGCGTCGCCATCCCGGGCCGGATGTTATCGCGGCTGAAAAAATCGCCGTCGTGATAAAAGATGAACTCGTCGTAGTCCGTGTTGCGGTGAAAGAACGGCACGCGCAGGGCGTCTTCATCCTGCTCGAGCGGCCGAGGCAGAAAGCTGCAGACCACCGCGCCGGGCGTGACGAACGTCGTATGCGCGCTCGGTGGCAGATGCGCGCGGTGGCTCATCACCGGCCGTATGTCGCGCAAGTTCAGCTTCCAGGTAGTGAGGTCGCCCTTCCAACCCACCACGTCGAGCGGATTGAACGGATAGACGATCTTCGAAATCTCGCCATCGGCAAGCACGCGGATCTCCCATTCGCGCTCATCGCCCAGATGCGCATCCGGCTCCGGCGTCGTAATGACCGCCGGATCGTAAAGCGCGTGCTGGCCGAGCAGACCCTTGTCCGGCTGTTCAAACTCGCCGTGCGATTGGAAAATCAGAAAGAAGTTATCCCGCGTTTCGGGCGCCACGCGGTAAGTCACCGCCCGCGGAAGGCACACGTAATCGCCGGGCTCGAAGGCAAGCGGGCCAAAATCGGTCTCAATCACCCCGCGGCCGCGATGCACAAAATACAACTCATCCGCGTCCGCATTGCGGAAATAAAAGGGCATCGGCTCCGAGCGCCGGGACACGCCGAGGCGTATGTCGTCGTTGCCCAGAAACGCCACGGGAGCACCTTCCGCATCTTCGAGGTCCGCCGGACGCAGTTGGTTCAGATCCAGGCAGTGCGGCCGAAGCCGTCCTTCGAGGCGAATCCATCCGGTCGGCGGATGCGCATGGTAAAGGTGGGCGGATTTGCCATAGAAACCCTTCCGGCCGTGCTCTTCCTCGAAAGTGCCGGAGGGCAGAGCGACATGGGCTTGAGCGGCGGTCTTGCCTTTCTTCAGCGGATACATGGCGGCCTCCGTTCACTAGTATCCCCCCGGCCCGGGCTCGTCGCGGACGGATCGCCAAACACACGCGCCGCCTCCCGAAAAGACTGATTATTACCTTCGCGGACACTTTTCCTGCTTTTTCTTTCCTTTTTCGATTGACAAGGTACCAGGATCGGCGCTATTGTCCTAGCTTTGGTTAGGCTCTCATCATGCCGCTTTCAGAGCGTTCGTCCCATGTCGCGCCAATAGAAGTTAACCAAACCGTAACTCGATCCGAGATCTTTCAGCAGCCCGAAACCTGGCTCGACACTCTGGACCGGACTGCGGCGTGCGAATGGACGATCGCCCGCCCGGCGGTGATCACGGGCGCGGGAAGTTCCTGTTACCTGGCCCAGGCGATCGCCGCCTCGCGGCCGGGCGTCATCGCGATGGCCTCCACCGATCTGCTGGTGGACGACGCGCCCCCGGTGTCTCCGAACACGACCGTGGTCTCGGTGGCGCGCTCCGGCGATAGCCCGGAAACCGCCGGCGTGATCGAACGCCTGCGCCGCCTTGTTCCTGAGGCACAGCACCGTGGGATTACCTGCAATCCCAACGGCGCCCTGGCGCGCCTGCTCGGCCCTGGCGCTCTGGTGCTTGACCCCCGCACCAACGACCGCAGCCTGGTCATGACCAGCTCATTCAGCAACCTCACACTCGCGGGCACGTTGTTGGGCCGCGTCGAGCCATGGCGGGCGCCGATCCGCCGCGCCATCGCCTGCACGAACGAGTGCCTGCCGCGGATCGAGCAACTGGCCATCGAAGCGGCGCAGGGCCTTGTTGACCGCGTTATCTTCCTCGCCTCGCCCGTATCAGGCGGCGCCGCGCGCGAAGGCGCGCTGAAGCTGCTGGAGATGACATGCGGCCGCGTCGTCGCCAAATCAGAAACTTTCCTCGGCCTCCGCCACGGACCGATGAGTTTCCTCGATCGCCAGACCCTGGTTGTCTGCTTCCTCTCCTCGGACGCGCGCCTGCGGCGCTACGAGTTGGACCTGGTCCGCGAGCTGCGCGCGAAGCAACTGGGGCGCCTGGTGGCGAACGGCCCGACCGAGGCGCCGGAGCTATTCGATGCGGTCGTGCCCACCGCCGCGGACCTGCCGGACATGCTGCGCACTCCGTTCACCATCGTCTTCGCGCAGTTACTTGGCTTGCACGCCGCGGCCCGCTTCGGGCTGAACGCCGACAATCCGAGCCCCGAGGGCGTCATCACGCGCGTCGTCCAGGGAGTAACCGTCTACGCCGACTGACGCAACCGGCCGGCGCGTCGCGCTAGTGCTGCACGGAGGCGGGCCGACCGCCGTTCTCAACGCGAGCCTCGCCGGGCTCGTCGAAGCCTGCCGCGCGGAACCGCACATCGCCGCGCTTTATGGAGCCGAGCGTGGCGTCGAAGGACTGCTCGGCGGCAGCGTGCTCGATCTATCCGCCGAGGATCCCTCGATTTGGGACGAGATCGCCGGCGCGCCCGGCTCAGCGCTTGGCTCCTCGCGCCGCTCCATCACACCCGCCGGCTACGAGCAGATGCTCGTGACTCTCGATCGCCTCGGCGTCGCCTGGGTCTTCGCCAATGGCGGCAACGGCACCATGGAGATGGCGCTCGGCCTCGATCGCGCGGCGCGCCAGGCCGGCGCCCCTCTCACCGTCGTCGGCATCCCCCAGACCATCGACCACGACCTTGCCGGCACGGACCACCCCCCGGGCTGCCCCTACGCCGCCCGCTTCTTCGCCGCCTGCCTCCGCGACATCGGAGCCGACAACCGCGCCCTGCCAGGCATCACCGTGGTCGAGGTGCTCGGCCGCAACGCCGGCTGGCTCGCCGCAGCCTCCACGCTCGCGCGGCGCGAACCGGAAGACGCCCCGCATCTCACCTACTTTCCCGAGCGCAGCCTGAGCTTCGACCGCCTGGCCGCTGATGTCGAACGCACTTATTCGAAACTCGGCCGCGCCGTCGTCTCCGTCTGCGAGTGCCAACTCGACGAGCACGGCCAGCCATTCGGCGCCGACGTGCGCCTCTCCAGCCGCGCTCCCCTCGCCCTCAACCTCGCGCACACGCTCGCCCAGCGCCTCACCGCGGCATTGAAAATACCCGCTCGCAGTGAAAAGCCCGGCTTGCTGGGAAGATCCTGCGCCGCGCTGGCCTCGGAAACGGATCGCCTCGAAGCGCGCCAATGCGCGGTGACAGCGGTTCGCGGCGCCCTCGAAGGCCGCGGCGGGCACATGGTCTCCCTCCGGAGAAAACCCGGCTTGGTTTACTCAGCCTCCTACCATTTCACACCGATCGCGGATACCGCCGGCCACGAAAGGCTGCTCCCGGAAGCCTGGTTACCCGCCTCGCCGGACGATGAGTTGCCCGCCTTTCGCGCCTGGGCGCTCCCGCTCACCGGAGAAATTCCGCCCTACACCAACTTGCGGCGGATACGCATTTTCTGATATTCCTTCCGGACATCGGTTTGTCGGGGCAAAGGATACGGGAGAATGCGTACTGGGGACGGAGCAAATAGATCAGGGAAACCAGCAAGAATGATGACCGAGGAGCGAAGGCGGGCCATCCTCGTCTTGCTTGGGCAGGAAGGGAGGGTAACGGTTGAGGAACTGACACGCCGGTTCCACGTTTCCGCCGTCACGGCGCGAGGCGATCTCGACGCGCTCTCGGAATCCGGCGCCGTGGTTCGCTCGCACGGCGGCGCGGTGCCGCCGCTAAATCCCAACCAGGATTATCCGCTTGCAGTGAAGGAATCCATTCACCAGGACGAAAAAGCTCGCATCGGCAAGGCCGCGGCGCAGTTGGTCAAGTCCGGCGAGACCGTGATCATCGACTCCGGCACCACCGCCACCCAGCTCGCCGTACAACTGAAGCGGGCGCGTCTGCAGTCGTTAACGGTGATTACCCACGCCTTTAATATCGCTTCCCGTCTGATGGACTCAACCTCGATTTCTCTGATTCTCGTCGGCGGAATCCTGCGCCCTGTTTCCACTTCCTGCGTAGGCCCGCATGCCGAGCAGATGATTCGCGAATTGCATGCCGACCATTTCTTTCTCTCCGTCGACGGCCTGGACCCAGAGGGCGGCCTTACCACGCCCGATATCCTCGAGGCGCGCCTGAACAGCCTCATGATCCGCGCCGCGCGAGAGACCACGGTCATGGCCGACTCGAGTAAGTTCGGCCGCCGCAGCTTATCCCTCATCGCCGGCCTCGATGCGGTGAAGCGTGTCATCACCGACGAACGGATCCGGCCGGAGATGGCGATCGCCATCCGCGAGCGCGGCGTCGAGTTAGTCATCGTCTAGGCGCCCGCGCGGCCGCTTTCGGTAAGCGCGGCCCGGATGCCTTCCCGGTAAGACGGATAGCGCAAGCTTACTCCCAGCAACGCGCGGATCGTGGAACCATCGACGCGCCGGCCGTTGCGCCGCGTGGCGGGAATCTCCCGCTCCGGAGCGGTCTCCGGCATCGGCACGCCCATTAACTCCACGCAAAACCGCGCCACATCCTCCGATGGGCTCGGGCATTCGTCGGCCACCGGAAACGCGCCTTCAAGCGAAGACGTTAGCGCCGCCACGGCCAGCCGCGCCAGATCATCGACATGAATCCGGCTGATCGCACTCGGAGGCCCCTCCGGCAAACGAAACTCCCCACGCACCAGCGACACATGCACCCCTCGCTCCGGTCCGTAGATCGCCGCCGGACGCAGCACAAGGGAAGACCACGGCCCGCTGAGCACCGCCTGCTCGGTGGCGACCCGCGCCCGCTCCCGTTCGTTGCGCGGCGCCGGCGCGGTGGCCGCGTCCACTACCCGCTGGCTTCCATAAACGCTCGTCGTAGACAGATACACCACCCGCGCGGCGCGCCTCTCGAGCGCGGCCAGCCGGCTCGCATCGCGCCCCCCGGCAAGCGATGGAACCGAGTGCAGCACCAGACAACCCGGGATCGCAATCTCCCGCAGCCTCTCACCGGCTCCCTCTTCGAGCCAGTCCAGCCCAACCACCTTCACGCCCAGACCAGCCAGCGAGCCGAGCTTGGCCGGAGAACGCGTTGTCGCCGTCACTCGATGGCCTTCTTCAGCCAGTACCCGCGCGACGTGGGAGCCCGTGTAGCCGCAGCCGAGAATCAGCACCGGTGGGAGCCGCAGATCCGTCTCCATCTTGCTGCCGATCGCACAACCGTCGACTTGAGCGTCTGTCATCATGAGAATTCAGGGTATGCAATCCTCTGCTTCGCTCTTGTCGGCGTGGTCTGTGCCGGCTCCCATCCTTCTATTTTGCGTTGTAATGGCCGCACTTTTCTTCGCCATCCCCGGGGTGCGCGCGAAGGGACGCGGCGGTTGGTTCGTCTCCGCGCTCCTGCTGCTGGCCCTTCTTTACTCCTCGCCGATCGATGTGCTCGCCCGGCATTACCTGCTCAGCGCCGACGTGTTCGAACGAGTGACGGCCGTTCTGTTCCTTCCCTGGATGCTGGCCACCGATCTCAGCCCGTCCCCGCGCCTGCGCACCCCGGGCCCGGCGAAGCTCCAGCCGGTGCTGGCGTGGCTGGCCGGTATGGGTGTGCTCGCCGTCTGGTACGTCCCAACCATTTACAACGCAACGCTCGCCTCCCCAGGCCTGCGCGCCACCGCCATCCTCACCTCGGTCGTCGCCGGGCTCTGGTTCTGGTTGCCGCTGGTGGGCCCGGAAGGCCCTGGAAAGATCCGCCCCGTGCCGGCCGGAAACTGGTATCTGCTCGGCGCGACGATCTGGTGCTCGGCGCTCGGGCTCGGCCTAGCCTTCTCCCGCCCCTCCGTCCTGCGCGCCTACGATAACCCCAACGACCCGTTCGGCATCCTCCCCACCCTTCGCGACCAGTTCCGCCTCACCCGCGCCGCCGACCAGGAAACCGCAGGCCTGCTATTCTGGATCGGCTCCTGCACGGTGCTGCTCTGCGGCGTGATGCTGATGTTTTACCGCTGGTACGTCGCCGAGTCCGGCCGGACCAAACTCGCCGTTCGGGCCGCCGTCGAGGCAAAAAAACCGAGGGAAGACGTTCGATAGTCGCCCCTCGGAATGGACTGTCCAGACTGTGCTAATCCCTTAGAGCCCTCTGGCAGACCCTGCGTTTCATCTCCGCGAAGAAAATCTCGAGCGGATCTAACTTCCACTGGTAATTAGGTTAATTTGCCCGATCCCGCCTTGAATGTCCAACCGGATCCTGTGGGCGGCGTTGTCCCAGTTGTTGCTCTTATAGCGGTCGCCGTCTCGATTCAGCCCATCGGCGCGGATGCCGCCAATCCCGCCTTTGGCGTAGGCCGAGATCCCGGCGTCCGATGGCAGATACACATTCGCCTCACCCACCCCGCCGTGAATGCGCACGCTGTAGTCGTTGCGTGTGGTTCCCTTCAGGTCCAGGTCCAGTTTCCCCACGCCCATGTCAACCTGTACGCTGCGCAAATTGAGCGAGCCTAGCCGCAGATCCGCCTCTCCGGCGCCGAGGTTGATAAACATATCCAGCGGCTTGTTGTCGTTAAAGCGCAGCGTCCAGTCGTATTCGGTGTGGCCGAATCGCGCCCTGGAATGATTCGGCTGCTCGATGGTCAACAGCCCGCGGAACGAACTCGGCACCCAGCGCACACTCGGCTTCCAGGACGGCACGTTGTAGGTGAACGAGCCCTCAACCAGTTTCGTTGCGCCGCCCGAAACATTCAGGCTTCCGGCGCCGATCCGCAGGTCCGCGCGAACCATCTCGGAGGAATCAAGATCCACCGACACCGGATCGGTCATGGTCGGCCCCGGCGGCTCCGTGTTCACCTCACAAGCGGCAAGCGATGCGGCCAGGACGGCCGCGGCGGCAATGAGCCCACGCTTCGGGCCTCGAACGGATCGTGGCATAGATGGCTCTCCGCCCAAGAATACGCAATCGGGACGCTCCATGTTCCGCGCAAGCCTCTTCTTAGATGTGATGTGACTTGTCCGGCGTGACCGCGCCTCTGATAGTCTGTATCGGAGAGGTGCCCTATGAAGCGTTTTGTCACGCTGGCCCTGTTGCTGGCCGGAACGGCATTGGCCGATACCTGGAACGGCACGCTGGTGGATGTGATGTGCCGCGGGAAAGACCTGGCAAGCCACACGCGGCAATGCGCGCTCAACTGCGCCCGCAGTGGGTTTGCCGTGGTCACCGCCGACGGCAAATTTCTTAAACTCGATGAATCTGGCAACGCCAAGGCGCTGGCCGCGCTGAAGGCCAGCACAAAGGACAGCGACCTGAAGGTTCGCGTCGGCGGCTCCGCCAAAGACGGCGTGATCCAGGTGGACACGCTCGAACTGCTGCCCTAAACCGGCTTCGCGCGGGACCCGGCGGCGCCGCGCCGTCGTAATACTCAGCATGATCCCCGTCCTGGTTTCCGTGTGGCTGGCCGGATGCTCGGGCGCCGGACCCACCACCGACCCCGTCGAGATCATGCGCCGCGTCGGCTGCAACCAGGAGCGCGCCCTGCAGGCCCGCGCCGGTTTCGTTTACGACCAGAAGCTGTTCCTGCAAATGCATCGCGCCAACGGCAAGCTGGCCCGCCGCGAGCGCCGCGAGTATACCGTCACCCCCTCGCCCACCGACGCCACCAAGACTCTCAAGCACTTCGAAGGCGCCTACGCCGCACACGGACGCATGGTTCCCTACGATAAGCCCGGCTACGAGTACAAAGGCATCGACATCGACGGCGATCTGATCGACAGTCTGGCGAACGATCTGGCCGGCGACAAGCACTCTCGAGACGGCATCGGAAGCGACCTGTTCCCGCTAACCACGCTCGAGCAGCGGGGCTGCGCCTTCCAACTGCTCGGCCGGGAGGATTACCGCGGCCGGCCCGCCTGGCGCGTCAGCTTCGAACCCACGCACAGTTCGCCGGACGACGACAGCGACACGGGGGCTTGCGGGTCATGGAAAGGCCAGGCCCTCATCGACGCCGCGGAGTACCAGCCGATCTGGGTCGAAACCAAACTCGCCTGGAAAATTCCGGGCTTCGTCAAGGTCCTGTTCGGAACCAACATCGAGGGCCTCGGCTTCAGCGTCTCCTACGGACGCTTCGGCGACGGCGTCTGGTTCCCGGTCAGCTACGGGGCGGAATTCCACGTCCGCGCGGTATTTTTTTACGCGCGAAACATCAGCGTGTCGCTGGAAAACAAGGGGTTTCGCCAGGCAAAATCCGAGACTTCCATCCACTACGAGGGCGAGGCGCCGGCGGCGCAGGAAAGTGTTCCGCGCAGGGATTGACTCGTTCCGAAACTAGACTTATTCTAAATTATGTGACCCGGCTCCACTCAGGCCATCTCGAGGCGCTCGCCGAAGCCCGGGGGCTGAAGCGCACCCGGCAGCGCCGCGCCGTCGACCGGCGCTTGCCCATGACATCGCGCGCCACCGTCTACAACACGGTCGCTTTGCTCAAGGAAGCCGGCCTCGTGCACGAAGTGTTCGAGGACGGCGTGGCGCGGATCGACCCAAACCTCGCCGGCCACCACCATTTCGTCTGCCGCCGCTGCGGCTTGGTCTCCGACGTGGACTGGGAAACCGTGCCGGGTTTGAACACCATCGCCGTGCCGGGCGGTGAGGAAATCGAATCGTTCACCGTCACCTTCCGCGGTTTGTGCGCGAAGTGCCGGCGGGGGAAGCCATCCTCCGGAAGCGGGTCCGGAGAAAACTTACCGAAGAGAGGAAAACGCTGATGCCAGAGCAACCAAAGACCCTGACCACGAGTGCGGGCGCGCCCGTACCGGATAACCAGAATTCACTCACCGCCGGACCGCGCGGGCCGGTTCTCATGCAGGATTACTACCTCATGGAGAAAATGGCCCACTTCAACCGCGAGCGCGTCCCCGAGCGGGTCGTCCACGCCAAGGGCTCCGGCGCCTATGGGACCTTCACGGTAACGCAGGACGTCTCTCGCTGGACGAAGGCCAAGCTCTTCTCCCAGGTCGGCAAGAAGACCGAGTGCTTCGCCCGCTTCTCCACCGTCGGCGGCGAGAAAGGCTCGGCCGACACCGAACGCGATCCCCGCGGCTTCGCCCTCAAGTTCTACTCCGAAGAGGGCAACTGGGACATGGTCGGCAACAACACGCCGGTCTTTTTCATCCGCGATCCGTTGAAGTTCGGCGATTTCATCCACACGCAGAAGCGCGATCCGGAAACCAACCTCAAGTCGCCCACCATGATGTGGGACTTCTGGTCGCTCTCCCCCGAGTCCCTCCACCAGGTGACCATCCTGTTCAGCGACCGCGGCACGCCGGACGGCTTCCGCTACATGAACGGCTATTCGAGCCACACCTTCAGCTTGATTAGCTCGAAGGACGAGCTCGTCTGGTGTAAGTTCCACTTCAAGACGGTCCAGGGCATTAAAAACTTCACCCGCGAGGAAGCCGACGCCATGCGCGGCAAGGACCCGGACTACGCGCAGCGCGACCTCTATAACTCCATCGCCAACGGGCAATTCCCCAAGTGGCGCGTCTGTGTCCAGATCATGACCGAAGAGGAAGCCGATAAGTTCGAATACAATCCATTCGACCTCACCAAGGTCTGGCCGCACGGCCGATTCCCGCTGCAAGAGATCGGCATTATGGAGCTGAATCGCAACCCGGCGAATTACTTCTCCGAGGTCGAGCAGGCCGCCTTCGAACCCGCCAACGTCGTGTCCGGCATCAGTTACTCGCCGGATAAGATGCTTCAGGCGCGCATTCTGAGCTATCCCGACGCGCACCGCTACCGCATCGGCGTCAATTATTACGAACTGCCGGTGAACAAGCCGCGCTGCCCTGTGCAAACTTACAACCGGGACGGCCATCTGCGCCACGACAACGGCGCCGGCCCGAACTACGAACCGAACAGCTTCGGCGGTCCGGTGGAAGACCCGCGGTTCAAGGGCGTACCGGTGAAGATCACCGGCAACGGCGACCGCTACAACCACCGGGAAGGCAACGACGATTACACACAGCCGGGCAACCTGTTCCGCCTGCTGAGCGCGCCCGAGCGCCAGCGGCTCATCGGCAACATCGTCGCCAGCATGAAGGGTGTACCGGAGCGGATCGTCCTCAAGCAGATCGGCCACTTCTACAAGGCCGACCCAGCTTACGGCAAGGGCGTCGCCGACGGCCTCGGCCTCTCGCTCGACAAAGCGCTCACCCACGAACCCGCCGGCGTCGGCGCCTAACTGTCCCTACCAGGGCGCGCCTTACCCGCGCGCCCCTAAAAACTCATCTCCAGCCGCGCATCCACCATCCTCGGCGGCGCCAGAGCCGTCCCCGAAAACAAACCTGCGAAATCGATCACGTTTAACTGGTTCGTCAGGTTCGTTGCGTCAATCTGAAATCGCAGCGTTCCTCGCTCATTCTCCATGAAAGTCGCCCCAAACGAAGCGTTGAGCGTGAATGCCGGGCGGGCCCGGTAATCGGAAAAATTCACCCGCGCCAGTATATTCTCCCCGTACTGCGCCGCGGCCTGCGAGTAAGTTCCGTTGAAGTCCACCGGCAGCCCGCTGTCGTAGGTTGCCCCAAACGCCGCCCATAGCCGCGAGTTGATGTCGTAGCGCAGCCGCCCCCGCGCCGTGTTGCGCTGGTCCTGCGAAACCGGAAACGCCCCGCTGCCCGCACTGATGGCTGAAGCCGCATCGGAACCCAGGAACAACCCACCCGTCACCGGGAAATATCCAATTCCCAGCGAGTTCGCATAACTCAGGAAGCCCGAAAAGCGTCCCCAGTGCGGAAGCTCCACCTTTACCTCCTCGCCTTGAATCACGGCCCGTGCAAAAGCAATCGGAAAGCCAATGCCCGTGTTGAGAAGAAGATTGTCATCGGCGTAGTTAGTAACATCGCGCCGGTACCAATTGCCATCGACGCGAATCCTGCCGAAAAGCCCCTTGGAGAACCCGGTCTCGTAATAATTGCCGCGCGAAGGCTCGACCGGGAGCCGCAGCACCTGCGGGCTCAGAGCAGCAATCTGCGCCGAACTCGACAACAGCAGGTTTTCAAATGCCGGCGTTTGAAAAATGCGGTCGTAGGAACCGTGCAGAATCAGGTCCAGACGCTGGAAGTAGTACGCCACGCCCAGCCGCGGGCTCCAGGCATGCTGGTGCACGAGCAGGCCGTAATGATCGAAGCGCACGCCGGCGGAAACCGTCAGGTTCCCAAAGCTCGCCTGGTCCTGCACAAACGCGGCCTCTTCGCGATCCGGTGCGCGCCCGAAAAACTGAAACGCCCCCGGCGTTCCCGGATCGAACATCGCCGGGTCCGTGATGCGGTACTGAAACGCCTCGTTCAAAGCCGCAAAACTCGTCTCCACGCCGGCCTTCAACTGATGCCGCCCGTGATGCACGGACACCGCCGTCTTCCCGTACCCCTCGCGATAAGACCGGGCCTGGGAGGCCAGAATGGGCGTCGCCAGCGGGTTCGACCAGAACCCGGCCGCGATCTCGCGCCCCATGCCCAGCACATCGGCGACAATGTCGGGGCTGAACACATGCTCCCAGGAAAACTGCCCCGCGGTCTCGACGTTGTTCCGGTCCTGCCTCTGCCCGGCCGCCTGCTGCACCAACTCGTTCGGCACCTCGAACTGCGACTCATCCCGCCGCACCAGAAATGACACATGGTTCGACGGATTGATGTCGCGCTCGTAGCGAACCGAGCCGCCCTCCACCGACCCGTGATTCGTGTAGTTCTGCGTGACCGGCGAATCGAGATACCGCGCCGTCGTATCCGCCGACATCGTCACGCTCAAGGTGTTGCGTCCCCCCCCCACCGGGCCCGCCGGCTACCCGCCCGCCGGGTCGGAACGTGCGGCG
>VFSW01005624.1_pt1 | contig 18526 bp, 11 predicted proteins | sample 5358111 | NCBI WGS metagenome assembly VFSW01 (sample SAMN11554181, study PRJNA540505) | mine drainage metagenome | isolation source: sediment from site ElyBrook_90M | place: USA: Ely Copper Mine, Vershire, VT | collected 2017 | reverse complement strand
GCATAAACAACAAACGAATAGATCAATGATACTATCATCTGACGCGCATATATTACGGCGATACGCTCTGCCCGCCTTCATAAGCGTTTTGATCGTATCCGGCCTCTACGCCAGCAGCCTCTCGAGCTACCTCCTCTTCCACAGCCTGATAGAACTGTTTTGCATCGTCACGGCCTTTGTCATCTTCGTCCTTGCCTGGCACACCCGCCGCATTCAGGACAACCAGTACCTGCTCTTTGTCGGCATTGCCCTGCTCGGCACGGCAGCCATCGAGCTGGTCCATGCTCTTGCCTACAAGGGCATGGGCGTCTTTGCCGGGTCCTCCGCGGACCTGCCGACGCAGCTCTGGATCGCCTTCCGCTACCTCTTCAGCATCTCCCTCCTGATTGCTCCCCTGTTCATCAGGCGAAGGTTTCGGGCCTGGAGGATGCTGGCGCTCTACAGCGGCGTTACCATTGCCCTGCTCGTATCCATATTCAGCGGTCTCTTTCCCGCCTGCTTCGTCGCAGGCTCGGGGTTGACTCCATTTAAGATCAACAGCGAATATATCATCGCGCTCATCTTCGTCGCCAGTCTCGGCCTTTTGACCGCGAACCGCCAATCCTTTGACGGCACCGTATTCGGCCTGATGGCGGGGGCGATCGTCGCCTCCATCGCTTCGGAACTTGCCTTCACCGAGTATGTGAGCGTCTTCGGCCTTGCCAACATGATCGGCCACTTCCTCCTGCTTGCCTCCATGGTGCTCATCTATCGCGCCCTTGTCATCACCGGCATCGTTGAGCCTTCGAGCCTTCTCTTCCGGAACCTCAAAATGAGCGAAGCGGCGCTGCAGCGGGCCCACGGCGAATTGAAGAACAGCGAAGCGGAAATCACCGCCATGATCGAAAACATGCCCATCATCATGCTGCTCGTCGACCGGGAGAGGCGGGTGCGGAAAGCGAACGTGGCCGCGTCCCGGTTCGCGAACCGCCCGCAGGAAGACATGCTCGGCCGCCGGGGCGGGGAGGCGCTCCGCTGTCTGCATTCCCTCGACGTTCCGGAAGGCTGCGGCTACGGCCCCTCCTGCGGGACCTGTGCAGTGCGCCGTGCCATACTGGACACCTTCGAATCAGGGGCCAATCGCCAGGGGGTGGAGGCGCGGGTTTCTTTCGGCCACCGGGGCGGTCGGGAAGAGCTGATCTTCCTCATCTCGACGTCGCTGCTCACCCTGTCCGACGAGCAGCTGAACCTGGTATGCATCGAAGACGTCACGGAGCGCAAGAAGGCCGAAGAAGAGATCCTGAAGCTTTCCGAAGACATGGCCGCGCGGAACCTGGAGCTTGAGGCGCTCAATAAAGAGCTCGAAGCCTTCAACTATTCCATTTCCCACGATCTGCGCGCGCCGCTTCGCAGCATGTCCGGGTTCTCCAGGATCATGATGGAGGACTACGCGGAAAAGCTGGATGATCAGGGCAAGGACTATCTGACCCGCATACAAAACAGTTCCGAGAAGATGACACGCCTCATCGACGACCTGCTGCGCTTGTCGAAGATATCCCGGCAGGAGATCGAGCGGGCAGATATTGACCTGTGCAAACTGGCGGAATCGGTTGTCCATAATCTGCGCGAGGCATCCGTGGGAAGAAACGTCGAGGTCGTCATCCGCAAGGATGTCAGGACTTCGGCGGACCCGAACCTGATGAGGGTCGTCATGACGAACCTGTTCGACAACGCGTGGAAATTCACGGGAAAGACGGAGACCGCCCGCGTGGAATTCGGCTCCCTGGAGAGGGACGGGAAAACCGCGTACTTCGTCACGGACAACGGCGCGGGGTTCGACCAGGAATACGCCTATAAGATGTTCTGGCCCTTCCACCGGCTGCACAGCGACAGGGAATTCCCGGGCACCGGCATCGGCCTCGCCATCGTCGACCGGATCGTCCGCAGACACGGCGGGAAGGTATGGGCCGAGGGAAAAGCCGGAAAAGGGGCGACCTTCTTTTTTACGCTCGGGTGAAAAGAGAACTGGGTAAAACCAGGCAACCGAGCATCTGCTCACACCTCGGCGCCGGTCCTCCTGTTTCAGGCTGAAGCCTGCAACTACAACGAACAGGGAGCATGAAAATGACAAAGGAAAACAAAATCCAATCCCGAAAACACCTTCCTGCTGCAGCGACTGCGGCTTTTATAGCCATCCTTGCAACCATCGGCTTTTTCCCCGCGTGTACCCGGTCGGACCAAAAATCCCCAGCCCCGGCCGAGAAGATCACGATTGCCTATTCGACACCTCCGTATTCGGTGCTCATTGACATCGCGCAGAATCGCGGTTATTTCCTGGAGGAAGGGCTGGACGTGACTCCGCGGGTTTACCCGTACGGGAAACTCGCATTCGATGCGCTGCTGGAGGGGAAAGCGGATATTGCGACTGTCGGCGAAACACCGTTCATCCTTGCGGTCCTGAGAGGAAATACGGTATCCCTAATCGCCACGATCCAGACTTCCAATAAGAATAATGCCATTATTGCCAGAAAGGACAAGGGCATTCTTGCCCCGCCCGACCTGAAGGGCAGGAGGATAGGCGCAACGTTCGGGACCGTCGGAGAATTTTTCATGGACGCTTTCCTGGTCTCCCACGGAATTTCAAGGAAGGATATGAAGGTCGTCAACCTTGCGCCGGAGGCCATGCAGAACGCCCTGGCAAACGGCGACGTTGACGCCGTCTCATCGTGGAGCCCCAACTCCGTCCAATTGTTGAAGGCCCTGGGCGGCAAGGGAACGGTGTTTTACGATGCCGATATCTACACGCAAACATTCAACGTTGTTGCAAACCGGGAATACATACGCAAGAACGCCGGCAGGGTAAATAAAGTGGTCCGTGCTCTTGTCAGGGCGGAAAAATTCGCAAAGCAAAATCCCGATGAAGCTCAAAAAATCATCGCGGCGCGCAGCGGGATGGACCTGGCGTCAATCGGCGGCATGTGGAATGACAATACGTTCAGCGTGACGCTGGACCAGTCGCTCCTGCTCGCCATGGAAGATGAATCGCGGTGGGCGGTAAAGAGCGGGCTGACTGCCGGCGCAAAGATCCCCAATTACCTCGATTACATTTACTTCGACGGGCTGGCGTCCGTAAAACCGAAAGCGGTAAGAATATTGCGCTAGCGTGCAAGAGGGCGTATGCAAATCAAGGAAAGACTGCGAATAAACGTTGTTGCTTCAGTAATAGCGTCCGTCATTATTATCGTCATGCTGGCGACGGCGGTGTACCGCGTCCTCAACGCGGTCGAAGCATCGAATATCGCCGACCAACTGGTCGCCAGCGTATATCAACGGAGCGAATTTAGAAACGATTATATGCTGGCTACGAACGAAAGGGCGCGAGTGCAATGGTTTGCCAAACATGAGCAGATCGGCCTGCTGCTGAAGTCCGCTTCGGGAATATTCAGGGATGAGGAGGACAGAACAGTTCTGGACAGGATGGCCAAAGATCAGGAGTCGATCGGGAAGCTTTTCTCAAGCATCGTGGAGAACAGGGAAAAGCCGCGACCGGACGCCGAACTCTCGCAGGAGATAGAAGACAGACTGAACAGCCAACTGACCATGAGAAGACAGAATGCAATATTGGATGCGCAACAGTTGCAGGAATCGGCGAGCAGGCGGTTGTTATTGTCCCTCAGGATGTCCGGCTGGGGCATCCTTTGCGTGCTTGTGGTCTTAACCGCGGCGGCTGTCATCAATTCATGGACCATGGTCAGGACGATAACCGATCGCATCAAAAGGCTTACGAACGGCGCCTTGGTCATCGGAGAAGGAAACCTCGACCACCGGATCGATATCACTGGCGACGACGAGTTTGCCGAGCTTTCGGAAGCGTTCAATGCCATGACCGCAAAATTGCAGGGGTCCTATGTCTCTCTTGAAAAAGAGATCGACGAGCGCACGAAGGTCGAAGGAGAGTTAAGGCGAATCGCCACTCTTCTCGATGAGACCCAGTCCATAGCCCATGTGGGCGGGTGGGAACTGAACCTGGCGGACAACACCCTCTACTGGACGGAAGAAACCTACCGCATCCACGAAACGACCCCCACGGAGTACACGCCCACGGTCGAATCAGCCATTGCCTTCTACGCGCCGGAGAGCATCCCGGTCATCAGCGGCGCGGTCAAGGATGCCATCGAGCAGGGGAAAGAATTCTTATTGGAACTGCAATTGATCACGGCCAAAGGCCGGATGATCTGGGTGGAAGCAGTTGGAAAGGTCGCTCGCACGGATGGCCGCACCGTGAAGGTGCTCGGGGCCTTCCGGGACGTTACCGAGCGCAAACAGACGGAAGCCCTTCGGCTGGCGAACGCCTACAACCGGAGCCTCATTGAGGCAAGTCTCGATCCGCTGGTGACCATCGACGCGACGGGCAAGATCACGGACGTAAACGTTGCCACGCAAACCGTGACCGGGCGCTCCCGAGAAGAGCTGATCGGAACGGACTTTTCCGATTATTTTACGGAACCGCACAAAGCGCGCGCCGGATACCAGCAGGCGTTCCGGGAAAGTTCGGTCAAAGATTACCCGCTTGAAATCAAACACAAGGACGGCCATCTTACATCCGTCCGGTACAATGCGTCGCTCTATCGCGACCAGTCCGGAAACGTCATCGGTGTCTTTGCCGCCGCCCGCGATATCACCGAGCTCAAGCGCGCGGAGGAAATCACCCGGCTGGACGAAGTACGCAAAAACAGCATCCTAAAAATTTCACAGTACGCCGCGATATCATTAGGGGACCTGCTGGATCTTGCGCTTAATGAGGCGATTGCGCTGACCGGCAGTAAATTCGGCTATCTCTATTTCTATCATGAGGACTCACGGGAGTTTGTCCTTCATGCATGGTCAAAGGACGTCATGGCCGAATGCACCGTCGCCGACCCGCAGACCAATTACAATCTTGAAAAAACCGGCATCTGGGGCGAAGTAGTAAGGCAGCGCAAGCCCATTATCGTAAATGATTTTTCCGCTCCTCATCCTTTAAAGAAAGGCTATCCCGAAGGGCATGCTCCGTTGTTTCGTTTTTTCAGCGTGCCGGTTTTCAGCGAAGGACGCATCGTTGCGGTAGTGGGCTTTGCCAACAGGCCCGCCGAATACACGGACCGGGACGTCAGCCAAATGACGCTCCTGATGGACTCAGTCTGGAAAATCGTCGAGCGCAGGCAGGCCGAGGAAAAATTAAGGCTGGCGAACGCCTACAACCGGAGCCTGCTTGAGGCGAGTCTCGACCCCCTGGTGACCATCGACGCGAACGGCAAGATCACTGACGTAAACGCCGGTACGGAGAAGGCGACCGGATGCTCCCGCACAGAGCTGGTAGGCACGGACTTTTCCGATTACTTTACGGAACCGGAGAAGGCCAAAGCGGGATATCAACGTGTTTTCCAGGAAGGCTCGGTTATGGATTATGCGCTCGAGCTTCGGCGCTGTGACGGCCATATCACCCCGGTGCTGTACAACGCTGCGGTGTACCGCGACAGGGCGGGCAACGTCCTCGGCGTGTTTGCCGCGGCCCGCGACGTCACGGAACGGGAAAAAGCGGAACAGGAGATCCGGAAGCTGAACCGGGAGCTCGAGGCGCGCGTGGTCGAACGCACCGCCGAGCTCGAAGCCGCAAACAAGGAGCTGGAAGCCTTTGCGTACTCCGTGTCCCACGATCTGAGGTCCCCGCTCAGAAGCATCGACGGGTTCAGCCTCGCTCTCCTTGAGGACTATGCCGGCAAACTGGACGACCAGGGCGAAGACTACCTTGCGCGCATCCGGAGCGCGACCATGCGGATGGGGCATTTGATCGACGACTTGCTGAAACTGTCCCGCATGACACGCAGCGAAATGAATCACGAACGGGTGGACCTGAGCAAAATTGCGCGCACGATCGCCGGCAACCTTGCGAATCAGTCCCCGGACCGCGCTGCCGCATTCGCCATTGCGGAAAACCTGACGGTCTACGGCGACGAACGTCTCCTGACCGTGGCCCTTGAAAACATTTTTTCGAACGCGTGGAAATTTAGTGAAAAAACGCCCAGGACTGTGATAGAATTCGGTGTTACGCAGAAGGACCAAGCCAAGGTATTCTTCGTAAGGGACAACGGCGTGGGGTTCGACATGAACTATGCCGGCAAACTGTTCAGCCCCTTTCAGCGCCTGCACAAAATTGAGGAATTCCCCGGCACCGGCATCGGCCTGGCCACGATCAAGCGCATCATCAACCGCCACGGCGGGCAGGTCTGGATCGAGGCCGAGGTGGATAAAGGGACGACGGTGTATTTTACGCTGGGGTAAAGACTTGCAACCTGAGACTTGGAACTCTATTTTGCGGGAGAATTCATGAAAACCAAAATCATTCTTTTAGCCGAGGACAACTCCGACGACGTGCAGCTTACGCTCCGGGCCCTCAAGAAAAGCAACATCCTGAACGAGGTGGTCGTGGCACAGGACGGCGTCGAGGCTTTGGATTACCTTTCCGGGACCGGAAAATACGCCGGCCGCGACACCAACATCTTGCCCCAGGTCATCCTGCTGGACCTTAAGATGCCCAAGATGGACGGGCTCGAAGTGCTCCATCGCATACGCGGAAACGAACGGACAAAGCTCCTTCCCGTCGTGGTCCTCACGACGTCGAGCGAAGACCGTGACCGGGTCGAGAGCTACAAACTCGGCGCGAACAGCTACATCAGAAAGCCGGTGGACTTCAACCAGTTTGCGGAAGCCGTGCGCCAGCTGGGGCTGTACTGGCTCGTATTGAATGAAGCGCCGTAACGTAAAATCAGCTCGTCGCTGGTAGTTCGTAGTTCATAGCAAAGGATTTTACTACGAGCTATGAGCTGCTCATTTTCTTCTCCCTATGGCTAAACCCCTTCACATACTCATCGTAGAAGATTCCGATGACGACACGCTCCTGCTGGTCCGCGAACTGCGGAGGGCCGGCTACGAGACCGTGCATGAACGCGTCGAGACTGCCGAAGCCATGAAGGCCGCGCTCAAGCAACAGGAGTGGGACCTCGTCATTTCCGACCACATGATGCCCAAGTTCAGCGGCATCGCGGCCCTCCAGGTCCTCCAGATGAGCGGGCAGGACCTGCCGTTCATTATCGTTTCGGGCAACATCGGCGAGGACATCGCAGTCGCCGCGATGAAGGCCGGGGCCCACGATTATATCATCAAGGGCAACATTGCGAGGCTCGTTCCCGCCGTGGAGCGCGAGCTCAGAGAAGCGGGCGAGCGCCGCAAACGGAGCCTGGTGGAAGACCAGCTCAGGCAGTCGAGGCAGAGACTCTTTGAAACGCTGGAAAAAATGAACGAAGGGTTTTTCACCCTCGACCGCGAATGGCGGTTTTCCTACGTGAATGCGGAAGCTGCCAGACTCTGGCAAAAAAGCCGGGCAGCGCTGCTCGGAAACAGCTTGTGGGACGTGGCGCCGAGTGCGGCCGGCAGCATATTCGAGCAGCAATACCGCAGGGCGGTGCGGGAACAGGTCCCGGTCCACTTCGATGCCGTCTCTCCCCTGCTGGGCATCTGGGTCGAGGCCCGCGCCTATCCTGCCGAGGACGGCCTCGCCGTTTACTTCCACGACATCACCAGCCGCAAACAGTCGGAGGAACAGATCGCCCGTCTGAACCGCCTGTATTCCGTTCTCAGCAAGGTGAACGAGGCCATCGTCCGGATCAACGACACCCAAAACCTGTACGAAGAGATTTGCCGCATCACCGTGGAAGAAGGTTTGTTCAAGATGGCATGGATCGGCATCACCGACCCCGGCTCGAAGCGGGTCTTGCCCGCAGCGAGCTTCGGCGACGTCGGCGGGTACCTGAAGAAGATCGATGTCATCGCAGCCGACGTCCCCGAAGGGAAAGGGCCCACGGGCAGGGCGGTTTTCGAGGGGAAATACCGGATCTGCAGCGACGTCGCGCAGGACCCCATCATGCGTCCCTGGCGCGACAACGCTCTCAGCCATGGCTTCCACACCTCCGCGGCCTTCCCCCTCCGCTCCGGCAACGAGGTCATCGGAGGTTTCACCGTGTACGGGGACCAGCCCCGGTCCTTCACGAACGAAGAGATCGGGCTCCTGTCGTCGCTCGCGGACGATGTGTCCTACGCCATCGACTCGCTGGTCAACGAACAGCGGAGAAAAGATGCCGAGGAACAAACCAGAGTCACGAACGCGCTGCTCAAACTGTTTACACAGAAGTTTTCCCGCAAGGAATATCTCGACGCTGCCTGCGGCCTGATCCGGGAATGGAGCGGCATCCGCCATGTCGGCATCCGGGTCGTGGACCCCGGAGGAAGCGCCCCCTTCGAGTCGTGCAAGGGGTACAATGACGCGTTCCTGGAACTGGAAGGTCCTCTATCGCTGGACACCCCCTGCATCTGCACGCGCATCATTGAGGGAGCGCCGGGGCCGTCCGATCTGTGCGCCATGACGCCCAGCGGCTCCTTCTTCTCCGGAAACACAGCGCGGTTCATGGACCAGGTGGCCCCGGAAGAGCGGGGGCGCTACCGCGGCGTGTGCATGAAATACGGTTTCTCGTCGCTCGGCGTGATCCCGATCCGCCACCGCGAAACTCCGGTCGGGGCCATCCATCTTGCCGATGAGCGGGAAGGGATGCTTCCCCAAAAGACCGTGTTGTTCCTTGAGCAGCTGGCGTACATCGTCGGCGAAGCGGTCTTCCGGTTCAGCGTTGAAGACGAGCTTCGCAAGAATTTCACCAACCTGCAAAAAACCACCGAACTCCTGGAGCGGTTTTTCTCCACCACCCACATGCTCGTGGCCTATATGGACAGGGACTTCAACTATATCCGCGTGAACCGGGCCTACGCCGAGGCGGACAACCATCTTCCCGAGTTCTACGTGGGAAGGAACCATTTTGCGCTCTATCCCCACGCAGAGAACGAACGGTTTTTCCGGCAGGTGGTGGAAACCGGCGAGCCTTTTGAGGCCTATGAGCGGCCCCTCGATTTTTCAATCCATCGGGAACGAACAACGTCCTACTGGGACTGGAACGTGCTTCCTGTCAAGGAAACCGACGGCCGGGTGAGCGGCCTGGTTTTCACGCTCATCGACGTCAGCGCGCGCATGCACGCGGAGGACGAGCTCCGGCGGGCCGTGGCCTACAACCGGAGCCTGATCGAGGCCAGCCTCGACCCGCTCGTCACCATCAGCCCCGACGGAAAGATCACCGACACGAACGCCGCCACCGAAATGGCCACGGGCCTGCTTCGCGAGGAGTTGATCAACACTGATTTTTCGGAGTACTTCACCGAACCCGCGAAGGCCCGGTCCGGCTACCTCCAGGCGTTCCGCGAGGGTAAAGTTATGGACTACGCCCTCGAAATGCGGCATCGCGACGGCCGGGCGATGCCCGTCCTGTACAACGCGTCCATCTACCGCGACGAAGCCGGGAACGTCAAGGGTATCTTCGCAGCGGCCCGCGACATCACCGAGCTCAGGGAAGCCGAGCGCCGCACCACGGTCACGAACAACCTTCTGAAACTGTTCACGCAGACCTACTCTCGGAAAGTGTATCTCGACTCGGCCATCGAGATCATTCGTTCCTGGAGCCGCTGCAGCAGCGTGGGCGTGCGCATTGCGGACCGCAATGGGAACATCCCCTATGTGGCCTGCGAGGGATTTGACGACGACTTTATCCAGTCGGAACGCGCGCTCTCTCTTTCCCGGGACCGCTGCGCCTGCATCCGCGTCGTAGCGGGCCAACTGGATGCCGTGGACGCCTCCTCCCGGACCCCCGACGGTTCGCTCTATTACAACGACTCGGTGGCGTTCCTCTCCGCACTGACCGAGGAAAAGCGGAAGCAGTTCCGCGGGGCCTGCCAGCGGAGCGGCTACCGGTCTCTCGCAGTAGTCCCCATCCGCTACCGCAAAAGGGTCCTCGGCGCAATCCATCTCGCCGACCTGCAAGAGGGAATGTTTCCCCCGGGTGTGGTCGAGTTCCTGGAGCGCATGGCGCTCATTATCGGCGAGGCGCTGTTCCGGTTCAACATCGAAGATGAGCAGATGCGCCTCGTGTCGGCCCTGGAATCCACGGCCGAGGCGGTCGTCATCACCGATCCCGCCGGAATAATTCAGTACGTCAACTCCGCATTCGAGCAAATCACCGGGTATGCAAAAGAAGAGGCGCTGGGGAGGACGCTCCACCTCCTCGACAGCGGCAAGCACGACGAAGAGTTCTACCGGAAGCTCAGGGAAACGCTCGCGCGCGACGGCGTCTGGCGCGGGCAGCTGATCAACAAGAAGAAGGACGGGACGCTGTACTATGAAGACTGCACCTACTCCCCGGTACGGGGGCCGTCCGGAGAAATCATGAATTACGTTTCCCTCAAACGGGACGTGACGGAAAAACTCAGGCTCGAGTCCATTGCCGAGTCGGTCTCGACCATGGACGGCATCGGCTACATCTTTTCCGGCGTGCGGCACGAGATCGGCAATCCCATCAACTCCATCAACATGATCCTGGGCCTCCTCAAGGCCAAGTTGCCCTCGCTGTCCCCCGAAGCCGTCACGGACTATATCGACCGGATCATCGGCCAGATAGCGCGAATAGAATTCTTGCTGAACTCTCTCAAATCCTACAATATGTACGAGACCCAGGAGCCGCAGGACCTGGGCGTCGCGTCGTTCATGGAGCAGTTCCTGCCGCTCGTCAGGGAAGATTTTTCGAGAAAGAAAACCGCGCTCGATTTCCTGCTGGACCCGCGGGTAGAAAGCGTGTACGTCGACCCCCGCGCGCTCCAGCAGGTGCTGTTGAACCTCCTGACAAATGCTTCGGATGCGGTGAACGGACGGGAAAACCCGACGGTGACCCTGAGCGTGTTCAAGTCAGGAGGCAGGGTCCGAATCGAGGTGGATGACAATGGATGCGGGATCCCCGAGGACAGAATGAAGGACCTGTTCAAGCCCTTCTACACGACCAAAGCAAAGGGCACCGGACTCGGACTGGTGATCGTCAAGAAAATGCTTGCCAGAATGAACGGCACGATCGAGGTGGAGAGCAAGAAGGACGAGTGGACCCGAGTAATCATTTCGCTTCCGGAGGGAAAGCATGGCCAACGGTAATCCCATGAAGAAAACATTTCTTGTCATCGACGACGACAGGGTATTTGCGAACACCGTCCGGGATTACCTGTCCAGCGACGCTGTGGAGGTGATGGTCGCCAACAGTGCGATGGACGGACTCGCCGCCTGTCAACAGAGAAAGATCGACGTCGTGCTTCTGGACCAGCAGCTTCCCGACGCCGAGGGGCACACGCTCTGCGCCACCATCCTGAAGAGCAACGACCAGGCCAAGATCATCTTCTCCACCGCGTTTCCCAGCTTCGAAAACGCCGTGAAGGCGATCCGGTCCGGCGCCTCCGATTATCTGTCGAAGCCCTACGACCTGGAGGAACTGAGCCTCGCCGTTCGCCAGGCCTTCCGCACCCTGGAGCTGGAAAACGTGGAGCAGATCCAGGATTACCAGCGCACCCGGGAAAGCGAGCAGACCGTCGTCATCGGCGGGGAAGGCCTCGCGGAAACCATGAAGATGGTGGACCTGGCCGCAACCACCGATTCGCCGGTGCTCATTACCGGCGAGACCGGCACGGGAAAGACCCTCGTGGCAAAAGCGATCCATTACAAGGGCCGCGCGCTCAAGGCGCCGTTCATCAGCATCAACTGCGCGTCGCTGCCCGAGAACCTCATCGAAGCAGAACTCTTCGGGTACGAGAAAGGCGCCTTTACCGGCGCCGTGGCCGCGCGAAAAGGCTTGTTTGAAATGGCCGAAGGCGGGACCCTGTTTCTCGACGAAATCGGAGAAATGCCCATTCATTTGCAGGCAAAGCTCCTGTCTGCCATCGAAGAGAAAAACCTCAGAAGGCTCGGCAGCGAGTCGGTCCGCCCCGTTAACGTCCGGATCATCGCGGCAACCGGCATAAATCTCGAGGATTTTCTGGGGCAGACCTTCAGAAAGGACCTCTACTACCGCCTGAGCGTCATCCGGATGCACATCCCGCCGCTCCGGGAGCGCCGCGCCGACATCCCGATGCTCTGCAAGCACCTGCTGAAAGCGCTCGCCGACGGGCACGAGGTCGAGCTGTCGGATGCGGAACTCGCCAACCTGTCCCGCTATGACTGGCCCGGAAACGTGCGGGAACTGAAGAATATTCTCGAACGGGCATACCTGCTCCAGCGCGGCAGCGAATTCAGGCCCTCGGAATTGCTTGGCCAGACGACCCGGAAAACGGCGCTCCTGGCTCTTGCAACGGAAAACGCCGACCCGGATGCGCCCATCCTGCCGCTCGACGAAGTAGAGATGCGCCACATCCAATTCGTCCTGGGCAGATGTTCCGGCAATTACACGCAGACCGCCAAAGCCCTCGGCATCTCCCTGTCCACGCTCAAACGCAAGCTGAAAAGCTCGGATTGAGGCATGAACCAGGGACTGAATAAGAAAATGAGATCAGTCCTTCTTCCACCCCTCCCCAGGCTTACGGATCACCGCGTCGCTTTCCAGTCCCCGCGTCGCCCCTTCTTTCACTCCCTGGGCTTACCGCCTAAAATAACCGCACATTCAAAATGAACAGTTCAAAATGATCTTGTTCTGGCAGTTCCTTACCCTGCTTCTTGACCATCTCATTGATTATCCACGCATCAATATCCCGGAATATTCTGGCATCTGCCTTGCTATTTCATCGACTGCAATCAAGCAGTTTCAGCAAATCGAGACAGAAACCCATGACGCTCAGTTATATGCATATGCCGACCAGCAGAAGCACAAAAACCATTCTTCTCGTGGACGATGAACAGGAAAACCTCAGGACTTATCAGGAAATCCTCGAAGATATGGACTATCGCATCCTTACAAGATCGGATGCCGATTCCGCACTGGCGCTGCTCAATGAAGGGGCCGCTGTTGTCGATCTGATCGTGACCGATTACCGGATGCCGGGCAAGAACGGCCTTGAATTTATCACGGAGTTGCGGCAATACCGGCCTTTTGTGCCGGTCATCATGATCACCGCGTACGGGAACATCGAGACTTATCTGCATTCGGTCAGTCTTGGCGTTTTCGAGTATGTTCACAAGCCGATCAAGAAAGAGGAATTGGAACTCATTGTGAAACAGGCCCTTCACGATGACGAACCGGAAGGCATGACGGAGGACGACCGGCCGTGAACAAGCGTTTTCTGCAAAATAGAATTCACAGGAAAAAGGAAACGGGCGCCTGACGCCGTTCTCATATCCGGTAGAGGGGGAAGAGAGATGGACACGCGAATGATCGATGCAGCGCGGGTGCTTTCCGGCCGGGAAAATACCGGCACATGCCATGCAGCATATTTCCGTCTGAGGAGGATGTCATGAGCCCATGGGACCAGATGATGGTGGAAGAATTTCCGGGCATCGATGCCCGCGAAGAATCGCTCGACGACGCGCACGTGATGGACGCATATCACAAGCGCGGCCACGATGCGGAAGACAAAGAGGCCGCAACGGACAAAGGACTCGATGTCGTCAAATTTTACTTCAAGGAAATCCGGAAAATGCCGCTCCTGAACTTCGAGCAGGAGCAGGAACTCGGCAAGCGCATCGCCAAAGGGGACGATGAAGCGCGCGCCAGGATGATCGAGTCCAATTTGCGGCTCGTCGTCGCCATCGGCAAGAAATACATCAACCGCGGGCTGCCCTTCTCCGACATCCTCGAAGAGGGCAACATCGGCCTGATCAGGGCCGTGGAAAAATTTGATTACAAGCGGGGCTTCAAGTTCAGCACCTATGCGTCGTGGTGGATCCGGCAGTCGATCGAGCGCGCGATCGCGAACCAGGTCAGGATCATCCGCCTGCCCGTGCACGTCGCGGAGATCGCCAATGCCCACACCCGAGCGGTCCGCAAGCTGACGCAGGAGCTCGGCCGGGAACCGGCCGCGGAAGAAGTCGCGAAAAAAATGAAGCTCACCGTCGAACGGGTGCGCGTCCTCTCCCAGATGTCGCGGGACACCTATTCGCTCGACACCCTCATCAGCGACGACGGCGACGATACGCTGAAGGACGTTCTGCGCGACGACCGCATGCCGTCCCCTGCCGCGGCCATCAACGAGCAGGGCCGCCGCAAGTATCTCAACGAATGCATTGCCGAGCTTCCGGACACCGAGCGGAACGTCCTCCTGATGCGCTACGGATTGAGCACAGACTCGCCGCGCACGCTGGAAAGCATCGGCAAACAGTTCGGCATTACGCGGGAACGGGTCCGGCAGATCGAGAAGCAGGCGATCGGAAAGCTCAGGAACCTGACGAAGAGCAGAAACATGGAATTGGTCGACATGCTGTAAACAACGAACGACGGAACCCGTGGGTAGCGGTTCTCCACTCTCTGAAAAAAGGACGGGACGCCATGACACCCTACTGCACGACAACCCAGGAAAGCGTTGTAATCGACGGCTGCGATGAGAGCCTGAAAAACATACTGCTCGTCGATGACGATCACTTCTTCCTCTTCAGCCTGGCAAGACATTTCAGGAGGATCGCAGCCTCCCTCAACATTTACACCGCGGCAAACGGCAAACAGGCCAGGTCAATTCTGAGCACCGTGCCCGTGGACCTGGTCATCTCAGACTTGAAGATGCCCGTCATGGACGGAATGGAGCTTGCACTGTGGCTATCGGAGGTTCATCCGCAGATACCTGCAATCATAATGAGCGGATGCGTTGATCCCAAAACGCGGGCTAAGCTCGACCAAAAGGGATTTCCCTTTGTCGAAAAACCGCAGGATCAAAGAAAGCTGTTCGACATCGTTCATTCCCTGGTGTCAGCCCGGTCCGGCGCACGCATCAACCTGACCTCGCAATCTTCTGATGCAGAAAAGCGTTAACAGCAGCATTGCAATATGCTCCCCCCCTCTTCCCCCGTTTGCTCTTGATAGAGCGGATGGGGGAAGTTTTTTTTCCTCCGGCATGCCCTCTTTCACGGCTTATTCACCGTTCGATTGCCTCTAACCTCCGCCGTAAGTATTAAAAATAAATATTGCGCGTTCACTGCGAAGGTACTCGCGCGGACTGTGGTGCTATACTTTAATCACGAATGGAAGTACCCGCAACGGGTGAAAACAAAACAAGGTCTAAAGGTTTATTAGCGTCTTGGGACGGTTGACGATCCTGCATTCTCAACAAGGGAGGCAAACGATGGTTACCGCATATGCGCTTATAGAAGTCCCGGCGAAACGTTCAGGGGCTGTGGTGAAATATTTAAGCACCTTTCCGGAGATCAGGGAGGCGGCCGCAGTATACGGGGATATCGACGTGGTGGCCAAAATCCAGGCCCCGAGCCAGGACGAGCTTGACCGCGTGATCATGGAAGTCATTCAGGGAAACCCGGACGTGAAATCTACACGGACCCTTGTGGTCATCGAAAAAATTCACTGGGAAACATAAGAGAGGAATGAGGCTGCGGCCTTGCGTCTTACCGTTCAAACAGTCCGTCCCCCAGGGGAGGATTGAGCTGGTAGGCTTGAATGACCGTTTCCCCTACCTTCCGGCCGTCCGCGAAGTTGACGATTTTGAAGGGCAGGGGCATCTTGTCGACGTACCGAAAATCCTGAAATTCCGACGACAGCTCCGAGGAAGCGCCGTTCAGCGTAAACACGGCGGAATCCTTCACGATCAGATATTGTTTCAAGTCGACATAGATTTTGAGAGGGGGCCCCTCCTTGTCTCGAAGCCCAAGCACCGCGACCGGCGTCCCGTTCAGTTCGCTCCTGCCCTCATCGGTTATCTTAAAGTGCCTCTTCAGAAGCTGGTACGGCATCGATAATTCCTTGAACTGATAAACCATGGCAAGGTGGCGGGCCCCCCGGACCTCGATGAGGGGAAACCCGTTCGCTTTGTAGTAGCTCCTGTGCCTGTTCAGGACCCGGAGTTCGAGAAAACCATGGGACTCCGTCTCCACGCGCAGCTTTCTGTTTCGCTTCAAATAGCTGACATATTTTGCCTTGCCGCGGTACAACTCCGGTGCTTCGACCGCACCCTCGGCGGAAAGCGAAGCGAAACCTGCGACGACTTGCGGCCCGCCGTAAGCGTCGATGATTTTCCCCACCAGTTCCTTGATCTGGTCCTGACCGCTGCTGACTGGTTTCTTTTCAGCGGTCCTGTCGGAGCATCCCGCAACAGCGAGGAGGGAGGCGAAAAACAGCACAGTTACACCCATGAAGCGCAAGCGCGGAATAATCATTGTCGTTCCTTTTTCGCTATTTTTATTTATTGATGAAATCGTAAACATTCGGATTCTCACACCATGACCAGGAAGAGGGCCACACTGGCCACGAAGCCACAGAGAAAAATTCCATTAACCTTCAAGATGTCTTTCTCCGTGTCTCCGTGTGAAAATTAGACTTTTACGAATCTGCCATGTATTGACGGCTCGCTAAGCGCGCAAACCTGCCGAAGGCCTTCTCTTTTAAGCCGGGCAGATGCTTTGAGCAAGGGAAGCTGCCGCCAAAGGCCCGGCTTCCTGGGCCTGGCAAGGCCATCGTCCGCGGCTAGATCTTTACGACGTGGGCCGCTTTGGGGCCCTTCGGGCTGTCGACAACTTCAAACGTTACTTCGTCTCCTTCAGCAAGGGTTTTGAAGCCTTCACTCTCGATTTCGCTGAAGTGCACGAAAACGTCTCCGCCGTCTTCCTTTTCAATGAACCCGAAGCCCTTGGCCTCATTGAACCATTTCACTTTTCCCCGTGATGCCATTGTACTGACCCTCCTTTGCCTGGGGCCGAAATCCGGGAAGCGCCCCATAAAAAAGCCGCGAAGCTAAAAGTCTCCGCGGCGCTCCATAACTGCAAAAAACTTCCGAACTTCTGATAATATTTTCGCATTCTCTTGGCAAGATGTCAAGCGGGATTGTCGGTCCGGACCTGAAAAACCTTACTTCCCGTCCCCTCTTCTGATATAATGAAAGCACGCTCATCTGCTACCGAAATCCCTGTAGAATGCAAGGTGCCTACTCTATGTCGAACGATAACACCGCAGCAGCGCATAAAACCATCTATCTGAAGGACTACCGCAAACCGGATTATCTCATCGAGACCGTTAACCTCGAGTTCGACCTCGATGAGACGCGGACCCGCGTCAAATCCCTCATGACCGTCGTCTGCAACCACGACAAGTGCGAGGGCATCCATCCCTTCGTACTGAACGGCAGAGATCTCATGCTCAAAGCCGTCCGGCTCGACGGAACAGCGCTCCGCGGGCAGGATTACAAGCTCGATGCCGCGTCGCTCACGATCCTTCCCGTGCCTGACCGGTTCACGCTCGAGATCGAGACCGAGATCAACCCCAAGGACAATACGGAGCTTTCAGGACTTTACCTCTCGGGCGGAAATTTCTGCACCCAATGCGAGGCCGAGGGCTTTCGCAAGATCACCTATTACCCCGACCGGCCGGACGTCATGGCCAAGTTCTTTACCACCATCGTGGCGGACAAAATACTGTATCCCGTGCTCCTCTCGAACGGCAACCTCATCTCCCGGGGCGAGCTCAAGGACGGCAGGCACTTTGCAAAATGGCACGACCCCTTTGCCAAACCGGCATACCTCTTTGCCCTCGTTGCGGGCGATCTGGCGCGGATTCGGGACGGCTTTACGACCCGGTCCGGAAGAAAAGTGGACCTCAGCATTTACGTGCAGCACCACAACAGGGACAAGTGCGCTCATGCCATGGAATCGCTGAAACTCGCCATGAAATGGGACGAGGAGACCTACGGCAGGGAGTACGACCTCGACACATTCATGATCGTGGCCGTGGACGATTTCAACATGGGCGCCATGGAGAACAAGGGCCTGAACATCTTCAACTCGAAATACATCCTGGCAAAACCCGAGACCGCCACCGACGGCGACTACCAGGGCATCATGGGCGTCGTGGGCCACGAGTATTTCCACAACTGGTCCGGCGACCGCGTGACCTGCCGCGACTGGTTCCAGCTCTCGCTCAAGGAAGGCTTCACCGTGTTCCGGGACCAGCACTTCATGGAGGACATGACCTCGCGGGGCGTAAAGCGCATCAGCGACGTGAATCTCCTTCGCACTTACCAGTTCCGCGAGGACGCCGGCCCCATGGCGCACCCGGTGCGGCCCGAATCCTACGTCGAGATCAACAATTTTTACACGCTCACGGTCTACAACAAAGGGGCCGAGGTGATCGGGATGCTCAGGACGCTCCTCGGACCCGCGGGTTTCCGCAAAGGCACGGACCTGTACTTCTCCCGGCATGACCACAGCGCTGTCACGACCGACGATTTTGTAAAAGCCATGGAGGACGCGAACAGCACGGACCTCGGCCAGTTCAAGCTCTGGTATTCCCAGGCAGGCACGCCTGAGCTGCACGTCAGCCGTTCCTATGACCCACGAGCAAAGAGCTACACACTGACGTTTCAGCAGACCTGTCCTCCCACGCCGGGCCAGCCGGAGAAGAAGCCCATGCACATCCCCGTCGCCATTGGATTGCTTGGGGAGGATGGACAGGACCTGGAG
>VFSW01005623.1_pt1 | contig 18527 bp, 17 predicted proteins | sample 5358111 | NCBI WGS metagenome assembly VFSW01 (sample SAMN11554181, study PRJNA540505) | mine drainage metagenome | isolation source: sediment from site ElyBrook_90M | place: USA: Ely Copper Mine, Vershire, VT | collected 2017 | reverse complement strand
AACCAGGGCGGTTCGTTTCCGGGGTCTGTCCATCCCCCTGAGATCGGGGAGGCGGGGTCCGGCTCGGCGAAAGAATAGCTTTGCCTGAGGTTTTGTTGTTATGGTAAACAATATCCGCCGTAGGCCGCGCTCTTCGGGACTGCGTGAATCGGAAAGCAACGGCCCAGGGCCGATGATGACGGGTCTGGCCGGGATTCAAAGGTTGGTTAGAACGGCCAGGAGGAAAAAGTATGCTGCCTGAACAATGGGAGATATTTAAGAGGGCGGCGCGCCGGGAGAAGATGGACAGGATCCCGATGGCGCTGATTGTGGACAGCCCCTGGATTCCCGGATATCTCGGGATCGGCCACATGGATTATTTCCTCGATCCGGAACTGTGGTTTCAGTCGAATCTGAAAATCATGAAGGAATTCCCGGACGTCATTTTCATCCCCTCGTGGTGGATGGAATACGGCATGGCGGCGGAGCCGTCGGTGCTGGGGGCAAAGATCAAGTTCTGGCAGGACAACACGCCGAGCGAGTATCACACGCTCTACCGTCTCGAGGACATCGATCAGTTTCCGGAGTATGAGGTCGACGCCGATGGCTTTGCAGGGTTGACGCTGCACCGCATCAAGATGGCGCGGCAGCGAATCTTCGACGCCGGCTACATCCTGCCCATGGTGACTTCACGCGGGCCGTTGTGCACGGCAGGCTTCGTGCGCGGGACGACCCACTTCATGATCGACCTGGTGGAAAATCCAGAAGGGGCTCACAAACTCATCGATCTGTGTACCCGGGTGATCATCGACTGGCTCAAGGCGCAGCAGAAGGTGATGGGCGATACGGTCGAAAGCATCTTCATCCTCGACGACATCGTGGGGTTCATCAACGAAGAGCACTACCTGGAATTCGCGCATCCTTATTTGAAGAGAATCTGCGATGCGTTCCCAAAAGACTGGGTGAAGCTCTATCACAACGACGCCGAAGTGGATGCGTGCCTGGATCATCTGCCGGACACGGGATTCAACGTGCTGAACTGGGGCAAGCAGCGGCACATCACCGAAGTGAAGCGCCGCGTGGGCGATCGCATGTGCCTGATGGGAAATGTGAATCCGCTGGAGATCGGCGTGCGCGGCACCCCGGAAGAAGTGAAGGACGAGACGCTCGAGGTGCTGGAAGGATCCGGCGGCGAGGGGATCATCCTTTCCGTGGGTGGCGGCACGAGTCCCGGAATGCCGAAGGAGAATATCCTGGCGATGCTGGAGGCTCTGAACGAGTTCAATGACAAGCGCGCAGCTCACGCTGTTACGAGCGCCCGGTAAGGTGGATCGATGCCCGATTACGCACTGATGAACCAGTACCTCTACGAGGGCAACGCCGCCAAAGTAGAGCAGATGACGAAGGAGGCGCTCGCCGAGGGCCGGACCGTGCAGGAGGTGCTGAACGACGGTTTGATCGCAGGCATGAGCGTGGTCGGCGAAGATTTCAAGCACAACGTGCTCTACGTGCCCGAGGTGCTGATCGCGGCGCGTGCGATGAAGGCGGGCATGGCGGTTCTGAAACCGCTGCTGACTTCGAAGGACTCGACAACGAAGCCGAAGGGTGTGCTGTTGATGGGCACGGTGCGCGGCGATCTGCACGACATCGGCAAGAACCTGGTCGGCATGATGGCCGAGGGCGCGGGCTTCGAGCTGCACGACATCGGCGTGGACCAGAGCCTCGATAAGTTCATGGCCGCGGCGGAAAAGGTGAAGCCGACCATCATCGGTATGAGCGCGCTGCTGACCACGACGATGATGTACATGAAGACGGTCATCGATGGCTTCAATGCGGCCGGGCTCACGCACATCAGGATGGCCATAGGCGGCGCGCCAATCAGCCAGATGTTTGCCGATGAGATTGGCGCCGATGGCTACGGAGCCAACGCCTCGGCGGCAGTGGATCTGTTTATCCGGCTTGCGGAGCAGCAGGCGGCTGCGGCAACTTAGAGCAAAGCTATGGCAATTTACAAGGTTCTCTGCTGGCAGGAAATCCCCACCCAGATCAAAGCCGAAGACGACGATGAAGACGTCACGGTGATGCTGGATGGGAAGTTCATGCAGCAGGTGGATATCCTCGCGGCGAAGCGCGGACTGCAGGCCTCCGATGATTATCTTGCGCAGTGGGAGTGGAGCGAGGAAGAGGAGCGCGAGGGTTCCGCGCGCGAAGTTGCCGAAGCCGTGAAGGCGGAGCTGGAAGCGAAGGGCTGGCAGGACCTCTGAGCGGAATGGCGGTTCACCTCACCATCAACGGACAATCGGTCGAAGCAAAGAGCGGGCTCTCGCTGTTCGATCAGGCGGAGGCGCTCGGCATCGAGGTGCCGACCTCGTGCCGCAAGCAGGGCAAGTGCAAAGAGTGCATGGTGGAGATCGTCGAGGGGGCCGGGCTGCTTTCGCCGATGACCGAGGCGGAGCAGCACCTGAAAGGCCGGTTCCGTCTGTCGTGCCAGACGATCGTGACCGGGACGAGCGGGCACGTGCGCTGCCACACGATGCGGCGCGGGCAGATGCGCATCGAGAGTCAGGCTGTGGGGCTGCCGGGAAGCTGCGAGGCGACTGCCCTCGATCCTGCCGTAACGCGCGACGGCGATCGCATTCTCATCGATGGTGTCGAAGTCGATCGCTGCGGCGGACCGATGCACGGCCTCGCGATGGCTCTCGGCACAACAACCGTCGTCGTGCGGCTGCTGAATCTCGAAACCGGCGAATTGATCGCGGATACCTCGTTTGAGAATCCGCAGCGGTTCGGCGGGGCGGAGGTGATGTCGCGGATCGCGTACGACACGGATCATCCAGGCCGGCTGCTGATGCGGACGCTGGCCGGCTATCTCAGCCACGCGATCGAGAAGTTTCCCGTCGACCCGAAGACGATCTACGAGATGGTGGTGGTGGGCAACTCGACGATGCGGGACCTGTTCTTTCGGCAGAACGTGTATTCGATCGGTCAGACGCCGTACCGGTCGATCACCGAAATCGAAATGGCCGAGGGCAAGCGCACGACAACCAGCCTTGAACAGAGCGGGTTGCGCAGCCTGCTGCCGATTCATCCGAAGGCGCGCGTTTACGGTGCGCCGATCATCAGTGGGCATGTAGGAGCGGATGCCGCGGCGTGCATGCTGGCCGTCGATCTGGCGCATGAAGAGCGGCGGATCGCGATCATGGATATCGGCACGAACACGGAGCTGATCGTCGGCAACAAGGATCGGATTCTGGCGGCCTCCTGTCCGGCGGGTCCGGCTTTCGAGGGCGGCGCGATTGCGTACGGGATGCCTGCACTCGATGGAGCCATCGAGGAAGTCGCAATCGACGACGATGGGAGCTTCCGCCTCAAGGTCATCGGCGAGGGCAAGCCGGAAGGAATCTGCGGCTCGGGCCTGGTCGATGCGCTGAGCGAGTTGTTGCGCACCGGGCAGATGAACGATAAGGGCCGCTTCGACGACGATCTGCATCGGATCACGCTGTGGCGCGGTTCGGAAGCAGGCTCGGCAGAAGACGAGGACGTCTACCTGCTGGAAAGCGATGTGAACGAGCTGGCGCAGGCGAAGGGAGCCAACGTCGCGGGTCTGCACGTCGTCTTCTCGACTTACGGCATCGACTTCGAGGACATCGACGTCTTCTATCTTGCCGGAGGGTTTGGGCGGCATCTGAAAGTCGAAGCGTCGAAGCGAATCGGGCTGGTACCGTGGATCGACTCGGCGAAGATCGTGCAGGCTGGGAATACGGCGATTGAAGGCGCGACCATAGCGCTGCTCTCAAAGACGAAGCGGCATGAGATGGAAGAGCTGGTCAAGAAGGTGGAGCATTGCCGCCTCGAAACCCATCCCAGCTTCTTCGACTTTTTTGTGGAGGGTTGCCAGTTCAAGCCCGTGGAGCCGATGGCATGCGCGCACTGACCGAGAGCATCGAGCTGGCCGAAGCGCGCGCTGCTGTCAACGTGCAGGCGGAGGAGTTTGTGCGGCTGCTCGGCTACCCGCGGGGATATGTGCTGGAAGGCCGCGCGCTGGAACTGGCCGAGGGGGCGCGGGCGTGGTACGCGCAGTGCGGGCGGCCCTGGGTCTATGCGCGCCAGGCCGAGACGTTTGCCGTCGAGAGCGGCTCGATCTGCATCGAGGGAGAGCGATTCACGAGTGGGCGCCTCGAAATCACGCTGGAGGAAGCTGGAGCGCAAGGCGTGATTCTCGTCGCGGTCGGTGCGGGTGTAGAGGCGGAGGAGGAAGCGCGGCAGCTATGGGCGGACGAAAAGCCCGATGAGTATTTCTTCCTTGAGATGTTTGCTTCGGCGGTGGTGGAGCATCTGACCACCGCGACCGGGGCGCGCCTGTGTGACTGGTCCGAGCGGCATGGGATGGCGGTGCTGCCGCACTACAGCCCCGGCTATCCGGAGTGGGATGTCGCCGAGCAGCCGCGTTTGCTGGAGGTGATCCGCAGAACGCGCAGCCAGGTATTCCCATCGCAACTCGAAGCGCTCGACTCCGGGATGCTGCGCCCCCGAAAATCGCAACTGGCGGTTTTTGGGCTGACGCGCCACACGGAGCGGTTGCGCCGCCTGACCGACCTTATACCGTGCGAGAACTGCTCGTTCGGCCCTTGCCAGTACCGCCGCGCGCCCTATCGCAGGCCGCCGCGCGGAACCGGGGAGCGGGTCGCGAATCCTCCTGTGCTCGATCAGGACGCCGCATACAGCGTGAACCGCAAAGCTCTGCAACGATGGGCGCAGGAACGGCTGACCCTGGAAGAGCACGAGGATGGGTCGATCGACGCGACGTTTCGCTACGATGGTACGACCTGCACGAACATGGGCCGGCCGCTGGCGTTCCGGTACTGTGTGAAGCTGGGGCCGAGCGAGGAAGGCTATCCGATCCGCGAGCAGCACTGTGCGCCCGTCGAAGGCGACACCGGACATACGCATATGTGCCAGTACATCGCCAATCCGGACGGCACGATGGACGCCATTGAGCGGGAGAAGCCACTGAGCGGCGAACCTCTCAGCGCGGTGCTGTCATGGCGGCGCGAGGTCAACGGAGCCGGCTGCTTTTGCGAAGCGGTGAGCCGGAATCACAAATGGGGGCTCGTGCTGGAAACCCTTCATTACGCGCTGGCGCAAAAAGAGCTGGCGCAGGAAACGGAATTATGACGAAGAAGCTTTTGCAGGAGGCCATTCTGGAGCGTCCGCTGCTGTGCGACGGCGCGATGGGCACGCAGCTGATGTTCGCAGGGCTCGAACAGGGCAATTGTGGCGAGGCCTGGAATCTGACGCATCCGGAACGGGTGTTGGGGATTCAGCGGCGCTACGTCGAGGCGGGATCGGATTGCCTGCTGACGAATACGTTCGGCGGATCGCAGATCATGCTCACCCGCCACAGAGAAGGCGAACACGTGGCCGCGATCAACAAGGCAGGCGTCGCGATTGCGCGTCAGGCCTTTGGTGACAAGGACGGTTACGTTATCGGAGATATCGGGCCGTTTGGGGGCCTGATGGAGCCGTATGGCGATTTCACCGAAGCCCAGGTGCGCAGTTCGTTTGAAGAGCAGGCTGCCGCGCTGGTCGCGGGCGGCGCCGATGCCATCATCATCGAGACGCAAACGTCGCTGGAGGAACTGGGGATTGGAATCGAATCGGCGCAGAAAGCAGGCGCCCGATGCATCATCGGGTCTATGGCCTACGACGTGACTCTGGACGGTTCGACGTTCCGCACGATGATGGGGATTGAACCGGAGAAGGCTGCCGAATTTATGGAACAGCGCGGCGCGCACATCGTCGCATTGAACTGCGGTACACGCATGGACATGCAGCGCGCGCTGACTGCTGTGCAACGCTACAAGTCTGTGACGAATTTGCCGGTGATGGTGCAGCCCAATGCGGGGCAGCCGAAGCTGGTGCAGATGAAGGTGGTCTACGACGAGACGCCGGATCAGATGGTGAAGGATCTGCCGCCGATTCTGGAGGCGGGAGCGAATATCGTGGGCGCCTGCTGCGGCAGCACGCCGGACCACATTCGTGCGTTCCGGAAGGTGATGGACGAATACCTGAATTCGAAGGGCATTGCCCTGGAGCGGAGCCGAGCGTGAGCGTGAAAGTGAAAATTTGCGATGTGAATGCAGCCGCGGTGGAGAAGCTTCCCCCGCAGGCCGACGACAAGTCCGGCATCGGGGTTCACTATATCGATGCCTGGATCAAGCCGTTGAATGTGAAGCTGGAGGACGGCACGCCGGTTCGCTGCAAGCGGCGCGGCCTGAAGATCACGCTGTCGGCCGGGCCGAAGAAGGGCGAGGGCCTGATGCGCCGCCTGGATGTCAGCCGGGATCCGGTGGTGATGCTGGATGCCGCACTCCAGGAAGCGGCGAAGGCCGCGGGCATCGAACTGGCAGTGGAAGACGGATCGATCTTCGTTACGGTCTGATCACGACGCCGCGAACAATCCGCCGCACTCCCCGTTTCGGGCATACACGTCTGCCACCAAAGTGCCGCGGATCCACCCTATGGCACTGGACAGGGGAGAACCAGACCGCAGTGGCGATGGAACCAAAGGCCTTCCCGTTTCTCGCATGGCCCGGTAGTAACTACAACCAAAGTGACGCAAGCAGGGCTCCCGCAGTGCCTTTAGCGTGGCGACCAAAGATTCGTTGACCCCTGGAGGTGCTGCCATTAAGGTACGTCGAGGATAACTTCTCCTCTCCCACGCCCCCGTGCCGGCGAATGCTCGGCTTATTTCGAACGCGTGAGACGGGAATTGAAGAACTCAATGCCGGGCGTCTCTTCTCCCGGATTCTGTGCCTGACCCCACGACTGCGAATCGATCGCTCATGGTTCGGCAATTCCAATTCTGCTCCTGAGGGTTCTTTCATGTCTGCCAATGGTTTTCTGGGTTACGCAAGCAGGTTCTCGCCGTTCCGCAGTCTCTCCAACAGATTCGTCCAATGCATATGGCTTGCGTCGTTGTTCCTGGCGCCTGCGACGGCGACATATGCAGGCACCTACACGGTGACCAACCTGAATGACTCCGGCAGCGGATCGCTGCGGACAGCGATCACATCGGCCAACGCCGACGCTGCAGGCAATATTGTGTTCGCCTCGGGGCTCGCCGGCTCCATCAATCTCCAGAGTTCCCTCCCGAATATCAATCTGGCGAGCGGCACGATGATCATCACCGGCCCCGGCGCGAGCAAACTGACGATCTCCGGACAGGGTACGTACCAGCTGCTGGTTCTTGTCAAAGGAACGGCGACGATTTCCGGTCTGACCCTGGCCAACGGCCTTGCGGCCCCGGGAACCGGCTACACGGTGGACCCAGGCTGGGGCGCGGCCATCTATACGGCCGCCGGAACCTCATTGACTCTGCAGAACGACGTTTTCTCCAACAACGTCGTCACGGCCGGGGGCGGTGGCGCGATTCTGAGTGAAGGCGTCCTGAACATCTCCGGCACGACGTTTTCGGGCAACTCCGTCACGACGTACACCGGTGGCGGTGCGATCTTCAATTTGGGCACGCTCAACGTGACGGGAAGCACCTTCTCGTTCAATACAGCGGTCAACGAGGGCAGCGCCATCCTGAACTATGGAGCCAGTTCCGCTGCCGCGACCATCGTCAACAGCACGTTTGCGAACAATGTGGTCCCGCCGGGTGGTGGTGGCGGCGCGCTCTACAACGAAGCTGGCGCGACTCTGACGGTGCGCAACAGCACCTTCTCCGGCAACCTGCCGGCAACCGGTGGCAGCATTGCGAACGCCGGTGCGATGACACTGACCAACAACATCCTCGCCGAGCCTACGCAGTATACCTACCAGTGCACGGCGGCTCCGGCGCCGGCGGGGCAATGCCCGGCGAACCCCAGCAGCCCGGATGCCAACGGCAACTTCGACGAAGTCGCGACCAGTCTCAATCTGCTTCCTCTCGGCTACTACGGCGGGTTGACGCAGACGCTGCTGCCGCAGACAGGGAGCGCGTTGATTGGCGGCGGCATCACCGCAGGCGCGAAGAACCTGTCGGGCGGAGCACTCGCAGTCGACCAGCGCGGTTTAGTGCTCGATCCTTCGTGCGCAACCGGCAAAGTGGATGCCGGCGCGGTGCAGTCCAACTACCTGCTGGTGACAACCACCGCCGACAGCGGCAGCGGTACCCTGCGCAGCGCCGTCACCTCGGCCAACGCGGCAGGCCATGCCGATATCGCCTTTGCGAGCGGCCTGACCGGCACCATTACTCTGGCGAGCGCGCTGCCTGCGATCTCCGGGACTGCTGACATTGTGGGACCTGGGGCCAATCTGCTGACGGTTTCGGGCAACAACGCCTACCAGGTCTTCAACGTAACAACCGGAACGCTGGATATTGCCGGCCTTTCGATCGCGAATGGCAAGTCGGCCTCGAACGGCGGCGCTATCGAGAACGCTAACGGCCTGGTAACGCTGAGCAACGCGGCCGTGAGCAACAGCAGCGCGACCAGCGACGGCGGCGCCATCGACAATCATGGAACCGTGTTGGCGATCGACTCGACGTTCTCCGGCAACAAAGCCTCGCTGGGGAGCGCCATCTACAACACGGGCGCGGTCAACGCGGCTTACAGCACCTTCGCCAACAACGCTGCCGGCAGCATGGGCGGAATCTACAACAACAGCGGTTCAGCCCTGACGCTGGCCAACACGACCTTTGCAGCCAACACAGGAAGCACGGGACCGGGCATCGACAACCTCGGTGCGCTCTCGATGGTCAACAGCGTTCTCGACGGCAGCGGTGAATGCGCGGGCACCGGTTGCACGGCAACCGGCAACGGCAACGTGACGACGGCGAGCCTGACTGGGCTCGGAAGCTATGGAGGGCCGACGCTGACCGTGTTGCCGCAGCCTGGCAGTCCGGCGATCTGTGGTGGTTCTGAATCCTTGATCCCGGTCAACGCACTCACGGATCAGCGCGGCTTCGCGAATGAGAATCTAACCTACACCGGATACTCGGCGACGGCACCCTGCGTGGATGCTGGCGCAGTGCAGACCAACTACACGTCGGTCCAGTTCGCCGGCTCCGGTCCGTACGTTGCCACCGCGGGCAAGCCGGGAACAACGCCGGCGATCGTTGTGTCGGTCACGGAGAGCGGCCAGAACATTGGCGGCGTACCAGTGACGCTGACCTTCAGCGGCACGGGTTCGGCGACCGGGCTGACGGCAACCACGATCGGTGGAACGGGTGCAACCTTCAGCAGCTTCCAGGCGAATACGGCGGCTGCCTCAGGCGACACCGTGTCGGTGAATCTGCCCGTGGTGGGGAGCGATGTGCTCACCGCAGCGCCGGTGGCTCTCACGGTGAATCCTGGTGCGGCGTCGTTCACGATTGCGGTGAACCCGCCGAGTCAGACGTTGTACGCGGGGGATCTCGCGATCTTCGTCGTGCAACTGCAGGCCAGCAAAGGGTTCAACGGCGCAGTCTCGCTGAACTGCTCCGGTGGCCCGACAGGATCCTATTGCATCACGTGGCCGTCGACCGTTACGTTCTACAACGGTCAGGCGTGGGCTCTCGCCGGGCTTCTGTTGCCTTCCAACGCTGCTGCCGGAAGCTATCCCGTCACATTCTCCGGAGTGTCGGGCGGGGCGAGCAGTTCGGCGACCGCCAAGGTCACGGTACAGCAGAACCGGGGCGGTTGGTGGTGGTGGTGGTAGCCTCCTGAGGATCGTCCGGGTATGTGTCGATGTGCGTACCCGGACGATCCTCGAATCAATCTCGAACGATCATGTGCGAACCGGCATCGACCTGATGCCGGTCTTTTTTTGAGCGGCGCGCGCAAGTTGCCGGTGGCATCACGGCTGCGTTCGGTCGGGAACTGGCGCGGCCATATCCACCTTTCGGTTGAGGCGCAACCGGCATAGGTCCCGGTAAGATCATCGGGCACTGAATCCCCGAGCTCCCCAGGCTCGCAAATCAACGTGGAATTCCGTTCCGCGGCCATGGCCGCCGGCCACACGTTTGCGCCCTGCGGTCCATAAGGCGCCCCGGATGCGAGACGAACACGCAGCCAAGACGAATCTCCGCCTGCTGTGGCGGCCGTCCGCGTTCATCGTGGCGTTGCTGTTGCTGTGGCAAGTTGGGATTCGCTATCAGCCCAGCCACTTATTGCCCGGCCCGTGGGGCGTTGTCGGCGGCATCGTGGATCTGGTGCGGCACGGTCTGCTGCTCAAATACATTGTCGCGTCGCTGTTCCGCGTCACGTGGGGATTCATGCTGGCTGTGGTGACGGCCATTCCCCTGGGTCTGGCCATCGGCTGGTACCGCCGCGCGGAGATGGCGGTGAACCCCATCCTGCAGATCCTTCGGCCGATTTCGCCGCTGGCCTGGATTCCGATTGCGATTCTCTGGTTCGGCGTCGGCGATCTGGCCGCCGTCTTCCTCATCTTCGTCGGTTGCTTCTTCCCACTGATGCTCACCGCGATCAATGCTGTCCAGAGCATTCCCGCCGTTTATGTGAACGCGGGCCGGAACTTCGGTCTTGGCTCGGGTGCGCTGGTCTATCGCGTCCTGTATCCGGCGGTCGTGCCAAACCTGATTGTCGGGCTGCGCATCACGCTCGGCATCGCATGGCTGGTGGTTGTGGCCGCGGAGATGATCGCGGTCAGCTCGGGGCTCGGGTTCCTCATCGTGGATGCACGCAACGCGGGTAATCGCTACGACCTGGTGGTCGCGGGCATGCTGATCATTGGGATCATCGGCCTGTTACTCGACCTGGGCATGCAGTCGCTGGAAAGAGTGAAGTCATTTCGCTGGAGCTATTCGGAGGACTAGTGCCGCTCATGCAACCGATCGCCGCCCCACTGCCCTTCACCACGAAAACGAAACTGTGCGTGGATCACGTCAGCGTTGTGTTCGAGCGCGACGGGAAGCGCACCGAGGTTCTGAATAACATCGATCTGGAAGTCGGCGACGGTGAGTTTGTATGCCTGCTGGGCCCGTCGGGCTGCGGCAAGTCGACGCTGCTGAACGCCATGGCGGGATTCCTGTCACCGACCAGCGGGCAAATCACAGTGGACGGCGAGGCCGTGCGCAAGCCCGATCCGCGACGGATCTTCGTCTTCCAGGAACGCGGCGTCTTTCCCTGGCTGACGGTGGAGGGCAACATCGGCTTCGGGCTGGCGAAGCTGCCCAGGGCCGAACGCGAACAGCGCATCGCCCACTACGTGAAGATGGTCGGCCTGCAGGGATTCGAGAAGACCTATCCGCAGGATCTCTCTGGTGGCATGAAGCAGCGTGTTGAGGTAGCCCGGGCGCTGGCCGTGAATCCTGACATGCTGCTGCTCGACGAGCCCTTTGGTGCCCTCGATTCCATTACCCGCCTGATCATGCGCGGAGAGTTGCTGCGCATCTGGGAGGCCGAACGCAAGACGATCGTCTTCGTCACCCACGACATCGACGAAGCCGTGCAGCTCGCCGATCGCGTCGTGGTGATGAGCGCGCGCCCCGCGACCATCCAGCGGATCGTGAACATCGACATTCCCCATCCCCGCGACATCAGCTCCGCGCGCTATCTCGAGCTGCGCGATGGCATCTTTCAGCAGATTGGCCTGGCCCATAAAGTATGAACACGCTGAGCCAACCCGCGAAGTGGGAACGATTCTTCTGGCCGATAGTCGGCACAGGGTTGCTACTCGCGCTTTGGTACTGCTCAGTGCGCTGGAGCGGGACGAAGATCTTCCCTTCGCCGCTCGAAGTGGAGAAGGGTCTGGCCGGGCTGTTGCGTCACCACGTTTTGTGGAAGGACATCGTCGATTCACTGCGGCGCGTGGCCATGGGCTACGGCCTTGCCGTGCTGATTGGCATTCCCCTGGGTCTGACGCTGGGCTGGTATCCGGCGGCCAACCAGGTGGTGAATCCGACGATGCAGATCCTGCGGCCCATCAGCCCCATTGCCTGGATTCCGGTGGCCATCATCTTCTTCGGCGTTGGCGACAAGGCCGCGATGTTCCTCATCTTTCTCGGCGCCTTCTTTCCCATCGTTGTGGCATGCATCGATGGCGTGGCCAATGTCCCGGCAATGTATCGGCGCGCCGGCCGCAATTTCGGGCTTACGCCGCCGCAGCTGCTCGGCAGGGTGCTGTTCCCCGCAGCGCTGCCCCAGATCCTGGTGGGGCTGCGCATCGCGCTCGGCATCGCCTGGCTGGTGGTCGTAGCGGCGGAGATGATCGCGGTCGACTCCGGCCTGGGCTACCTCGTGATCGACTCGCGCAACTCCGGCAAGCGCTATGACCTGGTGGTGGCGGCCATTCTGCTCATCGGCGTGATCGGTCTCATTCTGGACGTGGCGTTCCGGCGCCTCGAGAAACTTCGTTCCGTGCGATGGGGGTTCCGTCTTGGGTCCTAAGAAGGTAATTTTGTTTTGCGGCGCGTGGCTCGTGCTGATCACAGGTCTGCACGCGTGGCTCAACGTGAACTGGGATGTGGCTCTGAACGATTTCCGGCCGCCGGCGCAGCGAAAGGTCGTGGTTGCTTACATTCCTGTCACGTGCCAGCTGACCTGCCCGGTCACGGATTACATTTCGAAGTTTTCCCAGAACGGCGAGCTGTTCCTGCCGCGCCTGTTCCAGGGATTTCCTGAAATCAAAGAGGCGCTGATTTCCAACAAGGTGCAGGCGGCGTTCATCGTCGCGCCGCTGGCGATTGCGCTCGCGGCCCAGGGCGTGCCGATTAAGGTGGTTTATCTCGGTCACCGCTACGGCAGCGCAATGGTGGTGAGGAAGAACGGGCCGGTGAAAACCGTCGCTGACCTGAAGGGGCGCACCGTCGCGATTCCCAGCCGCTTCTCCGACGAGCGGCTGATGCTGTTTCGCGCCATGAAGATTGCGGGCCTGAAGCCGGGGGACGTGAAGATGCTCGAAATGGCTCCGCCTGACGTTTCCGGCGCGCTGGCGGCGGGAGCCATCGATGGATTCGTGATGGGGGAACCGTTTCCTTCGCAGGCAGAGATGGGCGGCTATGGACGCGTTTTGTTCCAGGCGCGCGAATACTGGCCCGACTATATGTCGTGCATTCTTGTCGTGCGTCAGGACCTGATCGATCAGCGGCCCGCGACCGTGCAGGTTTTGGTGGATGGCATCGCGCGTTCGGGATTGTGGCTGGACAAGGGCAGACCTTATCGCGAAGACGCAGCCGACTTCGTGGGCCGCTACTACTACAACCAGAAACCGGCTTTGCTGCGGTGGGCGCTCACGAATCCGATGGATCGGGTGGTTTATAGCAAGCTGGCGCCGCGCAAAGCCGATTTCGATATGGTGCGCGATCTGATGATGGAGACCGGCGTGCTCAATAAGAGGATCGAATTCAGCCAGTACACGGATACGCGGTTTTCCGATGCGGCGTCGACCCAGACGCCATGGAAATACGACCCGGGCCTGGCTGCGGCGAACTGAAGTTTTCACAATCCGGTCTGGTGTGGCCGGCAAAGGGAGAGATGATGCAACGGAGACGATTTGTGCAGATGATGACGCTGGCCGGTGTTGGTACTGTAGCGGCGGCCGAATTGGCTCATGGCGGGGAGACGAAGACGGTTGCGTATCGCGTGAGGGGCTTCACCTGTATCACGTGCGCCGTGGGCCTTGAAACGATGCTGCGCGAGCAGAAGGGCGTGAAGTGGGTGAAGGCCACGTATCCCGAAGCGAAGGTGACGATCCAATACGATCCATCGTCGGTAAACGAGGCGCAGCTGCGCGGATTCATCTCCGAGCTGGGTTTTGCCGCGGAAACCGATGAGCGTAGCTGATCTGTATCGAGACGTGGGCCGAATTCAGGAGAAGAATTCATGACAAGAGATACGGACTTCGCAACGATTGCCGACACCCTGACGAGTTCGCTGCATCTGCAACAGCCGGCCGTCGCTATTTCGTTTTCCGATTCGCTGCCGGCAGACGTCCCGGCGCATACCGGGCGCGTTCCGGCGGGATGCCGGTTTTGGGAAGACGGCGCCGCGGCGGCGTTCGCAACGACGGCCGCAGATCACTACAGCTGCGCCATCGGCGTGTACACGCACAACCTGCAGCCTTCGCCGGAGCAGCAGACCGATCTGATGGATGCGTTCAAGGTCTTCGGCGATCTTGGTTATGTGCGGCCCGAGGATCTGCCCCAGATTCCTGTCCTGCAGTCGCAGCCGAAGTACGTGGTGTACGCACCGCTTGCCCAGGCAAAGACTGCGCCGGATATCGTGATGCTGTTCGTCCATTCAAGTCAGGCGCTGATCCTTTCCGAGGCGACGCAGCAGGTGGAAAATCAGGTCGCGCCCGCAATGGGGCGGCCAGCCTGCGCCGTGGTACCGCAGGTGATGAACACCGGCCGCGCCGCGCTGAGCATGGGGTGCTGCGGCGCGCGCGCTTATCTCGACGTTCTGCGGGATGAGGTGGCGATCTTTGCGATCCCTGGCGCGAAGCTGGCGGCCTATGTGGAGAGGATCGAGGAGTTGTCGAAAGCCAACGCCGTGCTGTCGCAGTTCCATCAGCTCCGTCGGCGCTCGGTGGAAGCTGGGCAGAATCCGACGATCAAAGAATCGCTGGCGGCGATGAGCGTGTAGAAGAGGCGGCGCGGCTGGGGATTTTCCTGAGCCCCTCCGCGTACACTGCTTGCGAGGCGCAGATGGATCATTACGTCGAACGACTCGTCGATCTGGTCGAACCCGGATCGAACCCTCTCTACACCATGCGCGCGGATGACGCTCGCAGGATTCTGCGCGCCGGGTCGGCGGAGGCGGTGCGTCACATTCAGGGCTCGTTTGCTTTGACCGCGAAGTCCGGCAAGACGGTGCGCATGGCGCGCTCGCTCGACCGGCCCATGCGTTATTTTCTGGCCAAGCGTCAGGAGGGGCCGGCGCTGATCGTGGCCTCCCGCATCGACGCGATTCATGAATGGCTCAAGAATGAGGGACTCGGCGATCAGTTTCATCCCAGCTATACGCGTATGGTGCCGGCTCATCACATCGTCGATCTGCAACTGATTGGCTGTCCCGATCCCGACCCGGTCTACACGCGTTTCTTCACGCCGGCGATGGCGTCGCTGCCCGCGGACCTTGATGTTATCGGCGGGGCCTATATTTCCGCGCTCGCCGAGGAGATTGCGCAGTGGCTGCAAACGATCCCCGAGCAGGAACCGGTTGGCGCATGTTTCTCCGGCGGGATCGACAGCGGCAGCGTTTTCCTGACGACGTATCACGTCATGCGCAAGCTGGGGATGAATCCAGGTCGCCTGAAGGCGTTTGTGCTCGATTTGGGCGATGGGCCCGACGTGCGGCAGGCACGCGCGTTTCTGGAGAAGCTCGGACTGGGTTTGTTTCTGGAGCCGATTGAGGTGGATCCGACCTCGCTCCATGTCGGGGAGACGATTCGTATCATCGAAGATTACAAATCGCTGGATGTCGAGTCGGCGACGATGGCGCTGGCTCTGGCGCGCGGCATTCGGGCGCTCTATCCGGAGTGGCACTGCCTGATTGATGGCGACGGTGGCGACGAGAACCTGAAGGATTATCCGATCGAGGAGAATCCCGAGCTGACGATTCGCAGCGTGATCCACAGTCCGATGCTTTACCAGGAAGGCTGGGGCGTCGGTAAGATCAAGCACTCCCTGACGTACAGCGGCGGACTTAGCCGTTCGTACGTGCGAACCTATGCGACTACACACCACTACGGGTTCGAGGGCTTCAGTCCTTACACGCGGCCCGAAGTCATCGCGGTGGCCGAAGCGATTCCGTTCATCGAGCTGACGCAATATAGCGTCGGTCGGCTCTATGAGCTGAAGGGTGAGATTGTGGCGCGAGGCATCAGGGCTGTCACCGGGCTCGAGATGCCGGTGTTTCCAAAACGGAGATTTCAGCACGGCGCGGTCTCCGAAGATTCTTTGCGCGCGAGGCTCCCGTTTCGCGAGGCCGAGTACCGCGAGCAATTTCTCGCGCTTTACCGCTGAGGCTTCTGTTGGCGTCCTATCCAGAGGCGTTAGCGGAGCGAGATGCATGGATTCTCGCGCGACGCGGGCCGCGCAATGCCGTCGATCCATTGCGACCGTGGGCGTTCTTCGTCGAAGACGAACGAAGCGCGTCGGGCGAAATCGTTCCGGTCGCCACGATCTTTCTCACGAATCGCGAGTGCCCGTGGCGCTGCCTGATGTGCGATCTCTGGCAAAACACCCTGGAAAATGTAACCGCCGTTGGTGCAATTCCCGCGCAGATCGACTATGCGCTGGAGCGGATGCCGGCAGCACGCCAAATCAAGCTCTACAACAGCGGCAGCTTCTTTGATCGGAGAGCAATTCCCATTGAGGATCATGCGACGATTGCCGGACGGATCCGTGGCTTTGAGCGCGTGATTGTCGAGTGCCACCCGGCCCTGGTCGGCGATGACTGTTTCCGATTCAGAGACCAGCTGAGCGGCAGGCTCGAAGTTGCGATGGGTCTGGAAACGGTGCACCCGGAGATCCTGAGCCGGCTGAACAAGCGCATGACTCTCGATCAGTTTCGTACAGCGGCAGATCGTCTGCGCGAGAATGACGTCGATCTGCGGGTGTTTATCCTGGTCAAGCCTCCCTTCATGCGCGAAGAAGAAGCAATGGAATGGGCTGCGCGGTCGCTGGACTTTGCCTTCGATTGCGGCGCCACGGCCGCGACGCTGATCCCGACGCGCGGGGGCAACGGTGCGATGGAAGAGCTGGCAGCCAGCGGGGATTTTGCGCCGCCATCGCTCGCGATCGTCGAGGATGCGGCAGACTACGGGGTTGGGCTCGAACATGGGCGCGTATTTGTGGACTTATGGGATGAGCGACGCCGTCCGGGATGCGAACCCTGCCATGCATCGCGAGTTACGCGGCTGGATGCGATGAATCTTCGCCAGAAGGTACTGCCACGAGTTGTGTGCGAGCGTTGCGGAGGGAAAAGCTGAGCGAAACCTGCGACATCGCGGTCATAGGATCAGGGTTCGCAGGATCGCTGCTGGCGATGATCGCACGCCGGCTCGGGCATTCCGTTGTACTGCTCGAAAAGGGCCGGCACCCGCGTGTCGTGATCGGCGAGTCGTCCACGCCGCTCTCGAATTTGCTCCTCGAAGAACTTGCCACTCGCTACGATCTCCCGGCGCTGCGGCCGCTGGTGAAGTGGGGAAGCTGGCAGCGGGCGTATCCGAATATCGCAGTCGGCCTCAAGCGCGGATTCACCTTTCATCATCACATGATGGGTGCGACGACGTCTGCCGATCCATGTCGTGCGGATCAGCTGCTGGTGGCCGCCAGTCCACGCGACGAGGTGGCCGATACGCACTGGTATCGCGCGGAGTTCGATCGGTTGCTCGTGCAGGAGGCGCAGAAGCAGGGCGTTGCGTACTTCGATCAGGTCGTCCTGCGCGCGTTCGAGGAGTGCAAAGACGGGGTTCTGCTGCGGGGCTCGCGGGAAGGCCGCGGCATCACCTTTCACGCGAGGTTCGTGATCGATGCGACGGGGCCTCGGGGTTTCCTGCACCACGCGCTCCGACTCGGGGAAAGGGAATTGCCGGTTTATCCTCCCACGCAGGCACTCTATTCGCATTTCTCAGGAGTGCAGCGCATCGAAAACACCGCGTTCGGCCGGACCGGAGGTGCGACACCGCCGTATCCCATCGACGATGCCGCCGTCCACCACATCTTCGACGGTGGATGGATCTGGGTTCTCCGGTTCAACAACGGAATCACGAGCGCCGGGGTTGCGGCGACCGATTCGTGCGCGTCATTGTTACGCTTATCGGAAGGCGCTGCGGCGTGGGCACGTCTCCTTAACCAGATTCCCGCTCTCAAAGAGCAGTTTGCGGGGGCAAGGGCACAGAGGCCGTTCACGCATATGCCTCGGATGAGTTTTCGTTCGGCGCAGATTGTCGGAAATCGTTGGGCGTTGCTGCCCTCGGCCGCCGGATTTGTCGATCCGCTCCTGTCGACCGGCTTTCCGCTGACGCTGCTCGGTGCAGCGCGCCTCGCGGAGATCATCGAGCAGGACTGGGATACGCCTCGTTTCGCCGACGGGTTCCAGCAATATGCTCGGCAGACCGACGCAGAGCTGCTGGCCACGGCAGAGTTGATCGGCGCTCTCTACGCGAACATGAGCAACTTCCCGGTCTTCGTTGCGCTCACGCTGCTCTATTTTGCCGCGGCCAGCTTTTCGGAAGCAGCGCGGAGACTGGACAAGCGGAATCTGGCGGCTTCCTTTCTGCTTTGCGATGATCCGATTTTCGGATCCGCGAGCCGACGTCTCACAGCGCGAGCGCGACAGCCGCTGACGTACACCGAATCAGAGATCCTGATTCGCGATATCCTCGCAGTCATCGAACCGTTCAACATTGCTGGGCTCGGCCGGCCGGAGCGGCGCAACTGGTATCCGGTGGAAGTGCAGGATCTATTTGACGGCGCCGCGAAGCTCGGTGCGACACGGGAGGAGATCCGGCAGATGTTGCTGCGTTGCGGATTTGCGCCAGACCCTGATCTCGTCGGAAGCTAGTATCTAGTTGCATAAATGAGCGCATGATGTATAGTGCAAAGCATGAAGGCC